>Ga0307507_10002363_pt1 | contig 39968 bp, 15 predicted proteins | sample 7_EM_MG_FD_207223 | JGI IMG/M metagenome (GOLD analysis project Ga0307507, IMG submission 207223) | Populus trichocarpa ectomycorrhiza microbial communities from riparian zone in the Pacific Northwest, United States - 7_EM | ecosystem: Host-associated > Plants > Roots > Unclassified | place...
GGCCAAAATGAGGCAAATCACTATATCTTAAAAACTACTAAACCATTTACTATGCAACTTTAATAGAGGCTGTAGAGCATATATAAAAGTCTAAATTTAAATTATTAAAATTTATTATTAAGTGGTTATTAAGATATTAAAGTGTGATTTTTCCATTTTTTGGTGTGTTTTTGAAGTGATCAGCTCACCCATTTGACCAGCTCACCCATAAAATACATTATTGCTTTAAGTTATAAGTATACTCTATATACGGAAGCAGCTTATACTAATTATCTTGCTAGTAGTTTAAATATATTTATAGATAAGACTTTAGTTCCTAGTTCTAGCGTTCTATTTACCTATCTATCTAGAAATAAAAAGCCGTACTATAGCAGTAGTCTATCTTTAAATAAAAGTGTAGATTTAACTAGTATTAGCCTATAAAGACGCTGTCTCTATTAATAATAATAGAGTATAGTTAATCTACTTTAGGAAAGCATTTCTCCTTAATTAGGTTTGCAAGCGCTTATATATTAATTATCTTATTAATAGAAAGGTATTAGACGTACTTTGAAACTGTCGGAATGTTAGTCATATAACATGGTCACGAGACCACGAAGCGAGGCTAGCTAACCTAACCTTAGAGCAACCCCTTACTTCTAGACAACAATAACTACCAACTTCAACACCGCATACGTATCGCAATACAGTGATATTCGTGCATGTTGATAAAGTGAGTATACTGACACTGATTAGTAGATGTACAGATTAGGAAATACGCAATAAGCTAGAGCTTAAGAACTGTACTGGAAACAGTACACGGATTACCTAGCCTTGTCTATTCTAGTTAAAGGAGAAAGCTATATTACCCTTAAAGCTCGAGACCATGTATCAGCTTAACTGCTGACGCGTTAAATCGCCTAGAGAATTGTATCTTTACTTAGAGAAGATTGCGACCTCCCTTAAGCTTAAGAGAATTTATACTGGCCTTACAGCCAATACAATAGATTGCTGAGAGAATAGTAATCTTGCTAAGAACTTTATAGGCCCAACGGCTGTAAAGGACGTATATACCCAAAACACCCTTACCTTAACACCCTTACCTTAACACCCTTACCTTAACACCCTTACCTTAACGACCTTAACCTTAACCTTAACCTTAACCTTAACCTTAAACTAAACATATATAAGGACTAGTACACTACTTTACACAATAAGATGGATCCTAAATAGAAGGAGAGAATCACTAAATATGGTTATGGGATTGATATAGCAACTGCCTTAGAGAAAGACCTGGAAGAATATATGGAAACGAAAATCTATAAGTATACATATAAGAACTTTACGGATTATATACTACGGTCGCTATTCCAAGAAGAATTTAAAGGCTTTACCATTAAGGACTTTAGAAAGATATGCTCTGTTACTAGAGTAAAGCTCCGTACTTACCTACTCCAAAGAGGAGTATATATCGCCACACACAGCAATAGATACCCACTTTATAAGGTTCTATATAATGTCCTTACAGAAGAGGAACCTCATAAATGGATAGATAAGGAAATTACAGGAGCTCTTAAGGAAGTCAGCCCTATAATTACAGTGGCACTATAAAAACAACTTAACTTAATATAAATAGCTCTAATATTAAATCAAGCTATAACCCTGTTAGTTATAGCCTCTTCAGTTCCTATAACCCCCCCCCTATAGCCTACTACCTTCCTACATAGTACCAACGCCTATAAACCATTAACTACCTCTACTACCTCCAACGCCTGCAATTCAGCCTATAGCTATAGCTACAACACCTAGAACGCAAATACCTACCCCTATAACACCCTAACTAGCTGTTGTATCTATACCCTAGCAAACTGCACTAACTACCACCTAATAGCAAGCTGTACCTACCTCTACCTAGGATTAACTACTTATCCTCCTTACTTAACTCCTATAGACGTAGAACCAGCAATTATTGCCTACGGCAACTGCCTCTACCCTCCCTTTAATAACCGCTCCTACCCTACCTAGTGCTCCTCCTACCCAGTACCTTTACCCTAGTACTGCCAATACCAACCCTGCTATGCACCTGCCTATATATAGCAAAGAGGCAGCTACTTTTGCTAAGATCTACACAGATAACCAGAAGTATAATAGAGTAAGTAATAGCTTTGACTTTAAGTTAACTATCTTCTATAATATCTGCAAGAGAGCTGGTCTACCTCCTAAAGGCTATATAACTACATTCCCAACCATGCTAAAGGGACTTACTTAGGATTACTACTATAATAGCAGCCTTTTAACTAGATCATTCACTAAGGCATATAACTACATGCGTTACTTCTTTAAAGGACCAGAGTACTATTAGAGAAACCTTACTAAATAGAACGCTACTAACTTCTAAGGAATCATTAACAAGAACCCTAATAAGCAAATCTATTAGAGTTTCCAACTACTCCTTAATAAGCTCTTAAAACATCGCCATAGATTACACCTAGAATTTTATACAGACCTCTTCCTTATGAATAAGCTAGTCACCGTTTACTAAGGAGTACTAGTATACTATATCGCTATTTCTAACCCTTCTAAAGACCTCTCCCAGTTAATTAGCAAACTGTAATCTTTTATAGTTGCATAGGAGAAGGAATACCCTTTTTAGGCCTTAATAAGACCGTCTTAAGGAGCCTACTTTACGGATCGTATATACCGCCATAACATCCGTAACAACTGTGACCGAACCCGCTCCTATAGACAAAACACCATTAGGTCCCTAAAGACTAAGTACTATATTTACCAAAGGGAGAGCTGCCGCTTATAGAAACATATAGAGGAGGAGCGGAACCATTCTAGAAATGAGTATAAAAGACGTTTTAACAATAGCAAGGGCCATAATAGTAACTTTAAAGAACGCTTTAGATAATACACTATCTACTATAAAGGAGACGACGATAATAAGTGCAATAAGACTTTTAAAGCTCTTATACTAGACATAGACACTAATAAAAACACTAATAATAACAACAGCGAGGAAGAACTAGAAGACCCTAACAGCTGCTACCTTATATTATTTAGGACTCTTACTATAGACAAAGCAACCTCTATAAGCGTAGAACTAGCTAATAAGGCTTGCGCTTACTTACTTACTGCAACCTCTATAGAACCTACTACGGAAACTAACCCATTTAACTATAACACAACAACCGCCGTTTCACGCTATACTTCCACAGTATTTATGGGAATTATAATTAATACTAGTGCGTTAAAGAAGTCTACGGCCAGTTATAAATAATTCTAGGCACTACAGAACGCAGACTAATCTATAAGACTTAATACCTTAACTAAAGGACAAGTTAACGTGCAGTTTGGCATTAGAATTGCTACCTCTATTAGAACTACGGATGTTGTCACCCCTATAGGCAAGATATAGTTTTATATTGTCCATACGGATACCCCCTTCTTACTCTATTTAGCGGATATAGACAGACTCTAAATCTACTACAACAACCTTAGAAACGTTGTTATCACTTACACCAAAAAAGTGCTAGTAGTGCAACGGTTTGGCTACCCATTTCTCCTATAGAGCTTATTACTATAGTTATATTTATCTAAATCCTTTAACGCGAACCCCTGTTACTTAATAGATGTAGAGCTACGGCGCCTACATCGCCGATTTAGACATCCCTTAGTTGAGAAATTGCAAAAGCTACTCTACTATGCTGGCTATAAAACTAATAGAATGGCCATTAAGCAACTAACTAAGTTCTGCTACTACTGTTAGAAGTTTAGCAAATTACTAGGCAGATTCTGCTTCACCCTATAAGACAACGTTAATTTTAACTATAATATTATTGTCGACATTATATACATCAGCGGATTACCCCTCCTATATATTGTTAATAAAGGAATGTAATTCCAAGCTAGTAGATAGCTATAAGACATTAGCGCCAAACACATATAGGATGTTCTATAGATGTGCTAGATTAATACCTACCTAGGGCCACTAGACCTAATTACCTATAACGCCGGAAAGAACTTCATTAGTAAGGAATTTAAGCAATATGCCACTATTATAGGAATTAGTATAAAGGGAGTACCGGTTAAAGCATATAACTCTATTAGAATGGTAGAGCGCTACTATAGTCCATTACGGCGAGCCTACTAGATTATTATAACTGAAATCCCTAATATTAATAAGGAGATGGGACTCCAAATGGCATTTAAAGTAATTAACGATTTAGCTGGCCCTAAAGGACTAGTTCCTACACTTCTAGTCTTTAAAGCCTACCCCTAAATGGTTAAATCCGATACACCATCCCCTACCATCATATAACGCGCTGCTGTAATTAAAAAGGCTATAGCAGAGATATAGAAGCTATAAGCTAAATAACAGATTGCTAATGTGCTAAATATGCGAAATGGACCTAATGCTAATGCGATTTATAATCTCCCACCAAACTTACCTGTTTTGGTTTAGAGAGAAGGAAACACTAGCTAAAGCGGCTATTAGGACAGGCTATTTACCTTACTTACTGTTGAGGGTAAAATATATACTGTTAAACTGTCTAGCGGACCTACAGCCTTTTAATTTATGGTTGTAAAACCCTACCTTTAAGCAACTAAATTGTAGGAGCAAATTATTGGACCAAAATCACTACCTAAACCTCTACTTAGGTCAGCCCTTTCTGAGACTATTTTAGAGAGACCTACTAAAGCTTAGCAATAACCCCCAAAATAAGGCAGAGGACGCCCTTGTAAATACCCTCTACTTACGGCCATAACTAATATCACTATCTACCTACAGGATAACAGTTAATTTAGTACCTAATTTAGCGCCTCTTAATAGAAGGAGCTTACTAGTCTACTTAAGAAGGGAGTTTTTAAGATTATAAGACTTATGGATATACTATAAGGCGTACAACTCTTTAACTTGTGATTTGTTAACAAGATTAAAAACAAAGGAACTAATAAAGCCTTTAAGAAATCCTAACTAGTTATACAAGCTTATAACAACTTAAAAAAGGAACTAGTTCTTACCTAATTACTAACCATTTAATAAGTCAGCCAATAACTAATTCTCTGTATTGCCGCCATAAAGCTTCCACAGGCACGACTTTACCTTTAAGATATTTTATAGGCCTATATATAATTAACCACCACACTAAATTAAGAGTTCTATATACGACCTCTATATAAGCTAATTAAGCAACTTAGGATTGACGAGGCCTCCGTTCTAAAGGTTATAAAACCACTCTATAGAGTACCGGAAGCCGGTAACCACTAGTTTAAGATATATCACTTATATTATATCCAACAGTTGTATATAGACCAGTCTATATACAACCCCTACCTCCTATAGAGTAACAAACCCTTTAGTATTGTAGGCCTATAAACTAATAATACTCTATTCCTGGTAGATAAGACCTTTATAAACGCAGAGTAAAACGAGCTGTATAAGGCCAAGTTTATGGCTAAGGAATGGGAACAACTTACTATTAATACGCCCATTAAGTTTAACAGTGGAGTCATTCAGCTACTAACTAACGGGAGTATTACGCTTACTTAGAAACGATAATGCATAAACCTTAGTATAATTAGCACCAAGCTTGCTATAAGTACAGGATTAAGAGGAGCTATAAAAACCTTAACTTTAAAGAACTAGTACATCGCTTAACGTGCTAGAGGTGTATATATTGCTTTAGTATGCCAGCCAGAAGCCTTATTTAATTTATCCTTTACCGCCTAGGTAATTAACCCCAATAAAAAAGACGCAAAATAGTTAAATAAGCGTCTAAACTGGTAAATCAAGAACGCTAATAGAGGTCTTAAGTTTATTAAGTTAGATATTAAAACCCTATAGCTACTGGTATTTACAGACGCGTTATTTGCCAATAATAAGGACCTCTCTTTACAGATCGGCTACGTCCTTATACTAGCTAATGCTATAAAGAAGGCCAATATCGTCCATTAGAGCTTAGTTAAGTGCAAAAGAGTTACTTAAAGCGTACTAGCTTCTATACGTATTTCGTGCCCCAGGATACGACTCACTCGTGCTATTAAGTTAGTACGAACAAGTACAATTAATTATTTTAAATTTCGCATTTAGTAAGTGTAATATCCTTATACTATCATTTTCTAGTTTAGATCGCCTTTATTACATCTACTATCTATACATTATTCTTATATTTATATTTCATTGGCTTATTAATTTCTATTTCCTATTTATTAACTTCTAATTCATTCCTATTAAGTTCCATATCTAGAAATATAGGATATAGTTTTTTAAAACATTTAGGGGGCAGTAAAATCCATAATTAATTTATAATCCGTTTATCTAAGGCGTTTGTAGGTAAGTCCTATAATTGTCATATCAATATATTAGGCTTTTAATTAAGTTTGCCCGGTTAATACATAATCTCAAAGTCAAATTATAAGAGGTATTTGGCCCAACAAATTTGGCGCTATATTAATTGTTTTATAGTTATAAAGTATTGTAGGTTCTTATAGTCTATTAATACACGTATTAGAAACAACAATCCTTTTAGCTTAGGACGCCATTATTTAAAGCATCTAATAATTGTAAGCAGTTCCTTATTATATATCTTGTAGTTTAATTTAGCAGGGGCGAGTTTCCGGGAGAGAAAGGCTACTGGACGTAGTTCGCTATTCTTATTATATTGCAATAACACTCCCCTTAGCGCATAATCTAATAAGTCCGTTTTAATAATATATTTAAGGTCAGGGTTAAAGTAAGCAAGGATTGGAGCAGTTATAAAGCAATATTTTATATTTTTCTTTATTAGGTTTACTAACGGCTAAGCAACTTCTAAAAAGTAGTTAATAAATTGTTAATAAAAATTTACAAATTCTAGAAATCCTTAAATATTCTATATATTGCTAGGGCTTTCCTAGTTTATAATTGCAGCAACTTTCTTAAGGTCTATTTTAATTCCGTTGCGGGATATAATTAAGCCTAAGTATATAACCTTAGACGCGTAGAACTTATATTTCTTAATATTACATTATAAGCCCACGTCTTGTAAGCATTTAAGGACCATTTTAATATATTTTTAATATTTAAAAAGCAAGGATAAGTAAATTAAGATATTATTAATATACGCGGTAATAAATACATTAAGGAATTTACAAAGCATATTATTAATATATTGCTAAAACATACTAGGACTATTCTTTATACTAAATAGCATTACTAGGTATTTAAAGAGTCCCCATTATATATAAAAGGCTATATACTTCTTATCTCCCTTATATATACAAATTTTATTAAAGGCAGTAATTATGTTAAGCTTTATAAAGTACTATGCCTTTGCTAATTAGTTAAGCGTCTCTTAAATTAAGGGAATTAGATATTAGTTTTAAATTATAATTGCATTTAGAGCTTAATAATTAATATAGAATCTTAAGCCTCCTCCTAGCTTTTTAATAAATAGTATAGATAAGGCAAATGGAGATTAACTAGGGCGAATAAATTCTTTTTCCAGATGCTTATTAAGGTATTATTATATTATAAGCAGTTCTTCTTATAATATGCCGTATAGCAGACCAAACTTTAGTATTGTACTAGGCTTAAGTTCTATCTTAAAATCGTGCTTCTCTTAGTGCAGGGCTAGTTAGTCTATAAATTATTTTTTAAACTCATTAATTAGGTTATAGTACTCTTTAGGTATAAAAGGTTAAGGATTAAGATACTGTTTTAGTTCCAGTGCTTTCTTAATGTCTTCTATAGTTATAGCAAAGATTTTACAATCTTGTCTTTTTACTAATAAGATAAAAGGCGCGGCCTATATTATATGGATTTTAAGAGGGTTTAACATAACATCTTTGCATTCTTTACTATAATTAGCAGTTATAGATTTATTGTGTTGGCTTAAGGTTTATAGTAAGGGTAATTTATATTGTATTAAATTTAAATAGTTGTGTATATGTTTATAGGGTAAATGGTTTTTTAAGTAATAACTTCAGTAGTAGGTTATATAGAACTTTAGTGTTTCTTTAACCCAGCTAATTAAAGGGTTATATTATTTCAGCTATCTGTGTCTAAGTATTATCTTATAGTGCTTTAAAGGTATTATAAATAAGGAAACATATTCAAGGTATTTACCTATTTATAATTTTATAAAAGCGTAGTGCGTTATTTTGCCATATATTAAGGGTTTGCCATTAAAGCCTTATAGGCCTTAGGGCTTATCAAGTTTCTTTAAATTTAGGCGTTAAGTTTTTGTGTAGTTTATATTAATAAAGCCTATACTAGTGGCTCCGCCATCTATAAGGATTTATACTTCCTTCCATTTTCTAAGTATTTAAATTTTGCTGAGTATATTAAGGGAGTTATATTGTGTATTAGCGCTGGAAGAGCCTAAACACTTATACTCTTCTACTTTTTATCCTAAGGCGCGACTTAGCCCTAGGATGATTTGTTTTCTAAGTTAACCAAAGGTAAGGTACTTTGTGACATCCAAGTATAATTTATAGCGCGGGTATAATTTAAGAAATAAGTATGGCTTAAAGAACGGGTATAATTTAAGGATTGGGTACAACTTAGGGATTAGGAGGAACTATAACGGACTTTTTTAAAAGGGTAAGTTTAGTAATGTTTTTAAATATGTCCTTTTTTACCATATCTAAAACATTCTCTATTTATAGCTTGTATTCTTTATTCGTTAGTTCCTAAGGGTGTATAGGATTGGGTGGCATTAAGGTCTATAGGGTTATATATAGGGCTTTTAGGTCTTAGAGAAGGATCGCGCCTTAAAGCATATACTGGTTTTAAGGAGTTTTAAACGCAAGGTGTGGTTGACTTTAGAGAATAAGTCTGTTTGTTATATTAAAGGTCTTTATTAATTTATTAACATATTATAGCAAATTTAGATAGGTTTTTCGGCAGTTCTCTACCTACTAACTGGGCTCTAATTTTATCCAAAATAGCTTATTAAAGAGCAGCGACTCTAGCGGCTTTATTCTAATCCAGCTCGCTAATAAAACCTAAAAATTCCGAAAAGAAGCTAGTAAAGTCTCAATTCTGTTATTATAGGGTTTTAAGTTTAGTAACAGCTATATATTTATAGCTGGCGTTATTATACGTTCGTTCTAACAGAGAGATAAAGGTTTTAAAATTAATAAAAGTGCTATTATAGAAGAATGGATCTATAGTTTATATAGCGTCCTTACTTAAATAAGACATTCTATAGCTAACCTTGCTAGCCTTAGTGGGGTATTAATTATAGTTTGTTAAGAGTTTAAGATGGAGCTTGGTTATAAAGGGATATAGGTTATTTTAGTTTCTATTAAACATTTAAGGATTAGGGAGCCTTTTAGATTTTGTAATAGGTACTAGGTTCGCTATAGGTATAGATTAAGCTATTATTACTGGTTTAGTGTTCGCGTTTAACGTATTAGGTTTAGGTACCATTATTTTAATCTTATTTATAGGTGTTACTATTAGGGTCTATAATATTAATGCCTTAATATTACAGAGTTCTTTATGGAGTGCTTCTATTAATTACTAGTACTAGGCTTCTAGTGCAGCCTGCTGCTAAGCTAAGGCGTCTATAAAGGCCTATTATATTATGGTTAACTGTTCCCTAACTAGGGTTATAATACTCGTGGTTATTAAAAGGGATTTAGGTTCGTTTGCCATTTTAATAATAGTTGTTTTAATGTAACGTAATATAAGGGCGCGAAGAGGCTTTAGGGAAGATTTAAAGGAACAAATATAAATTCTATCTAATTTAGGGGTATATAGCTCTTGCAGAGTATAAGACGTTATATAAAGAAGAGAAAGAAATATAGGAAACTTGTAACTAAATATTTATGGTCTTGGCAGTAGACGCGTAGGCATAAACCCACGCGGATTTTAATAGGTTTTAACCAAATTCCATTATATTAGTGGAATTTAGTGGAGACTGGTGGAAATTAATTGAGTTAGCGGAATTTGGCAGAATTTGATTAAAGCGTTAGAATTTATCTATTGAGTGTTTTACCGAGACATTCCTACTGTAACTAGGCTAGTCCCGTTACAATCTGGATAAGATAGCTTAGTATATATACAATAGTTTTAGAGTTGTAGTAAGCCTATGGATAATTGCTATAGAGCTAAGAGTTGCTGGCTAGAGTAGGAAGCTGGTAAGCTATATTCTGAATATATAGATAAGGAAATAACTTACTTATATAAGGCTTATTGTGTTGCTTTAAAGCGGAGTTAGGAGGACCGTAATTAATACTAAGCTAATATTTTATAGTTTACTGTTAAGTAACTTGTCTTTGTAAAAAAATCTAGTACTAATTTAAAGATGGGTATATAAAAGTTGGCTTAGGCGCTAATAGGTATAATGCTAATCCTATATACTTTATACAATCCTAGTAAGCAGTGGCTTAATATTCTACCTGCGTATACTATTAATAGTGTACTAGTGTTGTTAATATATAGCGGCTTAACAAACGTGGAAGGATATAATTACTGGATTAAATACTACCTTTTACCTTACTATAATCCTTATCTAGCTCTAAGGTTAGTAGTTGTTATAGATAATATAAGCTTCTATTATTTAGGATAGATTAAGTCTCTTTTTGCTAAGTGTGGTGTAGTGCTTGTTTATCTACCTATATATTTGCCTGATCTAAATCTAATTAAGGAGTTCTTTAGTGAGCTAAAGGAGTATATTTAATAACATTTTAGCTTATAGAGGAGTGAGCTAGAGCTCTAGGGTAATAAGTTTAAAGACTTCCTATAGTAGTGTGTAGATATTATAGGTAGAAGGAGTAATAACGCTAGAGCCTACTTTGGCTATAGCGGGTATATATAAGGAAGGATTAATAGAAAAGTTAGCAAGTTGTTAGATCTAGGAGTTAGACGTTGCCTTAGTTAATTAACTATATTATAGAACTCTTATATAAATTACTAGTAAAATCTATACTCTACCCTATACTCTTAGGCAGAGCTACACTAGTGTAAAAAATCTACTACTTATCTTCCTCTAAATCCTTAATACTACCGGAAAGTTAAGTAACTTGTAAAGTTCTTTACTTTTTAATATCCTAATGCACCTATTTAGTAATTGCCTCTAGTACTTCCTTATTAATTATTATATTAACTAGCATCTTGCCGTTCTTATTTGGCTTCTACTCCCTTATAATCCTTAAGTCCCACCGCTTTTTATAAGTGACTTAATAGGTAGCTTTAAGATTACTCTCCTATTCTAGGTCTTCTTGCACTAAGAGCTTCTGCTAGTTAAAATACTTCTATAGATTAGCTATGCGATTTAGGCCTTATAAATAAGGTAGAGGAGCTATAGGTAATGATTTTATAGTTTAGCCTTACCCTAACGGTAGTATAGCTGGATGCCCATACTGCCTGCTAGTTAGATTAATATAGAATTAATTAATAACTCTAGGAGTATTAGGTGTAGGTAACTTAGTAGAGATAAGTTATAACTTCTTACTACCTCCCTTTTTTTGATCTTAAAGCTTTTTAAATAGCCTACTATAAGGTGTCCAAATAGTAGCTTGACTATCCTTAATAGCCCGCGCCCACTCCTTAAGGTCCTTCTGTATTAGCTTATAGTTAACTTAGTAATAGATTTAGCACTAAGAAGAGCTAGGGCACCTCTTCTTATACTCCTACTTCTTATATAGCTCTAGCTAGAGCTTAGTAGTCTTTAGGTAGATGTTTAGAGGATAAGTAATATTACTAACTTTACGCTGTTTAGGTTGTGATATACTTAGAGACATATCCTATAAGGAGGTAGTAGTAGCTAGCCATACTAATAACTGTGCGGCCATTATAGAATGATTGGTAGAGTAAGCGGTAGATCCAGCTTGATTGTTTACCTTAATATATATAAAGCTGACTTTAACTAAGAGCTGCTTAGTAGAGCCGTCTATATTCTAGTGCTTTTTTACCAAGGTTATAAGTTTATTATTAATTAAGCTCTAGCTGGCTTCCTAACTAGGATTAATCTTAAATATTACTTAAGTCTTATTCTTCTCTATATATAAAACTGACGCATTATAAGACTCTTATATAATATAACGGCCAGGAAGCTGCTGTTTAATAGCCTTATTGATTATAGGCAGTATATTACAACTATATGTGAGCGAGAGGCTTAAGCGAGAGTTAGTAAAAGTATGTGTAATTATATTCTAAGTCTGTATGTCTTTCTTAAGCCTAGCTGATAATAAGAGATGATAGTTAAAGAAGACACCTCTACCGCTTAGCTTTATCTACTTTAATTTATGCTTAAATTGGAGCCTTAGTGGTAGCTCCTCCTCCTTACTTTCTATTATTAAATCCTTAGGTGTTAGCTTAAATACTTGTAAAGAAAGTATAGGGGGTCTCCGTAATTAATGTGGGGTTTATATATGGTGGCTAATATTATCTAGATTAAGCTCTAGGTGGAGGTATAGTAACTAATAATTTTGTTGTTAACTTAAAGGATGATAGGAACCTATATTTAAAAGCTGTATAAGACGTGGTAGCTGTAGAGGAGCCCCTATCATATTATAATCCTGTGATTAATAGAAGCGTTAAACCTCCTTATAATCTGCCCCCTCCGCTACCTTAGGATTGTTTAATATTTTCTTAAGCTCGCCATTAGTAAAAGCAGCTGTCTACTGTGATATAGGTAACCTATTAAATGCTGTTGGTAGAGAGAAGTTGAGCTACGTGCCAATCTGGCTACTGAATGTGGGCGGTAGAGTTATGACCGTACTTATACTTAAGCTCTGTGTTAAGATAGGTGGTTAAGTAGATAAGGATAGTGTTGGTGATAGTTGAGGCCTTTGAAGGGGTGGACGAGAAGGACTTCTAATGGCGGCAGCGGCAGTATGTTTGGAACTTATATTAATAAGAGGAAGGCTCTATTACACTAAGATCTAGAGCAAATATTACGATATTGGTAAGGAAGAGAAGTTGCGAATAGCTTTAAGTGCAAGGAGGAACCCTTCTCCTAGCAGCCACTACATCTAATTCTGCTAGCTCTACATACTAATTTAGGCGAGGCTTAAGCGAAATTAGATGCCATCGCTGCTGCGCGCGCGGGGGGGGCGACACTGAACCTCCCGGACCCTGTACAATGGCTTTACGCCAATTAATTAATCTGCGGCTCTAAAATCTAGATCTACAACACTAAAAATAAGCTCTAAGCCACCGATTTTATACTGGCAGAATGAAACTTGGCAAAAGATTCGGACAGTAAAGTTACTGCCAAGAGTTACTGTCCGGATCCTGTCCGGCGTAATTCTATCCCATCCCATAGGAGAGTTAGGATTCACACCAGCTTGAAGGGCAATTTGTACAGTGTCTGTATCTTTAACTCTTAATGCGCTTCGAAAGAGGTTTTCCGCGAACGCTTCGATTGTGGGCATCTGAATGGATAATAGAGATACGAGCAGCGAGTGCTTCTTATTGCGAGCAATCCAGGAGACGATTTCATCCATCTTATCGTCTGATAGATGATTGTTTGATGATAAGTAGACGACAAATTTAAAAAATTGGAACGTCGCACTATGGTGGACGGCTTCAAGCATCTCTTGAATATTCGTCAACAGCTCTCCCTCACGTCTTTCCAATGCAATAGCTTGGAAATGGGAATGGATGTCTCGAACGGTCTCCTGTTTGGTTCGCTCTGAATCCGAGTTAATGAAAATTGACCATGCTTCTGTTGTCAGACGGTGGGTTGAGCGCACAGAATTCGCGGGATCCGCTGGATCTAATATTGTCGCGCCGATTCCGGACGGAGACTTGGGCCAAAAACTGTTTATGATAGGATTCTCAGCAGCAAAATCTTGGCAGAGGCTGGCTATCCACATATTAGTATGCGGAATATTGCTTAAGAGTGGACCGGAGTGAAACTTAATAGTACCTTGTGAATCAATAAAGTCCTGAAAGTTAAACCAAGGGAGGTTTTCGAGTCGAAGCGTCCAAGGGCACAATGCCAGAGGCGTGCGGATTGAAAGTCCTTTAGGCGTTTTAGGACTAGGTACTTAGGAAAGTAAGCGTAGGACGGCATATGTTGAGACATTAGTGGAGTCACCTGATGCGTATCTCTCGGTAATAGTAGGAAAGTTGTGCCACACCGTTTCCTTTTTAATCTTTTTTTGGGTACAAGTACCCCATCAACGTATAGCTCGCTCTCCTTACCATTTCTCTCGCGTTTATTGAAACGGTAATGGACGAATATCCATTCGTGGCTCTTCAAATTTTTGCGGAACTTCCATATTTTGAATTGACGCTCATATTGGGCTTTACTGTCAAGAGAGTCAGTCATCCAGCATGCTGAGCAGCCATGGAAGATCAAGGGCTCATTTACCTAGCAGAGAAGCCTTGAGACTTCTGCATATATTCCATAACATGATTAAGTGGTTTGTCCTGTGTGATGTAAATCCTCTGGATGGTTTCCTTGTGGAATTCCCAATTAGCTTTCATGCTCGTATTTGCGGCTCGGTCGATGTTCATAATGTGATCTCAGCGTACGATCGGAATTGAGACAGAAGTTGGTAAGGTGATGGGTTGACTGCACATCCGTCTTCGAATCCCATCTTATATTTACGAAGCAAAGCAGGGTTGGCGAGGAAGTTGGCCGTTTAGAGCATCCTGATTGGCAGCCCAGAATCTTCCACATTTTGCAAACTAGGCTTCGGCCCCTGCAACTGGCCTCGTGTAAACGTACTTACACTAACGTTTGGTGAAGAAGTTTTGACGGAAAATCAAAACACTGCCAAATTTTCCGGCGGTGTGCCCTCCCTAATTAGGTAGGCGGTCAGATTTTCCGTTAAAACTCCCCTTGCCATTAAAACCACGTCACCAACGTTACCTTGGCCTCGGTCCGCCTAATCTCATGTCTTTGGTTAGATCCAAAATCCTCTCACATCTCGTCTGATCCCTTCGTGTGGCAAGGTATCTATAAGGTGGCCCGCGCACTGTCACGTGATCTATCACGTGCACATCGCGAGGTCAAAGAGACTGCCCAAGTACCCTCCCTACTAACATGATTAACCAACCCAATAACCGACTAAGCGCTCCTATTCGGTAATTGGTTTAATTTAGGTGCTAAATGCGCAACAATACCGAGCTGGTTACATCACTGAGGCCCAGCAAAATTTATCAGAAGGAAGGCCTTTCAATATAAAATGGGTAGTAGATCAGCCGAGATTCGATCATCTACCGTGTACATTAATAGTACAATTGCGATTTGCTGAACACTAACTCCCAGCTATATTCCAAGTTTGCTTTGCGGCAGAAATCGCGAAGCCAAAATGATTGAACCAGCGTCAAAAACATCAACCATACATGTACACCTAACTTTTCATAGATCTTTTGAAAAAATGACGTTTCGGGCGTGAGGCAATTATGCGGATATGTATCGTGAATTTATCCGTGAATTCATCCTGAAAGGGTGGAGCGGCCGTACTGTGACAGCAGGAGGGGCGTTAATACCTATACGGTCGTAAAATATTGCATGGGTTATCCGACAAGAGACGAAAACGTATAATCAGATCGAGAGTCAGCCGTTGTGAGCTGCCTGACTAATTAATGCGAGCCCGAAAGCTCAATGGTTGAAAACAAGAGAACCGGCCTTGACGGGCTGTACTGTGAATGGATTAGTGCCAACATCTAGAACCTTATAAGAGTTATGGGGACAAATTACGATCCGGGGGCTACCGGCGCCTCACAAAGCTGGATTTTACCAGGCCGTGCTCTTGCGCGCTTTGTTGCGAGAGCACGACGTCAAAAGACGGGTTTTCGACGTCTGGAACTAGGAAGCGTGTGGTATACGTTTTTCGAGGCGAACTAGTTATGCTCCACTGTATGTCTACATAGCCCTGCAAGCGAACTTGGCAGCTATCAACAATGACTAGTCGATCTTCTGCTGCGCTTCCTCCCTCTTTGTCAAATAGATGAATCTCGAGGCCTAACACTTCGTTGACAAGCGTTTTGGAGATGAGACTTAGATCGGATCCGGTGTCGAGAGATAAAATTGCTAATCTTGAGGATGGTGGATCGGTGTTTAGGTTGGTGTAGATATCAATGGTAGGCCGGAGGCGGTTATCAAGGCTGCACTGGTCAATTGGTGAGCAATTTATCTCATCTTCGGCCAGAAAAATAAGGAAATACCTTCAGACGTGATCTCCCGAGATAATAACTTTGGGTCGACATCCATTGTGGCATAATACTGTGCGTATGCGCTCTTGCAAAGAGTGAATTGGGACGATGAAGCACACTAAAAATTGCGCAGCTGCTCAGGAATCTGCGTGCAGACTCACCGGTTTTATGTCTGGATGGGGGGCTAATTGGCTGAAATAACATAAGGCCAGAATGTGGCGCTAGCCTTTCATCCTGCCGCCCTCCTTGATCGCTTTTCCGAGGCTGCGTTTGTCATACAATGCACACGTCTAGTAGGCTGAGTATCACCTACGTTACCTGAATACTCCGTATAGTAGAATCACCATGCTGATTCCGAGTCTCTTGACAGAAGTGTTATTGAGATGATTGGTTGTGAGTTCTAGTTGTTGTGATGATACATATCTCATCACCCAATGAGTAGGCCGGGAAGGCAAGGCACCGTCGGGAACAGCTCCGTCCGATGCTTAGCGCTTTGACTATCTGCGCTGTGAAGATGTCTTTAACCGCTGTGGAGCCGTGCGCGAACACGATTATTGGCTTAATAGCCATCTGGTTAGGTACGACCTTCCAATTTCTCTCCTCTGCAGGCGCTAACTGAACTTAATTTTCATAGCAGATTGGCATTCTCTTGAAGAACGAATTATTGTATGCGATCGACGTTGAGAAGATGCACTGTTTTCCTCAGCATGCATCATACCTTGCAGCATGCCTCTCCCAGCATTTTTATTCGTGCGATCCACACACGTGTATTCTCGCAACACACTGGCGTTTGTACTTGTATAAGAGTCCCTAATGTCCCCAATTTTTAAAGTGCAGAACCCTAATCACAGTCGGCACGCCGCACAAAATCCATATCTTGGGGTATTTAACTGGAGGCATCCTTCACGAGGGTCATAATCACAAGAAGAGCTGGAAGTGCATAAAGCCTCATCTGGTTGCCTCTTCTCGCGCTCCCCGATGGTGTTCGACTTTGTGCTGCAGGGCGTCAATCCCGCAAACCTATCAAAAATTGCAGCCGATAGGAGCCAGTTGTGTTACGCCCCGCTGGAAGGATGTCTGCGAGTCGAATCCGGGCCTCAGCTGCAAGCATGGTGAAGGAGCAGACGGTCTTCATCTTCTCAGCCTTTCGAAAGCTGCCAACGACTACAGATGGATGCACTGCTGCATAATCCTCGCCGGCTTATTCTCAGAGTTTTTTCACGAGGCTGCGAGGCCATCTCTCCACGCACTATTAGACCCAGAAACCTCCCTTCTAAATGGATCGCTTTTTCTCCGATCTGTTGTCTTGCGCCTTGTGAGGTCGGTGTGATTTGACATTTTGACAAAAAATTCTCAACTCTAGCAAGACGTTATCTATGGCAAATGAGGGCGCCAAAGCACCACCCGCTGCGACCCCTCTGCAGGGTCTAATTCCTGGGTACCCTAAACTCAGCGGGAGGATGGGAATGGTCCCAGAGATGGCCATCTTCCGCCGATTTGGGACACTGAACGCTCAGATGCTGCTCTACATGCAGTCTGAACTTATCCATCTGGAGGAAGAGCTCCGGGAACTCGAGCTGGAGGATAGCCGGAGCAAACAGCCATATAAGAGCAAATACTCTCGTGACTGCTTTTTTCTGTACAACCCAACGACAAAGGGAGATGATAGACAGCTAAGGCTGGTGTTAAAAATCAAGGCAAAACTGAAGGAGTATAGTAAGCATATGGTCGCTTTGGAAAGATGAGTTGTTACTGAGGTTTCATGAACTAGACAAGGCTTTGAAACTGCAATCGGCCCTCACCAGCATGCCCGAGCCCTCCAAGTATGACCTTAAATACCTTCAGGGCTACATGGAAACACGCGAAATGGGCCCTTTTATCATGACAGGCCCAGATGCGGACATCTGGGGCTCGCTGGATGAGCCAAAATCGCACGCCCCAGATCTCGTCGCTCTGCAGCCCCGACATACCGAAGATCCATTCTCGAATTGGGTAACCGGTACAGGCATGAAGATATTTTTCTGGTGCGGCGGCCACCGCAGGCGTAAACCGTCGCCCGTCCACGGCATGGTTGTATACTCTAACAGCAAGCTGCTGCGCATTACATACTGGATTACCAGCACCCTCGCCTCATTGCTACCTGTTTCTTCAATCATCATCTTATACTGCGTCAGGTCGATGCTCGCACGGCTGATTGTAATCGCTGGGTTCAACGTTATCGTTTCGCTCTGTCTCCTGGGCTTTACAAATGCTAGGAGGAGCGAGATTTTTGCCGTTACCGCTGCGTGAGTTTTTAATTATTCCCTGGCGCTGGGAAAAGTGTTGGGCACATAATGTCTCATCTCTGACTTGCCACAGGTTCGCGGCTGTTCAGGTGGTATTCGTCGGAGCCAGTGGAACGAACGCGACAACCGGAAACAATGGATAGTCAATGTGTAGCGGTTGCTTGAAGCGCAGAACTTTGGCTAGTGTTTTGATCGACGCATTTTGCTGTATCGCAGAGCTAGACCAATAGAAGGGAATAGAAACAAGGACTGCGATTTGAGGCATTTAGCATAAATAGAGCAGCACAAATTTAAGATAAGTGTAAAGCTCAGTGACATTGTAGCCGAAGAGCTCGGCTTGGACTAAAAGCGTATGACTTCTCGTATGACTTTTTCTCCCACCTCCCCACCAGCCCAGGAAAGAATGAAAAATGTTGCCCGATGTCATGCTACAGCTAATGCTTTACAGACTCCTTGAGAAGATATCAAAGCCGCCATGCGCCCTGCCGGCTAATGTAGTGCCCGAATACCTCTATTAGCAAACCAAAGAATTAGGCAATAGTTGCCCGCTAAGATAACTTCAGCCATGGTGGCCGTCATGTGCCCGAAACTCCAGTAAAATCTTAGCGCAAATGAACATGAACAAAGTCAAACACTTGTGAATATACAAAATAAAAAGATGCAGGTTGTATAATACAAATGAGATGTGAAGGATTGTTGTTAAACGTCATGTGGCTTTTCTTTTTTCATTAATTATTTGTTTTTAAGAAAAAGAAACTTGCATCCGTATAGGCAAAAGTCGAGAGAAACGGCTCCCTCCCGAAGCGATGCTGAACAGCAACTATGGTGACATTTGAAGGAGACTTGCGCTTATGTTGAAGTGTATTGAGTTTGAAAAGTGTTGGGGATTAAGATGAATATGAACGACTAAGTAGCATCGGAGCTTGTATGGAAGGGTTGAACGTGCGGCAGATGGATTGTGAAGGTGGTTATACTGATGACAGGTTCCAGTACAAATTTGGAGCGTATTAAGCATCTGTCATGGCGTCGTGATCTTGTGGTATCGTGACAGCAAATGCTCGTGACGTCGGAGGTTATGGTGGGTCCTGGGCGATGATAGGGTGGAGCTGTGGATAGTCATTGCGTTAGAAATGGTCATAATGCGATTGCATAGTATGTGCAGTTGACATTTTTAAGAGCACCTAACGTGCTAGCGGCTATGACGGCGGTGGTGCTGTTCCATTCTGAAGGTGTTGCTCTCTGATGGCACGCTTGATGCCATGATCGGTGATTGAGGCTTCCTGTTTCGTCTGTAAAGCTTTGTCCCGTTCGTGTTCTATATCTTACTGTTAGACCAGAAGGCAATATGCAATAGGCTTTTAAGGCTTACGGGGTGCTAGCGTAGGCGGTGGCTCAATAAAGCCAGGAGCCCCCACAGGAACAAGTCGCCAGTGTTCACCAATGACATCTGCCCCAATCAGGACATCGCAGCCTTGGATAGGATGCTCTGACACAAAGAATGAGGCGTTGATAAACTTTGTACCCCCCTCAACACGGAATCGCATATTTAGTTTGCCAGTCGACCTGACCTCTTTCCCGTCTATAGTGCGGAAGATGGTTCTCGGGCCATTGGGGAACACCTCAACTTGCACTCGTAGTGATTTGAGATGCTCATTGAAATACTCGCACGAGAGGAATGTCATGGGGAGACCCGAGTCCAACATGCCACCCGCAGCACATATAACGTCTTGGTTACCATCTCTAACAGCGAACTGTATAGTACGGTCAAACCTGGCCTGTTCTCTGCGAATGAGCTTTCTCAATTATACCCAAACAAAAATATTGGTGTAGTACCTTTTCCCAAAGAAAACACGATACAACAAGGCTAACAAAATTCCAGCGGAGGCGATAGAACGGATATTTTACGCGCCTAAGCGTCGGAGCATCTGAAGGGACGAGGGCGCAAACACCGGGGCTGTGTGTCTGTGCGGCAGAGGGATTGTTCGGCGTTGTTGTGTTCGGGAGCGTTGCTTGTGGTACCGCATCCTGAACTGTGGTCGACCTGCTCTGGAGATGATTGTGCGGTTGAGTTGAGTCGTCCATGTCTCTAAGAGCAGAGGGAATTGAGGTGTGTGTTTTAGCGCTGTACTTGTGTACCCGTGTACCAGCGTTGGGAACTGGCTTTTGATACCGCAGCTGTCGAAGGAGGGGAACAGTAAAATGTATCGGTGTGAGATGGCAAAAGGTGGTCTGCAGCCACAGAAAAGGGCGCCGCAAAAAAGGTCGGTTTAGATGGAAAATGGTAACACAGGCTTCATAAAGGTAGAGCCAATAATTGTGCAGACGGAAGAGGTGTGACAGGTGAAAGCGACGTTGTTGAGCTCAGGTGTGACGACGGCAGGCCTCGAGAATATCTCGATTTCCGGGAAACTGCAGGAAGATGAGGGTGTTTATTATAAGTGATATTTCCAGTAGCCGGACGGGCATGGGTGTTGATTGTCATCGGTGGATGTGCCGAAGTGACAAGCTGTGACTCGCATGGGGTCTGAGCCTTATGTACCTAGTTGTTGGTATTCAGGCACAGGCCCGTGCGACCTCCCCCCCGTTGCGCAGCGCGGTACACACGCAATTTCGCCAATATTTAGTGAAGTGCACCATCTAACATGAATAGGTCAGACACCCCCTGCTAGTACAGTAAACAAAACAACCTGGTCCCGCTATGTCACCTTGAACTCACTTGTTTCTTGACCTGTACTAGCAGGGGGGGCAATAATGCCGTTCCTGCAGTAGGCTACGCGCGGATGGCACGTGTTGCTCTGAAGCCTCAAGCTCATAGGCAGAACGCCGGCCCGTTGGTAGCAATGCCTTGCAAACCACCATCTCGCATCTTGCATGTCGGAGCATGGCGCAAAACACCTCCCCGTGTGATTCCCACCCGGTAGAAAAGTAGTTGCACATAAGAAGATACGCCGAGGAGCTGCGCACGTCAAAACACCTCGACCACTCGGCTTCCTCCCGAAGTTTGACCTTTGATGTTCGCCGTTTGTGCTTATGAGACACGGCAGCCTTTGGTAGAGGGAAATTAACAATGGGCGGTGTGGGGCTCACGGCGAACAAGTGGCGCTGCGTAGGTACTATTGTACATTGTCGGTGCGTTGCAGGAGGGTTGGGTCGCATGTGGCTTGTTTTTAATACACTTTTGCGGCAAATGAAAAAGGTGGAAAATTAAGAAGGTTTATGTTTTCTATACAAACCGGCTTTCTTATTGGTGTAAAATGCTCTACAAGGAACCCCTGCAACGCACCGACAATGTATTGTACAATACGCCGGATACCAGAGTAGGGCCTAGTGCGAATGCTGATCCATCGAGGCGCGGCAGTATCTTCCCGCATGCAGATCCCGCACGGCCTCTGGTGCTCTAAAATTTTCGATTTCTATTGGCGAGGTAAGCCGCTTAACAGTAATATTTGAAGGAAAACTCGAAGCTGAAGGAAAATGGAGAAGTCGTGGTAGACGAAATAACAATGCCTACGTCTTTTAGCGGCGTTACAGCAGATATATGTTTAGCTTTAAGTTTTCATAATGTGTTACGGCTGCTAATTTATTCCATGCTATTGGTTTACGGACGGTTTGCCACAGCTTCTGCTCGCTTGCGTGATGTTGTGAGGTTGTAAAAATCGACTGTACCCTTGTCCAGCTGGAAGCCTCAGGGCGAGGGACTGAGATGGATTTACGTATGTACACCGTCTCTTTGCATCCCATTTAGAAATGCACGGCTACTACCGTCTGCCGGTACTGGCTTTGGACCCAATTCAGTGCTGAAGGGCTCCGAATCTAGGCAATTTGATCGACAGGTCATGCCATGTGTAGAATATCCGGAAAGGAGTATTGCACGGGATCACCAGCTCAGGCATCTGCTTTTCCTGCTAATCCCGCCTCCCAATGCTGCTGCTACAAGGGAATTTCCGCGAGCAAGCTAGACACCCTCCCGAGAAGTAAGTTTTTAAAATAACTTGATTCTCCTGCTCATTGGCTGAAATTAGTGCGGAGAGTATCTGATCGTACGTGTTACCCTTGTATTGGATGTACAATAAAACCTTATAATTACCGTGGCGTCTCACCTGGGTAGTCGGTTCGTACCTTAATACGGAGGATATTGTTGTGGGTTGTGTTTACGCCTCTTTAGGTGAGGTCTCAGACCCATCGACCGTCTCATAGTGTAGTTAGGTATGCTGGTATAGGTGGTGGAAGCTTACGATGTCGTCGGAAGCTGGAGTGTCGGTAATGCCCATACAAAATTAGCTCGGTCAGCAGGCTTGTATTGTAAAGGAGTTTTGTTATTATGTCCGGTCGTTAAGCCGAATTATAACCTTTAATACGGTACAGCCCTTTTACCCAGTCAAATGCGGCTCCAGAGCTACAGTAAAAACCGATGTTGGTGAGACACCTTGACGATATCACCAAAAGCCAGAATATCGTAATATTACACCAAAAAAGGACTGATTAAGGGTGTAGATCGTAATATAGAGAATATCGCTATATAATCCAAATCGTTATAAGGGGGTTTAACTGTATATTTAATCTTGCTCCGACTGCATATTGGCTAAATACTAACAATATAATGGGTGAAGAGTCTGTCCACGCATTCCCTTCCAGAATCATCTGAAACATTTCATGTCACTCGTTGTGTCAAAGCTTTCGGTTGGGATATCAGTCATAGCTGCAAGGCTGTTAATGAAGCCACTTCCGCATTTCAATAACAGCCCACCGTTCGCCGCTGATTAATCCAGCATGTGATCAGAGCGCACACAACAAGTTAACTCACAGTTCTAGATCTGCAACGAATTAATATGTGCTATGCTTAAAGAGGTATTCATCCTCGTCCCGACTTACACCCTATCCCATCGCCTATAGAGCCAATCCCGGCACCATGTCCCAAGATCCGAATATCCCGTATCCAAAGTCATTAGAATGAACCCCAGAAACGCCAGCGGCGTCATGTATGCGCTATTCCAGCCCCAAAAGCCTTGAAAATCACTCATGCCTACAAAGACTGAACCAGAATTGGATTAGTGAGGCGCATCAGCCTTCGACGTCCTCAACATCGCCGAGCTCCTGCTCCTCGCACGACCTTTCCACCTCCTCAGCGACAAATTGCTCGTAGTCTTCTAGACTCTTCTGAATATGTACTTTGAACTTAATGATGTCATTCAGCATACGTTCGATTTCAGTGTGGAGTTCTTCGCGCAACGCAGCCGCGCGGAGTGTAAGTTGTTCATATCTAGTAAAGCGTCAGTAACAAGCCATATTATTTTTTGAATGTGCCTTGGGAAACTTACTCAATATTCGTACTCATCTCCCTCTGCTCCATAACCTGTACCGACTCGGTTAAGCCCGCCCTCATCTTCGCGAGCTCTTTCTCCATGCGCTCAATCTGCGCATCCGACGCCATCTTCTGCGCATTCGTGATCTCCCTCGTCTTCTCGAACTCCTCTTCCGCAGCTCGGACCTTGTGACCTAAGCCCTCGACCTCGGCTTGCTTGTCGTCCATTGCTTCTTTGATCTTGTCGAGCAGGTCATGGTTGTTCATGTCGGCTTCCAGCGCCGCATTGCGCCGCTCGCCAATCTCCTTGCGTAGAGTAAGGATATTATTCTTGACCGTGCCACGCAGGTCGAGGTTGAGGAGGTGATGCGGCTGGTAGCCATTCCCAGAGTCTGCGAGCAGGCGGTCTGAAGAATCTGGGGACTGTGAGGTGCCCATTTGGGAGCCGGAGAAGTTCGGGCCTTCATTGACAGTGATAATGAGTTCATAGTCTTGATCTTTGGCATTGACCGCTGTGGACGGTATTATGCCGATTTGGTAGCCCAGCGAGTTGTATTTCTCCACTGTCTGCTCCAGCTCGTCGAGTTTCCGTGATGCTTCAACTTCTTTCTCGGCCACCTTCTTTTTACTCTCCTCAAGCCTGATGCCTGTCGATTCGACACCTTTCTGTAACCTCTCGCGTTCGGTGTTCATGCGGTCGATGTCAGTGATCGTGATGCCTCTGCTGTCAACGACTTCCTGCAGACTCTGCTTCTCATTTTCAGCCTCTTCTAATTCAGCCTCGATTTTGCGGATCTCGTCTTCAAGCAGCTTAGCTCGGTTGGCATATTTCTCAACCTTAGCTTCCATGCTGTTGTTGTAGTTTTCGAACTTAACACGATCCTCCTCAAGAATCTTGATCTGCTCATCCAACTTCGAAATCCGCGGCCCACTCTTCCCTAGCTCTTCAATCTGGTCTTGTAGCGCCTTGTGCTCGGCCTCAAGCAATTTAACCTGCTCAAGATGCTGCGCGTTCGCGGCATCAAACTTCGCAGCCATGGCCTTGACGTGCGGTGCCACCAGCTTCTCCGGATCATCGTCATCTTCGTCCTCGACCTGCAACCACGTCCTGTACGCGTCCGATAAGAAGTCGAAAATGATGCGGTTCCCGCTCACATCGTGTCCAGCATCCAAACAAGCGTCATCGTAAGACCCCACGCTGTATTGATCCATCATCCGCGCAAGCTGCATCATCCAATGCAATAGACCCAAAAACGTCGACCAGTTATTTCCACCCACCGCCGCAATCTGCGACTTCATGATCGACTTCTCAAACGGATAGCGCATCTGCTTCAGCAGCGCGGGGACCTCCGCATCGATCGATTTCTGAAAACGGTAGGACGGATCGATGCGGTGGTACAGCCACTGGAACATGCAATTGAAGTCCTTCTGCGTGGGTGACGTCATCGATTTGTGCGTGAGCGAGTGCTTCATGTCCATCTCGAAGTTGCCGTGCGTGAGATACTCCATCAGCTCCTGCGCCATCTGCGCGCGCACCGAGGCGTCCTTCAGTCGTCGCGGGTCCGTCGGGATGCCAGAGGGCACCGGCGCCGTCGCGAAGAAGCTCTGGTGGTGTCCGCCCATCGAGCCTGCGCCGGACGAGGGCCGCGCTTTGAAGACGCTGCTGCGTCGCTGTGTGCTTTGCTCCAGGCTGAGTGCCGATGCCGGTGTGGTCAGGCCTGCGCCTGGCGCGAAGCTTTTCCGTCCGCCGCTTGTGCTGTTTGCGCCGAACATGTTGTTTGTGGAGTTGCGGTGTACGGACTGGAAGCCTAGGTCTGCCAGATTGTTCCCTGAGGATGAGCGCTGAAAGACAGGCTGGCTTGGGCGGCCGGGTGCCAGAGACATTCGCGATCCCGATGTTGAGCGCGTGTGGTTCGCGGTGAAGGGTCCTGGGATTCCGCCTCCTTGTTGCATGTTAGATATTGAGTTGGAACGTTTCATTGCTGAGGAGGGCATTGGAATCGCGGAGATGTTATGCGTAAGGCCACCGAGCGTCTGTACTCTGAATTAGAAATTGGGCGCAAGAATTGAGGAAGTTGCGCGTGGGAGACCTACCTCGCGCGGGCGGCGCACAGAGAAAATGCCCGTTTCTTGGGCCATCGATGGATCTAAATTCGCAGGCAATTATTCCCTGAGTTGTTGCAATATTAAGAGCTGTAGTTCATCCGATGATGTGATTAGTATGCCATTTATGTGATGTTGGTGTTCAATGTTTGGCTAGGGAGCTTTGTTGTGATTGCAAGTAGCGCCAAGACAGCCATCAGCCTAGCAACGGCTCTCTCATTGGATCAACGAGTTCCTTAGGAAAGTCCACCGCCTGGACGACAGGTCGTCACAGTGGCATTCTGTCTCTTCGCATCTCAATATTACATAGAGGATCTCTACAGCCTCTGTGGGAGCATGTCTGATTCCATCTACTTACCTGTCAGGCCACGGAATCGTCTAAAATCATCCCTTAGTTACTCTTGAAATCTGCGAAAGAGTGCCCACCCTCAGCAACCCTCAACATTTATTACCGCACAGTATGGGCATCAACTTTGTCTTGAAAGCGTTGAATCTATGGTGGATTGATTCCACGAAGACCCAGCTAACGGCCCTTGGCTTATAAAGCTCTTAAATTTTCTCGCGCGCAGGCAACCACCAACCAGGATGCTCGACGAACTGTAAACCACCCTTTTTGGCCACTCCGACCACAACGTCGGAGCAGCCAAAAAGGCTGGTAAACTGCTCATCAAGCAATTTAGTTGATGGGTGCTTGGGTTATTTATATTTTTGGTTTTCAAGTTCCTTTTTGTTTTACCATCGTTTTCCCTAGAAAAATCCTTTTGCAGCTATCTGCTGCGATATTGCGATATTCACTATATAGCATAATCAAATTTCTTTTCAATAAGTATCACCCCATTTCATCTTGGTCACCCACAATGAATCGAACTCAAGATCTTCAATTTCCTTATGGAGACGAAGGACGATAAATCCGAAGGGAAAGGATGGGAGGTGGGGTTGCTTGGCTTCTCGGCAATATCCAAATTAGCATGCCGGGCGCATAAATGGGGTTGATTTCGGACAGCTAGCAGAACATACTCATGAACACAGCCCAAACCAAGGAAATGAAAATCGCATCGCAATCTTGTATCATCTTTCTTCGAAGTAAACGTCCTTTCGAGACACCTTGTATTAAAGAATTGGTATACCCACCCCCTAAAGTTCATCAATGGTAGTCCTACATAGTCATCCCCTATGCTAATTTTTGAACTCGCACGCCCGGGGTCGCAAGCACACCATCCCCACCAGAACAGCTCACCCCTCTCTTACTCCTTCCTAACTTCGAGAGCCTCCTCTTTTCACCTCTCCCTCTGCGTCTGGCAAGCTCTGCTCATTACTCAATCTCGGATTTCTAATTACCAATGAGAACGCAATTAGCAACACACACAGGCAAATTCCCGTGATGCAAAGCAGCTTCTGCGTATGCTTGTACGCTAGAACAACCGCCTGTCGCTCCGGCGTGTCCATGGTGTAATTCACGGCAAAGGTAAAGGGGTCACCGTAGGCTGAGATAGCAAGAGTGGAGTTTTTGAGCTGCTTCTGGAGCTCTGAGGGGAGCACTTGCGTCCAGATGGCACCGGAGATGGTGTTGCCGAGAGCGGATCCGATGTTGTAGGAAGCGAGGTAGAGGCCAGTTATAACAGCGACGTCTAAGTTTTATTAGCAAGTATGTGTTAGAGATAAGGAGGGTGAACTACGTTCGTGCTTTGTGGCTGCTTGAATGCTTGCTTGCGCAGGGTAAGGGAAGAGACCGCCCGCTACTAAATATTAGCTGGAACACATATACAGTGTACGTTGCGCTCAACTTACCTAACCCAAGTAATACTTGGGCGCCAATAATGCCAGAGTGACTTGAGGAGCCGGATCCACCGCGGTAATTTATCAGCAACCCAAAGGCGACAAGGAAGAGGATGGTGCCAAAGATGATAAATGGTTTCAGTCGTTTGACCTTGAAAACTATAAGACCCAGGATCGCACCCGTAATAACGGAGACAAAGCTTCTCGTGTTAACAGGAAGATAATAGATCGCACTGGAGAATAACCTTACCTGTATAAGGAAGAGATTCGGGTAGCGCTCTTAACCGATTCGTTGAAGGCAACAATCAAGACAGTGTAGAGGTAATCACCCTGGAGATACCAAGCTGTTAGAGTTAGCACTCATTGGTAACAATAGGGGATCGAGCTTACCAGTGTTAAGCATCATAGCAATCCCAAGCGCTCCCCAAACAGCACGGTCTTGCAGAAGCTAGTTGCTAGTAGTTAGTGAGATAAACATAGGATAGAGATTGATTCTTACTTTGAAGGGCACCATAGGATGACGACACTTTTTCTCCCATAGAATGAAAACCGGTATGCAAAGTACACCAACCACGAGTGGAGCAATAACATGGGCAGTCTTCCATTTGGTTTTCACGCCTCCCGCAATTGTAAGTGGTACTAAAATGAGAGCAAATACGGCGGTGAGTAGAATGACGCCCACCACGTCCAGTTGCCAGAACAGTGAGGTGGAGAGACGCCGAAATCCAAGCATCTGGTAAGGAGTCTTATAGTCAGCAAGTCCGCTCGTCTTCCTGGCCCGTCGATGGGCAATGAAGAGCGCGATAATGAGCGGCAATGCAGAGACTGGTTTTGAGTTAGAAATGACTTTAGACTGAGAAGGAAGATACGTACCTGGGTAAATGACCGCCCACATCCCAACACCTAATCACTACTCAGCGCTGCCTGTCTGCAGAGGCAATAAAAAACTCACCCCATCGCCATCCTGCATTTGCTAATGTCGTAGATGCTACGTTACCGCTAACCCAAGTATTTATCTATAGTTGTCAGTGGAGGGTCCAGTCACAGAGGCTGATGTGGCTCCTTACAATGAATGGAGTAGCAGGAATATATGAGAAGAACAGACGAGATCGAAGAGAAGTCACATCCGCAATGATAACTTCGACGAGTAGAACAACGCAGGTATAACCGATCTGTGGTGAAGGATTAGTGAACGTACTCCTCTATGTGGAACATGAGTCCTCGGAGCGCGAAAATACTTGGTACAGCACGGCGCCTGCGCAGAAGGACTTCACACCGGTTGAGGTAGCTTCGACAATAGTGCCTAAGTCATTATTAGTAGCACGATACTGATAAGGCACTAATACTACCAACCGATTATGTAGAATACAATTGATACAAGGACCAGTTCAACTCTGCCGAAGACATCGGCGATTTTGGCGGCAGTAGGCTAGAAACACTTGAGTATAGCAAGCCAACTTCAAGCCTTCAGAATCACGAACCTGAGCCGCAGCAGCGATGACACTCCGAAGGACCGTTATGGTTGCCAGTAAAGAGTGCTGAGCGAAGCTAGCTGTGGCATTGGGCTGTTCAAGCGTCAATTGATTTGAATGGCCAAAGATCATCATAGACAAACCTGATAAGTATAACGGAGTGTGCCGTCAAGAGAATAGACATAAGCAATTAGAAAAACCCCAATGAATAGAAAGATTCGATCGATCAAGGTGATGTGGGCAGAAACGACCTCAATCCGACGGACTCCAGGGCTAGTCTCGCCTGTGAGGAGAATTTCGTCATGTCTGTCTTGAGTTACCGCCGGATCTCTGCCTTTCAACTCTCCGGACATTGGGGCAACGAATTGACTAGATTAAGGGCGAGAAAGTGATGGTGTTGGCATGCATTATACCATATCAGAGTGGGCGCACTTGGCTTATAAGATCGATTGACAACTTTAAAATCAGACCATAAGTTATCAGATCAAACCGGAGCTGTCATGAAAATTTTGGCACGCTAACAAGGAACAAAACCGTCGATGACCGTTTGACAGGGTACAGGAGAGAAACTGATTAGATTGATAAAATGATTCACTTAATCCCAGAGCCGACCTGGGACTTGCTTGGCGTCACACAGCGCTGGGTTACATTGGTCGGCGAGCCCGTTGCCAAGTAAACCAGAAAAGACCCCAAGGGCCATGACCATTGTTAGCTAGAATTGGCAATTTCGATATAGAAAATCGCACCTAGCAGGACATTTTCTGGGCTTTTCGGTGAACCGGCATGCGGACATTGTGGGGGGCTGGAGAGAAGGCTTGGTGTTGGCCACATACCACGTGCACGTGACTGCCTCGACCCAAGCGGCAGCCGAGGCATTTCCGGCCTCCAACATTTCGCCCATTACCATTGCGTCCCCTGCCATCTATAGCTGGCCGTCCAGCTCTGACTGTCTTCACGAGCCTTCTTCTTCTTGAGCTCTATATGCGCCTCGCTTTGAAGTCGAGGTAGCCAAAATGGTCCGCGAGGACCTCATCTCGTCTGCTGTAAGTTCAGTTGTCCCCGCTGCGAGACCACCGCTCTGATTGAACTACAGGTTTCTTGTAAGTTTAACATAGAGCAATCCGGTATATCAATGTCATCCTAATACCTCCATGCAGTTCTTCAAGACCCTTCCGTTGCTAGCGCGCCTCTTGAGAAGCGTATCGCCTTCCTGCAATCGAAGAACCTCACACAGGAAGAGATAGATCTCTCCTTAGCACGTGCTTCGGAAGACCCCAATTATGCCAGCTCTCCAACGCCGTCAAGTTCTGCGCCATCAAACTATGCTTACAGACAACCTCCTCCGCCGCCTCCACAAGGTTATGGTGCATACCCGCCCGGATACTGGCAGCAGCCACCGCCACCGGAGTAAGTTGGCTTCTAGATGTCTGGTACTGCGCTTGATAGCTGACATATTTGCGTTAAGACTCCCCAAACGCGACTGGCGTGACTGGTTCATCATGGCCACGGTGATGAGCGGTGTGAGTTACGGTCTCTACTTCACCGCAAAGCGCTATATCCTCCCCATGATCTCGCCCCCAACGCCTCCACAGCTAGCTCAAGATAAAGCCTCCATTGACGAGTCCTTCACGCGTGCCTTCGCTCTTCTCGACCAACTAAACACCGATACCGCCGCTCTCAAAGCCTCTGAAGAAGCCCGCACGAACAGACTTGATAATGCGCTCTCAGAGATGGAGAGTGTGCTTGGAAGCTTGAAAGAAGCATCGAAGCGGCAAGGGGATGACAACAGGAGAATCGAGGATGATGTGCGGAGTCTCAGAGAGTTGATTCCAAAGGCACTAGACGCGCACAAGGAGACGACAGACAACCGGCTGAAGGAGCTAGGAACTGAACTGAAGAGCCTAAAGACACTCGTCGGAAATCGTATGAGTGCGGGCCCTATAAGGCCTACGAGCTCCGGCGCCAATGCATACAGCATGCCTCAGACGCCAACCCCCAACATGAACGGCACTTCGTCACCCACTGTAGCTCAACAGCCAGTGCCTGCGGTGGGCGGGCCTGTGGGTAATGTGGGCAACGCAACTGATGGGCAGGGAAGCGTCAGTGCTACTTCCTCTGCTACCCCAGCCGTTTCAACACCAGAAAGGATACAGACTTCTTCGTACGGCAGGTTAACGAATGGAAAGCCAGCTATCCCGGTGTGGCAGATGGCAGCAGCGAAGAAGAACCAGGAGGCCGAGAAGAAAGACACAAGTGAAAGTGGAACGGCTACTGAAGCCAGTACTAATACTTAAAACATGAAGCGGACGAGGGGAACACTGATACGAGGAGTAAGGATATGAATTGGCTTAGATGGCGGATTCTGAGTCTGTATTATTTTAAGTCTCAATTTTTCATGATGTATGGAGTAATACTATACAACGATCTCTTTTAAGTCATCTTTCCGGGATTTTCGTAGAAAAATTCCAATATTGAGGATATCTTCCAGTTACAGTCACCTCCGAAAGTTCGTTTACACTCGCCAAGCCCACTAACAGCCCCACCAAAATTTGTAAGAGGTGTGATGTACAGTGGGGTGTCATAAGTGTCCGTGCTCAGACCACACCAAATGTGATATTTTTCGCTGAATTACTATACAGCAACCGCAAAATCAATTATATAGCTTTAAAATAGTTATAAGGCTTATCGCTATATAAAATCTAGCTATTATAACTTTTTTTTAAAGTCTTAAATCTTATAGTCCCCCGTTAAAAGCCCTTATGTTTTACCAACTTTTTACCAAACTTACTATTTTTAGCATATGTTTTCTACTACTAGATATTAAAAATATTTCTTAAAAATCTAATATTTTATAGAGATTTGCTATTACTAAAACTCTCCCTATTTAAATTTTTATTTAAAATATATAAAATTTTATTATAAGGTTATAAAGTTAAAAAATAGAAAAAAAATGCAATTCTCTATACAATTTGTAACGGAACCTTGTAGCTTAGACTACGGTGGGTTCTGTTATTGGGCTGGGTATATAGGTACGATAAAGACAACAATATAATAATAACTGGTAGAGTGGTTGCCTAACAGATTAACTCCAATTATATTCTAAGATTTACTATAAAGAGAGAACTATCTATAGTAGGGACTAAGGTCCTTTAAATACACAACCGTACTTCTAAGAAATCCTCTTTTATACGTAAGGTACGTGTTATATATATTATATATAGACGTATACTACGTATACTCCGTATACTGCGTATAATATTATATAACTTGCTTACCATTCCTTGTTATATAGTTCCACCAGATCTATCCTAAACCATACCTATATTAACCAACTAGCTTCCTCTAACTCTTCTCTAAGTAGTTATAATATTATACTTAAAGCGTCCGTAATACCATCTCCCTCCTCTTTATCTTCGTCTTTAAAGATTCCTAACATCTCTAAGTTGTTTACTAGAGGTGTAATATCCGTTTAATTAGTCTGGTTAATATCCTTACTTATTATGCCTAAAGCTTCTTCTTCTTTATAAGCGTAATGTTATGCTCGCACCGTGGCTGCTATACTGTTGCTTAGTGAGATAATATCGTCTCCGTGTTCTTATTATGCGAAAGCGGGGTTAGTATGTGTTGCGATAGCGAGTCCCTTGTCTTAACAACCCTTATCTTGCTTAGAGTGTACTAAAGCAAACATTTAATTGTTCTGTGATGTTCGCTCTGTCTCTAACGCTAAGTATACGTGTTTTATAACTCTTAACAGTCTTTAAGTTTCCTAAGTAACTTATTATAGGGTCTTGTGTTTAATCTACTATTACAAAGCTTAAGTCTAAGTTGGCCGCTGTATATACTAAACTCTACCGTTCTGCTAAAGAAACCGCTTGGGCCCTTAAGGCTTAACATCGCTCCTTTAAGTCTTAGTAAGTTACGTTCGCTCAGTTAACCCGTCTTAAGAAGGTTTATAAGAAGGTTTACTCTAAGGAGTAGAAACTAGTTTAACAGGGTCTTAATAAACTAGGTAATAAAAGGGCTGGCTCTCCTCCTACAAGGGAAATAACTCTAAGTAGCTCAGCAATTGCTCCTCTTAGGTCCCCCTTAGGCGATTTATTTTTTAGCAATTTATTTTTGTTAATATTACCTAACCTACTCTCTTTTAATACTCCTGTACCTTTCCTATAGCTTTCTCTAGGTTGCTTAGTGGTTCCTAGGTAGTCTTACTGTAGCCTATCTACTTTACTTTATACTATATTTCGTTATCTATATCCTTATAACTAATAATCTTTAAAACTTACTATTTGTCTTCCTCTTGTCCTCTATATATATCTGCCTTATAGACTAGTGGCTTAATATTCCCGTATACTGGCTCTAGCATTGCAATATGTTGTATAGGGTAGATTTTCATTTTGGCTAGTAGGTTTAACTTATACGTAACTAATAAAATTCTTTGCTTAACTTTAAAAGGTCCTAGTCTAACATAGTCTAATTTCTTACTTAATTGTTAACTCTTAAAATTTTTGTGTAGTAGCTATACTTTATCCCCCTCCTTAAGATCTGGTCCCTTAGATCTCTTAGTATTATAGTACTTTTTTATTCGTTCTTATACTAGTTTAGCTGTTTCTTTAAGGTCTGTATAAAGATTTATTAACATCTCTATTCTTTGCTTAGCTGTGCTACTTGTCTTTTTTGCTTAACGTGGTAATAACAATGTTCTTAGCTTATACCCATAATTCGCCTTAAATGGTAATGTCCCCATTCCTTCTTATGGTATTGTATTGTATGCAAACTATATAACTGGTAATAATAATACCTAATTATTCTGTATGTAATTAATATAATACCTTAGATACTGTTCTAGTGTCTAGTTTAGTCTTTCCGTCTATCCGTCCGTCTGCGGATAATATGCTGTAGATATTACTACGCAAACCCCTTATTCTGCCAGAAATACTTCCTAAAATATTGCTATAAATCTTAGATCTTTATCTAATATAATCTTGTTTAGTGCTCTATATCTTATAAATACTTCCTTTATATAGATTCTAGCGATATCTTCTACTGATATCTCTTTAGTGCATGCTATAAAGTATCCCCACTTTATTAGCTTATCTACTATCACTAAGATCGCGTTATAATCTTATCCTATAATAGGATCTCTTAACTTTAGTAACTTAATAATAAAGTCCTATAATATAACCTCCTATGGTCTTTCTGGTGTCTTAACAGGTTATAGCCCTCTATACGGCTTATACCTTGTTAGTTTATTCCTTTAGTAATCTAGATATTCCTTTATAACTTATCTTGCTAGTCCCTAGATTCCTTAAATAATATACTCTTCTTAAAGTCTTAACACTAGGCCTATAGCTCCGTTATATCCTTATATTATTCCCTTGTGGAATTCCTTAATAAATTCTTCTGTAATAGACTTAGGTATATACGTTGCTTCTCTATTTTTATATTGCTCTGAGTCTGGATTCTCTGCCTATACTTCTTAGATCTTCTATGTCTATTCACTCTCTAGTGATTTATGGATCTGACTTTCCTTAGTCGCTATAATCTTTGGATAATTATACCTAATTAATCTATCTTAATTCTTTCGCAACAAAGCTCCTAATAGCTTTTTATTACTTTATAGTTTAGCCTTCCTACTTAGAGCATCTGCTCGCGCATTATCTGTACCCTTGGTATGCTGAATTTTAAAATGGTATTCTATAAGTATTTCCGCCTATCTAACCTGTCTTTGGTTGAGTTCCTTTATTGTTAGGAATCCTGTAAGGTTCTTATAGTCTATCTTAACTATAAATGGTTTCTTGGTGCCTTATAAGAATACTCTCTATTTTTTAAGCGCTGTAACTATACCTAACAACTCCTTGTTATAGATGTTATAGTTTAACTCTAGTAGTATCATCTTCTGACTGTAGTATGCCACTGGGTGCCATCCGTCTTAATATTTCTATAGGAAGCACGCTCCTAGTGCAAAGTCTAATATGTTTGTTTCTATAACTGTCTCTAGACCTAGTTAATAGATCTTAAGAACTGGCTCCTAGGTAAATAACTCTTTAATTCTCTTAAACAGTTCTTATTGCTCCTTTCCCCATGCCTATAGTTCTTCTTTCTTTATTAACCGCGTAAACGGCTTAATATCCTATAACTATTGCGCTATAAACCTTCTATAATAATTGCAAAACCCTAGGAACGATTTTAACTATATAACGTTCTCTGGTTCTTGCCAATTTACTATAGCCTTAATCTTCTTTAGATCTATGCTAAGTTGGCCTAGTTTAATAATAAATCTAATAAAATTGGTCTTCCTGGTAAAGAACTTGTATTTCTTAATTACTACTAGCATCTGTTCTTCTTGTAGTCTTTTTAAGACCCATTTAACGTGTTCTCTGTGCTCTTCCTTACTCTCTAAGTAGATGATAATGTCATTAAGGTATACTATAATAAATTCGTCTAGGTGTTCTCCTAACACACTATTAATTTGCTTCTGGAATATTACTAGTGCGTTTATAAGCCCAAATTATATAACTAACGGTTTGTATAGTCCTTTCTTTGACTTAAAGGCTGCCTTTTATTTGTCGCCTTCCTTAATTCTAATCTAATGGTACGCCCATCTTAGATCTATCTTTATAAAGATCTTTGCGTTGCCTATCCTATCTTAGATTTCGCTAATTAAGGGTAAAGGATATCTATTCTTTCTAGTAATGCTGTTTAACTATCTGTAGTCTATACACATCCTAAGTTTTCCGTTTTTCTTTGGGATAAATAGTACTGGATATCCTACTAATAACTGTAATGGTCTAATATATCCCTTTTATAAGTTCTTCTAAATAAACTCCTTAAGCGCTACTGACTCTGTTTTAGTAAGCTTATAGATTAGAAAGAACTTTAGACTTATTCCCTCTTTTAATTCTATCTTATGGTTTTAAGCTATATGCTCTAACAGCTTTTCACTTTCTAGTAACTATAACTTTTTACTATACTTATGGTATCTCTTTGGTATATAACTTAAGCCTTACTTAGTCTCTTTATATATCACTCTAACTTGGTACTATACCAACTTGGTTTACTGTCGCACTTTATGCTGTTGTGTATCCTTAATATTGACTTAACCTATAACCTAATTAATCTTTAGATTATACTCCTGTAACTAAGGCATTCCTAGTATCGCCTCGTCCTATCCTAACAGTAGGATATTAAAAGACATTCTAACTGGTCTCCCTTTAATAGTTATCTGAATAGGTCCTATTTTAAGATTAATAATGCCTCCTCTATAGGCTATCTGATCTCCTGAAATTGTTATAAGTAGATATAGGTGTTTCTTCTGTCTATATAGTAACCCTATCCTTTCCACTGCCCTTGGTAATATGTGGTTCCTTATTACTCTACTATCTACTAACGCTTTGAACTGCTAATCTTGCCACTTGGCTCTTAAATTTAGGTATTGTCCTTAAATTCCTTTAAGGGTCTAAGGCTCTAATACTAGTTCCCTCTAGTTCTATGCGCCTCCCCTTTTCCTAACTATTGGCTGCTAGATCCTGCCTGTACTTAGTCTAACTTTGGCCAATACTTAGTTTGTTTCTTTTCCTCTATATACTATAGATAAGTGTTCTTTAGGCACTCCTACTACTATTGTCTATCTAGGCATTTTTCCGTAAGGAATCTTCCTGGTTAAAGTATTAAGTCCCCTTAACCTTATACTTCTACTAGGTGCCAACTATATATATACTTGGCGTTTTTAAACCGCTTTTCCTCTGGTGCCTAATATATTCTTACTGGGTACTTCCGGTTCTTATCTTTAGGTGCTCTATGTATATTATACGTGTTATCTACATAAGCTATCCATAATAGTGTATAATACGCTATATGTTTTGGGTTAACTCTTAGTTTATCTTTATCCTTAAGTTTAAACCTATACCTGGTTAACCTAACTACTGGTATTTCTGCTATAGGTACTAAGATTTGTCGCTTACCTCTCTAGTCCCTAGATCCCTCTTCTAGGTTCCTTAATATTATAATTAATGCTCCTTTAATGTGACTTATGCGTTTCTCTGTAATGGGTTAGTCTTAGATAACTTTTTTATCTAGCCATATATAAAAATCTTCCTATTTGTTATTATGTCGTTGCCTATACCACTTTCTATACAACTGGTTTAGTGTATATAGTCTATTTGTTAGAAAGTACCTTGTTATTGCTGCATTATAATATCCTTTAGTATGTCTTTCTTTAAACCTGGTTAGAATATCTAGATCCTCTTCTTATTCCAGTTTATCTAACTACTTTGCCCTAGGTGTCCCTGCACTCGGCCTATTAGTAACTCTTTATATAGGTGCTCTATTCCTTATATAACCTAGCGTAGCTGACCTCTTGTCTAGCTTCTACTCTTGCTATATAATAATTCTTGTTCTAAACTTATCTATAGTTTCTTGTTTTCTATGTTTTACAGCTGGATCCTTATAATTATCTTGCTTTTTAATCCTAGTATTAACTATTTAATCTTTAGGCTAAACACTACGTTTACCTAGGATTGCTAATATTCTTATTTGTTCTCTGAACTTGTAGTTCTTAAACTTGCGTCCTATACTTATTTGTTTATTACTGAACTAAGTTACTACCCTTTCCTATTAGTTTTTGTCTGTTGTGGGTCCTTAGGTGTGTTTTATCTTGTTTTAAGAATCTTAAGCTTCTTTTATCTCTTCTTAAGAATCTTAAGCCTGTGGCCTTTTACCTTTATTAAGTAATAAGCTAGCACTAGCAGTTGTCTACTTACTTAGTTTCTTCTAAATGTTGCTCCTATTGTCTTATAAAGCGATAGAAATTGTATCTAATAGTATCGCTATACCCGTTACTAAACCCTGTTTGGTAATGGTCTTAGTTTTTACTTCTATTTTAACTTCTCTAAGGTCTGTATGCTCCTAGTAAGCTGCCTTTATTACCTTATTATTAGTAAATGCTTCGCCTTTATTAAACTTATTGTCCTTAATGTCCGATCTATAAGCTGGTTTGTTGGTTCCTTTGAACTTAAATAATAATAGCTCCTATAGCTAATAGCTTACGCCGTACTTAGCGTCCTTATGAATTTGGTATATATTGTTGTAATAATATGCAAAACTGTTAATTAAACATTCCTTTGTTCCTTATAGTGCACTATTATCCCTCTATATATATGTACTGTCTGCTAGTCTGGTTTCCTTTACTATATAGTTACTTTAACCACCTCTATAGTCTCTGGCGAAATAACCCTGTTTTCCGCAATTTATATAAGCTCTATTTTTAAACTATCTTTCTTGCTGTGGAGTCCGCCTAAACGTCTTCTACTACTAAGATCCCTGGTTTAGCCTCTACTCCTAGGTTCTTTGATTACTTAATTCTTAACCTCTAGGTTTCTATGGTTTCTTTTCCCATCTTTAGGTTTCTTTAGTACCGCTTAGGTCCATTAGCTCTGCGCCATTCTATAGTTTTTAACTCTATGTCTATTGTTGCGTACTCTGCGCCTTATATAACTATGGAACTCTGTCTTGCCCTCTTTTAGCTTGTTCCCTTTAATAAATTTAGTTATTAATCTTTATTAACTAATCTATTAACTCTCTTAGAGTATCCGCATCTTCTATTAGGATAATTGCGTCCTAGACTTTAGCCTTAAGTCCCTGTTTATACTATACTATAAGCGCCTTGTCATTCCACTTAACCTATATGGCTAGTGTTTAAAACTGTGTTATATACTTAATTGCTAAAGTACGTTGTACTAAGTTCTAAAGCTTTTGTTCCGCTATGGTTATAGCTTCTAGGTCTCTAAATATCTGCGTTAGTTGCTCTGTGAACCCGTTTTAACTGGTAAATATATACCGTACATCCTAGTTAATAGTTGTTATGCTATTAGCCTGTATTTCTATAAGATATGGCTTAAACTACTTAAGTGCCCTCCCTGTTAGGAACAATCTTGTATAGGCTACTTAATCTAATAATATTGCTAACTTCGCTCCTTCCTGTACTACCTTAAAGTGCATTTATATAAGAAATCCTTTAAGCTTTAACTTTTCTCCTAAGAACCGTTTAATTGAAGGTAACTTAATCTTTACTACTCTAATTCCATTAATGCGTTCTTTAAGTATCCTATTATTGTCTTATAAGTGATTAACCATTTCTTATAACTGACCTTATGTAACCACTTGAGAATCCCCCTTGTCTATACTGGTATTACCTAGCCCTGAGGTTGTGGCTGCCGTTGACGCCGTTGTAACTAGTGCTGCTCTTAGTGGTATATTATTCGACTTTATTCCAATACCGTAACCTTGGTAGTGAATGTGTAACGGAACCTTGTAGCTTAGACTATAGTAGGTTCTGTTATTAGGCTAGGTATATAGGTACAACAAAGATAACAACATAATAATAACTGGTGGAGTGGTTGCCCAATAGATTAACTCTAATTGTATTTTAAGATTTACTATAAGGAGAGAACTATCTATGGTAGGGACTAAGGTCCTTTAAATACATAATTATACTCCTAAGAAATCCTCTCTTATACGTAAGGTACGTGTTATATGTGTTATACATAGACGTATACTGCGTATACTCCGTATACCGCGTATAATATCATGTAACTCGCTTACCATTCCTCGTCACATGGTTCCACCGGATCCATCCTAGACCGTGCCTATATTAACCAACTAGCTTCCTCCAACTCTTCTCCAAGTAGTCGTAACATCGTACTTAAAGCGTCCGTAACACAATTTCTAATTTTTTAACTTTATAATCCTATAATAAACTTTTGTGCTTTTAAAACAATATTCTAAATAAAATAAGTTATAATAATAATAAATCTTTATTAAATCTTAAATTTTTATAATTTTTTTTTAATATCTAGTGGTAGAAAATATATATTAAACATTATAGATCTTATTGGGGAACTAATAGGATTTCTAAAGGAATTGTTGGTTTTAAAATTTAAAAA
>Ga0307507_10002364_pt1 | contig 39966 bp, 40 predicted proteins | sample 7_EM_MG_FD_207223 | JGI IMG/M metagenome (GOLD analysis project Ga0307507, IMG submission 207223) | Populus trichocarpa ectomycorrhiza microbial communities from riparian zone in the Pacific Northwest, United States - 7_EM | ecosystem: Host-associated > Plants > Roots > Unclassified | place...
CACAGCAAAAACACAGCCCCTTCCCCCCTGCTGAGACAGAAAAAAAAACAAAAATTTCTTGACCTTACTGAGAGAGGAAAGTCCGACGACATAGCACACGGTTCAATTATTCAAGTTCTTACGGTATCTGGAACCCGTTTAGCACCTAACTAAGCTCCCCGAGTGATCCCTACAAACCTGGGGATGATCAGGGCGCTAGTCCGATAGATACTCAAGTACGAGTACTGTGAGTCTTTTTTACTTGTTCTATTCCTTCGACTATAGTGTAGCTTAGTTGCTCCTATTTGTCAGTTTGTCAAAGATCAGTGGGCCAACCCCGCTGCCACCAATTGCCATCAATCAACTTGGGAGCATTTAATTTGCGCCGAGGTACGATACGTACTCGGGCGCTTAGAATACACTAGGGACTTACCCGTAGGATTGATATTATATTAGGCCGCCGAGAGCGTCTCACCTCAAAATATCCCAAATCTTCCGGGAGTCAAGGTTTTAGGTTTCCATTACTGAAAGAATATCGCGAGCAAAGTGTAACAGAGCATAAAACTACCGGCTTTACGATATTTTCATTTATTAATTTCGAAGACCTTATAGACAACAATGAATTTATATCCGCAAAGCAAGTGAAAAGAATCAACAGGCGAGTATATAAGGAAAAGCCATGCCACAATAAGGAAACCAAAGTTTTAAAAACCACAAAGAAAATAAAACAAGGGAATAATGGAGAATGCTAATCCGATCCCTGGTCTGCAGAGGGGATGGTTTGACATTTCCAGAGAAGAGAGAAATTCAGCACACAACGTACCGTCAGCCCGCCTTCCAAACCTAGGCGCACACCAATTAAATGGTTTTACTGTTGGATCTTCCAAACAAGCTGGCGTATACAGCATCGACAACAGGACTTGCCGAGATCCTCCTGCCACCGAAGAACCTGCCGTTCAGGCCTTGGATTGCTTTTTCGCCTCCCTGTACTTTTTCGAACTTGATGTAAATTTCTCCTTGGCTGTTGGGATCCAAGGCAATGTGAACGACATGTCCATACTTGTTCTCGCATTCTGTTTTAACGTCATCTTCCAGATCTTTAACCCAGGCATCACCAGTTTCTCTATAGGCACGCAACCATTGTTAGCTACTAAAAGACTTTAACATGAGATAGAGTTGCAAAGCTTAGACTTACTCTGCCGGATCAAACATGTTTTTTAATACAACACATCTACTCGCCATAGGCACATCAAGAGGGAGAGTTTTAGCAACCTTCTCCGGTAACTTTTGCCTTATAGGCAGGTCTTTGCCGTTCGAGGCCGGTGATTTCGTTTTCTTGTCGGTAGGTGCTGGTTCATCCTGTCTCGCCAATTTCCTCATGAGCAAGTCCCTACTATAATTATTGAAGTTTACCCCAGCGACATCGGTATCATCAAGGGCACTAGCGCCAGCTCCACTAGCTTTATCGTCAGCACGGCCAACTCGGTCATTGCCCCCACGGCCACGGGAATCAAATGCGGATCCCTGAAACCCTTGATAACCAGAAAATCGCTGGAGCATCTGAGCAGTAGATTCGGGAGTAAATTTGTCATTGCCAAGACCGACACGAATAGGACGGCCAGCAAGGTCAAAACCGTTCATCTTCTCCAAAGCTTCGCGAGCTTGATTGGGATCACGATACCTAAAAATAGTTAGAATATTATTGATAAAAGTCATAGCCATGCAACCTACTGGACAAAACCATAGCCTCTGCTCCTGCCTCCCTCCTCCTTCTGCAACTGAACGAACTCGAGTTCCCCAAATGGCTCGAATACATTTTGCAGATCGCTTTCGGTGATACTAAAGTGAATATTTCCGACATAAAGCCTATGGAAAGGGATTTGATTTGTAGTCGTTGCCTCAGCGGCGCTAACGCGGGCCTGACGGTTCTTCTCTGCCTCTGTAAGCTGTGCGATGATTGGAATTCCGAGGAGCTTCTGTCCTGTCAACTGAATTGCCTTAGGCACTGAGGCCTCATCTTTGAATTCGACATATCCCACACTATTCTCAAGTGTTAGCTAAGTTCCCAATTTTACCCAAGAATCATGAACTTACCCTTTAGATCTACCACTAACACGGTCTTTAACGATTTGGGCTTCTTTAACTGGGCCAACCTTCTCAAAGAATGTAATCAGTTCCTTGGTTCTGAGTCTCGCAGCCAATTGTTGGACAAAGACAGTACGACGATCGCGTTCATCTTCAGTCAACTGAGGAGAGCGAGACCTATTAACATTAGCACAAACTCTTTCTCATAGGATAGTCTGGCCAAACTTACCTGGTCCTTCCTCGGCCACGCCTCCTAGGACTCCTTGATCTTCGATCACGGTCACGCCTATCTCCTCTGTAATAATCATCTCTGTCACGTTCGTCGTAGTAATCCCTATATCTGCGATCTCGACCGCGTCCAGAGTAATACCTGTCATCATCCCTTTCGCAGGAGCGGTGCCTGCTGTATCGAGACGAAGACTCATAGTAATCATCACCATCATAGTAGGAATCTCTACGGCCTGAACGGCGCCTTGAAATAATGTCAGTAATCTCTGGGTCGGGTTGTGGCGATAAGATCTGAAGGGTATTGGAAATATACCTATCGCTGTCCCTGCTTCTGCTTCTCCTGCGTTCACGATGGCGTTCACTGCGCGGGCTTCTGTCGTCTCTATCGCGGTCTCTGTCCCGTTCGCCGTCTCGGTCCCTTCTAGAAGAAGATTTAACGCTCCCGCCGCCGTTGCGGTCGGGCTTCGGAGTAGAAGCAGCACTATCGTGATGATCAGGTTGCTGTCTTGGCTTAGTCCCTTCGGAGGCTTCGAGAAGGGCTTCTACGTCTAGACCAGACATCTTGCCTTTTTTTGTTTTGCTCGAAACTTTGGGAAAAACGCTGGGTATGGGGAGCTTATTCACTGTAAGCGGGGGTATAAGTTGTTAGGATATTGTTATTTCGTTGTGTGAGCGCGGCAGAGGGAGGAAGCGATGAGACTCGAACCCTTTCTTTTGAATATTCGGATAGAATATCAGTCCGGCAGAAACCAAAAGTGAGCAGAGTTGTTGAAGGAGAAAATGGGATATCCCTATGACTGTTAGAAGGGCGTAAGGCCGTGGATGATCAAAACGCTGATATCGTGGGTGTTGTTCTGGGCAAGAAAGATGCGATGGGCTGGCGGAAGAGGAAGGAGGCAAAAGAAAAAATGCGACCGAGGACATAATATTAGAACTACTTACAAATGATCGAAGATATTAAAATATTAGGCCCCAGGTGAACATTATTACTGTAATACATTCCATTCCATTTACTAGTATATTAGGTCTAATTTGTATATTTTTTTTACATTTAGTTCGGCGGTAAGGCGGCTGCTGGAATTTTCAGCTTGGAGAGATAAGGGTCGGGCCCTTAACAAGCAACAGTCACCAAGATCTAATCAGATTCTACGTACCGCCTAGGAATCCCACACACACACGTTCGTTTGCATGGAAATTATTTTCTGGTTAAAGACAACAAGAACGCTGCGCCCATCACACAATACGGCAACCTAGGAAAACAACCCCCCGCTGCCACTAACAAACAGTTCCCCAGAGTGCGTTGATTCCCCCCTCAAACGCTTTCCGATCCATCTTTCCTAAAAAAATTTCGACTTTTTCTTATCCCACAAAACACCATAGGCTGACTTTTGCGCTCAAACCCAGAACACCCTACATCGATCAACATGTCCGACAGCGGAGAAGTCGAGGTCGCCCCGGCCAATTACTCTGTCCTGCCCAGAGAGGTTACTGATGAGATTGGAAGCACCAAATTGTTCAACAAGTGGAGCTACGAGGATGTCGAAATTAGGGATATTTCTTTGACGTAGGAAACCCTCCGAATGTTTGCTTGGATGTTTTAAGGAAGAATAGAGAAAGTGCAAATGGAACTATACTTGGCTAGAAGAGGGGCGAAAGCAACAAGAGCCGGCACCAAAATCATTGGGCAGACGGATATGCGAACTGGATGCTGACAGCAAATACCAACTCATTCTAGCGATTACATGAACATCCGTACCCCCGTCTATCTCTCCCACTCTGCCGGCCGTTATGCAGTAAAGCGATTCCGCAAGGCTCAATGCCCAATCATTGAGCGCCTTACCAACTCTCTGATGATGAACGGTCGCAACAACGGAAAGAAACTCATGGCTGTCCGCATCGTTGACCACGCCTTCTCTATCATCCACCTCACCACGGACCAGAATCCCATCCAGGTTGCCGTCGACGCAATTGTCAATTGCGGCCCCCGTGAGGACTCCACCCGTATCGGATCTGCCGGTACCGTTCGCAGACAGGCCGTCGATGTTTCTCCCCTTCGTCGAGTCAACCAAGCTATCGCCCTTCTTACCATTGGTGCCCGAGAGGCCAGCTTCAGGAATGTCAAGAGCATTGCCGAATGCTTGGCTGAGGAGTTGATCAATGCTGCTAAGGGATCATCTAACTCCTATGCTATTAAGAAGAAGGACGAGCTAGAGCGGTAAGAGCTCCCGTTGCGCTTACATCCCCCACCCCCAAGGCTGACATCCTCACCACAGTGTCGCCAAATCCAACCGTTAATCTGGGTATTTCTGGGGTCATGCGGGGTTTTTTCTTCAAATAAAATAAAAAGTTCATTCATTCCGTGCGGTAAAATCAAACTCGGGGTATTGCGGGCAGGTATATCTTACTGTCCGTGTTACCTCTTAGCTGATATGGGAACAGCTCGAGATGATGTAACGTATCTATAATGGTTTGATTAGCGATAATAAAAGTCATTAAAAAAACTCTCCTTTCTGGGAATCTGGGGGCTGGCTGCTTTTGCTTTTCCTCTATCATTCACCTCTCCGTATAGTTTCTATTTCCTAGTTTCCTGTAGTACCGACATAGTGATGGGACAAGATGGCGGACGAGGGGGATAAGCCGAGCGATAGACTGCCCCGCACCAGCGTAAAGGATATCCACAGACACTGAAAAGGCAACTAAGTCTCCATTTTTCTCAAAATAGCAGTAAAAAGCAAAGTCAGCGTAGGGCATGTTCTACTGCGTGGGAATGCCAAAAAAAACACCAAGTTAGAGCTTGCCTGATCAGTGCCACAGCCTAGCACTCCATTAGAATAAAGCACAAGGAAATTCTGATAGGTGAATCGGCTGGCCAAGGCTGAGGCACAGCTCTATCCAGGTACTCGAGTACGGTACCATGGCACAAGCACATATGCATTTTACTAAAGGAAGCCCCCAAAGGACTTGCGAGTTGATATACACTAAAGACCTGGCTTCTTATTGCTAAATCCTTTGCTATCGATCACGCGACAATTCCCATTTCCAATGACATATCAGGGAGATTATACAGTTGACACATTACGTGTGCCGCTTAGACAACACAGGGCAGGCCTAGTACCGGTAGTTCCATAAGGTTTGGCACAGGCCTATTTTCTAGCGGGCGGACAATTCTAAGCCAGAGCTTAAGTTACCTGCCGCCAAAAGCAAGGAAAAGGTTACACAGAGTTCATTAAATTTCAGCCAATGCTGTATAAGCTACTACTACTCAAATAGCCCACATGGCGCTCTGCCAAAGCCACCAATTCCCTTGAATATCTAACTCCGTCAGTTACGATTTTCATATCAGTAGTGAATACTCGATTGTAGATTGGTCGTACATTGATGGAGCAATGGGAAGTACATAGCCAATCAAGCAAGACGAGACGAGAGAGCGCAAAAATACAAAGGAACCATATGGGAATGTTTCATATAGTAACCCTGAGAACTCCAGGGAGCGATTTTGAACATTCAACATATCAAATATTGATTAATTATCCATCAGTTTATTCAATCACGACAGTGAGCCGGAGATTAGCCAAAACCTCCCATCATAGGCTATATTAAGCTTCCATCTCCCCATCTGACCCATCACTAGGCAATTGAAGAAATTGAAGCCCCTCAACCCCAGCACCCCCAAGTCTGCTTCGCTGCTCATCCGTTGACCCGTCGACATAATCCTCCAGTTCCGTGGTATCGTGAACCCGTAGCTCCTTCTCTGAGGAAACGATCGAGAGCAGCTTTCGCATTTCTTCGTAGGTTAACACCATGCGTAGCCGTTGAAAGGCTAAGAAAAATAGATCTACCCAACGATTAGCGAAAACAATGGGACCAAACATATGGCAGTACATACCTTTCGACCACGGGCAATTCCTAATACCTCTAAAGAGCACCTCTTTAGCCCTCTTCTCCTCTTTCTCCCGGATCTCAAACTCCATGTACATCATCCACAAGCTAAAATTACATTTTATCCTAGGTCGCATGTTAGCATGAATTTGCCTAATAAGAGATAGACTAAAAGCGAACCTGTCTGTTTCCACTGCCTGTTCGAACAGAGCTCGAACAGCGTGGGGATTATAATGTCCGCCTACACCAATCATTCGCATTTCTGACCATATTGCAAAACCGTATCCCAGGATTGTCTCCGTCCCTTCCTTTAATACTACGTCTCGCACAAGCGTCCTAACCCTATTTTCTATTTTGGCCTTCGCTTCGTTCCAAACGAACAATTCCAGAAAAACGGAATTATTTGGGAAGATTCGGAGGGCGTCATTGAGAAATTCTCTCATGGTCTTAATTTTGAATAGCCGTGAGGTGCTCGAGTGATAATAAAGTAACCTCGCTTCTGCCATCAAACACCTTTCATGAACTGCTGAATTTGGGCCACACAGACCCCGTCTCTCAAGCTCCGAAAGGAGGTCAGCATATATTGGTAGTGATGCTGTTACTTCCCGATTAGAAACGAGGTACTCAAGTAGAGACCTCACTTCAGCAAAGGCGATTGCATGATTAACACGGCTGAGAGAAAGCATCAGCCCTTTTGAGTCCTCGAGATGCTACACCGAGGGGAAAAAGTCAGCAATTTTCAGTCAATTTGTCGACACACTCACTCTTCGAGCCTTCAGCACCAGGGCTGACGGAAGTCCTTGCAGATTTAGCCTATCATCTCCATCGAGCAATAGCGTCCCTGCATTGATCGATAACAGCACACGGATTGCTCGCGAAGTATCACCGTGCATGAGTTCCTCCCATACCCAAGTCCTCCATAGAAATATTGCATCCTGGCGATTTGCTTCAGGGAAATCCGCACTCATCCCTAGCGCGGTAGAGAAAACGTTCCTTGCACTGTCGGTACTGCCGGCCCTCCATTCAATCTGAGCATAGCCATTCCAAAGTAACAAGCTGGTACGAAACTTCTTCAAAAGTCCTTTTGCCACTTTCTTAACACTTCCCAGACATTAGCTATTGATGAGAAACTACCAGGTTTCATTCTTACCTAGAGGGACGGTTCTTCCATGTCCAAGCAAGGAAATAGAGTGCCAGTTGCTCATCGCTCAATTGGGCGACCAACATCTTCAGTACATTTCCCACAAATTCAACATCCCCCCTCTTCAAACCCCCCGGGCCATCCATTGCTGACATCCAATACTCGTGCTTAGCAAATAGCATCTCCTCACTCAGAGGGAAATTCCGTAAACTAAATTGGAATGGCCTCTCCCTCAATGGTGCTTTCTTCTCTGGTTCCATACCCCCCCATCCTATCAATTCATTATTGTTCCCTTCGCTCTTGGGCCAGAGCCATCTCTCAAGGCACTCATCCATCGTATGTCCTAATTCATTTCTTAGGAAGATATCTGTAGTTTCCGCCTTCCCGGAGGACATACGTGCACCCTCATAAAGCGGCCTCAAGCCTGAAAATATCAAGAAAGCATCGATCAATTTCTGCTTAACAGCCTCATTCGCGAAAAAGAACATAAATTCCCTCAGATCTGAGAATAGCACAACACGATAAGGATCATCTTCCTCCACTTCATCCATTGTCCTGGCGGGCATCTTGGGGGCCCCCATTCGTTCTTCCTCTGCTGCTATCCACGATCCAAACGGGTCGCGAGTATCCAATGAATCCGATGAAACTGTTCCTTTCTGGGCTTCCGGAGCTTTTCCTTCGTTACCTGATTGCACGAATGAAAACCATCCTTCAGCACCTATCTCCCCAACACGCAAGACCTCACTATCCCAGAAGGTATCCAGTAGCTCGAGAACCTTCTCATGCTCGCTATGAGACCTTGGAGCTGCTATTTGGGGTGGGGCAAAGAAATTTAATTCGATCATCAACTGGAATGCAGCAATTGCATTCTCAACAAATCCAGCCTCTTTCATCAACAGTGCAGTTCTGAGAAAAACATATAATATAATCTTCTCAATCTTTTCCTTATCTTCACTCTTATCAGCCTTCATAGCAGCTGCCCTTAGTGTAGTGAGGCATTCGCTAAAACACTTCACACATTCCGAATACGTGAAACTAAGGAAATCGGTTTGTCGGAAATTGATATATTTTGTCCACAGGCCAATAACGGTCGGGTTCTCCTTCAGCATCTGTTGCCATTTCGTCATCATCTTCCGTGAGTCCCAAATCACCTGAGCAATATCCATATACTTCACCAGTAACTCCTCGTTACTAGGACATTTTTCCAAGGCCTTCCCCAGAATATCCAGCTTCACCTCGGCCGTGCTCTTCCGTTCCGCCATTGTTGTTCTTCTCCCACCAGATGCAAGTAACGTATCCTGATGGTTTACGTAGTCCAGCCATGCATCGACATGCCCTGGCTCTTCGTTTACTTTTCGGGCCAGCTCCACCGTTTTCTGCCTATCGTCCCACCCCTCTGCGGTAACATAATCACCCTCGGACCCTGAAGCAGACGCGTACTCCAAGTCTCTATCGCCAGGATTCTCACCCAACTTCTTCAACCCTTCGAGAGAACGGTAGTGGTTAATTCCCCCTTCACACTCTTCCTGCTCAAAGTCGGCGATTTTACGCTTCCTTCCTCGGTCGCCACCCAAAAGCGGTACAAAATCCATCCCACTTTCAAAGACATTAACTGTTGAACCCTCTCGGTCTTTTTTAATCCTTAACATTCTCACCCCACTCTCAAGAGCAAAGAGTTTCCGCGTGTTTACCCCACTTCGTTTCTCCCGCTCTTGCAATACCAAGCCTTTGCCATCACCCTCATTAATCCGAATCTCCGGCGACAGTCCAAGCACACTTCCACCCCCTCGACGGCGGTAGTCCGGGATAGAATATCTATGGATAGAGCCATAAGTGACATTATCGGGATCGCCGCGGGTATCTGTATAGAATGCCTCCTGAGCAGCCACCTCCGGAGAAGGGGGACGCGGCCCCCCAGTAGCGACAACAGCGGCTCCCGTCGGTGATCTAGGCTTTTCGCGCCAGCGGCTTATCTCGCTGTGGTGGTGGCGATCAAACCCCCGATGCTTATGCCTATCCCTTCCCTCCTCGCGGTTTCTCTCCTTATCCCTCCCCCCCCCGCGGTTTCTTTCCTTGTCCCCTTCTCTTCGCCTATCTCCACCCCGATTCCGCTCTCGGCTTCTTGAGCGCGACCGACGGCGCCTGTGGTCCCTCTCCTTTCTGTCGCGTTTAGAATGCTCGCCTCCAGTCGAGCTTAGCGCCGGTTCAGGTTCAGGTTCTTTCGTTACGACCTTAGCTGGCGGTTTAAAACTAGAGAACTTTGGGATAACGCGAGGCGTAGGTCCCTAAGTATAACAAATCAGCAAACGCCAACTCGTAGATCATCTCAGAAGAGTCTGTTCTTACCGTAGGCTTGCTTTCCGGCTCAGGGGGATCCATTCTCTAGCACCGGGCTGCTGCTCAAGACTGTGACAGGAGTGTTGAAGTGACGTTGTGGGTGAGTTCGCCTCGGTTATAGTTGCCCCCCAAATTTCAATGGCTGGTGTTCATCCACTGTCACTCGTTTTTTGATTTCACCCCCCTGGCATCTTAACCACGCATTCGTTAATTTCACATCCAGCGCAACCCCCAGTTACTCTACTCGAGTAAGATAAGTTCAGCCGGGGAATTGGCGCTAATTGGTTTAGCCCTAAAGTTAAGTGCAAGTAGTATTATAATAATAATAATAATATTATTATTATAGTTCAGTTTTACAAAATAGTTGGGCTTCTATCTACTCCATGCGAAGTCATTTTCCCCCTCACCCGAGTACTAGCAGCTCTGCGCGTGCGTGCCACACGGGGCTACATGGTAGAGCACGCTAGTACACAATCAGGACACAGAATTCGATTATCTTGATAGGATGCGCTTGTAATCTCACCCATTCTAATAATGTAACTTAGGTGTCAATCAAAGATTGGGAAGAAGTGACATTGATCTCTATGTTGCAACCCTGACTTTTAGCTACAGTATCACTTTGTCCCGGTTATTAAGTTGCTTCCAAGTGAGAATAACACCTTCGGTGTTCACTTGGGTAACCTTAAGGCTACCTGGGATAACGCTAGCTTCTCATACAGTACTTTTTAACCTGGCAGCTTACAGAGGTGTTCTAGATAATATTGTGAAGGCTTCTAAATATGGCGGAGGGGTTTTGCAAGTTCAATGTTCAACTCCGGCCCATGTTGAGCCTTTTTTCTATGATTTCCAAACTCAATACTAAGTATGAGAGGCTTATGAGTAGAAGATACAAATCCCATAGAAGTATGTACAACTTGTGAGTTAATTTTAGTAGTGCAAGGTATATATCAAAAATAGTTATAAAAAAAACAAAAAACAAAACTGGATATAAACCAGAGTTGTGCACTGGACCTCCAAAACCTCACTTGCCTTATTCAGAGCCCATTATCCTTCACAAATACAGCCATTTCATGGGCGCGACCATTATCGCACACTCCTGACGGAGGTATAACTTAGCTCCTAAGTTTTGTACGGAGGTACAGCTCCTAAGTTTTGTATGTTCCACAGGGGGTAAAGGTAGCAAACCTCGCTTGTGGAACATACAAAACTTAGGTGCTGTACCTCCGTAGGTTCCGCGAGCAAGGTTTGCTGCCCTTGCCTCCCGCGAGCAGCACACCTCTGCTTGTGTAACCTACAAAACTCATGAGCTGTAGGTTCGTATAGTAGACACTTTGCATTTGACGAGCACAACAATTTTCAAAAAAAAGGGCCATCTGATGATCTGATAATGTCTCAAGATGCCAAGACCCCCAAATCAATATTGGAGGATGGTGTGGAATTGGGTTTGTAGGATTTGCCCATACCTTCGCGCATGTGTATTGTAGTGATAGTTAGTATTCTATAGGGTTAGATTAAGTGGCCGTCGTTGGAGGTGCTTGTGGTGAATTGTCGGAAGGGCATAAATGGCGGTTTCCCTACACCCCCCCATGAACATTACAGCGACCTCCTCCTTGATAAGGAGAACTACATACCGTACTAGTACTGTGTACGAACATAATTACGACAATTGATTGCTCTTCTTTTCTTCTTTCTGTTCTTTCTACCGTACAAACCTTGGACTTGAGTACTGCCTCACCCCACAGCAAAGTTTCACCAATCGTCCACAACTTCGAGCGATTAGATTCACTGGAAGCCGGAATCAGGAATCTCTTCGGTCGCTCTACGGCTCTGGGGAGTGCCTTCGGAAAGAGGTCGAGGATTCATACGATTACAATAGTCCCGCTTACTAATAAAAATTGCAGGCTGCTATCCGAACGTACTGGGAATGCGAGTGCCTCGCATAGAAAGCACTACAATACCAGTAAGTGAACAAGACCAGAGATGAGATGACATAAGCTAACGATAGAGGGGCGAAATGAAGCGCTGAGCAACAGGGTTTATCGTATCTCTTCACTTTTTTAGCCCATTCTGCACTTGCTGCACTTGACGCCTTGGTTCTGCCCCTGAAACCTCATAGGATATTTTCCAGCTGGCATAAAGCAAAGTTTGCGAATCTTCCGGGGCTGTGTCAAAGCCTCAAAAAATATTTCCAACCATATTATTTTCTGGCTAGCTACCCCGCAGAACCCACCTTAAGATGCACGAAATCATTACACTACAGTTGGGGCACCAAGCGAACTACCTTGGAACTCATTTCTGGAATACTCAGGTATGTGGGGCTTATGGGCTGTCTAATACAGCTGGAGGTCTTTCGGGGGAGCATTGATTGATGTGTGGAAATCACAGGAATCATACTTCACTTATGCCGAAGATGCTTCACCTAGTCCCGTGGATCATAACATTCACTTCCGGCCGGGCATCGGAGCTGACGGAGGAGAGACATTTACACCTAGAACTCTCATATATGATCTGAAGGGTGGATTTGGGTCTATGAAGAAAATCAACGCTCTCTATGAAATGGAACAGGGCTCTGATGCTGGGATTCCAGAAGGGCTGTGGTATGTTGGATGGCGAACCGGCTTACCGCGAAGGATCTGCTTATAGAAGCGTTTTCGGAAGTAGGGATAAAGGAACGACCATTCATCGGGAGCCTCTAGTTGAAACAATTGAATATCAAAGAGCTCTTGACGCTGTAGGTTCCTACAAGTTCCTACGATACCGCCTTGTTTTCCTCGTTTTTGGAGTTAATAGCTTGGGCAATTGATATAGGCCCTTCCTCCAGCTCGTCTAGAGCCGGCATCTGTTCGTTATTGGAGTGATTTTAATAAGGTCTTTTATCACCCACGTTCTTCCATCCAACTAAACCAATATGACCTCGGTTCGAAAATTATGCCCTTTGAAAGTTTTGATATGGGTAGAGATCTTTTCAATCAATTGAACAGAGAACATGACCTACTGGACAGGGACTTCAGACTCTTCGCAGAAGAGTGTGACCAAATGCAGGGTGTGCAAATATTCACATCTGCGGAAGATGCTTGGGGTGGGTTCGCAGCCGAATATGTTGCTGCCTTAAGAGACGAATACTCGAAGACCGGGATTATGACTTGGGGGCTGCAGGATTTTGAGAAAGTCGCTAGGGTGAGTATTTGTGATCGGCCCCTGGCTGCCTCCCCACTTGGTTTTTCCATCTTGTATACTTTTTCACCCTCATGACTTTCCTCTCTATCTCTTGTTTTTTACTCCGTGCGGCCGTGGCGGGCAAGTTTCGGATTACTAAGTTAAAGTAGGAAAAGCAAATAAACCACACGGTTAATCTTGCATACACCTTGTCGAATATAGTTCCACTGACTTCGTTATACGTTCCGTTGGGATGCCCCCAACCCAAACTCCCGGGATATATTAACTTAGATCCGGCCCTACAGTGGCATAAGAGTGCGCTACTTTCGGTTGCGGCGGAGACATGCACTCTCCCCACCCGTCTCCGTGGCAGTTTCAGTGCTGGCCGATTGGGGAAATTGGATGACCTAGCATCACTTCTCAATGCCAATGGGGGTCAAAAAATTGCATCACTCTCAATGACTGTCCATAACACAAATCCAAGCACGTCAAGGCTATGTAAACCTAGCGCCTCCGACGAAGAGTTCGGGCTGTCCTGGAATCTGGGTGGGAATGAATTTAACGGGATAGCCAAGAGGCCCCAGGGTGTCCAGAGCCACGAAAGTCACGTTTTTGCCATAGCAAAGGTTGTGAGAGTATCAAACGATGATCGAGCTAGAATTTTGGCGACAGCGGACGCATCCGAACCTCCCAGTGGTCGCCATGATGCTATTTCTGAGAGGTGGGTTCAGATTTTCATTCTTTTCCACTGTGATTTCTCTTAACTTTCCCCGCGTGTTGTGACTTTCAGGAAGAAAGGAGAGCTTTCTACCTTCTACTATATGCTTAGCCAACTTAGCTGCCCCAGCGACAAAGATGCCCCACGTATTGAGTCGCATGGCTATCAACGCCCTATCGCGCGCTTATTCACTGCATAGTTGTGTTTGATTTGATTGCCCCATTTATGACCGATATTTCTCACTTGTATTTGTCTTGTTACTTGGACAGCACATGTGTTTTGATTGCTTGGTGAAGACGTTAGTCTCCTTGGACATACAGTAGCACAGGGAATTTATCCTACTCCGGATACCGGCAGGAAACTACTGAGCAGAGACCTCCGCTATCCCGTTGTACCGCATCCCACACTTGCTCATGGCTCTCGCTGACCCTAATGCGCTGCTTACTATAGATACATTACCTCTTTCACGTACCCTATCATTGATAGCTTCCCAAGCATCTTCTCCACAGACCGCATAATACCTGTTGAGGGTACTGCAGCTGAGGACCAGAGATTAGCTGTCAGTACGAAGCTCACAACCTCATCGCAAGTGATACCGCGACTGAAGAGCATAAAGAATGTTGTATCGCGGGTGGTTGGGGTAGACGAGCGGGAAGCAATATTGAATGACTTGGGCGAGTTTATCGAAGGATTTGAAACAGGGTGGAATAGTGGCTCCGATGATAATGACGATTGAGTGTTTTTATCAGATTAAATACTATTTTACTATGCATGCAGTACCGGTACCGTAAAAGCTCTTACGATCCGCTATCGGATTATCCCTGCAAATCATGCCATCGGTCCACAATGAGTTTAGTTTAGCAAGCTAACAGAATTGCGAAAACTAGTTAATGAGATCGAACATGGCCAAAAAGGCTCAGGCTATACCTTGTCAGCGGGGTGCTAATCCTTCTCAAGAACTCTTGTTTCTGAATCCTAGATTAGCGACATAACGGAAATACTGAATCGGTACCGGTACTTAAACGGCGACGTGATTTTCAAAGGATTTCCTACATCTAGAAGGAGATACAATTTTTTTCTTCCGTAATGCTCGTATCACAAAAACAAGCTACCGCCATTTCTCCCGCACTACTACCGTAGCCGCTCAAGGGAAAAATAGGGCTGCTAACTGGTGGGTCTGAACCTTTTCTTTCTTTTGCGGACTCCACGGATGCGCGAGGAGCAAACTAAGCTTCTTCTTTTTTTTTTACTCTAGAGGCTGGTCATAAAGGAAGGCCACACTCAATAGCCGATAACTACTCGAGTATTGTGCGGTATTGTACAATACTCCTCGTATAGTACCCCAAGCTCGAATGTGAGCACGGCTAATGCGGTACGATATCTTGAGTCAAGGTGAGGGTCATGTCTTGTGGCAGAGATAGGATAATTACTGATTATGATATAAACGGAACTGGGCGGCTCTTTAGCACAAGCATCTGTACGTGCACCAGCAAGGGGGGAAGGATCGTGTGGCGGCTTATCAAAACGGTCACGATGAACATTGCTGATCGGAGGTAGCCCGAGTGCTTGCGCGTGAAAGGGAAAAAAACGAAACGGTAATTTGGATTGGCGCAGCTACCTAAGTCCATAACTTCTCATACCCCTCCTTGCACACTACTTGTACCAGCACAGTGCCCCAAGAACCGCAACAGAGCAGCAAGAGCCTCTCAGATAACTGTTTTCGGATATTATAGGCTTTGTCCTACTGGTAATTTGTTTTACTACATACTTGTAGTAGAAAGAAAGGGTAAGCGAAGCCTTTCTCAGGGCTATGGGAACTTTGTGGACGCCGCTGTACTAGTACACTACAGTGGGATCAGGAGTAACACATCAGAGAGATGTTGCCCTGAGTACTGAAACAGGCCTCACTGTACTAGTTCTGAAGCCCAGTATGTACCGTATACCAAGGGAATCTTATGGTGCTTCTTCCTCAAGGAGAGGCGCTGGAGAGTCTCTAGCCAATTGAGTGCGCTGATAGAGCTCGCTCGCATTGAGCAGAAAAGGTGCTATCACGGAGTTAGATTTCTCTCCGAGAGATTTTTTGTTCTGCTTCTCTAAGGTGCAAGGCTTCGCTTCAGGTTTTTTTTTCTTTTCGATTCCCCTTTTAGGAACGATTTTTCACTCTAATTTAGAGGATTGGCTGATATGCATAATGAGCCAACCATGCTTGATGCCGTTGCAGAATCCTTGCAGAATTGTACTCGAGTAGAGACACAACGCCTTCACCCCGCACCCTAATTCGCTGCCTCACCATAGGGGGTTCGCTGGTTGCCCTACCTCACTCACACTACTGTAGGCCTATCCTCCCAGTCGGTACAAGTACAGTACTCTGTTCGCGCAGTACAGGGCCGAAAACCCCTCACCTATAATGCGTTAGTCGTGTTTGCTGATTTTTCTTATCTAGTTCTGCGGAATCTTGAGCTATGGAGGACGGAATTAGCTGAACGCCTTAGCTGTTCTCACGTATGATACCCCACGGTAGCGGGACCTACAGTGCTCGTGTCCTGCCGTGCTCTAATTCAGTTGCACAAGAGTCTCGGGCTCTGATTGAGCAATGCCTACCGCAATGACCTTTCTGGTCCAGGTCCGACATCACTTTGCGTGCCGGATGAACTATGAGCTGGCATTATCATACTCGTCTCCGCTGTTCGGATTGAGTATGATTTTATCGACTTAACTCTAGTCTCTTTGCGACTGGCTAATGTAGTAGGCCAGGCCGAATCAGGATCCACAAGATCCCCTACAGCCTCTATTCGAGACTCGAGATTGTCCTAGAGAGAATGCACGTCATCAATAGTTTCAGTCCGGATGTATGCCGAATTTGGGGTTTTGGTGCAACACTTTTCTACCCTTTGCGGGAGCGAGCTGCCTAGTCTGACTCCGTCTGTGCCGTTTTCTTAGCATCTGTCTACTTGTAGGGAGCAGGGACACCCTACATGTACCACTGGTGACATGGTTTGCATTAACTCTATTAATCGAACCAACCACCAGCCCGTGCTACTAGCAGGAGTGTCCGAGTAGAGTACGCTGCCAACCACCCAATTCAAACTCAGCTAGCTGCTACACATCAAACTAGCGAATATGGAAAAATCACACCCCAGCAAAGTACAGTGCTTGGTGCATCTTGACCAGCGGCCTATGGCTGATGCCAGCTACCTGCTTATTGTCTCCTCCCGATTAGGAGTTCGGAACCTTCTCGAGGTCATTGCCCCCGCTCACCCGTTGATTTTTTGTTTTTTCCGGAAAACGAGGCCTGGGTGGTGGCATAGCAGAGGGGATATCTTATAAATGCCTGCCTGCCTCACAGCATGTAGTTCCTTTTGACTTTTCTCTTCCATCCCTTCGGGTTGCTTTCGCTAGCTGTTAATTGTCCTTCGTTCGCAAGCACATTCGTTTGTTTGTCAGTGTTATCCCTCGTTACGTTTGGCTTAGATTAGTTGACTTGCATCATTCGCTTGACAAGTCACTTATCTTTCCTCTGAAATTCATTCGGAACGGAAAATAAAGGAACTCCAAAGCAAGGCCTAAACCGAAGTAACAATGGTTAACTCCGTTCGCATCTTCTCCTTGCTTGCGCTTGTCGCAGGAGCACTCGCCAGTGAAGGAGACCCCGTTAAGGCTCCTGAGCAATTCGCGAAGTTGGATGGGAGAGGGGGATCCGATTATAACACTACACTAAAGTATCCTCCTCCTCCTACTTCCACCACCACATGCCTCACAACTACAACCCCCGTTTATCCTACAACCTATCCTACAACCTATCCTACAATCTCCTATCCTACAACCTATCCTACAACCTATCCTACAACCTATCCTACAACCTATCCTACAACCTATCCTACAACCTATCCTACAACCTATCCTACAACCTATCCTACAACTTATCCTTCCCCTCCCCCCCCTCCCCCAACGTCCCTTCCCCAGCATTATTCTACCACCCACAAGCCACCACCACCACCACCATATCACAACACTACTATTGTGTATCCGCCAACGACAACTACAAAGATAATTACAAGCCTTATCACCATCACCACCTGCATCCCTGTCACTACTATCGTCACAAGTGGAACGACTACGTACACTTCTACTATCTCACTAACAACAACCCTTACCAAGACTGTGGTCTCAACGACTACTTACTGCCCACCTACAGTCACATTGCAGCCTTTGACCACTACCAAGATTCCTCCGCCGGTAATCACAACCATATACCCTACCACTACTGCCACAAAGACATATGTCATCACCAAACCTTGCGCGCTCTGCAATGCGACAACCAGCTACTACACCATGACATACACCGTTCCGGGAACCACTTATACTTACCCGGCACCCACACATAACACCACATATGTTATTCCTCCTCCGGGAACCACTTACACTCCTCTCCCACCCCCGAACAAGCCGACTACCACATATGTTCCCGCTCCACCAGGGACTACATATACCCCTCTTCCACCACCGCCCGTAACCACCAAGTCACCAGTCGTTGTGACACCACCGTCAAACACTTCTGCTCCGATTTTTACCACACATGCGCCCAGCCCCTCCGCATCCCTCTTCCCCGGCGCCGGTTCGACCAACAGACCTGGCATTGCCGGCATCGTTTTTGCTGTAGTCGCTGTTCTCGCTGCTATGGTTTAAGAAGGGAACGTTATGGAACTTTGATGATGTCTATGCTGTCATGTCGCTCTTTTCACATTTTGACGGGTATTAGGGGTGCATGTTATGTGGGGTTAGCACGGTCACTCATTGAACTGGTGTACGAAGCAGGGTATGTCTCACGGGAAGCATATATCGTACGAATGGGAGTGGAGGGTACTATGATATTATGAAGGTGTTTGTCGTCGGATTTTTCATAGTCCCTGTCGTGGTTTTATGTTTTTGAAAACACGATTCATTCATTCATTCATTCATTCGATGCCCCCCTAATTTAATATTTTTTTTTGATTGAGGAACCATATGTACTTAGTTAATACAGTTCAGAGAGGTTCGCTATTTAATGGATGATAACTATTTACTGATGTAAATCTTGCTCATTTTATTATGACTTTAAATTCAATAAATGGGCACATAGTTTAATGTTACTATGTGATTTGCAGGGAGGTACTGTCCAGCCTAGATGCTGTTCCGGTGACATCCGGGCCTAATACAATATCCTATCTATATCACTGCGGGAACCCGGGAGTACAGCAGGGATCAAGCCCAGCTGATTCCTGACACTCATTCATCGTGAAGACTAACAAGTTCTAAGGTCACATTTCACACACACACACACGCTACCTGGGGTGCGGAAAGCAAGAGATTGATCAGCTCCCATCCCACCCATCCTCGACCTCAGCAGAGTTTCCCATACTCGGACAGGAGGAGTTTACTTGGCAACCCACTCCAGAGCAAGCTGTGCTGTGCTGCGGTGCGGTGTCTTTACTCGAGAAGAAAGAAAAGAAAACGAGGATTGGATAAAAAAAACTCGCATTCCGAATTCGGGCCATGATTAGTTGCTATCGGGGGTCCACAGGGAGGGAGAACCATATTTTGGGCCGACGGGAGGAAAGTAATCCCCGTGATACCGTACTCGAAAGTATAATAGGTACGGTAGCAGACTACGATAGGAAGAACTTTGGCGAAGGGAAAATCGGAACACAATTCGAGTTACTCATTTGTTCTGTTTTTTTCCTTTCTTCTTCTTTCTTTTCTTTTCTTCTTGCCTGGAACACGGAACAGTACGGTAGGTTTCTTCCTCCTCTAGTCTGAGTGCTCTTGTGAAGTGCACTTTTGCGGGTAGGGGACGGTATGATACGGTACTCACATTGGGTAATCTCCATAGTCCTTGACCGACACCTTTTTTAAAAAAAACAGGATAGTAATCTATTGTCAACACACAGCATTCCCACGACGAGTACTTGTTCAGTACAGTACTTCTTTTTTCCTTTTTTCTTTTCCCCTCTTACTCCCCATAGTGAGAAGAACATTTGTGGAAAAACACTACCCAGCCGTGGCATAATAACAAATAAACACCGGCACCAATCGAAGCCTGTAAGGAAACAACCCAGCCAGTTAAAGCAGCGAATATCACAATCATAATATAAGAAAACCAACATGGAAGAGCGATTCGCGTAAAACCATGCTGGTCTCTAATTCTTACACTTTTCGACAACTGGTAGGTGGAAAGGTGGGTAGCGAAGGGAGAAGGGCACACACCTGTTTATTTGTTTACACAACCTACCCAACCACCATCTAGAGTGTCCAAAATATGCCCTCTCTGTCCTCGCCTTTCGTGCCCCTAATTGGCTCGCTAACGTTGTTTGAGAGGCAGGCTCATCTGCACTATCACTCGCCCATAACACAGGCACCAGCACGACCTCCCAGCGCATACAACTCCTACGACGAGTACCAGTAGTTTAAGAAATTGACATGATGTGATGTGATGCTCACCCGCGTATATCTGACTGTGCTCAAATAGTATTGGTATTGGTATTCCTGTCCATCTCGTCTAATGGCTCGACAGCGATGGCAGCCGCGGGAAGTATAAGCTTCATTGGGAGGGGAGGGCGAGATATGATTACTATGTTAGACCAATTGGATATGCAACTGGGTTATCAGAGCAAGGCTATTAGCGCCATAAGATACTTGAGTATGGCGGGCCTGAACGGTATCCTTCTACAAGTAGCACTAGTCTTCCCATAGGGTAAGAGGAGAAATGGAGGGGGCCTCCAATGATATCTGAGTGTTGTGCTCGTGTGTGATAGGATACAAATGTCATACGGTCTGGGAAATGGGGCGGACCATACAAAATCATTCAGTACCTTCTTTCCCCGGCCCCCTCCTGTGAGATGGCATATGGCCATGGCTATGATTTGCTGTTTGCCTTTTTACCTAATGCACGCCGGATTGGTAGAGTCGGGATACCGGTAATATATTGGATTAACTCCCCACATATCGCTTCTCCCCTCGCGAGTGTTGTACCGGTAATCCTGGGATGGAATATCCATTGCCTTATCATTGAACCTCTCAGCCCATCCCAATGACAGACCCACCTACCCACCCCCCCCAAACAAAAACAAAAACAAAAACAAAAACAAAAACAAAAACAAAAACAAAAAAGTAACTCCAAATCCACAACGTCTTTTCCACCCGCCCGCAGTTCAATTCCCAACTCCTAAGACATCCGACAGAGAAAAAGATACCGTATTCACCAGCGATAGGCCGGTACTAGTACCCATCTCTCCGCGTCAGGAATTGCCACGCCTTCCGGAACAACTGCTACAGCCCATAGGAAGGGTTAATTCTTGGCTCAGACACATGAGAACTTGCGCAGTACATAATTCCTTTTTCAACAAAACGCTTCGACATTGCAAGTACCAGCGAACTGCACCTTAAATGCACAAGCCACCAAAACCGGTATGTATACCGGTAGCACTGTCCGCCATTCTATAGGGCTATGCCTGCGTTTGTACTTGCCACCAGGTGCCGATGCTCAAGTACCGAGTACAAGTACCGTAATTACCAACGACACAAATAGTATCCCTTGGCGCTGCCGCGAGCCATACTCGAGTACCGTACTCATGCTACCGTCCACCGCTGCCAGTACTTCCGAAGTCCCGTGATGTCTTTTTCCCTCACCTCTTTTTTTCCCTTTTCTTTTTCTCTGTCCGAGCGAGCAGTAGTACTCGTAATTTTCTGACGTTTGCGAACACAGCTGCTATTGCATATGGGCAAGAAATTGCCCGGAGCCTCAATATTTTGGTGGCATGCAATAGCAGTCGTGTTTGCAAACGTCAGAAAATTACGAGTACGGTAATCGTAGGGCCGCTGAAAAGTCTGCAAGGTGTGGTGTGGGCTTATTGCTGTTTTCACTACCGGTATGCTTGTCGCAACCAACTTTAGAAAACAGAGGTTGTTGTTTTTTCCTGAAAGAGAGTTTTTTTTTTTTATACCGCAATCTTAAGTACGCCACTGGGTAACTTTGGGAACTGAGGGGGACACTTGGCTTCGGGAAATTGGTTTGAGAAAAAAAACACCATCTGTCGAAAAAAAACAGTACCCTCAGTTTTCCAAAGTTGCGACAAGCATAGTGAAAACAGCAATAGCTTGACCGACCCAGGATCCCCGCGAACAGAGGTGCTTTTTCAGGGTGAGTGAATGACTGAGTGGGGGGGATGGATGAGCGAGTGGACGAGACGGTGAACCCGTTCGTCATTCCCCCTGCGTTAACCTACTAGTATACGTAAGGTGAGGCTCTCTCTCTTCTCTTCCCTGTTCTTTTGATCTTTCTCTTTGCGAATGGCCTCGCATACCCTGTCTTACATCTTGTGCCCGATCGCCGGGAGATGCAGGTACTGGTACAGTACACCGAGTAATCATGCCTCTGATAGGTCAGAAAAAAGGATCCATGTTTTGTTTGTTTATTCGCTTAGCCTTTCTTCGTGGCCAAGACTCTTCAGGAGGAGAGAGGCTATATCCAACAACGAGAACTATAATTGCTCGTAGTTTGCACTTTGGTTTTTAGGTTCTTTGAGAAAACTGGACAAAACCACAAGCAGCCCAACTCGAATAGGGAACCTTCCTCTGCTAAACTCGGTAGATATATATATATATATATATTTTTGCAACTAAAGAGATCGGCGGACGGTTTCCTCCTAGAAAATCAGCCAATCAGCGTCTGTCGGTGGGGGGTGCCAGGGTGTCTTACAGTTCCGTCTATCCCCAAGAAGGCTCAAAATGCGTACTCGAGTAGTACTCTTTCACAAAACCTAGATAAAGCGACCCCTCCAACTCTTATTTTATTTTATCTTTTTCTCTCTCTTTCCTTTTTCTCTTCCCGCCTGCAGCCCTGACGATGATCCTCCGGATGATCTGCAGTCATGATCACCGTGCCACCAACATCTAAAGTATCCATGGTTTGGAATTAACTCACTGCTACTACTGGTATATCGACCGTGGTATTACCGTGAGGTAGCATGCCGGTAGTTCGCTTGCACGATGCGAGTTTCCTTCGTTCTCAACCCTTTGATGCAAGTTTCCGGGTTTGCCAGGCGCGTTGATGGTATGATCCACAGGCTGGGCAGATACATTTCTTGGCGGGGAGTATCAAGGGAATTAATAGACCATGGTTGGGAAGATGATCATTGATGAGATGAGGTCTTCTTTTTCTCGCGGGGAGGCAGAGAAGTGGTGGGAATTTAGTCTTCACCCGGACGTCTGGCTCTCTTAGAGCGATATGTTTGATATGATCGTAAAGGTCTCCCACTCCACCAGTTTTTATGTTTTATCCCTCCCATATCTCCCATATCACCATCCCTCCTGTACCACAATTTTATCAGATGATCTTAAGATGATATAATTGTTGCGTAGGTGAGTGCTTTCCCCTTAGTTTATTCACTTATGGTTTTTGTTCTACCGCATCCACTGATGAAATTTGCTAACTCCGTCCCAGGATGTGCTATTTCTGGCCCAGTAAGATATCCTATTACTCCAAAATTGGGCCTAAACAATAGATTATAGTTGGCTACTTCAAGTTGGTCTGAATTAGCCAATGGGGAATGCCACCTGAAGCCTAATTCCGCTCTCTAATTGGACTAGAAATAACACACCCTGGGACGAAGTTAGCAAATTTCATCAGTGGATGCGGTACTCGAGTACTGTGTTTTGGGCCACCGAAGTGTACTATACATCTATGCGGTCTCTGGAGGCCGGATTTTCGCCCATTTCACAGGAGAAGCCGAGATCCACCTGAAATACGATACATGCCCTCTACACCGATAGGTCAAGCAATAGCAAAAACATAAAAAAGAGAAAATCATCATACATTGGGGTACTATAACCTAGGATACGTACGGCCATAGGCCACAGCTAACTCCTGTGGGGTAATCCAAGACATACAGTAATTCCCTTCCTTATTTCACAGCGTGCAGGCACCGGGTCGTGGGTTTCACAGCCAACCTAAGCCCTCCCCTCCCCTCCAGTAAAAGTATATAAACTAACGGCAAGCCGCCTAAAGCCTCAAGCATTTTCAAACTAATATACCCCAAACAATGCCCGGTCTCCTAAGCCATCGTGCAGTGTGATATATCACCCGAGAGCACTGTATCAGGCCTCCCAAGTAGCCTCCCGATCGCTTGTAGGATGGGATACCTATGAAACACTCCACAAGAAGAAACACAAAGTGCATTTATCACACTTATTCCGCATAAGAGTGCTATACTCGAGTAGTATTATAGTAAATTGACCTATCAAAGCTCGTACGATATTCACGGATTATCAAGCCCGAATCAGGCGACACATGTGACACCCCTGAAACTCCTCCCCTGTTCGTCATTGCTCGATTACGAGCCAAGGATAGAAGATATATTATGCTGCCATGAATGATATTTGCACTATCGAAACTTTAATTCAAGAGTTTATTGATGCCATCGGGCTTGGATAGTGTGGGATTAGTCTCAATTCTTTCATTGAAATCTCTATTCCATCTCCAATCAAGGTCCTAGTCAGGAATAGTGGATCTCATCATGCTTCTTCCCCCAACTATTATGGTCGCTATTCTCTCTTCTTCTACTCAATACTTGGTATTAGCTCTGTTTGGTGTCTTGTTGAGGATGCATGGGCATGCTCGTGTGTCGACAGCAATCTCGGACAGGCTCAAACATATGTTTTCCAAATAGTAGGCTATTTTCCTGTTATCGCTAACTGTTTTCTATTAAATTGATTTACCCTCTGCCCATCTACTAACGTTATATCTACTACCGGTAGCCATTGCATATTACCACGATAGACTCGGCCATAGGGGTCGTTTGTTAACCAGATAGGCCAAAACACACCAAAGGTGAAGAAGGTTCTCAAGCTATCATTACCCAACCACCATAGGCAGAAACAAGATAGAAAGAAAAAATTCGGGAAGTAATTTGTTATAAATAGCACCCACACAAAAAAAATGCAGGATTTTCTCCTCCGATTCTCTTAGAATACCGGTAGCGAGGAGTAGAATGTCCTTGCTAAGGTACCTGCCAAGGCCAGGACTTTTGTATGGGAAAGATACATTGCAACACACTTTAACCCAGCTCATATACCCACAGCTCTGTATGAACCCTAGAAAGGAATGCCTAAAATAGGTATGTTATACTTCAGACATGCTAAATTTTTTCCAAAGCTGAGTTTCAAGATATCTATGGAAGTATAATGGCTCGAAAACGTGCAATTTTAGTGTATTTTGGCCTGTCTAGTTACCAAACGCCCCCATTGCGGTGAAACTCTCGAGTGATATACTATGATACATTCTAGACAAGATGTGAAAACCAGACTCAGAACAAAAGAAATTGTGATTGGTATGATTACAAAATAAACGAGCAAACAAGAAGAAAAAACAATAGCGTATATTTCAAGCGATTAGACAGATATATAATGCTTTGAGAGGAAGAACAAGGGAAATGTGTCAAAGAGTGTGACGTTATTCGGAGACCTGCGCCAGTGGGCCCTCCTCTGGATAGAAGTAGGATGCGAGACTATTTTCACAATTAGCTGAAAGTCCCCAAGAATATATATAAAGTACGGGGGCACATACGCAACAATCACGTATAGCGCAACCAACAAATTTCCCTCAAGATAATTTGATTTACCATCCTACAGACGATCTCCGTTAGCATATGCCCCAGGCCGAAGGAGGACTGAATAGGTACCTGAATTAGATAATTCACCAACAGAACCGATACGAACAGAATCATGACTTGGAACCCGTCAAAGTATAATGTCATCCTATCCTCTCCAATGATCCAGCCAAGCACGACAATAAATGGAATAACCAGAAGGGCGATTTGCATCGAAGATCCAACGGCGACGCCAATTGAAAGATCCATTTTGTCCTTTATAGCTACAGTAACAGCAGTAGCGTGCTCGGCGGCGTTTCCCACAATCGGGAGCAGAATTAGCCCAACAAAGACCCTACTGATACCTGCAGTAGTGACGAGATCATCGATTGAATCAACTAAGCATTCGGAGCAGATAGCCACAAGTGCCGTGCTAGCAACCAACAGAATAACAGCAGCCCACAACGTGAGGGCTGGTTCCTCTTTTTCTTCCTCAGCCGGGTCTTCTTCTGGTCTTGGCTTTCCCATGGCTACCGCATGCGAGACATTGGCACTGGCATTAACGAGTGACTTTCCAGCTGGCTCAACGTGGTTTCGCTTGGGTGACTTCTCAGAAGGTTCATTGTACATGGCGCTGTGGGTTTTCAGCTGGAACAGAAGATAGGATGCATAAACCAAAAGCAGGATGACAGCGGTGCCGCGGCTAAGCTCTGTAATACCCTTGTCGGAAGGGCTAGCCAGATGGAATGCGGTGGGTACGACTAGGCTACCTACCGCGAGGGCGAGAAGACTACTGGCAGTTTGAGCAACAGTAGTGTTGAAGTTCTGCTCAATGCGGTTGTAGCCACCCGCAATGAAAGCCATCCCGAGAACGAGCAGCAGGTTGCTGAGAATACTTCCAATGAGTGATGTTTGGACAATCACTATCTCGCCCTTAACCAGTGCGAGTATTGAGACAATGAGTTCCACAGCATTGCTATCGGAATAGTTAGCTCTAGCTAGCAATTCCCAAACCGAAAGCTGGAGAAAAAAGGAAAAAAAAGGAAAAAAAAGGAACTTACCCAAAACTAGCATTCAACAAACCGCCCAAAACATCACCACAATACAATGCAATCTCTTCCGTTCCGTATGATAATAAGGCAGCTAAAGGTATAATAGCAATGAAATTCATTACAAAAACGATTGTCCTAGGACGTCCTCGTATGTTAGCAATTATTGCCAACCGTTAGCTAGCAAAGAAAGGGGTACTCACGGATCAACTCCAGCATAATGTGTAGCAATTCCTACGGGAGCAAACACGAGCAACACGTTGATCCAACTATTGAACATCGCAGCTTTGAATTGTCCCGAGATAGTTTTGTGTTCTTCCATCTCCTTTTCTGCTGGCTGCTGCCGACCTTCCTCAAGAGCTATGGTATCCACTCGATTAGGTCCCTCCACTCGATTAGGTTCCTCGGGAACGACGGTGGCCTGAGAATCAAAGCTCTCCTCGGCTGTCGGGGGTGATCTCGGCTGCGAAGAGTACTTGTTTCTCAGCCGAGAGTGTGCTTTTCTCCGACGGTGTTGACTTAGTCGACAAAAGGGGTTAAATCTTTCGGTATCCGCAACATTGCTCGCAGTTCGGTGGAGTCGATCTAGAAAATCAATTCATTTGTTAGGTTTCCATAAGAGATATGAAAAGGGCAGGATCCTTCTACTCACGCATTGTTATTTTGTTGGCAAGAAAGCTTCTTTGAACCGTGATTTCGAGGGGGAAGATTTGGAGGATATACCCCAGCAGACTACTCGTACTCGTATGTGAAGGCACAGCAAGGCCCGCTCGGTGAGGCTTGGCGCCCCCGTATTCAAGGAAGCGCGCGTTCTAAACCCTCACATCGTGGCAACCGCAGAACGTGGGAGCGCCTAACCTAACAGACGGGGAACTCCTACACCAGTTAGAGAACGAGAACGGCCAATGGAGCCTTCGATCTCTTACACCAGGTATGCTTCACGCGTCATTCCTTCGATATTCCAAATGATTGGGCTGTGAGAAGACCTTGATCAGGATTCAGGATGCTGTTGCATCGGCACTACCTCACCGCCTCCCCGACAATGGCTGATTTCGTATCGACCAGCCCCCTGGAACTGCCTGCTCAGATTTAGACTATCATAACAGCCATAATCCCGTTCAGATGGAATATCTCCAAATACCTGTACTCGAGTACTGTCACAGATGCTACACAGCCTTTGGATTCCTTCAAACCCTTATAATACAAGCATGCGTTAATGAATTATTAGCAATAGTTACTCGTAGACCGAGCCCAGTGATAAAAGCTAACCAACGATGCCACTGCTGTCAAAACAAGCTCTCATGTGTGACGAGACCTGACATCACAAGTTACTAGCGCTGTTCTCGTACAACACTGAAATACGGGTAGTCTAACAGTAATGCCACTCGCAGATCCGCAGTCTTTCGGGCTGTGTGCTTCTAGAGATCTGATACCGGTATCGCATCGGCTCTCTTTCACAGAGCTGATATCATAGCAACTTTACTCGAGTAACGGTTTGCCCCGGATTTCGCTTAGCCTACCGGCAAACAATTGACTAAACTTAAATTATTGCTCTCCAAGCCCTGCGAGGATGATTCCAAATTGTTCGCGCTGCAAGCCACAACTCTTGGATTCTTGCCGAAGCCCAGCCCCCACGGTAATTTCTCCGATGCCCGAGATTTGATTAGAGGTCGCAAGCCTCGTCTTTTGGAGGTTCGCCTTCTGGAAAGGGCTTCTATTCATTGAAAACGTGTCCAGCTCTGACATTGCATACGTAAATATTGCCTGTTCACCCTCGAGTTAGCCATCCCTAGCATTCTAAGCGGGAATTTGTCAAGGAAACTTGAACCTCGCGGTCAAGGTGGAATGCTTGGATCATGGAACAGGCTCGCGCCCGAATCACGTGCCCTGGTTTCCCATGGGCAAGAGGGATAGACTAGCAGCTGGCAATCGTGTTGCACTGGGGTATGGTACTTAGGTACCAGGGTTGGTCCGTGAACACTTCCAATAACTGGCCATTGTTTGTATGCAGCTAAGCTTTGAACCTGCGAGAGAGAGAGAGAGAGAGAGAGAGAGAGAGAGAAGAAATTCCGTGAACGCCTTGCGATTTTCCATTCGCTAGGAGGGGTATTTATGACAACTTGACCAATACAGCAGCATTCACGGACTAACCCTGGTACCCGAGTATCAGAGCGCTCCTCTCTTTTCAGTGCAACGTGGTTGCAGATAATCGCTCAGCTGAAATTTGTTGCTTCGCCCTCCTTTGCTGTGGCTGGGCGGTTGTGGTTTCCGTAACCAAGGAGACAGTGCAACTACCGTGAGACTCGGAACATTAAGATCCCGCAAGGTATAATAGAAGTAACCCAAATATGGAATGAACAGCCCTCTCAAAACCCTTGTGTTGAAATCTGGACACCGTCTTCATGTGCTGGCCATCTCAACAGTCCATGGTGCTCATCGGATGCATGTGCTGTACTCGAGTACATTCTCGTTCGCTCGACTTGTGAGATCTAGACACCTAAAGGGATCCCCTGTTCGAGGGTCAGTTAGTATTTACGTGTCACGGAAACTACATTGTGCAGCGCTAGAGGTATGATATAAGGTAATATTCATCGTCGAATCCTAGTTCCCAAACACTAGATATTATAGCAACATCCAGGACGCTGAAATCATCATCGATTCGATCCTATCGAAATACAACAAGACTAAAAGTAAACTCGGAGCCCACAAATTCCCAGCCATCATCCCACGACTACTAATGTACCTGTACAGTAGACGGCTATTCAGCTGGATAGAACGTTTCCTCCTCTTGTGCCAACTCCTCTGGAGTAGGAGGTGGAAGCAATTTAGCTTGTGTCGCAAACCCTCTAACCCTTTTCCACAGGCCGCTCCTGATTTCTTCTTGTTTCTAAACAGATGAATTCACATCAGTTTTTACTTCACATATGCGATTAAAGGCTATTGTCTACTGAGTTGAGGCAGTGTAAAGGGGGGTTCATACCGCAGTGGCCACCACCCGGACTTCAGTTTTGGTCGTATAGGCATAGTCGTCCAGTGCCTGTCTCTTTCTTGCGTTTTCCCCCGGATCCGGCCCGTCCTGGAGCCCGAGTTCATCGATCATACTAATTCCCGGGAGGATGTGACGCTTCGAGACCTGGACATAAATGGAAGAGACTTCTTGGATGACTGAGAAGTAACCCTGGACTCTCAATGCAGTTGTTTGCACATTCTATTCCGATCTTCATCAGTTGGCGTTCTTGATTTTGTACATTCATGAATTCTCACTCGCTTCTGCATTTCATGCAGCTCCATTTTCTCGATTGTATTCGTTTCATCGCCCCCATCTTCGAGCCCCATATTAATTGTCTCGAGAAACTCGTCACAAGCATGTTCTGACGCATCTTTGACCATGAGCGTGATGCCAGAGTAGAAGTCCACAATTCTTGTTACTTGGGCCTTGAGGTAAGTCAGGGCCTTAAGCGATTCTTTCAGGATGTCCTGTATCTGTGTCTGTCGACCGGTGTTCCATGTGAGAAAGGTTCGCGCCAGAAAACCCTTCGCCTCTTTTGGGCAAACGTACCAATGTTAACTTCTCGGTATCTAGATTACGCAAATCTAGAGTAGACTCAATGATAGCCTCAGAAGCTTTCTGTAACTCTTCTTCCGCCGCCCTTTGCCTTTCGACTATGGCCATGTGTATTCTTTGAGTCTCTGCTGCATTGTTTCTAGCCTCTTCAACCCTCTTTCTTGCTGCTTCGTGGTGATCTTTCAGAAACTCTTTCTGAAGTTCACCAGCTCTCAACTGAGCTTCATTGTATTCCCTTTCGGCTCGCCGAGCAGCACGAGTTCCACCGGTTATGAAATCGAACACCTGTCCCACAAACCCGCCCTGGACCTCTACAGGGGTTTATCAGCAGCTTTAAATTGAGGATTTGCTCTCATATGCCCCCGGAACACATACCATGTTTACTCGGTTCGTTGAGACTGATCTTGGGCATTAATTCCGGGTCGGGGGCCTTCCCAAGTGACTCCGTTGCCTGGTTGACACCTGACATTGCAGTCTGTAGCGACCTACGGGCGTCCTCGAAAGCATCCTGCAGTGCTGAAACTGCCTTCCGCGCTTCCTCCTCCGCCCTTTCCCTTTGCGCTATGCTGGCTTCTCGGGCAGCGCGCTGCTCCTCGTTTTGCTTCATCAAATTTGCTTTCTCCGCTACAATAATCATCAGCGCTCAGTAATACTTGCTCTGCTCCCAGGAGGCACCAGAGCGCACATACTTTCGCTATCCGTGACTGCTAAACGGAGATTCAAGACAAACTCTTTCCAGGAATCAAATTGTTTCTCCATTGCTTCCGCTTCCTCCTTGCATCGATGAGATGACTTCTCAAGCCTACTCATCAGCCGGCGGAGAGTTTGTTTCGCGGTTTTCGGGTCATCCAATACTGCGAGTATTTGATTGACCTATTCCGAGAAATTTGTGGTGAGCAGGTCTCATTTGAGGGGAAGGAGTGGGCTTTATCCTTACGACTCCGTTACCCCTGCAAATATGGTTAGATAGCGTGGTCAAAGTTTGCATCCTCGATTGAGCATCCATGAATGCCCGCTGCCCGACGTTTCCACAGTGGAACAAATTGGCTCGTAGTGAACGGTGACTAGTTTCATTAACTTTCGATATTTGAAAAGGTGCAAATAATATCTCACGGTATGGGCGAGCCCTCCTCACCACCTTTCTCTAAAGTCATCGTCATTGCTATCGGTGCCGAAGCTGCAACGAAGCATTGTCCCAATATTGATACCGATAGGGGAGCTGCGCTCAGGAGATCTGCCCAATTGGACCTCACCAAGCCGCTCTGGAGAATCTCCATTGTTATCTCAGGTATTTCCTGTATGAGCTGTTGTTGGCGTTCATCGTTTGGGTCAACTGAGGAAGGCATAACTAAAAAGGCAAGATCTCAGAAAATATCTTCGTTTAGGTTATTTTCCATTCCGTCAAGAGAAGGACAAAATGCTTCATTATATCTATCCCCTGACTATTAGCACCATAACGAGGATATAATGACCTGGATTATGCGCGGATCTTCGCTAGGCTACCAACAAGGCCACCGCAATCTGTGTCACAAAGGCGCCACCTCCGGCACGGCGGCTCCCCGCAAATAAAACCTAACCAATCGGCATCAGCTCCCTTTCATATGATACAGCTACGAGCACAGAAAATACAACTCAAAGGGAGTGCATACCGATTTGCGTTTAACAGCATCAACATTCCCCCCCTCCCATTATTGCTGCATTTTGGGTTCGTGTCCTGAAACCATTCGCTGAAATCTTAAAAACCACTTCTAAGAACTATTTAGCCCCAGTATTAATATCATATATGCAGTGCTCAGTGCTTCGCCGGTTGCCAATAAGTTACTGCGCACAAATATGCTGTGGCTACTATGTTGCATAGATATCATACCCAGGCAGTGCTCGACTATCACCGCAACGGGTGTTAACGAATCGCGGGCCGGTCCGCACATACCGGGCACCACCTCGGTGGCCTGTTCCATAAGCATGATCTTCGCGATATTACAGAGACCCACTCGTATTAGATCGTGTATTTCGTCCGTTGGAGCAGCATAGACTATGTCATTATCTTGTTGGCTCCTCAACCCCAAGGCAGCAATGTGCTCCCCCAGTTTCATGCAATCCCACGAGCACGAGCCCTTTTGGGAAGAGGCGGGGTTGAGACTCCAACGTACCCACACTCCCTCGGGGGAGAAGCTCCTCTTCGGAGCGGGTTTGATGCATCATTCCCTAGTGAGCTGTTCGATAAGAGGCGGAATTTGCGATTATAGTAGCTAGTCCATTTTCCCCACAGACCACTTCAAAAAAAAGAGAGGAAATAAAGCAAGAAAAAAGAAAATACTAGCCGATCTCCCTACGCTAGAATCCTCTGGGGGCAGGAGGAGATGAGCACCTAGGCCGGGCCTTAATTATAAAGCCCGGAAGCTCAGAACCTCACAAAGGGATCTTCACAATACCCAACCCCCAATATCTTGAGATATCATATATTCGCCATGTCTTCACTCCACGATACTATCCAATCATTAGAAAGCCTTCTTGGCCAACAGCTCAACACTTACGAGGGCTACAAAACCCGCTTAGCCACAGTTGATGCGACGGACTTTGCGGTAGCTAAAGACAAGCTTTCCGCAGCACTTTCGCAGGTCCTCGGCCTCCTCGAATACCTAAAAGTTGCAGACGACAGGCTCTTAGCCACAGGGGCTCAGGAAACACATATTGAACCTGAATTTGAAACCCAGGCTGCATCTGTCCATGACCGCTTTCATGAAGCCGAAGGCGCCAGCAGCCTCGGACTGGACCATATCAATAGACTAGGCACCGAAATAGCTGAATTCCAAACAATGGGGCTAGCGCGGCTAAGAGAGCAGATAAACGCAGGCAGAGATCGGCTCGATTCGCTCTCAAATCAGACTAATGAAAAATTGGCCCATCTCGAGCGTCAAATTTCGGAAATCCAGAACAGAATCCAGACTACAAACAATGCTACCAGAGACGTTCAAGCACAGAAGGAGTCAACCCAGAGTACTTTAAATAACAAAAGAAATGAGGTAAACAACAAAGAAAGACAACGAGACGAAGCTTATGCCGAAAGTAGAAGGGCAAGAGAGCGTAGGAATAACGCCCGGGCAGTGAGTCTACACTTACCCATAAAACCAGAAGACGCGATTCTTGAAAAGACGCTAACAAGCTAGGCTGGTGTTGGTCTCGGGGTCCTTTCCTTATTTGCGGGCCCGTTGGCCCCAGTCGTATTCGCCGCTACCGCAGGAAGTCTGATATACGCTGAGTAAGTACTGTCCAGCGCCACGGTGAGGGTCTCGCTAAATCATCCGCAGCAATCAAGATGATATCGCCCGTACCCACCAAAACGAAGCAAACCACCTCCGGCAAGAATGCCAAACCTTAGAAATACAGATCGGCGGCCAAAACGACCGGTTGGCAGCGCACAACCACGACCTCCAGAGATTCCAGAACGAGCAAGCCCAAGCTGAGCAGGAAAAGACAGCTCTCGCGTGCGAGCAGGCGGCCCAGCAAGCAGAGAAGCAGATACTGGCTAACCTAGAGGCCCGCGTGACAGACCTAGGCTCGCATGTGCCCTCGTTGAACGGGAAGACTGCTGCGCTCTCGAGCGAGATCTCAAAGATAAGGACACATACCATGAACTGCACTGTTATGATTTCAGAGGCTAGGGTTAAGGCTGGTTACTTGGAATATGCAGATAGTAGAAAGGAGATTCTGGGCACTGTTAAGACTATGGTGTCGGGCTTTGCCATCGGGGATGGAGTCGTCGAGAGGATTGGGACGGCTATCAAAGAGCTGGAGAGTAGGAGCTTGGCTGCTGCGCATTGAAGAATCGGTATGGCATTCTGGGTAATGTTGGAAAAATTGTATTGGTTGCCTTTTTTATATATTTTATCTCGTGCTTGCATTCGCTCTTTTAATTTGCCTTTCTATCTGCATTCGATACTTATGATGTGACAAAAGTGTCTGATTGTTGTTCAGCAGAAGGGTGACTTCCTGTGTCTTGGCTCGAAACTTGGGATAAGGCAAGCCTACAAGGGCATAGGTTTCCCACACCGCAGCGGCCACTTATAGTATATACGGTAGATGGAAATGCTTTAGGTCCTTGGGGGTGACATCAAGCGATCTGAATCAGTTTGCTCAGGTCGTCAGGATTGGATACCATACAATCCCGTGATCCACTTGGATAACCCCCAATGATACCAAGGATACCAAACTACGAGCAGACCCGAGAGGCCGCACACTAAGCACACCGCCCAATATAATCCCGGTATCATACCATAAAGCGAGGCCACAGTTAACACTAACCGTGCAAAGGTTCCCGCTGAGATTATGTAACATATACGACTTCAACGCAAGGTCAGATTCCGGGAAATTAGAGAGCCTAGAATACATCTTCTCAATAATTCAGCCTTGTCTGCCTGGGACAAATCTCTTTTTTTTTTTTAACTATTCAAGCTACTTCTTAGCTCCCTCAACCTTGTCTTAAGCATTATCTTGATTTTTTACACAGAATAGCATACTGCTGGTGTGCATAAACAACCCCTGCTTTCTGAAGAGCTCAAATTAATGTGTATGCTTTTGTCAATTTGCCCCACGCTTGTCATAGGCCTACCGGTACCGGTTTATCAGCTCCTGTGATATATAGTACTTCCATGGGTTTGAGCAAGGCCGTGCTTAATAAATTGTGACAAATTGATCTAGGGGGGGTTGATGAGGCGGAATCTGTACAGTATCTTTGAGGGGCTGAGGTTGTGGCTTGAGAGAGAGATCTAACCATATGTAAAGTTGAAATGGCAGCTGGAGGCTGTGGAAGTGCTATAATAGGCTTGGTTTAAGGTGTATGATACTCGACCAGGCGCAATATCATGTTCGGGCTACCATACAACGAATTATACATGTTTTCTGAAATGTGGAGATAACTGTCAGTGTGGGTCTCTTAAATACTTCAAGTTGGCTTTGAAACAAGTGAAAGCTAATAACAATTCAATTTTGTTAAAGTTTAAGCAGCTGGTTTAAAGTTTTCTAATACGGTTGATTAGAAATCTAACATTGAGCCTAATCTTTCCATCAAGCTGTTGGGTATATAATCTCAGCAGGAATTTCAGCTTGGTGTTTCCCTCACCCATCCATCCTACAGTAGCATATATTACCTTCCAGCCAAGCCACACCCGAGCGAAAAACGGGCTAACCAAACGACCCGAGTGATTTCTCATGATCAACTATCGCTGCAAACTCCGTCCGGAGAGTACCGGTACCGGTATCTTCCTTAGGCTTCAATACGATCAAGCTCAGCCCAAAAGAAAAACGCCACCCGACGAAGTAGTGCAAAAATCCCGAGCCTTACCGTAGTATGATATATTTCAAGAACCATGGTGCAAGTCCGCACTGCTGCGATCGATTGGATGAGGGGGAGGGGGAGGCCCAAAGCACTGCATCCCAGCCGAGAGTGTTTCCGTGCATCCGTACCCGGCAGCTCTTTATTACGATACCATATGACCCCCCCCCGATAGGTGTAAATTTCTAACTTTCTAAAATTCTGTCATCAAGCGGAATTCATTTTTCTGATGCAAATTTTAAACAGTAGTACGTTTTGATTGAGCTTTTAGCGCAGGGGGTATTATCATACACGGTAATCGCTTGACATCCAGGGAATTTGCTGTAAACTTCTGCTGTGGGGTTGCCCATTGTATTATATATATAGAACTTGGGGAATTTGGCATCGTGCCTGAATCGTGCCTGAATACGGCCCCGCAGCGTATGGTAGGAAGCACTTGTGCGATGCGATGGTGAAAGCGCTTTCGTTGTCAAGCATCTCACACGGATTGGCTTATGGTACAGCACAATATCAGACTTGCACGCACGTATTTTCTTTCGCTAATCTGGGAAAGTGTGGAGTCGAATGGAGCAGGTACGGTGCAACACCTTACGATTAGGTTAGTGTAGTCGTGATTGTCAAGGACGAGGGAAGGATGAAACGTTGTGTGAAGGATTATTGTTGAAACTGGAGGAGGAGGATTCGAGAACAAGAGATATTGTCTCTTCGGAGGTTCCTGCGTTTGATGTTGTGAATGGGTGGTTGCAACTAGAGCCGAGTCCTCTTTTGTTGAGTTTGGCAGGTGTTTTTGTGGGGTTAACTTAGGGGCTCTTTGGGAGAAGCTCATTTTCAGCCCCCCCTTTTCGATCAGGAAGTGTCACGGCCTCGACTGGTTACAAAAATAGATAACACAAAGTGATAATAATTTTCTATTCGTCTTTTTTAAACATTCATTCTAGGAAAGGTTCGGCTTTCTGTATCGTGCCCGAAGATCGCCAACTCGCAGATTTCGCACACAGCCAAAACAGACCACCGCAGCTCGCAGCCCCATCCATCTATCCATACATCCATCCATACATACCGTACCTTAGACCATTTCTCTCTTTCTCCCCCCATTCACGTTAAAGACAAACCTTCGTTTCTTCTCCCATCGTCGTATTCTCCATCTGTTCCTTTTCTTTTCTTTCTTTCCTCTTTTTTTTTTTTCCTCTTCGTTCGCTATCCTATTGTACCTCCCCGCTCTCTCTCTCTCTAACTTATCCCAAGCAGCTTTCTCTACTGCTCTAACCGCTAGTCATCTCCCTTCTTTTGTGCCCCCTGCCTACCAACTCTATTCCATTAAGCCCGCCCCCCCCCCCTGGTTCATGCGGGTTCGGGATTCGTGAAGGTGGGAAAGAAAAAGAAAAAGAAAGAGAAGAACTTGCACCCCCTCACAGAAGCCCTTAAAGAAAGCCATTGTTAGTGGGCTCACCCAGCTTTATCATACATCCGCCCACCATCCATTTTTCTCTTGTGAGCCCAAGCCTAAGCTGACCTAGAGCCTCCTTGCACCTAGACCCCAGCTTTGCAGCAGAAGAATAGTTTCGTGCTTGCTCTATCCCAGTGTTCAGGGCGAGAACATTCCCCCATTTGTGCCTGCCGCGTGGCCCCGGCCTCCTTCAATTACGCTCCTTTCTCGACTGCACCGATTCCAGCTGTGTTGTCCATCCGCAAACCAAGGGCGACACCAACAACTCCATCGCCATCTGTTGGTCTTTTCACTCATCGCTCACTCTTGGCATCTACAACAACACCATTCATTCGCTTCATTACTCTTCTCCCCTTCCCCGCGACGACGACTACAACAGTCGCAACGGCGAATAATTTCCTCTCCTTCGGTTCCGGTGATCGCTCTGGAGGCGGATACTCTTTAGTCTCTTTCTCTGGACCCCGTTGGCTACAGGTGCGCACGACGGAATTAATTTTAGACTAGACTATTGGGATAGAAATAAACGGCAAAGATGCTGGTAGAGGAGAAGTGCGCTCCCCCTCATTCACAGCCTACGGGAGGGAGCTGGTGAACTGATGGCGCGAATGCGACGTAGATATATTGGGCTCGCCCTCGCTATTACCTCGAGTATGGCCATAGGTTTGTTAATACCTGCCCCCTGCCGCCTGTCACTGCTATCGGACGATTGCTGATTCTTTTGCCGTGTAGGGACAAGCTTCATATTAACTAAAAAAGTAACCACTCCCGGTGAGGCTTATTGTTTCGCTGCGAATATGAACTAATCCGGCCCACGGAGGCCGCTCTTAGGGGTTAATAGAAACTGCGGATAGACATGGCTTTGAGGGGGAGGGCTTCAAGTATTTGAAAAATCCTATATGGTGGGCAGGGATGATAACAAGTAGGAGACCCGCTGTACTAGAGGCCTTCAATTCGTATACGGACCGTTTGGACTGACATTGGGATTCTATTCAACCCGGGCTGTAGTGATATTGGGAGAAATTGCGAACTTTGCTGCATATGCCTTTGCCCCCGCCATTCTAGTGACACCATTAGGAGCGCTGAGCGTATTAGTTGGGTGGGTCCCTTCGGAACTAGAAGCTGGAACGGGGGCTTTTTTGTTTTGTTTTTGGATGGTGCTGTCTAACAGAATTGTTTGGTGGTTATAGTGCGGTACTAGGAACACATTTCCTACGGGAAGAACTCGGGGTATTAGGCAAATTAGGGTGCGCCATTTGTTTGATCGGGAGTGTCATTATTGTTCTGCATGCTCCTCCGGATGAGGACATTCAGACGATTGATGAGATTCTGAACTATGCGATTCAACCTGGTAATTACAGCCTTTCCGGTAGACTGCGCGTTTCCGGAGGTTAATCTAACTGGTTTATCCTTCAGGCTTTTTGGCGTACGTTGCCATAGTGTCGGCGTTTTCTTCCATAATGATCTACAAAGTGTCCCCCAAATATGGAAAAAAGAATCCCCTGATCTACATCTCGATCTGCGGGAGTGTTGGGTCTTTGACGGTTATGAGCTCCAAGGCTTTCGGAATTGCTGTCAAATTGACATTTGCGGGGAATAACCAATTCACGCATCCAAGTACCTATGTCTTTATTATAGTTGTGGTGGTTTGCATCCTGACGCAGATGAATTACTTTAACAAGGCATTGAGTCAGTTTTCAAGTTCATTGTTGGTCTCCTCCCTCCCTCCCGTGATATCTATAACGGTAAGACGGTATGCTAATGCTTGACAGGGTGACGCCATTGTACTATGTCACATTCACCACTGCTACCTTGATTGCATCCTTCATCCTCTTCCGGGGATTCAATACTACTGATCCTGTTAATACCATTTCGCTTCTCTGCGGGTTCTTGGTTATTTTCGGGGGTGTCTACCTGCTCAACCTTTCACGCTCCGACCCCGATGGCCACCGGCTTGCAGCTAATGGATCAGCGTCGTATGGCGAAGGGGTACCCACGGATGGAATCACTGGCTTGCAGGTTCGACGAAGCATGCAGCTGCGACGCTCGGATGTTGGTGGGTCACGGAGTAGTATTGGAGCCAGATTGCTGGAGAGGCATCTGGACGAGGAGGCTGCTGTGGGGTTGACAGATCTGGCAGAGGACGATGATAGCGACAGCGATGATGGCTTGGGAAGGCTACATAATCGGTGATCTAAGCTATTCTTTCTTTTTTACCCATCACAGGGACGAATTTCTTTGGGGTTTTCTTTGTCAATGGCTTCCTTTCCTTTCCTTTCCTTTCTTTTTTTTCCCTCTCTCTTCTCATTTTGTTTCCGTTAGTATTGGGACATTTCTTCCTCTTCCTACCCTTTTGTTGTAGGTGTTGGGGCCGGCTGGTTGGAAATTTGAGGACGAGGCAGGATGGGGTTGGTGATCTGGTTCGATTGTAGAAAGTTTGTGTTTTGTCTTCCTTCCTTTTCCTTTCCCTTCTGATACAATATTCTCCCTCGATGACTTTCCCCGTCCTCAGATATTCCCTCCTTATACGGAGATGCACGTACGTGGCGCTCTGCTTTTTTTTCCCCCTATCTTTCTTTAGGATTGGGGCCGGCCCTTCGTGTTGGCCAGCGAAGAGATACGGTGTGTGTGTGTGAAGGACCGATGAAGAGGAAGGGAAAGGGACAACATAAACGCCGTAAAGGAAGGAGCTGTTGTAGAAAAAGTTTTTTCTTCCTCTCCCCCCTCTGCCTATACACCTCTCTTCGCTTTTGGGTTTGGGGATGGGCGAAGTTAGTGATTGTAACATGAACCGGTTCTAGTTCGTCGGATGTTGAGGGAGAGAGGAGAATGCGGTCATGGTTCGTACCTTCTTTCCCTTAGTTGTTTTTCCAAGACTATTTCGGTGCCCGAGTCGTAGTCGGACAGAGCAGAGCAGAGGGATAGACAACCTTCATGTATAAAGTTCGCCTTTTTTTTTCCCCCATTTCTTCCTTTTTTGTATCCGTCCTGTGTGAACTTTCTTCATTCTTATTTTTTTTTTTTGGAAACCTTTGTAAAATATGACTATGGAGAAAGGGGGGTACTGTACTTGGTGTCGGGAGTTTGATGGGAATATGATAGCTCTGGTTGGCTTCTCCGTCTTTTGTGTTGTTCTTGTGCTTATTATCCCATGGTATCATAGCTTCAAGTTACCACCACACAGTAAACTGTACGGCATCCTCGGCCACGAATTAGTATACACTTCGGCCCGGCGGGAGTAGCTGTGCGGTGCGGTAGGCACGTTTTAAACAAAGCCTCTCTAGCTTACCACTTCTTCCTTCCTTCCTTCCTTCCTTCCGGTCGGATTTTATACTATCATATACCGGTAGGTAGCTTACGCCTACCCCCCATCTGACCCACAGCCATCCACGCCCACACACACACGCATGCACACCCTTGTTCGAGGCAAAC
>Ga0307507_10002365_pt1 | contig 39959 bp, 10 predicted proteins | sample 7_EM_MG_FD_207223 | JGI IMG/M metagenome (GOLD analysis project Ga0307507, IMG submission 207223) | Populus trichocarpa ectomycorrhiza microbial communities from riparian zone in the Pacific Northwest, United States - 7_EM | ecosystem: Host-associated > Plants > Roots > Unclassified | place...
CCTCCGTAATTGCTTTTAATAGGACCGTAAAACACAAAAGAAATACATAGGAAATCCCTCCCGAGGTACCTTCTAGGCTGCCTTCCAAACGGTGCTTTAAGCTGGCCGTAAGTCCTACTTACGGCCTGTAAAATAAACCGTACGGCCTTCCAACGGACTGTAAATGAACTATACGGCCTTCCAACGGGCCGTAAATAAACCGTAAGTGCTCCATTAGTCACGTTCCACCCATTCTATAACCTTTAGATTAAGCTTATTTATGTCAATTAGGGTTTTTAGAGCTTAACACAGCTTTGCCTTAGTCATAGCGTCCGCTAGGTTGTCTCCGCTGCTGATCCATTTAACCTCCGTAATCTCACGTCGTTCATAGGCCTAACGCAAGCACATTAGGTCAACTATAAGCCTCTTCTCCTGTGTCGTACCTAGTTTAACTAGGTAGTCGTAAAGGGACTTTAAGTCAGTGCATAGGACTAAAGGTAGTTGCTCCAATTATAGGATCTTCTGGATTATTAACTTAATTGCGGCTGCTATATTAAAGCCATAAGCTAGTGCATATAGTTCAGAAGCTAGTACACTACAGGTTACTTATTTGCATTTAATTAAAGACCAATGCAGTATATTTGCGTCCTAATTATGGTCCGTAAGTACAATTACAAAGCCAATTTGCGATGATAGGTCCCTATTATTGGCAAAGGAGGCGTCCGTAAATACTAATACGCTAAGGGAATTCAGGTCTAGTGGTATAAAAGTAAGTCCCCTTATTGCATTATTAATTTGCCACTGAATATGCTTATTAAGCTACTTAACATTTTCCTCTTACAGATCTATTACCTGGGCCGTAAAGGATAAGTTATAGGCAGATTTGGGTTAACAGACTGTGGCAATATAGGCGCCTTTTACACGCTATATAACGTATTAGTCCTTTGTATTTACGGTCTTATGGGTCTCTCTATGGGAACTGGTAAGGTCCGTAGGCTTTACTATAACAAGCCTTAGGTTTTAAGCTTAGCGTTCCTAAGTTAACTAGATTAAGTTACCCTTTTATATAATTAAACCTCTATTAAACTTAATTAGAGTCTGCTTAGTTAACTGCTCTTACGGCTTTACCAAGAACTTTACCTCTTACAGTTTAGTCTCTTTAGCGTCTATAAAAGTCCGGTCCGCTAAGAAGAGGGTATTATCCATTTGGAGTCCGATAATACTAAGGCCGTTTAATAGGGTGTATAGGAGGCAGGGGTCGTAGGTTAACTATTCCATTTTGAGTTTACTAATATAATGCTAGTAATATATTTTAAACCAGTGGTTTCTAGCTTCTGGCACTCCATAAAGGGGTTTTATAACCTATAAAATTGTTTCTAGTTGCAAATTAAGCTTAAGGGGTGGTCATATAAAGATGTCTCTACTTAGGTAGGTATTAGACTGCACATAGGCTTATAAGATGTCCCGTAAGTAGAGGGCTACAGGTTTAGTTTGCTGTAGTCTAGATGTAAGTATAAGTATAATCCGTTAACTGACCCATTAAATTATAGGCAATTGTGTAAGGACTAAGTCCTTTCCCTAGTTATTATAAGTTTATATAACAAGCCTTAATTTTTTAAAGGCTTTGTTAGTACTAGGGTGCTTAATTTTGTTAATAAAGTATAAGTTAAATATACGGACGCCTTACAGAACGTCTCTCTCCATTACGGCTGTAAAAACACCCTTTTTAAGTAGTCCATTAATCTCCTTACGTTGTGAGTCCGTAAAAAGTATTTCCTATACTAGAACTAATATATCTATAGGTAGAAGTTGCCTTATAGATATACCTGCGGAGGTTAGGTAATTCTCTATTATAGGGTTTTTAGTTACGGGGTGCTTTCAGGGGCGTCCTTAACCACGCTTTACGGCATATTTAATAGGTTTCTGGGGGACTTTTAGAGTAGGTAGGGGTGCTTCTAGTTTATCTAGTTTAGCGGGTGCTTCTAGTTTGTCTAGTTTAACGGCACAGGTATTTTTAGACCAAAAGTAGGGTTTTATGGACGTGCTTCTAAAGTTAGTTGGTCTGCTAGGAAGTTATATACAGCACGTTTCGTCTTCTACAGCTAGTAGACAATAAGGTCCAGTCCAGTTGCCGCTCTTACGCCATATAAGGACTTCAGAATTAAGTGGGAGGTTATAAACTAAGGTTATGTTAGGTCCATTGCGGTAATATAGGGCGCTATTAACAGCTTATTTAGCCCGTAATTTAACTATTTCGGCCATTACCTTCCGTATTGCGGCTGCTTATTCTGTAATAGATGGGGCAGGAGGGCCTAGGTTACTTATCCTTAGGTAGGCTCCGTAAACCAAGAGGGTAGGTACTAGTCTATTAGGGCTAGCAGTGTTGTTAACAGCTTTTACAGCCATCTATAAAGCCAGTTCCTTTTAGATATCCTTACACTTATCCGTAATAATCTAGTAAGCTCTCTATAGAGCTAGGTGAGCTCGCTTAATAAGCCCAACGGACCAATACGCCTTAACTAGAACGGCTTTTATTAAAATAGCCATGGCTATAGCATACTGTTGGAATTCCTTGCTAATGAAGTTCCTATTAGCGTTATAGGTAATATACTCAGGAGGTCTAAGGTATGTGTTAATCCAGTAGGTCTGTAAAATGTCCCAAGTATATTTTACGGATATATTTTGCAACCAACGGGCGGCTTGGTAGCGGGTTGCCTTATTAATTATATGTAATACTAGGCTGCCGTTAATATACATAATATCTATGTATACTAAGTGGTTGAAATTAAGATCCTTATAAAAGGTAAACTTAAATTGGCCTAGGGAACGTCTGTATTTCTGGCAAAAGGAGCAGTATTTAGTTAGGTGGTTAATTGCCTTCCTATTAACATCGTCATGTCTAGAGCATTTAAGGACTCTATATAGCTTTTCAGCTAACAGGTAGCCAAAACAGCGGTACAGGTAGTGGATTTTAGGACTAGTAAGGTAGCATAGGTTGTAGTTAAAAGATTCCTAAATATAGGTCCATAACATCTCTCCCTATATAAGGAACGGGTGTCCAAATTATTATATAATTGGTAGGGTGACATGCTTACTTCCTAGGGCAGTTGCGGGGCTAATTACAGTATCTATAATATTATTGTAGTAAACCTATAACCTATCTATATCCATAAGATAGAGTAGAAAAGGGGTGTCCGCTTTTACTACATAGAAGTTAACTAGGCCAATTAGGGTCTTAACTGCCACTAATCTAATTAATATAGTTAAGCCAATGCTGAATTGGACGTTTACAGCCCCAGTTTGCATAGTATTAATATCCGTATTATTATTTACAGTAGTCTTATATGCAAGGTACTGTCCGTAACCTATAGTAGACTTCTTAGAGGCACCTATATCGATTATAACACCATAGAATTCTTTGGGGGTGTAGCGTTCTGTGGTAATATATGCAAATAGGTCCTGTTTACGGTCCGTAACGTCCGTAACGGGTCTAATAGGTATACTTACGGGCTAGTTTTTAGGTGCAATTAAGTGTGTAAAGGAGCAGTCGGCTAATACGGTTGTAATATTAAAGGCTTAGCTACCCGTAAAAGGTCTAAAAGTAGTTAAGAACATCTCTAAGGTCTCCTGTTCCTAAGTATTTAAGTTAAAGTTAATTATAAGGGCTTCCATTAACTCATTAAGAGACTCTTCTACTTCCTCTCCTTTGTAGTCTAAGATAAACTGGTTAATCCGTCTGTCAAATCTCTTCTTAGACTTATTACGTTCTTCCTAGGTATACCTTATAGACCAACATCCTTCCTTACTACATACAAAGCACCTCTAATTGGTTTATCTGCGGGGGTATGCTTTTATATAGAAGTTACTGCAGGGGTTACGGGTAGGACCTAGTCAATGCAGGTGCTACTAGCAGTAGCGGCGGTCCGTAAAGTAGGCATCTAAGTCAGTTTGCGGATTTTGTAGGTCTGTAATAAAGGCTTAAGTACTGCCTGGCGGGTTTAAGGCTTCATACGTTGCAATGGAGGACCGTAAATCGTTAATAAGGCTAGCTATGGTGTCTGCGGGCTTATAACAGGCGTATTTGCAGGGTTCTATTTTCTGGCAAGCTATAATAAGTTTATTATACAGGAAGTCGTCCGTTTAAAGCTTAATATTAAGACCGTACTATAGGTGGCGGAGGTCTTTAATAAGTATTTATAGGCACTCTATAGTCGATTTTTCAGTGTTCTTATCCATTACGGTCCATAACTTAGTTACATTCCATTAGGTAAGGATATTACGCTTATATTCCGATCCTTTAAAGTAGTTATATATGGCTTTATATAGCTTATTAAAGGGAACACCAAGGGGGTTGCTCTTAAGGTTGGTATAGTAGTGGTTAAGTACTAGGCCGCGCAGCATGGTAGAGTAGGCTTGGCTAAACTCCTATTTAGGAATATCAGCCTTCTAATAGAGGTCCGTAAAGATGGTTAGTTTAAAGTTAAAGTTGTTATTTTTACTGCTGTACTTAGATTTGTCGGTATAAAGCTTAGCTAGGTTAGCTAGCTCCTTGCTATAGGTCTTTACTTAGGTGGTTTACGGATCTATAACTTAAATAGAAGGGTTTTAGTCCGTATTTTGGTTTACAGGGGTATTGCGGTCTGTAACTTAAGCACTAGGTGTGCTTTAGCCCATAAGATTAATTCCAAAACTGCTTAGGTTTATAGGACGAATTTGGTTAAGTGGGTTAGGTATAAGGCCAGCAATCCTATTAAGTTTGGAAGAAGCAAAGAGTTCTTTAATGGCTTTAACCTGGTCTAGGATTTCCTCTTTAGTCCATTCTGTTTGGTCCTTTTTATATATTGTATTATATAAAGACTATATAATAGTAACTTGTTTGTCCCTTTTAACCCATACACCTTGGTAATGTAAAAGGGTTTATAGGTTATGGATAGTAGTAGGGTTACAGGCCTTAAAAATAGCTTCTGTAAAGTCCGCAAAGTCTTCCTAGTATTACCCCCATAGGTCGTTATTTATAAGCTTGAAATATTCATATTTAAGAACTTTAAATTTAATATAGTTATTGACATCGGTTATGGACGTAAGGTTAACTCCCTGCCTCCACTTTTCTTAACCTTTATTAACTTGCTTGCTTAGGTCTGCTATACTATATAGTATAGTATAGTGCGTTGCGGGTAGAGAAGGTCTTATAGTGGTCTATAAAGGCGGTTAATAGGTCTGTAACGGTTTACAGGAGGGTAGGGGGTTTCCATAAGGTCTTATAACGGTCTGTAAAAGCGATTAACAGGTCTATAGTAGTTTGTAGAGGGGTAAGGGGTCTCTATAAGGGGTCTAAAAAAGAGGTTAGAGGGTATAGTAGGAATAGGGGTTTAAGGTTTAGAGGTAGATTAAGGGTAGGGGTTCCGTATAGGTCTGTATTTGCGTCTATTATACTTCTGGTAAACCGTACTAAGACTTAAATAAGTATACAGAGTTAGTGATAAGTCCGTAATCCCCAACTTCTGACCTTCTAGCAGGTTATATTAGGATTCTAAATGGGTGGTCGCTGTCGTATGTATCGCTCAGGGGGAGGTGTTGAGTAATTGCTGATCTATGCGCGCTTACTGATTAGTGTTTGTATCAACTTAATAGCACGAGTAAGTCGTATCCAGGGGCACGAAATACGTATAGTATTATATACTCGTTTGGATGGTGACTGTCAATTCTATTGAGGTAGACTACGTGGTCTATATACTGACGCGCTCTCCCCCCTAATTAGTTATAAGCAAGTGGTTGGTGCACCAAACGCGTAAGTACGCGTTTGGTACAACAGGTGCTGTAATCATACAACTATATTAGTTACCTGTTTATAAACTATATTAATACACACAGAAATAGTAATTGCTAAATATACCCTAATAGATTCCGTGCTAGCGGAAGCGGTAGCAGTAATAGTAGTACCTAGCGTGCTAGCAGTTAGTAAAAGAGTTAGAAAAGCAGAGGTAGAGCAGGTACCTCTACGGCCGCGCGTACTACTATAAGTGGGAGTTTTAATAGGGGGGGAGGTCTTAGTAAGAGGGGAAGGCGTAGTGGCGCGGGCGGGGATAGTGCGAGAATAAAGCTATACAGATATCAGCAATATCCGTACTATTAACACGCGGATATTATACCTTCTTAATAGGCGTTTTAGCTAGATTATTAGTAGAAGCTAATTTTATACATTTTTTACTTTAAGGTATAACTAGCTCCGGATTTAGTAAACTTTTCTATATATATGTTAGCTAACAGAATAATAGTATACTATTAGCATATACCTTTCCGCATAACCTACTACCTATATAATATCTTAAGCACGCGCCCCTAAAATAAGGCTAGAGTCCTTCTTATAAACGATATATTTATAGCCATACTTCTTATATAAAGCGTATAGCGGATTACACAGCTTACTAAAGCTACCCTTAATATTCTAAACATATATTAATATCCACTGGTGACTTTCCTTTATATTCTCCCAAACGCTAGCTTTTAGAGTATACTATTTATTTGCTAACGGCACTTAGGTAGGAAGGCGCTTATTTATACTAAGAGGACTATAGAGATTATAAGGGCTACGGAGATTGCAAAAGTCACTATTATTAAGATCTTTATCTTTATTACTGTCTAAAGATTCGCTATCTAAAGAAACTTTATAAATAATACTTAGGTTACTAGTAGTAAGTTCTTTGATTAACGTCTGATACGGATCCTATCTAGGCCTACACAGACACTTGCCATCGCAGGGGGGAAAACTTGTAAATTGACAGGAAGAAAACCCTGCTGTGTAGGGGACGGAAAAACCCTATGAACCACCTCAGTAGGATGAAAAACCCCGATTTGCCATGTCCGTCCGTAGCAGCGGCCCTGCGGGCCTACGGCTACGTCCTGTCCTCCTTGGATGTTCGATCTCCTTGGGAACCACTGCTTCCCTCTCTAGCTTATCCAAAGCCAGGGTTCACTACGTCCCAGCTAGGCCTTGCCAATTGATTACTATATCTTGTTGTTGTTTCCCATATCTTAACCATCCCCTATATGCTATCTCTTGTTGACCATTGCCATATACGCCATGCCTCCCCCCCCTAAGGCCTATCAAAGGCGTAAGGGGGATTTATCCGTTCTACCATCCTAGTACCAAAAGACGAAAGCGGGATATATGTACCTAGGTATCTTTTGTGCCTAGGCCTATTGGAATTACAAGGTCATAAGGTCACAGCAAAGCAGTCCTGAGGGTCTAATTGATGATAGAGATGACGCAGACGATAAATATTGATTGATTTGTGATGTAGTAGATGCGGTTAATGTCTATATAGATTGCATGCGGAGCTTGACCTCGTAATATGTCCAGAGCTTAGTCAGCATCCCTAGCGCTAATTCTGACACTCCCCCATGCTAACGACGCTCTCCTCGTCTGTCCCAAATAGGCAATTATAAAGCTATTCCCAAATACCTTGCAAGTGCCATTTGGCCTATATACAGAGGGAAAACCTAGTAGGCGAAAAACCTCTGTCACTTGCTCCGTCTCTATTAGTTACTAATTCCTAGCGTTATATAGTGCTTCGTAAATTGGTTAATCGGTAGCTATTTTATAAACATATCTCCAGGTTAATCTTTACCTGGTATATATACCACTTTAAGTTAACCTTATTAAACCATGTCGTTTTATATAAAGAGGTATTAAGTCTTAATATGCTTGGCTTTCTAATGGTGTTTTGTATTATATAAAAGGTTAACCATACCCTTATTATTATAGTAGAGCGTAGGGATAAAAGGGTTATTGTTGTCTCTCTCTTCTAGATCTCTTGTTAGCTTCTTAAGCTATACTACTAACCTTACTCCTTTTAATGCCGCTATAATCTCTACTTCTATTAAGCTTAATACCGTCAACTTTTGCCTTTAAGCCATCCAGACCACCGCTTCCCTATAGCGTATAACTGCTGTGCCTTAGAATAATATCTAATCATATTCTATTCCCTACGTGGCGTTAGTAAAGATACTATAGCTAGTAGGCAGGTTGGTTAATGTAAGCTTATATAGAGGGAGGTACACTGCTTAATTTAAGTAGTAATTCCTGTTTTAAGAGTGCCGTTTAGATATTATAGCAGCTACTTGCTTAAGCGGTAATATAATTCTCCTAGTGCTGCTATAAATCTAGCTAACTAACTGACAGTATAGCTAGTATTAGAATGTATGCAGTTTAAGAGGTAGATTATAGAGCTAATAATCTATTAGTATACTGTCGCGTTATTATACTTAAGGGGACTTTTAATATTAGGTTTTAGGACAGTACCAGCTGGTATTAGTAGCTTAGCTAGATTGCAGTTGTCCATTTTCAGCTGTTTAAGTAGCTTTTTAGTGTATATTATTTAATATAGCTTAAGGGTTTAGTTTATACGGTCTTAATCAATTTAGAAGCCTATAAATACCTTTATAGGGCCTAGGTCTTTATATCTCCATTTTCTTAAAATTCTTATCTTTATAATATTAAGGTATTAGCGCTTTTCTATAATTAGTATATTGTTAACAAATAATAAGATATATACTTTATTTCCTATAAAGAGATTAGGGTTAGGGTTAGCTAATTTTAAACCTATGCTCTTAAAGAACTTCTTAACTATCTAAAACCATTCTCTTAGTGCCTGCTTTAGGCCGTAAAGTAATTTATTTAGCTTTAAGTAGATATCTTTTACCTTCTTAAGGTTAGATTTAAAGTCTCTTAATAGGTTAGGAATTTGCATATAAATCTATTCTTGTAACGGCGGGTTTAAAAATATAGTTTTAACGTCAATATGGTTAAGCTTAAGGTCTTCAGTTGCTACCTTTGCCATTAAGAACCTAAAGGTGTTGTATTATATAATAGACGCAAATATCTTAAAATAGTTGATGTTGGGGGTCTGCTTATCTCCCTAAATACATAGTCTTACCTTTTTATAAATTACTTCTCCCTTAGCGTTATACTTATGCTTTAGAACTAGCTTACTTAGGAGTAATAACCGTCCTTCTAGTACTCTCCCCCTTATAATAGTATAGGTGTACATCCTTTTAAGTAAGAGGAATTCTTTAAAGATAGCTTTTATCTAGCTAGAAGCGTACTCCCTTAAGGCCTAATCTAACTTAATAGCGTTAAAAGGTACTATAGGTGCTTCTATAGAGGTAGTGTTCTTAGCTTTTAGGTAGATTGCTTTTATAGCTATTATTAACTAAACCACCATATTATTAAAAACCCTTATATTTAGTAACCTTCTAGATCTTATTCTCTGCGTATAAGGAGTGTATATTAATATACTTTGTACAGGCGTCCTACCCTTTGCATTACCTTATAGATTTAAGCGTCCTACTTAATCTTAACCTAGGCTTCCCACTTAATTTAAGTGGTCTACTTAGTCTTAACCTAGGCTTCCTACTCGGCTTAAGCGGCCCACTTGGTTACTATTTGGCCTACTCTCAGTTCTCGTAACTGGAGTCTCTATTAGCGCGTTTAAGGTAGTAGGGGGAGGTACAGGTCAGCTCGCAGCTTAGCTTATAGTATAATTTAAGCATCCCACTTAATTACTGTATATCTTTATGCTTTATATAGACGCCCTACCCTTAAGCGTCCCACTTATAGCATATCTTATAGCTTAACTTATAGCTTGTACCTAAGGTGCTCTATAAGGGAACCTATACTTATTTACTTTAACATCTCTAAAGAGTTTAATTGCTTACATATATAGGTTTATTATTTTAAATTAACTACTCCCTTTTAATCCTATAAAAATATAGTTAGGTCTTATTCTTAAATTGTACTTCCTGGGGTGTTTTTTAAGCGTATTAATTGGGTTAGTATAATACCTAAAGATAACTAGATTCTTTAAGTTAGGGACTTATTAGGTGTATGCCTTATATAGTATAATGGCACTACTATGCTTAAATTTATTAAATGGAAGTGTTGAGGTTGGTACTTAATTTTTAATCTAGATAGTATATTTAACTGTATAGCACTAGAGTTTAATTGGTATATTTTCTTAAAATAAAAGTAACCTTATCTTGCAGTTAACCATATAGATTGTGTATTTAATTACGCCATTATATAAGTGCTTATATGGCGGACAGGATTTAAAATTAATACCCTAGAGTATTAATTTGTCTTAAAATCTGCGGCTAAACTCCCCCGTTTTATTATCCGCTTAAATCTAGACAGCTCTATTACTAGTAAATCTCTCTACCCTTACAATAATCTCTTTAATATATGGTAGTGCCTCTTTGGTTTAGAGGGTTTTAAGAGAAATAACCTAAGTATAGCGTGTGGCGTCGTCTAGGGCTAGGAGGTAGTCGTTGTAACCTCTAATTAACACATCAACTTGTCCCGTAGTATTAAAGTATAGCCCTTAACTAGGTACCTTCTCACGCTTAGTTATCTTCTTACTTAGTATTTTTTATATCTTCCTAGCTAGACAAGCTTCGCACGTGCTCTTACTAACTAGTACTACTCTCCTCTTAAGCTTTATACCTAGTAAGGAGTACTATAGCTTAAATAGGTCGCTGTAATTTATGTATCTAATTTGGCGGTGCTATAGCTTAGCATCTATTTTACTAACGTTTAGTTATAAATTATATACTTCCGCTATCGCATTAAGTGCTTCCTAATACTCTTATAGTATATAGAGGTTATTCCTTATAATAGCCTTAAATATTACTCCTAATTTGTGCTCGCTAGTAGCTTAATTATCCATATTAAAAGTAATTAAGTAGCCTTTCTAAGTAAGAGTCCTTACTAAAATTAGCTTAATTATCTTAAACGAAGGTACAAGCCAGACGTCTTTTAGCCTTAGGCTACTAATTTAGACTTAACTGTAGCCTATAGCAGGGACAATGGTCCTATTTATAGTACGGACCTATTATAGCGTATTCCATCTCTTTAAGTATATTAGGTCTAATTAGTTACTAGTAAAATACTTAGTTGCTTCTAAGTTAAGAGCCTAAGCTAGAGATATTATTATGTATAGCACATTTAGGGTTAGGGTTAAGGTAGATTAAATTGCTATTAAATTTATCTTTAGCTATTGCTATATTTCCTACTTTCTTTGCCTTAGGAGCACCTTAATCTTTCTTCTTAGCGTTATTAAATTGGAATTATTTAAGTAGGAGATAGTCCTTTTGGTAGTAACCTTTCTAATAGCATATTCTGCACTTATCTCTTTCTAGTTATCTTAGCTCTTTGCTTACTTAATGTCACGGGACACCTCCGTGACACCTTACACACGTCCACCTGTTTCCACCGTCTCGACCTCTATGTTAACGACTTAGTTAATCAAGGCACGTAATGGCAATCTAAGGCAATTTGCCATCGCGTGACGGCAATCTACGGCAATCTGCCGTCCTCCACCATATTCTGCCAAATTCTGCCAAGTTCCGCTAGGACCACGACCCGAAGCCCATTCTGCCCTGTGCACGTGTTAACCAAGCAACCAAGTTAACGATATATACCCTTTTCTTCCCGTTTCCTTACTTTCTTTCCTTACGCAACGTCTTGATCTTATTATATAGTTTATGTACATAGCTTAATAATATCTACTTCGCTATATATTATTACCACTTGTACTTACTCCGTGACATAAATAAGGCCTTAAAGACCTATGGACCACTTATATTACCTTAGCTTACAGATATAGCTAGAGCATGCTTTACTATAGGCTACTATCTATAACTTAGAAGATTTATAACAATAATTATCCTATAAAAAGAAGGTAAAGTAAATTACTTATTCCTAGAAAGCTACCGCCCTATTGTTTTGGAAAACACCCTTAGCAAGGTCTTAGAAAGGGTAATAGCGGACCGTATAGCAGATATGGCTAAGGAATACGCCCTATTACCATAAAGTTAAATAAGGGCAAGAAAGAACCGCTTAATACTATTAGCACTTACGTTACTTACCGCTACCATTAAATCCACATAGGCAATGCGAAGGGACTTTATAGTATTAATACCTAGCCTAGATATTAATGGTGCCTATAATAACATACCCTATAAGCGCCTCTTATATATTCTTAGAGCAAAGGGCTTCCTAAAATAGATTATATAATTTATTTAAGGGTTTATAGGCTAGAAAGAAACATTACTAGTCCTTAGCAGATACTAAAGCCCCCTTATTATAATTATAATAGAAATACCATAAAGATTACCCCTCTTACCTATACTCTTTCTCTTCTTTATAAGCAACCTACTTAACTCCTTTAAGAAAGGGGCGACCTAGGGGATAGGCTTTATTAATAATATAAACCTAATTATATATGGTTTAACAGCCATAGAGAACTATAAAACACTAGAGAAAGCCTATAATACCTATATAGAATAGGTAAGATAATATAGAGTCCAATTCTTACTAGAGAAATACTAGCTAATCTATTTTATAAGAAAACGCAACTAATCTATAGATTGCTAGCATATAATCTATATCTAAGGCTTTAGAGGCTAACTAGTTTAAGGCCTAAGGGTATTAGGAGTATAGGTAGATAGTAAGCTCTGGTAGAGCGTATATATATTATAAGCGGCCTATAAAGACTAAGTATAGTATATCGCAATATCCAGGATTATTAATTCTATATAGGATCCATGCTTCTAGAGGTTATGCCTACTATATATAGCAGTTGTCCAGCTAACTATAATATATAGATCTAGTGTTTAGGCTATAGGAGAAACTAAAAAAGGCCCCCCTAAATTACTCCTTAAACTACTCTAAAAGGTCTAAACAGCTTATCTCTAAAGTATAATAGGTGGGTATAAGCAAATGGCTATAGCACTACTTAAGAAAGAAGCAAATATCCCCCCCTATAGTTATATATTAAAGCCGCTGTAATATAAAGGATATAAAAGGAGCGCAACTCTAAGGTTGTAAAGTATATTAAAACACGCCTAAATAAACTATAGAGGGACCCTAGGGTGCCCTATAGGAGAGTAAACTAACAACCCTAAAGTAGGGAAGATATATTAGAGGAATATGTAGAAAAAGTAGAAGAAGAATAGTGCTATATAAGGGCCTAGGCCTATATAGAGGAGGAAGGGAGATATATAAGAGACTAGTAAAGATAATAGCAAGAGAGAGAAAGAAGTTAAAGTAGAGTATAAAAGAGTACCGGGAAACCATTTACTGCAATATAATACTGGCTAAACTAATACTAGAGAGGTGTATAGGAGTTAAAGGTATAGAGGCTATCTTAAATAAGAGGAACCTAAGCTATAGTATAGTTAACGCTATAGGGGGTAAATACCTAAGGGCTCTAAGAAGGCCTAATAAAGGTAGAAAATATAATAGCAACACTCTTAAAAATAGGAATAATAGGACTAAAATATTAGCTCTACTGGGTAGGTATCCTAGTAGGTAGCCTAAGATATAAATATAGCTAGCTAAGATAGATACCAAAATATGCAATACTGTTATACCTTTTACGCACTAACTAAGAAGTAATACTCTTAGCAGCTAGCATAGAGAACTATAATACACTACTCTTAATATAAAAAGGTCTTAAGGTGGTTACCCAGTGGCTTATTAGCTAAAATATACTAGACCAATTCTAGGCTATAAAGGAAATGGTAATAGAAGGTAAAGGGGCAAGTATTAGGCGCCCCCTAATAACTCTATAGTAGTAGAGTTAAGTTTATAATACTAGCGCGTCTATAGGCTTATTACGGCAGCAGTAGTTCCTAAGGAGGTTAAAAAGTAAGGTAGTAGAGCACTATAGACAACTTATAGGCGCTAAGTAGGCAAGTCCTAAAAGGCAAGGAGATGGATTATAGGGTTTTCTTAAGTAGAGTTTTCTCCCTATATATAAATAAGGAGTAGTCCGTATGGGCCTAACAGGGATATAAATTGGATATTAAGCAATGAATAATTATAATTATATTCCTATATACTTAATAAATCCTCCTTTTTTCTTTAAAGATTTGTCTATATATAAAATTAAGCTTTTTACTATTTACTCTTATAATAACGCTTATATAAATAATTAATTAAATGTCTATATATTTGCCTATATAATTATCTCTATAAATATCTTTATAATCAATCGCCAGTATAAACGTCTATATGTGTTACGGACGCTTTAAGTACAATGTTACGACTACTTGGGGAAGAGTCGCAGGAAGCTAGTTGGTTAATACAGACACGATCTAGGATAGATCCGGTAGAACTATGTGACGAGGAATGGTAAGCGAGTTATATAATGTTATACGCAGTGTATAAAGTATACGCGGTATACGCCCGCGTATAACACGTATAACACGTACCTTACGTACAAGAGAGGATTTCTTAGGAGTATGGTTGTGTATTTAAAGGACCTTAGTCCCTACCGTAGATAGTTCTCTCCTTGTAGTAAATCTTAGAATATAATTAGAGTTAATCTATTAGGTAACTACTCCACCAGTTATTATTACGTTGTTGTTTTGTTTTTACCTATATACCCAGCCTAATAATAGGACCCACCGTAGTTTCCGCTATAAGGTTCCGTTACATATTTACTACCAAGGTTATGGTATTAAATAAGATTGAATAATATGCCACCCAAAGCACCAGTTATAACAGCGTTAACGGCAGCTATAACCTTAGGGCCAGGTGATACTAGTATAGACAATAGGGATTCTTAAGTGGTTACGCGAGGTTAGTTACAGGAAATGGTTAATCACTTATAAGATAATAATAGAATACTTAAAGAACGTATTAATGGAATTAGAGTAGCGAAAATCAAACTACCTTCAATTAAACGATTCTTAGGGGGGAAGTTGAAGCTTAAGGGGTTTCTTACGCAGATGCACTTTAAGGTAGTATAGAAAGGAGCGAAGTTAGCAATATTATTAGATTAAGTAGCCTATACAGGATTGTTCCTAATAGGGAGGGCACTTAAGTGGTTTAAACTGTATCTCACGGAAATATAGGCTAATAGCATAACAACTACTAACCAGGACGTACGGTATATATTTACCAGTTAAAATAGGTTTGCGGAATAACTAACGCAGATATTTAGAGACCTAGAGGCTATAACTATAGCGGAACAAAAGCTTTAGAACTTAGTATAACGTACTTTAGTAATTAAGTATATAATACAGTTTTAAACACTAGCTATATAGGTTAAGTGGAATAATAGGGCGCTTATGGCATAGTATAAATAGGGACTTAAGGCTAAAGTCTAGGACGCAATTATCCTAATGGAAGATGCGGATACTCTAAGAGAGTTAATAGATCAGTTAATAAAGATTAATAATAGGATCTATTAAAGGGAACAAGCTAAGTGAGGATAAGACAGAGTTCCATAGTTATATAAGGCGCAGAGTACGCAACAACAGATATAGAGTTAAAAACTATGGAATGGCGCAGAGCTAATAGATCTAAGCGGTACTAAAGAAACCTAAAGGTGGGAAAAGAAACTATAGAAACCTAGAGGTTAAGAATTAAGTAATTAAAGAACCTAGGAATAGAGGCTAAACTAGGGATCTTAGCAGTAGAAGACGTTTAGGCAGACTCCATAGCAAAAAAAATGGTTTAAAGATAGGGCTTATATAAATTGTGGAAAATAAGGTTATTTCGCTAGAGACTATAGAGGTAGTCAGAGTAACTATATAGTAAAGGGAACTAGGCCAGCAGACGGCACATACATACAGAGGGATAATAGTGCACTATAAGGAATAAAAGAGTGTTCAATTAACAGTTTTGTATATTGTTATAATAATATATACCAAATTTATAAGGACGCCAAGTATGGCGCAAGCTATTAGCTATAGGAGCCATTGTTATCTAAGTTTAAAGGAACTAATAAACTAGCTCATAGATTAGACATTAAAGATAATGAATTTAATATAGGTAAAGTATTTACCAATAATAAGGCAATAAAGGCAGCTTACTAGGAGTATATAGACCTTAGAGAAGTTAAAACAGAAGTAGAAACTAAGACTATTACAGAACAAGGTTTAGTAATAGGTATTATAACACCATTAGATACAATTTCCATTGCTTTATAAGACGATAGAAGTAACGTTTAGAAGAAACTAGGTAAGTAGATAACTGCTAGTGCTAGCTTATTACTTAATAAAGGTAAAAGGCCACAGGCTTAAGATTCTTAAAAAGAGATAAAAGAAGCTTAAGATTTTTAAGACGAGATAAGACATACCTAAGGACCCACAATGGATAAAAACCAATGGGAAAGGGTAGCAACTTAGTTTAGTAATAAATGAATAAGTATAGGACGCAAGTTTAAGAACTATAAGTTCGGAGAATAAGTAAGAATGTTAGCAATCCTAGGTAAACGTAGTGTTTAGCCTAAAGATTAAATAGTTAATACTAGGATTAAAAAGCAAGGTGACTATAAAGATCCAGCTACAAGACGTAGAAAATAAGAAACTATAGATAAGTTTAGGACGAGAATCATTATATAGCAAGAGCAAAAGCTAAATAAGAGGTTAGCTATGCTAGGTTATATAAGGGATAGAGCACCTATATAAAGAGTTACTAATAGGCTAAGTGCAGGGACACCTAGGGTAAAATAGTTAGATAAACTAGAACAAGAAAAGGATCTAAATATTCTAACTAGGTTTAAAGAAAGACATACTAAAGGATATTATAATACAGCAATAATAAGGTACTTTCTAATAGATAAACCATACACACTAAACCAGTTATACGGAAAGTAGTATAGGCAACAACACAATAATAAATAGGAAGACTTTTATATATAGCTAGATAAAAAAGTTATCTAAAACTAACCCATTATGGAAAAACGCATAAGTCACATTAAAGGAGCGTTAATTATAACGTTAAGGAACCTAGAAGAAGGATCCAGGGACTAGAGAAGTAAGCGATAAGTCTTAGTACCCATAGCAGAGATACTAGTAGTTAGGTTAACTAGGTATAGGTTTAAACTTAAAAACAGAGATAAACTAAAAGTTAACCCAAAATATATAGCGTATTATACACTATCGTGGATAGCTTATATGGATAATATATGCAATATACACAGAGCACTTAAAGATAAGAACCGGAAGTACCTAGTAAGAATATATTAGGCACTAGAGGAAAAGCGGTTTAAAAACGCTAAGTATATACATAGTTAGCACCTAGTAGAAGTATAAGGTTAAGGGGACTTAATACTTTAACTAGGAAGATTCCTTACGGAAGAATACCTAGACGGATAATAGTGGTGGGAGTGCCTAGAGAACACTTATCTATGGCATATAGAGGAAAAGAAATAAACTAAGTATTAGCCTAAGATAGACTAAGTATAGGCAGGATCTAGCAGCCAACAGTTAGGAAAAGGGGAGGCGTATAGAACCAGAGGGAACTAGTATTAAAGCCTTAGACCCTTAAAGGAATTTAAGGATAATACCTAAATTTAAGAGTTAAGTGGCAAGATTAGCAGTTTAAAGCGTTAGTAGATAGTAGAGCAATTAGAAACCACATATTACCAAAGGCAGTAGAAAGGATAGGGTTACTATATAGATAGAAGGAACACTTATATCCACTTATAACAATTTTAGGAGATTAGATAGCCTATAAAGAAGGCATTATTAATCTTAAAATAGGACCTATTTAGTTAACTATTAAAGGAAGACCAGTTAGAATGTCTTTTAATATCCTACTATTAGGACAGGACAAGGCGATACTAGGAATGCCTTAATTACAGAAGTATAATTTAAAGATCGATTGGGTTATAGGTTAGGTTAATATTAAAAATACTTAACAGCGCAAAGTGCGATAGTAAACCAAGTTGGTATAGTACTAAGTTGGAGTGATATATAAAGAGACTAAGCGAGGCTTAAGTTATATACCAAAAAGATACCATAAGTATGGTAAAAAGTTATGGTTACTAGAAAGTAAAAAGCTGTTAGAGCATGCAGTATAGGACTATAAAATAGAATTAGAAGAGGGAATAAGTCTAAAGTTCTTTCCAATCTATAAGCTTACTAAAACGGAGTTAGTAGCGCTTAAGGAGTTTATTTAGGAGAACTTACATAAGGGATATATTAGACTGTTATAGTTGTCAGCAGGATATCTAGTACTATTTATCCCAAAGAAAAACGGAAAACTTAGAATGTGTATAGACTATAAACAGTTAAACAGCATTACTAGGAAGGATAGGTATTCTTTACCCTTAATTAGCAAAATCTAAGACAGGATAGACAACGCTAAGATCTTTACAAAGATAGATCTAAGGTGGGTATACTATTAGGTCAGAATTAAGAAAGGCGACAAATAGAAGGCAGCCTTTAGGTCAAAGAAAGGACTATATAAGCCATTAGTTATACAATTTGGACTTATAAACGCACCAGCAATATTCTAGAAGCGAATTAATAGTGTATTAGGAGAACACCTAGATAAGTTTATTATGGTATACCTTAACGATATTATTATCTACTTAGAGAGTAAGGAAAAACACAGAGAACACATTAAATAGGTTTTAAAGAGACTACAAGAAGAATAGATGCTAGTAGCAATTAAGAAATATAAGTTCTTTACCAGGAAGACCAATTTTATTAGATTTATTATTAAACTAGGCCAACTTAGCATAGATCTAAAAAAGATCAAGGCTATAGTAAATTAGTAGGAACCAGAGAACGTTATATAGTTAAGATTATTTCTAGGGTTTTGCAATTATTGTAGAAGGTTTATAGCGCAATGGTTAAAGGACATTAAGCCACTTACGTAATTAATAAAGAAATAAGAACTATAGGCATAGGGAAAGGAGTAATAAGAACTATTTAAGAGAGTTAAAGGGTTATTTACCTAGGAGCTAGTTCTTAAGATCTATTAACCAGGTCTAGAGACGGTTGTAGAAATAGATATATTAGACTTTACACTAGGGGCATACTTTATATAGAAACATCAAGATAGATAGCACCTAGTAGTATACTATAGTTAGAAGATAACACTACTAGAGTTAAACTACGATATATACAACAAGGAGTTGTTAGGTATAGTTACAGCACTTAAAGAATAGAGAGTATTCTTATAAGGCACCAAGAAACTATTTATAGTTAAGACGGATTATAAGAACTTTACAGGATTCCTAATAACAAAGGAACTCAATTAAAGATAGGTTAGATAGGTGGAAATGCTTATAGAATACTATTTTGAAATTTAGTATACTAAAGGTACAGACAATATATAAGCAGACGCTCTAAGTAGAAGGACAGAATTATAAAGTAATAAAAAGCTATTGGGAGCTTTATTGCAAAAGAATTAAAACGGATTAATTAGGTACAATTATCTAAGGATTATAGCAACTAAAGAAAGTCAGATCTATAAATTACTAGAGAGTAATTAGATATAGAAGATCTAAAAAGCACAGGCAGAGGATCTAGACTTAGAGCAATATAAAAACAGAGAAGCAATATATATACCTAAGTCTATAGTAGAAGAATTTATTAAGGAATTCCATAAGGGAATAATATAAGAACACAATAGAGCTATAGGCTTAGTGTTAAGACTTTAAAAAGAGTATATTATTTAAGGAATCTAGGGACTAGTAAGATAAGTTATAAAGGAGTATCTAAATTGCTAAAGGAATAAACTGACAAGGTATAAGCTGTATGGAGGGCTATAACCTATCGAAATACTAGGAAGACTATAGGAAGTTATATTATAGGACTTTATTATTAAGTTACTAAAGTTAAGAGATCCTATTATAGGACAAGATTATAACACAATTTTAGTAATAGTGGATAAGCTAACAAAGTAGGGATACTTTATAGTATGCACTAAAGAGATGTTAGTAGAAGATATTGCTAAAATCTATATAAAGGAAGTATTTGTAAGACACAGAGCACTAGATAAGATTATATTGGATAGAGATCTAAGATTTATAGCAGCATTTTAAAAAGTATTTCTAGCAGAATAAGGGGTTTGCGTAGTAATATCTATAGCGTATTATCCGTAGATGGACGGACAAACGGAAAGACTAAACTAGACACTAGAACAGTACCTAAGGCATTATATTAACTACGTATAGAATAATTGGGTATTGTTATTACCAATTATATAGTTTGTATACAATACAACACTATAAAAAGGAATGGGGACATTACCATTTAAGGCAAATTACGGATATAAGCTAAGAACATCGTTATCACCACATTAAGTAAAAAGGATAAGTAGCACAACTAAGCAAAGAATGGAGACGTTAATAAATCTTTATATAGACTTTATAGAAACAGCTAAACTAGTATAAGAACAAATAAAAAGGTACTATAACACTAAGAGATCTAAAGGACCAGATCTTAAGGAGGGAGATAAAGTATAGCTACTATACAAAAATTTTAAGAGTTAACGACTAAGTAAAAAGTTGGACTATGTTAGACTAGGACTTTTTAAAATTAAGTAAAGGATTTTATTGGTTACATATAAGTTAAACCTACTAGCCAAAATGAAGATCTACCCTATACAATATATCGCAATGCTAGAGCTAGTATATGGGAATATTAAACTATTAGTCTACAAGGCAGACACGTATAGAGGATAAGAAAAAGACAAATAGCAAGTTTTAAAGATTATTAGTTACGAGGATGTAGAGGACAAAACGTAATATAAAGTAAAGTAGATAGGCTATAGTAAGACTACCTAAGAACCACTAAGCAACCTAGAAAACGCTATAGGAAAGGTATAGGAGTATTAGAAGAGAGCAGGTTAGGTAATATTAATAAAGAAGGATTGCTAAAAAACAAGTCGCCTAAGGGGGACTTAAGAGGAGCAATTACTAAGCTACTTAAAGTTGTTTCCCTTGCAGGAGAAAAGCTAGCCCTTTTATTACCTAACTTGTTAAGACCCTATTGAACCAGTTTCTACTCCTTAGAATGAACCTTCTTGCGAACCTTCTTAAGACGGGTTAAACGAGCGAACGTAACCTGCTAAGACTTAAAGGAGCGATGTTAAGCCTTAAGGGCCCAAGCGGTCTCTTCAGCAGAACGGTAGGGTTTGGCGTACGCGGCAGCTAACTTAGACTTAAGCTTTATAGTGGTAGATTAAACACGAGACCCTATAATAAGTTACTTAAGGAACTAGAAGACTGTTAAGAGTTATAGGACGCGTATACTTAGCGTTAGAAACAGAGCGAATATTATAGGACGATTAAACGTTTGCTTTAGTGCACTCTGAGCAAGATAAGGGTTATTAAGTTAAGGGACTCGCTATCGCAATATACACTAACCCCGCTTTTACATAACGAGAATATAGAGACAACATTATCTTACTAAGCAACAGTATAGCAGCCACGGTGCGAGCACGACGTTGCGCTTGCGAGGAAGAAGAAGCTTTAGGTATAATAAGCAAGGATATTAACCAGACTAATTAAACGGATATTACACCTCTAGTGGACGACTTGGAGATATTAGGAATCTTTAAGGACGAAGATAAAGAGAAGGGAGATAGTGTTATAGACGCTTTAAGTACAATGTTATAACTACTTGGGGAAGAGTTGTAGGAAGCTAGTTGGTTAATATAGATATAGTCTAGGATAGATCTGGTAGAACTATATAACAAGAAATAATAAGCGAGTTATATAATATTATACACAGTATATAAAGTATACATGGTGTACGCCTATGTATAATACGTATAACACGTACTTTACGTACAAGAGAGGATTTCTTAGGAGTATAGTTATATATTTAAAGGACCTCAGTCCCTACTGTAGATAGTTCTCTCCTTGTAGTAAATCTTAGAATACAATTAGAGTTAATCTGTTGGGTAACCACTCCACCAGTTATTATTATATTGTTATTTTGTTCTTACCTACATACCCAGCCTAATAATAGGACCCACCGTAGTTCCCGCTACAAGGTTCCGTTACAATATGTCTATATATCTACATAGCTATACGTTTATACGCCTATATATAGCTCTATATAAGGTTCTATATAAGGCTCTGTAAGGCTCTATATAAGGCTCTGCTTAAAGCTCTACTTAAAGCTCTGCTCGAAGCTCTGCATAAAGCTCTATATAAAGCTCTGTACAAAGCTCTGCACGAAGCTCTGCACGAAGCTCTACTCAAAGCTCTGCATAAAGCTCTGTTCGAAGCTCTACTTAAAGCTTTGTGTGAAGCTTTATACGAAGCTCTGCGCGAAGCTCTGCGGAAGCTCTAGTTATATGAAGCTCTATACAAGGCTCTACCTAAAGCTTACCCCCTTCTATAAAGCAAATCTATACCTATTAATAGTCCTTAATTATTATTTAAAGCTAGCCTATAAGTTTAGGTACTCTAGCTGCAGTAAGACAAGGGCGGCAGTAGTCGTGCGACGGGTATGGCTGCTACAACTTAGGAGCTTCGGGCGCGATAATAAGACAATAAATTGGAATTGGGCAAATTGGGCAACGTAGTCTTCTTTGCTAGGTTTAATTTGGTAATTCTAGCTATCAGGAATAGCTTAGGTAGCTATAGAAGTTGAGATAATTTGGCTTAAAGTAGGTATATATAGGCCTAAATACCCCGCGCGGGACTAATAAAAATCTGAACCGTATACCAGACCTTCTAACGAAGTTACCTCAGCAAGCTTAGACTATAGAATTAATTAGCGGACATACGTATATCCGCAAGCGGGTATCGCTAACCTTTTTTATTAAAAAGTTAATTCTATAGTCTAAGAGACTTTACTAATGTTTCTGACGAGGGTACCGGAAGAGTCCTCTACACGCGTTTCCTGCCTATATAAGCAGACTTCCTTTGTTCTGATTTTGGTCGGTCTCTATAGCAGTCACTTCGGTTTCCGTACCAATATAGGCCTATATTAAGGCCTATATTCTTCGTAGTTAGATTCTATAGATTTATTCATTCATTCCAATATTATCCAGTTTATTAGGTTATAAGCACTCGTTGCTACTAAGCTGTCCAATAGTTTAGAATATTGACACCTTACTATAGGTTGCATTAAGGGTTACTATACCCGTGCTAGGTTATATTGTACTATTTTATATTTAACGCCTTACCACAGGCCGCATTAAAGGTTACCACACCTGCGTATAAAGTTATTTCGTATTATTAAAATTACACGTTAAAATCGTTTTTTTACGCGTTAAATTTGTTTGTTTATGTGTTAGAATCATTTATTTACGCGTTGCTATGGGTAAAGACTATCCAGGTATTTAACGCCTTAAAAACGACGGTTCAATATTGGATATAGCTCTACACATACCTACGTGGTAAGGGCCTTCTATATATTATTTATAAAGGACTACCCCTCTACCCAAAGCTCCAGGAAGAAAAGCCTATAATATCTATTGATTAAGTACTAAAAGACGCCGATAAGGAGGAGCGAGATAAGGTCCTTAAGAGGTCCTAAGTCATTACAGACACTAATAATTTAATTCGCTTAACTAACAAGGTGCTCTGCAACGAGTATAATAAGGAGCTTAAATAGTACAATAAGGACGACGGTAAAGTCTGTTTAGTTATCCTTAGTATAATTAATAAAGAGATTATTACTGCCCTAGAGTACAAGTAGACTGCGAAGGACTACATTAAACACCTTAAGCAATTGTTTGAGGCCTATGGCCTGATCTATAAGGCCAACGTATAGGACACTTTTATTAAGCTCTGCTTTTAATTAGACTAAGCAATTACTACTTTCTTAAGCCGTTACCAAGAAGCGGTTTAAGGGGTTAAGCAGGTAAAGCTTGCCCTAGATAATAAGATTATTAACTACTAATTTATTAACGCCATTAACAAACACTTCTCTATATGGGCTCAGATCTAATGTAATAAGATCCATAACAGACATATAATTTTACTACTTTAATTAATCGCCGACCTTACTAACGAAGCTCGGTAGAAGGACTTGGCTAAGAGCTTCGCCTTATATAATGAGATATCAGGTGACTCGCACCAAGGACGCGGCAATGGTCGCGGTAGAGGCGAAGGAGCCAGCCGTCCTAATAACCGCGGTGCCTTATTAGGCAATTGGAGCCCTACCAAGGATGCTCTAGACAGGTATAGATGGTATAAGAGAAGTTATCCTAGTGGCGAGGACCGCTGCTGGATGAAGCACACCCACCTAAGGCCCAAATAGTGGAGACCTGGAGAGAAGCGCTCTGGTGGCGGAGGTGATTAAAATGGAGCAGCCTCAACAACATCCAATCAATTCTCTTAGACCATCAATTCGGCAATTACGTCAATCTTTGCTATGCAGGCCATTAAGCCAGCTTCTATAGCTTTAGGAATGAATATTAAGGACTCCTGGATAGCTAATAGTTACTCGAATATTTATATAGGGAACGATATCAAGAAGTTCTTACAGTATAAGGAAATTCAGCCTTTCCAGATCCAGACGGGAGGTGGCTTAATACAGGCCATTGGCGTTGGATCAGTCGAGCTCACAGTTACCCGAACTGACCACTCAGCCCAGGGATGCACATAATCAGTGCAATCATAATCAGGCCATAGATTTTGATTCTTATAAAATCACCGCACCTGATTCTGATTGATTATATTGATTATATTGATTATACACTAATTTCCTAATTAGGATTAGATTGATCTTGGCCTAAGAGACGCTCAAACTTACGTGAATCGTGATCGCTGAGGAGGGAAATAGTGTCGGTTTCTTCTTCTCGTGGTCGCTTTTGGGTGGAGGCTTGCGCAGGCGTGCGTCGTGAGGAAGATATGGTTGGTAGGTGGTGATTAAAAAGGAGCTCCAGATGAGATACGCGTCGACGCGTATACAACAACCCTTCCTAAGAGCCCGCACGAACGTTTTTTGTATGTAAAACAGCAGGCTCGGCGCTTTTTGGTCAATGCCGACCATATAGTAGGAAAATCAATAAACAACCTTCTTAACACCAAAGTGTTATTACCACATTCTATTCCTACCTGTTCTTACCACGGGTGATTATATTGATTATAAACATGTAATCATAATCAAAAGATTGATTTTGATTATAAACATGTAATCATAATCAAAAGATTGATTTTGATTATAAACATGTAATCATAATCAAAAGATTGATTTTGATTATAATTAATTAGATTATATAGTAATTATAACTTATGTAACTAATAAAAGTATTATATGCATCCCTGACTTAGCCCATACAATTACATTCACCAAAGTATATCACTGTCCTAACTTCTTTACGAATATTGTCTCGCTTAGTGTTCTATAGGGGAAGGGCGCCTTCTTTAACGGTCTCTATAATATAATTAACTTCATTAAAGATAGGACAGAAATAGCCTACGTCCTATGTATTAACGGTCTTAATTTATTTATCCTATTTAATAACTCCGCATGACCGCGCCTCTACGAGGAACTTCCTATTAAGGACACTACACTAGAGGTCTCCCAGTTACTGCAGAAAGAGGCTTCTCAGTTACTGCAGGAAGAGGCTTCTTAGGCCTTATAGGAAGACGAGGCTTCTTGGTCACTACAGGAATAAGATAAGGCCTCTTAGGCCTTGCAGGAGGCAGATAAGGTCTTAAGGGCCTCGTTGTTGGGGGGTAACTCTTAGTTGGGGGGTGCTTTAGGCGATTACGATATCGCACTACAGCCTAATTGACCTCTACTTACTGACGACGAACTGAGCAGTAAGCCAGTTATAGATATTACCAGAAGATTTTAAGAGGCAGACGAGGTCTCTAGGGCTTTGCTGTTGGGGGGTAACTCCCAGTTAGGGGGTGCCTCTGGCGATTACAATATCGCACCGCAACCTAATTAACCTCCTCTTGCTGATAACGAACTGGAAGGCCTTGACTAGTAAGAGCTTCCTAATCTAGGTTAAGAAGGAACTCCGCTAAGGGATATCTACTAGGAAGACCTAGAGTAGACTCTGGCTAAGTGCAAGGAGGAGAAGGCTAAGCCTAGAGCAACCTGAACCTCTCGCGATATAAGCAGAGTTAATATACGTAATATGGCGAACACGCGCACGCGATTAAAGCTACGGCTTAATTATACTATACTCTATAGGATAGAAAGGAAGGAGCTGGCCGTAAAAGCCATCTACCTTACCCCTGCGTTTGTACACGCATTTGTAAATGCTCTATCAAAGTATTAGTGGACGAGGATGATTAAGGGACTACCTCCTGAGCCAAGCAATTGGACTCAATTCAATGCAACATAGATACTACGCCTAAGTAGGAAATTATACACAGGCTGGCGAATCCTTGGAGGGCACGCCATTTGATAATTCCGACTAATGCTAACGACTTTCAAAGGGGGGAAACGAATGACGTAGAGAGCTTGTGACAGACGATTGATTATAGCTTAGGGAGAGGTTAAATAGGACCTATAGTATGCTTAGAGGATTATAAGGTGTTTCTTTTATGTATTAATAAGTTTAACACTAATTTAGGAAGGATCTGCTTTTGTTTTGGTGGAGTACTAGGAGGTATAATAAGGGTACCGGAAGAGTCCTCCACACGCGTTTCCTGCTTATATAAGCAGACTTCCTTTAACGTATTCTACCACTTACTGGCGAACACCAGTCACTGGAGGACCCCACCAAAACCAATACGCGTTTTAATTAATTGCTCTACCACAATAAAATATAATGAATTGAAATTTGGCCTATAGCTTCTCTAGTTACTAGTACATTGACGCCTGTTATGGCCTTGGATATAGCATTTTGAACACGTTGGCGGTGCTCGCTGCCGTACCTAAGTAGCCTCTCTCTGAACCTTTTCCTGCTCATTACTTTCTAAGCTTTAAACTAGAAGCTGGCCCTGCTCAGCCTATAGAATACCTCCTTGTGCAATATACCTTTGGCGCTGCTACTGCTTCTGCTTTTAACGCTGATTTGCTATGCGAAGCTCTGAATTTTCCCTTGTAAGTATAACTGCTAAATACATAGCCATCTGACATCCTTTAACGAGTTGATTAATTGCTTGACTAGTAGGGCTTTGTGATGGGCGCTAAACATAGTTATATATAAGCCTTGCCTGCTGCTTTAGCTAAGTAGTAGTATGTAGTGTTTCTAATGTCCATAGAGGTGCTGAGCCGTTGGCAGTGCCTGGTGGGGATAGCGTCTTTGTAATTAAAAGCGATAATAAGACGCGCTAAGGATCGTACGGCACTAGGCCTATAGCAAGAAATCCGCTTTTAATATTCTAATCTGTAAAGATAGATGGCCGTACCTTTGTATATATTGCTAGGAAGTCTTCTTTATTAATATAGTAGATTTCTTGGCGGGTAAGTGCTTAAACCTTATGTCCGTACGAGCGCTTTAGAGGGGAGAAGCAGCCTACGTCAAGCAGCTAGAGAAGATATGATATATGCGAAGGCATGCAGAGCGTAATAATCTTATATTCTGTATAGTACTGGTTAAATTTAGGCTAGGCAGTCTCCGGGCACAACTATCCCATATAACCATAATTAATAAGCGCTTACTAATACACGCACGGGCCGCTATCAAGACTGCGGAAGAACTTTAAAAAAGCATGTCCTCACCGCAACTTACACCACAGAATATCTATGCAACTACGTAGTAAATAGACTAGTCTAGGGCGCGGAATTGATAGCTTATTATACAGACTAAAAGTCCTGAATAGCTTACAAAGTAAATATTAGTGTTAGATTTAAGGATATAACGCTAAAGTCAGATGACTTTAAGAGTAAGTTTCTGGAAGTTTTTTACTCCAAATCTACACCTTGCAAAGCCTATATTAACTTCCTACTGTATAGCATGGCCGATAGCTCTTTGTTTGATATTGATTTGACTCTTCCTGACCTTAATAAGCTCCTGCAGTGTCGCCCTGCTGCCTATACTGCCTATACTGCCTCCGCTGCTCTAGTACGAAAACCTGGTGATCGCCAGAGTAACCCTATTGAAGTCCTTAATACTCCACCCCCCCTTTACCAGGTTGCTCTAGCCGCTTAGTATAAGGTTCCTTAGGCTCCGTTGACTCCATCTTAGCTCCGCCAGCCTTGGTATACGGGTGTGGAGAACTTAGTGCAGGCCTCTGCGTAGGAGTTGTTCTCTCCTCTGCCCCCTCCTAGAACTCCAACCCCCAGCAGTTATAAATGTTGTGCTACTTCCGCTTCTTTAGTATATAATACAAATAATCCTCTTCTGCAATAGCTTTAATCGCCGTTGCTAGAAGTTGAGATTTAACGTCTAAAGTAGCAGCTAAACCACCGTTTGCACCCAGACCTAGTTCCGGTAGTAAAAAAGGTGGTTAACTCTATACCCGCCCACCACCTTTTAGAGCTATACAAATATAAGACCTTTAAGGATCCTAACGCCGCGTTTAATTAATACCAGGACTATGCCTTCAGTAAAGGCTTCTTTATTGTTATACTATCCTTAGGTAATAAAACCGCTCTACGGCCGCACTATATTTTTGGCTGTAAACACCATAGTAAGCACACCTGAAATTACCGCAAGTTAGACAACTTCTATGGTAAGAATAGCAACCGGCAATGAGAGGCCACTAAGGTACACTAAAAGGACTGCGGCTGGTATATTCGGGTGGCCTAAAAGAAGCTTCCTGGCCATATAGGTGATATCAAAGGATAGGTGGCGACTATTACATGTGCCAAGCACTCTAATCCGGATACTCCAGAGGCTCCAGAACACAACTTCATCGCAAATCCCCTTACTTATATTGGCCACCAGGATTAACTACCAGAGGTTAAAGAGGCAGCCGTAGAAGCCTACGCCCTTAGGGCAATTTAAGAGACCTATCTTACTGCACAGCGTTAGCTTTCTGCCCGGGAGTTACATATAAGCAAGAAGAAATACTATAGCTTAACGCGATTGTTAAGCGGCCTTCCTAGTGGAGCTAAGGGCCAGCCGCGAGCGCTTGGCGCGCTTGAGCTGCTTCTCTACTAGCATAGATTTAAGTACCGGTCTTAATATACCTATACGATTAATTTAGAATCAGGTTGTCTAATCGCCCAGAGTCTCTAGTAGCTTGTGTTCTGGCTTCCTATCTAGGTAAATTTGGCACAAAGGTTTATTACTAACTTTGGCTGCTAAATAGATGCTATATTTAATACTAATTAATCCAAGCTCTTATTGGCCGTTATCACTGGCGTCACTAATATAGGCTCCTCTTTTCTAGTAATGTAGTCGTTTATTAAAAGCGAGTCTTAGCTAGATTAGACCTTTTTACTAGAGTCTGCTTAGTAGAAACTTTGGAAACGGCCACCTAAAGTTATTATCGCCGATTTTGGTAAGGGCCTTGCAGCCGCCTTATTAGTAGGGCAGTTAATTACAGTTATTCTTTAGTACTGCCAGTGGCACGCTGTAAAGGCAATAAAGAAGCGGATTGATAAGGGGATCTAGACAAAGGCTAAGAGGCTATATAGCTACTCAGCGGAAGAGAGGAAGGTAGTAAAGGAACTATTTTAGCCCTACCTAAAATCTAAAATGGTAGTAGAGCTTAAAGCTAATTAAAAGGCAGTCCTAGATAAGCTACACCTATATAATAAGATATAGTTTTAGACTATATATGTTAATAAGGAGAGCCAGATAATTACCTGCTATATTAGGTAAGTTTTATTTTAAGCTAGGGAGCAGAATGCTTAAAGGCATCTTGCTCTCTAGCCTAAAAACCTTATTTTAACGTCAACCTTTTCTTAACCGCTTACTCCCTTACCAGATACCTTCCAAATTTGGGTATAGCGGTAAGCCAGTGAGGTAAGGGTATTAATAGAGGATTAAAATGCTTTACTAATTATCAATTAAGTCTTAAGGATGCTATAATTAGGCTAAAGAGGTGGATTTTAATATTATGTAAGGAGTTAATCAAATCCAAATATACGTCTAAAATGTCCCTCCCCCAAATTATTACCCTAGATCTCTTTCAGCACCACTTTATATAGATTAACGGTATAGTGATATACTACGCGCTTTAGCGAATCTTTAACTCTATATGTGGCGCAAGAGCTTCAACAGATAAGGAAAAGTAGGAGTGGGCTAATTAGGAGTGGAAGCAGGACGACTGCGACTGTGAGGACCCCTACCAATATAGCCTCCCCTGCCGTTATATGCTTATTCGGTGCTTAATACAAAGGCTTTCTATATTGCCAGCTTTAATCTACCCTCGCTGGTGTGTTGCAACAAAGCTGATTGCCGCTCCAGATTGGCAGCCGCAATATATTAAGGATATGGCGTTTAAGGGTGACCCTCTGCTAGGGCACCCGGAAGCTCTTACCAGGATCCGGCTATCAGTTCTCCGCCTCCTTAATATTATTAAGGACCTTCCTACTAAAGAAATGGGCGAGCTTGCTAATAAATTTAAAGACTTTAAGGTGGCCCAAATGGCTATTTTAATTAGATAAGTAGAGCTTTGATTACTACCTAAGGGCGCTCCATTTAAGGTTCCTTAAAAGGCTCGCTAGCAGCCACCACCTAAAAAGAAGCATGGTAAGGCTAACTAGTGGGGCAAAATAAGCGCTGAGATTGCTAAACGTGCTGCCGACGTCGCCGTGCAAGAGCTCTAAAAGGAAAGGCAGGAGGAGGCCCAGAAGCAGAAGGAGAAGGTAGAGCCTAGAGGTCGGCTTATACCTACTTAACCAAACGGTGGTGTAGATCTTAGCTATTTTCTGATCTAAAACAAAGAGCCGGCCGATGAAGTAGATGAGGATATTAAGGAGGATAAGGAGCAACTGTTTAACGAGCTGTCGGTGCTATATAACGAAGTTTTGGGGGGGTTAGAGGATGAGGTGGTCATTTTAGAAGCGGAGAAGGACGACGACTCGTGGTTTAATGGCATGGAGGTACTCTATGGTACCATATTAGGCAATTCTTACTAAAATATTAGTAAGAAGGAGCCTATCGCGACCCATTCGGTACCTAACAACTATAAAGAGCCGCCAGCTCTCCCACTCTATTAATCTAGCAGAGTGGTGTACACCAGAGCTTAAAGGACCTATACTTAATTAGCTCGTGGTAATTTTATATTAATCTTAAGTGATACTAATAAGGGTTCTAGTAATACTAAGCTAAAAGAGATTGTTATTCTGTTAAAATTAAAGCGACCGTAATAGGGAGCTTCTGCAGACGCGTATAAGGCTTATAAAGCTAGCATACTTGCTATTAGGTCCCCTTAGGCTAAGCGAACGCGTAGTTATAAAAAGGGAAAGGATCCTATTGAAATAGACGGCCGAATATTGGAGTATTACACATGTAAATAGTGCCTTGTTATTCAAATTAAGTTCGCGATAGTGGCCCGTACGGGCTTACTAATTGCTAAGTAATTACGGTTGTGTGGGATGGTTGTGCCCGGAGACTGCCCGAATTTAGGCGTCGCGTGGCTGCTATGGCCATTAAAAATGAGTAAACAGTATGCTCCCTTTATTTAAGATTCCGTATGCGAATTAAAGTGCTTAATCCATTTATATCCTAGCTTATCTGTTGTCTAGCTATTATTACTAATAGCAATTGCCCAGTTGCCTGGTAGAGCTTGATACCAGGCTGCCTGGTGGAGCTTTCCTGCCAGAATAATAAATGGTGGGATGGACCATCTAGTTGCGTTAACTGCTTTAATAGCTGTTACCCACTTACGATTACTAGGCTACACAGTAATTGCGCGGCCTATAGTATTAGAGCTAGTAACAACCTTTAAGGTTGCAGCGACACCTATTATATATCCAGTCTTATTAAAGTTGTAGGTATCCTTATTAAGTATGCTATGCGCCTGACGTGTTTCCTCTACAAGCTTAAACCACGGGCCTATTATCTTTGGATCCTCGCATTTTGCGCGCTGTAAGTGGAATTTGCGATTCTACTTTGTCTAAAGCTCTGGCTAAGTATTGATAAATCACGATACCCAGTTCTTGCTAACTGGCTGTGGGGGAGGATTCTGGCCACGCGCAGCGAGTAATACGTCTGCTATTCGTTAAACGTCGATAATCTAGGGGGGAAATCCGCGTCGGTCGAGCTCTAGAATCCACTGAACGAGCGACTGCTCTTCAGATGGCTATAGCTTTTGTTTTTTGGCGTTGGATTGCGCGATTGGTATATAGCCATTAACGCAATGCCGAAGGCTAGTCTTAGGGACGCTGTACAACTTCGCTGCCTTATAGAAACTTGAAAATTGTCCATTTTAAAAGGATTACTTTAAAAGAGCTAGTCTGCCCTCTCACTAAAGCTTCTGAACGTTGTGTTGTAATACCATAGTTAATTTGATTAAAGACGTGTCATAATTTTGGTGGAGTCCTCTAGTGACTAGTGTTCGCCAGTAAGTGGTGGAACACGTTATTCTAATTTTGGTTGATCTCTATAGCAGTCACTTTGGTTTCCGTACCAATATAGGCCTATATTAAGGCCTATATTCCTTATAGTTAGATTCTATAGATTTATTCATTCTTTCTAATATTATCTAGTTTATTAGTTTCTTAAGTAATAAAACTTATTTTATATATAAAGTAATTACCTTTTTTAACAAAATTAATCTATACCCTTATAACAGCTATTATCTTAAAAATACTACTAAATTAATCCATAGAAGCAGCTCTATAATTAATTAATACATCTACCCCATTAGCCCCTATAATGTTAAGCAAAAAGCGCCGCTAAATAGGTAATATGTCTATTAAATTGCCTGCTGCCTACCTAAATAATAACTACCTAAGGACTTTAAGCTGCTTATTACTACTATCTTAGGGGACTACAAACGTCTGCACGAAGCTCTGCATGAAGGTCTGTACAAACGCTATATAAATGCCTACATAAAGCTCTGCTCAAAGGTCTGCACGAAGCTCTGCACGAAGCTCTGCGTACGGAGGCTCTGCTCGAAGCTCTGCTCGAAGCTCTGCTCGAAGCTCTACATGAGGCTCTGCTCGAAGCTTTGCACAGGGCTCTGCACGAGGCTCTATACGAGGCTCTACACAAGGCTCTGCTCTAAGCTCTGCACAAAGAGACCCACAGTGCGATTAAGGACGTTGTGGATATCCATTCGGAACCGTCGCGCCCGCTCTATAGTACAACCTCTCTAAGTTTAAGTTTCCGGCACCTAATATAGTAGCGGCTGTTCTAATATCTTATTTAACCTTCTACCTCTCTATCCTATAGGTTTTTATAAAAGTATACTATAGGTTAGTTTAAATATCTATAACTTAGTAGTTAGTATATAATAAGCTTTTAATAGGTATTTATATACTATAATATAGACGCTATATATCTGCTAGGCTATAATAGGTTCTTTAAGGTAGCTATTATAAATCTATATAGGTTTTATATATATTAGCTAGCGTTTAGTAAAGTTTTATAAAGTTTTATAATCCTTAATAATGTATTTTTTTTTAATAAAAATAATTATAAGACCTAAAAATACCTAAGTAATAAAAATAATATATTTTAAAAGCCTAGGTTCTATTATATAATTAATTAACTTTAGAAAATAATATAAAATACTAGTATTAAGTTATTTTAATATCTACAACCTCTATAACGCCAATTTTAACGGAATATTAAGAAACTTTAGATATATAGCTTAGACGTAATTCTAGTAGTTTTGCACAAATTACCTTAATAAGCTTAGACATAATTCTATTAGTTTAGATTTTTAATTAGTCTATAAGTGGACTAACTATATTTATATAAAGGGCACTACTAGCCGCACACCCCCTAATTACTGCGCGTACACCCCCCAATTACTACACGCATACCCCCCTAAAATAGGCTTAGATCCTTCCACTTTAAGTTAAAATATTACGTGTGTTTAACTTGTTTATACCCAAGTCGCGAAAATCAAAGTGCTAAAATGCAACACCTGTAATACCCTTAAGATTGTCCTAAGTTAACTGGTAGGACTATAGAGTGCTCTACGAGGCGCTGTAAGAACTAGATCGGGTACTGCTGCCTCTATTTAACGTCTGCAGATTGCCTTTACGGGCACGCCCGCGACCGCGACCGCGACCGCGTTCGCCCGCAGGTAGCGGAGCCAGTATCCCGCTCGAACGCGACCCTCAGAGCCAGCCGTAGAGCCAGCCAGGCGACCGCAGCGCTCTACAATTGCAGGCTTTTGGATAAGAAGGCGAGGCAAATATAAGGTGTTAATTTAGGTATAGGCGCGTGGTGTTGTTTTCGCGATTTGGGTATAAACAAGTCAAACACACATGATATTTTAACTTAAAGTGGAAGGATTTAAGCCTATTTTGGGGGGGGTGTGCGCGCAGTAATTAGGGAGTGTGCGGCTAGTAGTGCCCTATATAAAACCACTAGAATTACGTCTAAGCCATATATTTAAAGTTTCTTAGTATTTTATATTATTTCCTAAAGTTAATTAATTATATAATAGAACCTAGGCTTTTAGAATATATTATTTTTATTACTTAGGTATTTTTAGGTTTTATAATTATTTTTATTAAAAAAAAATACATTATTAAGGATTATAAAACTTTATAAAACTTTACTAAATACTAGCTAATATATATAAAACCTATATAGATCTATAATAGCTACCCTAAAGAACCTATTATAGCCTAGCGGATATATAGCGTCTATATTATAGTATATAAATACCTACTAAAACCTTATTATATATAAACTACTAAGTTATAGATATTTAAGCTAACCTATAGTATACCGCTATAAAAACCTATAGGATGGAGAGGTAGAAGGTTAAATAAGATACTAGAACAGCTGCTACCGTATTAGGTGCCAGAAACTTAAACTTGGAGAGGTTGTACTATAGAGCGGGCGCGACGGTTCCGAATGGATATCCGCAACGTCCTCAATCGCACTGCGGGTCTCTTCGTGCAGAGCTTAGAGCAGAGCCTCGTGCAAAGCATCGTGCAGAGCCTCGTGCAAAGCTTCGAGCAGAGCCTCATGCAGAGCTTCGAGCAGAGCTTCGAGCAGAGCCTCGTGTAGAGCTTCGAGCAGAGCCTCGTGCAGAGCTTCGAGCAGGGCTTCGAGCAGAGCTTCGAGCAGAGCTTCGAGCAGAGCCTCGTGCAGAGCTTCGAGCAGAGCTTCGTGCAAAGCCTCGTGTAGAGCTTCTGCAAAGCCTCGTGCAGAGCTTCGTGCAAAGCCTCGTGCAGAGCTTGTGTAAAGCTTCGTGCAGAGCTTCGTGCACAGCTTCGTGCAAAGCCTCCGTACGCAGAGCTTCGTGCAGAGCTTCGTGTAAAGCTTCGTGCAGACCTTCGTGCAGACGTTTGTAGCCCCCTAAGATAGTAGTAATAAGCAGCTTAAAGTCCTTAGGTGGTTGTTATTTGGGTAGGCAGCAGGCGATTTAATAGACATATTACCCATTTAGTGGTGCTTTCTGCTTAATATTATAGGGGCTAATGGGGTAGATATATTAATTAATTATAGAGCTGCTTCTGCGGATTAATTTAACGGTATTTATAAGATAATAGCTATTATAGGGGGGTAGATTAATTTTATTAAAAAAGGTAACTGCTCTATATACAAAATAAGTTGGGTTGCTTAAGAAATGTTAGCAAAGTCTCTCAGACTATAGAATTAACTTTTTAACAAAAAAGGTTAGTGATATCCGCTTGCGGATATACGTATGTCCGCTAATTGATTCTATGGTCTGAGCTTACTGAGGTAATCGCACAAACGTAGTTAGTCCGCTTGCGGACCGATTAAAAATCCGAACCAACAGAATCACGTCTGAGCTTACTGAGGTAACTAACGAAGGTCTTGCCAAAGCGGTTAGCGTATTGGCAAGCGAGCCTTGGCAAGAAGGTCTGGGAACGAGACAAGTCTGGTACACGGTTCGGAAATTTGTTAGTTTCTCGCGCCGATTTATACGTAATTCTCATACAAACTCACGCGCCATACTAATTTTTCAGCCATCAACCAACAACAAACTAACGTCTCTATAAACAATCGGCCAACGTTACGTTCTAAAGCTTTGCAGGGCGATTCTAACGCTGCCAAAATTATTGCGAACGGCCTGGTGGTTACCGCTACGTTTCGCCTTAAATTACCGCCTAAGGGGTCTCCCCCAACAAAGCTCTGCTCGAAGCTCTGCTTGAAGACCTACAGAGCTCTAAAGCTCTACTAACACGCAGCACTAATACACTAGGAAGTCTCACAATCGTCTCTACGAACTTCTCTACAATTGCCCGTATAGTTGTCGCTACAAATGTCTACAAACGTCTGCACAAACGTCTGCACGAACGCCTGCACGAAAGCCTGCACGAACGCCTGCACGAAAGCCTGCATGATCGCCTGCACGAATGCCTACACAAAGCTCTATATAAAATTGTTTACGACGCCTTCAAAAACAAGCCCAAATACAAGCTCTACATAAAGCTCCGCACGAGGCTCTGCTTGAAGCTCTGCTCGAGGCTCTGCTCGAGGCTCTGCTCGAAACTCTGCTCGAAGCTCTGTTCGAAGCTCTTTGCTCGAGGCTCTGCCCGAGGCTCTGCTTGAGGCTCTGCTCGAGGCTCTGCTCGAGGTTCTGCTCGAAGCTCTGCTCGAAGCTCTGCACGAAGCTCTGCACGAGGCTCTGCTCTGATGAACTTGATGATATTGAAACGAATGAATATAATTATTGAGAATATCTCGTTCTATCTACGACGAACATAGGCCCTTATATAGGCCTATGTCTACGGTGGCAAAGTGATTGCTAAGGATACCGACCAAAATGGAAGCAAAGGGAATCTGCTTATGTAAGCAGGAAAACGCATGTGGAGGACTCTTCCAGAACCATCGTCATGCTCGACGCTCTGCTTGAAGCTTTGCACGAAGCTCTGCACGAAGCTCTGCACGAAGCTCTGCACGAAGCTCTACACGAAGCTTTGCACAAGGCTCTACACGAGGCTCTACACAAAGCTCTGCATACAGAGGCTCTGCACGAGGCTCTGCACGAAGCTCTACACGAAGCTCTGCATCAGGTCCCTACTTTCTTCCCGATAGCCTCTACACGTGCCTCTGCCAAGTATACCCCCTATATATCCACCTTATTCTTTACCCATCCTTCCTTACATCCTCCCTACCTAGGGAGGCACCAGAATGGCAGCTAGCAGAGGACCGTCGCCAGAACCAGACGACCGTCGCCAGAACCAGACGGCCGTCGCCAGAACTAGACAACCGCCCTAGAACTAGATGACCGCCCTAAAACTAGACGACCGTTACTAGAACCAGACAACGACCGTTTAAACAACTAGCCAGTAAATACTACAAATGATTTAATTAATTAATTGATTGAATTAAGCCAGAGCTTTAATATCGGCCCGTCACTAAATTAAATTAATGCCTCCTAGGGAGGCACCCTAGACAACCGCCGTTTGAATATATAGCCGGCAAACAGCTATGGAGAACGGTTTAAATTCTCCCCCATTTCGATAAATATATTTTAATATCAAAAAAACGTATAGACTATCTATTATTTAAACAAATAGTTTTAATTAATTAGAGCCTTTAATCGGGCTAACCCCTTCCCTAAATTAAATTAGACACTAATATAGGTAGGTAGGTAGGTAGGCAGGCAGGCAGGTAGGTAGGTAGGTAGGTAGGAAGGTAGGCAGGTAGGTAGGCAGGTAGGTAAGTAGGCAGGTAGGTAGGTAGGCAGGTAAATAGGTAGATAGGTTAGTAGGTAAGTAAGTAAAAAAGGACTATCGCTATATTATATTAAGTTATCTAAAATAATATAATAGATTGTATAAAGAAGTGTATATAATTTACCTTACTAGCCTTATAAATAGCTTTAAAGTAGCCTTTATTTATTATCTAAAACATGCTATTAGTATAAAAGAGGTAGATGGCTCTAAATATAATTGTTACGGCACTGACGCGCGTAACCTGGATAGGGCCTAGTCAGGGGTGTTCGCTTATGTCTTGGCTCCATGTATATAGACATGTCCTTTCCACGACCTTCTTCTGCTCCTCATCTTGATATCCAAGTCCATAGACATTTCAATTATACAGGCTTGCATACGTTCTTTACGGCGCCTATGCCTCGATTGCCCCGTCACTGTGACAATAATTATAGTTACTAAACGCGTAAGTTACACGTAGACTGCGTATAGGCTATATATTAAAAAAATACGATATAGGCTGCCTATTACTTTTAACCCCCCTCTATAGAAGGGGGGCCACTAGCTTAAATATACTATATACTTAAACGCACTAAATAGTATATTATTAAATTATTAACCATTTTTTTTAAACCTTAGTATCTTAATTTCTTAGGCCTTATTAGCCTACCTTATTACTCGCCTATAAGTAATAGTAATAGCATATTCTACCTCCTAACACTTTTTTATAGCCATTATACGCTATATTTTAAGTGCAGCCTTAGTTTCTAAAGTCTTATTAGCTTATTTTATAAGTATATACCGAGTAGTACTTGCATAAAGCGGCCTAATATAATTAAGTTGCTTCTATATATATATTACATTCTAGACCTTAGCCTCTTCTTTTACATAGTAGGAGAGTATAATTATAGCTATATAGATAGGCTAGAGTTAAGTACCCTAGTACTTTTTAATAGTGGAGGTATCTATTAAGCCTTATATACTTAGTTTTAAGTGGTATATTAATTATACTCCTTACCTTAATAAGCCTTATATAATAGGTAAGTATATTTTAATACCTTTTCTACTCCCTTTTCTACTACTTAAATACCTCTTATACCTTAGCCCTTCTACTCTTTATATACTATACTTTAAATAGGTTTATTAACTATATATTTATCCCTAAAATAGCAGCTACTATCCTCTTAAGCTTATCCTATTTAGTAGGCTATTATAGCCTATATAGTATTATACTCCCTTTTAATATACTCTTTTACTAGTTATTCCTATATCCTCTCTATATAGGCTATAGTTAGCTCCTTAAGGTATATTTAATGCAGCAGAAACCCTATCTTATACTCTAGTACTGCTATTAATATCAATTTATATACCCCTATAATAGTATAAAGATATAGGTTCTGCGCCATACCTAGCTAGCATAGCTTAGTTTTACTTATCTTTTTAGGCTTTATCTACTCTAGTAGTAAGTACTAGGTACTATATCTATATAAGATTACTAGCTTAACTATAGTAGAGTATACTATCTATACCTTTTAAAAGGAGGTGCCCTAAGTAGAGGCTATAAGCTAGGTTAGTGCGGCCATCTAGGTAACTATCCTTGCCTTAACAATGTTAACATATAGCCCCTATTTAAGCTTTAAGTTAACTTATACCCCTAGTATATATAGGTTACTAACTAGGCCTTCTATAAAGCTATATATATTAACTATAGCCTTTATATTAAACTTTTTATAGCTTCTTATAAAGTAAATAAGGTAATACTTTTTAGGGGGGAATACTACCCTATACTATATATACTTTATATACCCTTTTTAGGGCTCTATAGTTCTCTTTTATAATATTACTATATATTAATAAACCTAAATGCTATAGTAGTGTCCCCTTATAGCTCTAGCAAGAGTATATAGGTAAAGAAAAGGAATAGAATTAGCAATAGCGCTGAGCCCTAGCGTATACTAGTGTTTATTTATATTATATAGCCTCTAATTAAGAACCTTATTATTTAATCCTTAAGGAAGGACTTTATAAACTATACTATCTAATAGGGTATAACCTAGGCCTTTATATTATAGATTATTCTTTTATAGAAGACTTAATTAAAGGCTCTAAAAACATTAAGGCTAAGTAGTAAGGCTACTAGGTTAGTAACTCTAGCACTATCTATATTAAGTGCCCTAGCCTTACTTCTATTTAGCTAGCTAGTAATATACCTATCTTTTCTGCAATTTTAAATAGCTAGCTAGTTACTATTCTCTTAAGTAGCTTCCTAATAGTATTAAATAATACAATTAGCTAGTAGGCCTTTGCTATAGTATAGGATGGCTATTATAATTTTTAGAGGACTATTATAATAGAGTCTTTAAATGGCTTTAGGTAATATTAAATTGCTATATAGCTGCTAAAGAGCTTAGCCAGTACTAGGGCTAGCTATTCTCTATATATCTTAAGGAATTAATAAGTAATCTTCTTTAGGCCTAGGGCCTTATTAAAGGCAAGCCCCTTTAAAGCTATAATTATATTCTCCTTCTTAACTTCTTCCTTTATAGTTTATAGCTTTAGGTATATAAAACCTAGTATATTACTAAGGTCTG
>Ga0307507_10002366_pt1 | contig 39952 bp, 7 predicted proteins | sample 7_EM_MG_FD_207223 | JGI IMG/M metagenome (GOLD analysis project Ga0307507, IMG submission 207223) | Populus trichocarpa ectomycorrhiza microbial communities from riparian zone in the Pacific Northwest, United States - 7_EM | ecosystem: Host-associated > Plants > Roots > Unclassified | place...
TATATTAAGACACGCCTAAACAAACTATAGAGGGACCCTAGGGTGCCCTGTAGGAGAAGGAACCAACAACCCTAAAGTAGGGAAGATATATTAGGAAAACAGGTAGAGAAAGTAGAAGAAGAATAGTATGGCGCTAGGGCCTAGGCCTATATAGAGGAGAAAGGGAGACGCGTAAGAGGCTAATAAAGATAACAGCAAGGGAGAGAAAGGAGCTAAAGTAGAGCATAAAAGAGTACTGGAAAACCATCTCCTATAACACAATACTAGTTGGACCGACGCTGGAGAGACAAATAGGAGTTAAAGGTATAGAGGCAGACTTAGGCAAGGGGAACCCAAGCTATAGCATAGGTAATACTATAGGGGGTAAATACCTAAGGGCTCCAAGAGGGCCTAACAAAGGCAGAAAATATAATGGCAACACTCTTAAGGACAGGAATAATAGGACTAAAAGATTGGCTTTACTGGGTGGGTGTCCTAGTGGGTAGCCTAAGGTGCGAATATAGCTGGCTAAGACAGACACCAAAACACGTAATACTATTATGCCCCTTACGCACTGGCTAAGAAGCAATGCTCTCAGCAGCTAGCATAGAAAACTATAATACACTGCTCTTAATACAGAAAGGCCTTAAGGCGGCTACCTAGTGGCTTATTGGCTAAAATGTGCTAGACTAGTTCTGGGTTGCAAAGGAAATAGCAATAGAAAGCAAAGGGGCGAGTAATAGGCGCCCCCTAATAACTCTCTAGGAGTAGAGTATAGTGTGTAATACTAGCGCGTCTGTAGGTTTGTTATGGCAGCAGTGGTTCCTAAAGAGGTCAAAAAGTAAGGTAGTAGAGCACTACTGGTGACTTATAGGCGACTCGCAAGCGAGCCCTAAAAGGCGGGGAGACGGATTACGGGGTTTTCTTAAATAGAGTTTTCTCCCTATATGTATATAAGGAGTAGTCCGCGTGGGCCCAATAGGGATCCGAATTGGACGTTAAGCAATAAATAATAATATAATAAGGAATTATTACCTATTATCAGATATTTTAAATAATGGCGACCTAAACTAAAAGGCGCCAGATTTCTAATTAAGGTCCTTAGCGACTATAAGAATCTATAGTACTTCACAACTATAAAACAGCTAAGTCATTATTAAGCCCGCTAGTTAGAATGTCTGTCTTGTTTCCAATTTTCAATTATATACTACCTAGGCGTTTAAGGTTAAAAACCTAATACCCTAACCTAATGTTTATAAGATATACTAGTATAGGAAGAAGTGCATACCTACTATAATTAAACCCTACTTCACCCTAAGCTATTTAACCCTCCTATTAAAAACGTTATAATATACGTCCTTAAAATAACTAATTAATTAATTAAACAGATAATAGTTAATAAATACCCAAATAACGAGTTTATCTAAGAGATGCTTAAGCTAATCTAAGATAGCATTAGACGCTCTAAAAGGATTTCTCTAAGTAAATGCAAAGCTTATAGAGACCGCTTATACTATAGGAACCGCTTAGTTATACCTAACCACAACGGACTTAAGCTTAAGCTCCTTAAATATATATATAACCTACTAGTAGCCAGTTACCCAGGCCAAGGAAAACCCCTAAAACTGCTCTAATAAGAATATTACTGGCCAAATATGCATAATATAATACAAAGGTATGTCTTTAGCTACTATACCTACTAATAATCCAAAGCTTTACATAAGACATATAACAGCTTTCTAAAGCCATTACCTATTCTAGACTAAAGATAGAAGAATATTTTAATTAACTTTGTTGTTAAGCTCCCTATACGTAAAGGGTGCATAAACATTACAGTAGTTATAGACCAACTATCTAAGATAAAACACTTAATTGCCTACCCTAATATATTAGCGCCTGCCATTACCTAACTGTTCCTAGACTATATATAGAAATTCTATAGACTTCCTAAAACAATTATCTCTAATAGAGGCAGCCAGTTTATCTCTATATTTTAGAAAGAACTAAGTACCTAACTCCATATTAAAGCACTGTTATCTATAATATACTACCTAGAAATAGATAGTTAAATAAAACAGTATATTTAAATATATACGTTATATTTATAGGACGACTAGATAGACTGGCTTATATTTACTAAGTTTACTACAAATAACTCCGTCTCGGAAACCATAAAGGTCTCCCTATTCCTAGCCAACTACAGCTAGCATCCGCGAATAGGTTTTAAACTCTTTAGTAATATTCCTTACCTAGCTTATTATGCCTTATAAGTTACAGAAGTAAACAAATTTATAAAGAAGATGGAAGAACTATAAGAGTTCCTTACTAATAAAATGACATAGGCCCAATCTATCTATAAAGCCGCAGCAAATAAGAATTAAACCCTGGCATTGGCCTACTAAATTAGTAACTTTGTCTGGCTAGATATAAGAAACCTAAACATAACACGACCTACTAAGAAACTTAATTAGAAGAATGCCGGCCCTTATAAGGTTAAAAAGGTTTTCTTTCCTTATACCTACTAACTCAAGCTCCCTAATACGGTTAAATTTCACCCTATATTCTATACGTTAGTCCTCTGCCCTACTGCCCCTATATTAGATACCTTGCCTAGACAGATCTAGGACCCTCCCCTACTAGTTAAAATAGATAGTAAGGATAAGTACTTTATTAAAAGAGTTAATAATATTAAGTATAATAAGCGGAAATATAAATATATATACCTTATAAAATAGAGAGGCTTTACTAAGCCTATATAGGAACCTATTAACTCTATAGGACTTATATAAGCCACAGAAGACTTTTATAAACTCCACCTAGAACTACTACAGCCCTATCTTACAGAAGCTTAAGTTTAAAAAAGGGGGTACTATTATAGGACACCTTTGTAACACCTTATATAAATCTACCTATTTATACTAATATAGCAAGAAGAGACCGACCGCGAAACGGCAATCTAATAGCAATCTATGGCAATCTAATGGTAATCTAACGGCAATCTGCCGCACTCTGCTATATTCTGCTAAGTCTACTAAATCCTGCCAAGTTCTGCTAGGACCGCCACTCAAATCCTATTCTGCTCTATGTATATATTAACTAAGCAACCAAATTCACAATATATACCCTTTTTTCCCCGTTCCCTTACCTTCTCCCCTTACGTAACATTTTAACTTTATTATGTAGTTTATGTATATGGCTTAATAATATCTACTTCGCTATATATTATCACCGCTTATACCTACTCTGTGATATAGACACTACTAAGACTAAAGCACCTTAACTCCTAGATATAGGTAGAACTAAGTATAAACTGTTTAGGCGCCAAGATGTATCCTATTAACCCTTTAGAGCTTAACTTTATTAACAAATTACTATAGATAAACCGTACAGCCCCTTCTCTATAGGAGTACCATAAAAAGGCAAAGAACGTTACTATCCTATAGTTCCTTAAATATGGATTACTTAAGTATTAGGAATAGCTAGTAGTAGTAGAGGAACAAAACTTACGGACTCAGCTTATTACTAAAATATATACCCAGGTCTCTACGGCCTACCCTAAAAAAATAAGACCTATAGGATTATTGGCGACCGCTACTACTAGCCCAGAATAATTATAGATATTAACCATTACGTATAAAACTGCGACAACTACTGTAGATTTATAATCATATAAGACAAAACCCTAGGACTATTAAGACCACTCCTAATACTAAAGCGCCCCTAGTAGTATATCTCTATAGATTTTTACAAGCTATCTATAGACCGTAGCGGATACAATATAGCTAAAGTTATAGTTAACCGCTTTAGCAAGCGCCCGTTTATAATCCCTTATTATTATAATAGGCTTATATAAATACTTCTAAACCGAAGCTTGTACATTGCTATTATATAAAAATACTAAGCTAAGGAGAAGAAGAAGTTTATTAGAGACTAGTAAGATATAAAGGAGTCGCTAAGGCGCTAGTAGTAAGCGAGCTAATAGCGATTTTCCATCCCGGGGATGGAAAATCCTAATTAGTTAGCTCTATAAGTAGTATTAGCAGAATATAGCAGAATATAGTAGAATTTGGCAGAATACCCAGAAAGTAGCAGGTGACGCGCTCTAGCATTGTTACATTACCCCCTCTCCTAAAAAAGCCTACCCTTAGGCTTTGTCTAAGTTCTTTATTATTATCTAAATTATTATAGTTATTTAACCCTTCTTCCTAGCATTTAATCTAGCTGTTAAGTTTACGTAGTAGTCTAGGGAGGTCTAGGTAGGCTAGGTGGAAATCTTATAGTTTATAAGGAGAATACTTAAAATTAGATACGGGGTACCATTTTAGATCTTCGTTAAGACCTACCTAGCTTATATAGTATTTTAGGGTACTACAGTCCTTTTTAACTGCTTAGATCTCTTTAACTTTCTATTCCTTATTGTCTGCAATCTAAATTAGGGGTAGGGGGTCGTTATACTATCTAGGCAATAGGTTGTCCGCGGCCTTTTATAGTTGATCTAGAGAGAAGATAGGGTGGATCTTTATTAACTCTAGTAGCTTAACCTTAAAAAAGTGCCCTACCTTCTTAAGGATCTTATAGGGGCTAGCTATTTAGTATTCTAGCTTATGGCTTAGCCTTTATATCTTCTAGTTCTTTATTAACACCCATACCTTATCTTATACTTAAAACTCTACCTTGCGGCAATATTAATTTATATCGGCCTCTTTCTTCTCTTATGCCCTTTTTATAATTGCTTAAGCAGTCTCCTAAGCTCCGTATATTTTCTTAGTAAATACCTAGGCTTCTTTGTAGCTAAGGCGTTTGCGGGCTGTTATAGGTCCTATAGGTCTATCTCAATTAAAGGATATTTATGGCTTATATCTATAGAGTAGCTTAAATAGCGACATTCCTATACTATTATAAGGGAGTGTAAGCTACGCATAGTCTATTATAGGCAGTAGTTCCAACTAGTTATCCTAGTAATAGTTAATACAGGGGTAAAGCCGCTAGTTAAGGTACTAATATTAGATAATCTGTATTCTCTAAGGCGTGGGTTACGTGCACGAGTCACATATAGGGGTCACGTGCACTATAAATCTCTCCATCTTAGCTTAGAGCCTAAGGCCCCTAGGTCTAAGACCAATTAACAATTAAGTTAAGATTATTAATTAATTAACCAATTATATTAATAAATAGCTCTATATAAACTATCTGACAGTTATAAGCCCAGTCCGCCAACTTAAGAAGCTATTTAGCTATTACTTAATCATTTAAAGAGATTCTACCTCATCGTCAGACTCTGACACCTTATTGTCTTAGGACGCAGACTCTGATAGAAATCCTACCTTAATTGTCACAGGACGATTCTTCTATAAGATTCTATAAGATTCTATAAGATTCTACAAGATTCCACCTTAATCTTTATAGGACAATCCTAATAATAAGGACGATCCTAATAACAAAATACCATCTTAATTCCTCCTTTGCCTATTAGTCAAATAACTTTACCAACAAGTTCATTAACTATAATCATCCTTAATAAGCTAGAAGACTAGGAATAATGGCTATAGCAACTCTAAGCCCTTATGGATTAGCGAATTTAGGCCTATGTTAACCCAGACAATACAGCACCTCAATAAGGCCTACTATAAGAACTAGCCTATTTAAAAGTTATAGATTTTAATAAGGATGCAACCTTATATATACAGCTCTTAATAAATTAATAGAGAGCGTATAAGAATAGTAAATGATACTATAACTAAGATATAAAGTATTTCCTAAGATAGGAAGATTATCCTTAATAGATCCGCATCTAAATTATGTTTATAGTATTGATTTAGAAGAAGCTACTACTTAACCCTTCCTTAATCGTTAAGGAATGGCTATCTTAGTTAAAGGAGAACACAGAACCTACTTTATTATTTGTTAGAAAAAAGGTATAATACTAGTACACGGAAGCCCTTAAGGGGTTTAAACACTTATTAAAATTAAATTAGTGGTTAGATTAATGGGAATATATAATGGTACTAGGAGAGAAGTATAAGATCCCTTAAATATGTAATAAAATCTGGCTTTAAGATTTAGCAGAAATTATTTAGCCTTTTAGCAACGCCTACTATATAAAGTATACTACTAAGTTAAATAGCCCTTAGAAGTTAAGATTTTCTAAATACCGTAGAGTAGTAAAGGAGCTATAAAAAGGACTTAGAATACCCTTAAAGAAAGCTAATGCTACTATAAGAGGGAGTACCTTTAATGCAGACTTTATAGAGTAAGCCATTAAGGATTACTTTAATACTACTAAAGGGTTACAAAGAGGAAGAGCCTTAGTATATAATAGACGCTTAAAGAGAGCTGGGATACTAGTAGATAAGGAGACGTCCTGCAAGAAGCTAATACCTAAGTGCTTAGCGTGTGGAATATAAGGACACTCCCTTCAGGACTATTAGTGTTTATTTAAAGATAAAAGACCTACAGGAGTTATAATTGGAGATGCTTGTATTAAAAGGGCACTAAAAAAGGTAGAAAAGAATAAGGATTTTACTAACTAAGTTGCAAAGATTAGACTTAGAGACTAAGAAGATAAGGCTTAATAATAACAGGATAAGAGTTAGGAGATAGTTAAGATTAAGGGAGAAGCTAATGTAATATTCCTAGAATTATATTACACTAGTTAACTCTATCTACTAAAGCTATTAACTATTCTTAACTTAGGAACCACTCTCTATATCTTTAATAACCTTTCTTATTTCTACAACTTTAGGAAAGCTCTAAGATATAAATATATTATCACTAGCAGCTTAGAAGTGCCTATACTAGGTTACAGCAATATTACTATCTAAGTTACAAAACTAGACAAAAGCAAGGGAATCCTATGTCTTAAAGACGTTGCCTTTTATATAGACTTCAACACAAATCTAGTATTATTCCGTCTACTTTAAAAATAAAAATACTACTAGGACAATAAAGGAGACAACAATCTTCTAGTTTAAAAAGATAATACAATCTATATTAAATAGAAGAACGTTATAGATAATAAACTATTAAATACATCTAACTAGGAAGTCTATTAGCATTTAATATAAGCTAATAACTACGCCGCTAATAGAAGCGTAAAGCATTATTAAGAGACATTTGTCTAGATACAAAAGGTAATATATATTACGGCGCTGGTGGAAAACGGTGGATTGTGGTAGTGGATTGTGGCGGACAATCGCAGACAGTTTCTTACTGTTTCAGATAGTCGCAGTCACGTGACCAGACGATCGTATAAAACCTCAAGCGGCGCTACCCTTCTTCTCTTTTCCTTTCTCTAGCTTTGGATCCTCATTTATAGACAATCCAATCGTACAGGCTTGCATGCGACCCTCTTGCCGTGCTCGTGCCTCGATTAACTGAGTCGCTAACAATATATAACTATGGTATCTGCGTCTAGGTTATCCAGGACCTATAAGCCTTTATTATTTAGGTATTAACGCTCTAGGAGTTAAGCTTTAAGGCCCTAAGATAACAGAATGTTAATACTACAGTCTTGCTAAAATTAAGTATTGGGTTTTATAAAGGGTCTTAAAATAGAAAATTAATAACCCCTATTTTAACCTCTATATTAATTAGACTAACCTTAAGGAAGCGCATACCAGATTTATATAAGTTATACTTATCTACAATACCTTTTTAGGAAGATTCTTCCCATACTTTATAATAACGCATAGTAAAAAAAAGGAGACACTATAAGTGCTTAAAGATTTTATCTAGTAGATTTGTCTAAGGTATAACCTTAAAGTTAATACTATTAGATTAAATAACGAGCTAGGGAAAAGGAGAACCCTTAAATGGCTACGGACCTAAGGGATTGTATTTAAGCCTTTAGCGCTATATACATAAGCTTAGAACGGTACTACTAAACGCTTAGGGAGTATAAGCAATAAGAATTGCTGCTAATCTACTATATAATCTATAAAATAAGATAGTTAACTATATAGTCTACCTTTAAGATTAAACGCTATAGGAAAGCAATAGATAGAAATCGCTATATAAGAGGTTCTATACCTTCCTAGCTAATAAGAGATTAAGAAAACTATAACTAGCGCACCCAAAAGCCTATAGCTATAGGGCGTATGTAATAATATTGGACGCCTAGCTAAAGAAGAAAAGACTAAGTAAACTGGATCCGTGAGCCCATATTAGCTACCTTATTAGCTATAACTCTACCAATATCTATAGGATCTAGATCCTATATAAAGGTATTATTATCTATACTAGGGACATTATCTTTAATAAAAAGACGTTCTTTAACAATAAGTAAACGGATATCTTAAAGAACCTATACACTAAATTAGACATACTAATTAAGAAGATTTAACTTCCTAATACCCTAACTAAGAATAAGGTTCTTTTAGAAGATAATAAAGAAGTATTTAAACTGTTAATCTAAGAGGAAGACGACGTTAATAATAAGCCAGTTTAAACCTTTAATAAGTTAGCAGATCTTAAGCTTGTAAGAGCTCTTAAAAATACGTATTATACACTACCTCTAATAAAAGAAGATAAGGAATCTCTATATACCTTTTATGTTAAGTATTCTATAAAGTTAGATATACAAGATACTAATTAGGACATTATTTAATAAATAGGAGACGGGTTTTATACTTAAGAGGTGTTTAACAACTTAGTTAAAGACTTATTTAAGGAAGCCGGTAATTATAGGTTTGAAGACTTTGTTACTAAAAGGATTACTTTAGCCTATTATAGCGCCTTCTTGGTAGGAAGGAAGTTTAACCTTAATAGTTAACTTAACAATAGCAAGCTAAAATTAGGAAGAATATATAATGTTAGATTATATAGGAAGAACTTACCTTTTCCACCTTAGTTAATTAAGGACCTTAATATATACCCTCTTTAAGATTAGTTCTAAGAGGCTTAATAAGCCTACCTCTAATCCTATTATTAAATAAGGTCGTTTTAAGAAATAAATAAGAAGTATATAAAGGGACAGTAGGTTCTTAGCTTAATATAGATATTCGTCTATAAGATGGATAAGTATAGGTTCTGACAAAAATATACGGCACACTTAATAGTATACGGAAATTAATAGGCCCCGGGAGACCTACCTATAAGAGCTACTATATTGGCGAGTATAACCTTCTGGACCATAATAGCAATTACCGCAAAATTTAACCTAGAGACGATATAGATAGATATAGTTAACGCATTTATCCATTGCGATTTTAATAAGGTTGTCTATATAAAGCTACCGCTAGGGTTTAATAAAGGAAAGATAAATAAAGTACTATGCTTAAAAAAAGCCCTTTACAGACTATAATAATTACCTCTATTATGGCAAAAGAATCTCATAAGCTTATTAAACGAATTAGGTTTTAAAGAGGTTCCTTAAAAGCCATATGTTATACTAAAAGAAGGAATAGTTATCTTCTTCTATATTAACAATATTGTCTTCTACTACTAAAAGACAGATAAGATGAAAGCTTAAGAAGTAATTAAGGAGCTAAGCAAGGAATACTAGATAAGTACCCTTAGCGAGCTAAAATGGTTCCTAGGAATCTATATACTATATAATTGTAGCTAAAGGCTCCTATAGCTATCTTAGGAAGCCTATATTAAGAAGATAGCTAACTAGTATAAGATATATTTTAAAGGGCGTCTTTTAGACACTCCTATAGCAGAATTAGAACTCCTCCCTACTAATTACCAATTAATTTATTTAATGCGTCCGTCCCCTAATATAGACTTATTAGTCTATTCTATATCCCTACCAGCTTCTATAATGCTATATTAGAGAAAAATAGGGTTACTACTCTATAAAGCTACTATAACGCGTCTGGAAATTACTTTTACAGTATTATAGCTAGTAAGGTTTAATTAGAACCTAAGTTAAGAGCACTATTAAGCGGCAGATAGAGTAATATAGTACCTATATAGCATAAGGAGTAGAGCAATCTGCTATAGAGGAGATAAGGAAGGAATAAACAGTAGAGGGGGGGATAAAGGAATATGTAATAAAGGATAAGATAACGGAAGAGATGGTAGAAGTAAAGCGCAATTATTTATCTATGCTAGCGATGTATTATTTATAAACAACTCCATTAACAGAAAGAGCTTATAAGGATATATTATAAAGCTATTTAGGGGACCAATTACCTAGAGAGCAAATAAATAGGGTATAGTTATAACGTTAAGCATAGAAGCTAAGTTATTAGCCCTATTATAGAGAGTAAAGGAAGCTATCTTTATTAGTAGGCTATTTAAAGTAATAACGTTAAGGCTAAATAAGCCCTTAATTATCAACTGTAATAAAACCTAAACACTCTAACTAATTATAGAAGACACGGCAAAGTTGATTATAAAGCTCTAACACATTTATATCTATTAATACTGGCTATATTAGGAATACGCAAGGAGATAAGTACTATTTTAATAGACAGTAATAAAGGAGATGATCGCCGATAGACTTATAAAGGCCCTATCTAAGCAGAGGTTTTAAACCTTTATTAATATATATATAGGCTATATCCTTTGCAGTTATAGTCTTAAAGCAAGGAGGGGAAATAGCTTACTTACTTAGTCGGTCAACTACTATCAAGGCCATATTATAGCTATATTTGTCCTTTAGGAATAATTTAAAGTCCATTATAATATATTACTAAGGGCGTTTAGGGACTAGCAGTAGTTATAGCTATCTAGAAGTTTAATCCTTAGGGGTATCCGCATGTTTATAAGCATAACAGTTTCTAATAAACTGTTTTATATTAGATAGGAGTTCTCACTAGTAGTAATAAGGCGCTAGTAGTTAGTAGGTCTTATCTTAACTAGGGTACGCCATAGAGACTTAATAGTGGGCTTTATAGATTAGCTCTATTTATAAGTTATTAACTTCTAAAACTATAAGCTGTTTTTAGTATAAAAGCAGTCCGTCTTCTATTTCTAAATTAGGGTTATTTTCTATAGCTTAGTCGCGGACGGCTTTTAGGGTTTTAGCTATATAGTTCGCGATTAGAATATAATTAATTAGTCCTATTAGTTTATCTAAAATCTCTCCTTTTAAGGGTACTAGCTTATTTCGTTCGGAGCTTAGTTCCTTAAGGATGTATATGTTAAGCTGTTTAGGACGAAGGAGGGTATATATCTAATACTAAGCCTTTAGCTTATCCTATAGCTCTATGTCCTATTCTCTCTAGGTTAGGGTATTAGCCTTAGAATTCTATATACTAGGGTGGTATATAATTATAAAGAAGAATTAGGAGAGTATTTTTAGCCCACTAGGCCTATTAACTGGTGAGCTGCTTTATTATTATAGATACTTAAGGGCTTTATAATTAGTATAGACCTTAATCTAAAAGTCTATACTTACGTAATAGAGTACCACTTGCTATTTAGGTATAGCTATAAGAGAACCCCCGCTACTACTCTATTAGATATATCTGTTTCTAGTATTAATTCTAAGTCTAGGTTATAGTGATAGAGAATTATTGAGGAGATAAGTCGGTTCTTTAATTCTTTAAAGGCTTTTATATAGTTATTATTAAAAATAAAAGGCCTATTATTCCTAGTTAGTTATATAAGAGGCTTAACTATAACTCCGTAACCATAGATAAACTAATAGTAGAAATTATAAAAGCTAAAAAAGGACTAGATATCCTTTATAGTATAAGGGAGTTCCTAGTTATAGATCGCCTTAACCTTCTTAGGGTTAACTTTAATTCCTTTTATGCTAATAATAAACCTAAGGTACTTTATGCGTTTTACTCTAAATTTATATTTCTTAATATTAACTTATAGGCCTATATTCCGCAGCCCCTCTAAAACCTTCTTAATATAAGCTTAGTGCTTAAGTTTATTGTCTAAGTATATAAGAATATCGTCTAGGTATACTATGTAGAATTTATTAAGGTAATTAAAAAGAATATTATTTATATAACGTTAGTATATAGCTAGCCTATTTGTTAATCTAAAAGGAAGGACTTTATATTTATAAGAACCGTAGCAGGTGCGGAATATTATTAGGTTTTTTAATATAGGGTCCATCCTAATTTAGTAAAAAGCCTAGCGGATATTAAGCTTAGTAAAGATTTTAGCTTAGCTTAGACGTATAAGGGTCTTATTAATTAGGGGAAAAAGGTAATAATCTTTCTAAGTAATAGCGTTTAGTTTTTAATAGTTAATATAGAAATAAAGGCCTTTATTAGGCTTCTTTATAAATAGAATAGGGGAAGTAAAAGGGGCCTAACTTAGCTTAATAAAACCTTTATAGAGGTTATTAATTAAATACTACTTTATTGCTTTTAGTTCCTCTATAGTTTGCTAGTAAAGTGGGCTATAGCCTAGAGAGTTATTGACCTTTATTTAGATCTTTAATTATAGGTTTAGTAAGGGGGTAGTATATTTAAAGCTACTTTTAAGAACATATCTTTATAGTTTAGGGGGTAAGTAGGGAGGAGGCGCTTTACTAGTTTCTTATTATTTTCCTTTACTAGCCCTTTCTCCTTTTTAGTAATAATCCGATTAATTTTGTATAAGCTAGTAGTAAAGACTTTATTATCCTTCTAATATATATTAAAGTGGAAACTTATAGCACTAATTACCACAATATCTACTATAGGGGTATTATATAATAGTAGGGGTGTCTATAGTCTTGGGGGTTTATAGTATATTAGTGTTGTCCTTACTCCTTTTATATCTTATTGCATCTTTTAAAGATTACCCTTTATATCCTATTAGTACGTCCTCTTCTATATTAGCCAGATCTCTATAATTTAAAAGTTATCTATATTACTGTCCGTTCTACTTCTATAAGTAAAATCCCTCTTAACTGCAGCGCTTTAGGGGAGTATTACTATTGGTATAGAGTTTCTACTAGCCTTGTGGCGGGTATCCTCTTAGGCAAAGGCTAGGTCGCAGTCCCTAATATCCAATTAGTAGATAGGGTCAGCCTTTACGGCTAATATGTTATAGTTGGTTTGAATTTCTCTAATAAAGGAGAATAATTTTGGTTTATTCTCCGGCTAGATAAACTGTCTTTATTATATATTTAACTAAATATTAAAGTAGGATATTTATTTTCGGCTAAGAATAATATCGTAGAACCCTAGGTCTAGGATATAAAAGGGAATACTATACTAGCGATATCTATTAATAGAGATATACAGCTTTAAGATATAGGTAACTGGTTTACTAGCTTAACTATTATAGCCTTTTACTTAAACAGGCTTCTCTAGTTAGGTAACATTTATATTTAAGAACTTAGTAACGTTATTTATATAAGTAATATTTATAAAGGTAAAGTTATTTGCTCTAGTATTAATAAGGGCAGTTATATTAACTCTATATCTATTTTAAGATACTATATATAGAACTATAAAGTATTTTCTACCTATTAGCTAACTTGGATTAATTTCCTTAAGATTAATAGAATACCCTAAGGGGAAGTCTTTCCCTAGAGTTCTTCTTTTTCTAACTTATTATATATTTCTTCTTTCTTTATCTTCTTAATATTACCTATATCTTTTAGCTCTGTGTAGGATAAAGTAAAGTAACTATTCTTTCTATAATTAAAGCACGTAACCATAATAGGGTTAATTAGGGTATTATAATAAGTATTAGCTAAAGGTATAGTATATAGCGGGTTAGGCGAGGCTTGCGTATAGGCAGTTATAACCGCTTTTAGTATAAGGGCGGTTATGGTTTATTTTTTAATGCTAGCTTCCATTAGTATAGCGGATAAGTTCTAGTTACTATAGGGCCGCTTTAATTAATCTAAATAAGTATTAATTTGTTTTAGTTCTGAATTTAGCAATAAATATTATTAGAAAGTTTATATAGAGCTATTTATTAATAAAATGGGTTAATTGATTAATGATCTTAACTTAATGGTTAATTAACCTATCTAGAGCCCCTAGGGCTTTAAGCTACAAAGAGAGATTTATAATATACGTGCTCCTTACACGTAACTTATGTATATAACCTACGCCTTTAGAGAATATAGATTATCTAATATACCCCCTTAGCTTTGAGCTCTTTAAGGTTAAAGCTAACTACCTTCTTGTGTCCGTTAATAAGTTAATTAAACTATAATCTTATCTAAATCCTTCCGTCTTGCTCTAATATTGTCCCTTAGGTCCTCCAGTTGCTTCTCCTCAGCTAACCGTTCCTTAATATCCACTATTCTAATTATATTAATAAAGCTTTAAAACCTCTACTCAGGCAGGGCCTTTATAAGTCTATTAGCAATTATCTCCTTTATTACTATCTATTAAAATAGTATTTATCTTATTGCGTATTCCTAATATAGATAGTATTAATAGATGTTAATATATTAGAGCTTCGTAATTAGCTTTGCCGTATTTTTTATAATTAGTTAAAGTGTCTAGGTATTATCATATTTAATAATTAAAGGCTCGTTCAGCCTTAATATTATTACTTTAAACAGCCTACTAATAAAGATAGCTTTCTTTAATATCTATAATAGGGCTAATAACTTAGCTTCTATACTTAACATTATAACTATACCCTACTTATTTGCTCTTTAGGCAATTAGTCCCCTAAATAGCTTTATAATATATTCTTATAAGCTCTTTCTATTAATAAAGTTGTCTATAAATAATGCATCGCTAGTATAGATAAATGATTGCGCTTTACTTTTACTGTCTCTTCTATTAACTCGTCCTTTATTACGTATTCCTTTATCTTTCTCTCTACTATTTATTACTTCCTTATATCTTCTATAGTAGATTACTCTGCTCCTTATGCTATATAGGTACTATATTACTCTATTTGCCGCTTCATAGTGCTCTTAGCTTAGGTTCTAATTAAACCTTACTAGCCGTAATACTATAAAAGCAATATCTAAACGTGTCGTAGTAGCTATATAAAGTACTAAACCTATTTTTCTCTAATATAGCATTGTAGAAGCTAGTAGGGATATAGGATAGACTAATAGGTCTATATTAAGGGATAGAAGCGTTAAATAGATTAATTAGTAATTAGTAGGAAGGAGTTCTAATTCTACTATAGGAGTATCTGGAAGACGCTCTTTAAGATCTATCTTATACTAGTTAGCTATCTTCTTAATATAGGCTTCTTAGGATAGCTATAGGAGCCTTTAGCTATAATTATATAGTATACAGATTCCTAGGAACTATTTTAGCTCACTAAGGATACTTATCTAGTATTTCTTGCTTAGTTCCTTAATTACTTCTTAAGCTTTCTTCTTATCTGTCTTTCGGTAGCAGAAAATATCATTAACGTAGAAAAAGATACCTATTCTACCTTTTAGCATAATATACAGCTCCTAGGGTACCTCTTTAAAACCTAATTTTGTTAGTAAGCTTATGAGATTCTTCTGCTATAATAGTAGTAATTATTATAGTCCATAAAGGGCTTTTCTTAAGCGCAGTAGTTTGTCTTTCTTTCCGTTATTAAATTCTAGTAGCTGCTTTATACAGATGACTTCGTTAAGATTATAATAGATAAACGCATTAACTGTATCTATCTGTATTGTCTTTAGGTTAAATTTTGCAGTAATTGCTATTAGGGTCTAGAAGGTTGTACTTACTAATATAGTAGCTCTTATAGGTAGGTCTCCTGGGGTCTATTAATTTCTATATACTACTAAGCGTGCCTTACATTTCTAGATAAATCCGTGCTTATCCATCTTATAAACAAATACCCACATTAAGCTAAATATCTGTCCCTTTATATACTTCTTATCTATTTCTTAAAATAACCTCATTTAATAATAAGATTGGAGGTGGGCTTATTAAGCCTTTTAGAACTAATCTTAAAGAGGATGTATATTAGTCCTTAATTAACTAAGGTGGAGGAGGTAAGTTCTTCCTATATAGTCTGACATCATATATTCTGCCTAATTTTAGCTTACTGTTGTTAAGTTAACTATTAAGGTTAAACTTCCTTCCTGCTAAGAAGGCGCCGTAATAGGCTAAAGTAATTCTTTTAGTAATAAAGTCTTTAAATCTATAATCGTCGGCATTCTTAAATAAGTCTTTAACTAAGTTGTTAAACACCCCCTAAGTATTAAACACATCTCTTACTTAATAAGTGACGTCTTAATTAGTATCTTAAACTAAAATTATAGGATAATTAATATAAAGGGCATATAGAGATTCTTTATCTTCTTTTATTGGAGGTAGTATATAATATATATCTTTAAGAGCTCTTATAAGCTTAAGATCTGCTGACTTATTAAAGGTCCAAACTGGTTTATTATTAACATTATCGTCTTTCTTTTAAATTAACGGTTTAAATATTTCTTTATTATCTTCTAGAAGAACCTTATTCTTAGTTAGGGTATTAGGGAGTTAGATCTTCTTAATTAGCATATCTAATTTAGCGTGTAAATCCTTTAAGATATCCGTTTACTTACTATTAAAGAACGTCTTTTCATTAAAAATAATATCCCTAGTAGAGATAATAATACCCTTATATAGGATCCAGATCCTATAGATATTGGTAAGGTTATGGCCAACAAGGTAGCTAATATAGGCTTACAGATCTAGCTTGCTTAGCCTTTTTTTCTTTAGCTGGGCATCCAATATTATTATATACGCCCTATAGCAATAGGCTTTTAGGTGCACCAGTTATGGTTTTCTTAATCTCCTATTAGCTAGAAAGGTATAGAACCTCTTATATAGCGATTTCTATCTATTACTTTCCCGTGGCGTTCGATCTCGCAGATAGACTATATAGTTAACTATCTTGTTCTATAGATTATATAGTAGATTGGCAGCAATTTTTATTATACGTGCCCTCTTAATAATTACACCCCCTAAGCGTTTAGCGGTACTATTTTAAGCTTAGGTATCTCTTATCCCGTCAGCGTCCAATAAGCAAGTGGCCTGTGCGCGAACACCAGAATCAAAAACAACGCGTGAGCGTGCTTCAAGGACTCATTTTGGCTGCAGTATATGTAAAATACCATTCTGCAAGAAGGACAACTGCTGGCAACCTCATATAGAGCGACTTAACTCTAAGATTGAGCTTGTGTATTAAAATACTGTGGTGTTTGGCCCCAGCCGCGCATCGAATTCAGTTCCATTAATTGGCAAGATCTTATCGATAACGGTTGGACGCGAATTGACGGGATAAGGCGCTAAAGGCTTAAATATAATCCCTTAGGTCTGTAGCCATTTAAAGGTTCTCCTTCTCCTTAACTTGTTATCTAATCTAATAGTGTTAACTTTAAGGTTATACCTTAGACAAATCTATTAGATAAAATCTTTAAGCACTTATAGTATCTCCTTTTCCTTGCTATATATCGTTATAAAATACAAGAAGGATCTTTCTAAGAAGGTGTTATAGATAAGCATAACTTATATAAATTTAGCATGCGCTTTCTTAAGGTCAGTTTAGTTAATATAGAGGTTAAGATAAGGTTTATTAATATTTTAATTTAAGAACCTTTATAAGACCTAACACTTAATTTTAGCAAGACTGTAGTATTAATATTCTATTATCTTAGGGCTTTAAAGCTTAACTCCTAGGGTGTTAATACCTAAGTAATGAAGGCTTATAGGTCCTAGATAACCTAGACGTAAATACTATAGTTATATATTACCTTTCGCATCTAGATAAATGTTTCTTAATAATGCTCTACGCTTCTATTAGCGGCGTAGTAGTTGGCTTATATTAAAAGCTAATAGACTTCCTAGTTAGACGTATTTAATAGTCTATTATCTATAACATTCTTCCATTTAATATAGGATTGTATTATCCTTCTAAATTAGAAGATTATTATCTCCTTTATTATCCTAATAGTACCCTTATTTTTAAAGTAGAAGGAATAATACTAGATTTATATTAAAGTCCGTATAAAAGAATTCCCTTGCTCTTGTCTAGTTTTATAACTTAGATAGTAATATCGCCGTAGCCTAGTATAGGTACTTCTAAGCTACCAGCAATAATATATTTGTGTCTTAGAGCTTTTTTAAAGTTATAAAAACAAGAGAGGTTATTAAAGATGTAGAGAGTGGTTCCTGAGTTAAGAATAGTTAATAGCTTTAGTGGATGGATTTAACTAGTGTGAAACGATTTTAGGAATATTGTATTAGCTTCTCCCTTAATCTTAACTGTCTTCTTACTCTCGTCCTATTATTATTAAGCTTTATCTTCTAATTGCTTAGGCTTAAGTCGTTCCACTTAGGCAACTAGATCCTTATTACACTCTACCTTTTTATGCACCTTTTTTATACATGTACCCTCAGCATTAAATCCCTTAGGCCTCTTGCACTTAAATAGATATCAGTAGTTAGGAAGGGTATATCTCCTTATATCGCATGCTAGGTATTTTAGGTTCTCCGACTTCTTGGAAAACGTCTCTTTAGTTAAATTTATCCCTGCCTTTTTTTAGCTACGAGATAAGCTATTCCCTCTTCCCTTTTAGACTTTAGTAGTAATAGAGATATCCTCTTCGAACTCTTCTATAAAATCTACATTAAATGCACTCCCTCTAGTAGTTGAGAATAGTATAACTTTTAAGAGGTTTATAAATGCTTCTCGTAGCTCTATTACTACTTTACGGTATTCTAATAAGTAAGCCTTTTATGAGGGCGCGAAGAGGCTTTAGGGAAGATTTAAAAAAAAACAATATAAATTCTATCTAAATCTATAGGTATATAGCTCTTGCAAAGTATAAGACGTTATATAAGGAAGAGAAAGGAATAACGAGAGAATTGTATAATTAAATAGTTAGGGGTTTTAGTGGTTGGTACATGCATATATATACGTGCGGTCTTTAACGGACTTTGGTGTTATGGCGTTGGTGGAAAATGGTAGATTATGGCGGATAATTACAAACAGTTGTAAACAGTTGTAGATAGTTTTAGATAGTTATCTGTCAAGTGTTTTATTAAGACATTTCTACTATAACTAGGCTAGTCCCATTATAATACCCCCCCTTTAGCTAAAGGTCCAAAACAATTTAACTTAGTTAAGACTTATAACTTATTATATCTTATATATTTACATCAGGTAGCAGTATAGAGTTTTACTGGTTCTAATTATTAAATGGACTAATTAGGATTTTCCATCCCCGGGATAGAAAATCGCTATTAGCTTGGTTAAGGCGGTAAGCAGAACTAATATCTTTGCAGTAGGTCTTAGTAAGGCAAATCTAACTAATTAGATAACTTTAACCGCTGGTTAAAGTTCCTTAATATCTTGCGTATTATAATACATTTTAAGTTCTTTTTAATTTTAAGTTTCTTGCTATTATATTTCGTGTATTTGTATTAAGTGGCAATTATTTGCCTTTATATTACGTTTATTTAGCTAAAGTAGGCTATAAAGGATGGTCTTTATAGAATTCTTTTACTAGGGAAGGTGCGTCGGCCTTAATTTGTTTATAGGTTTCCTAGGTTTATATCTTATATCCTTTCCACTTAACAAGAAGTTTAAATTGTTTAGATTATGTTTTCTATTACATATTATTTGTACCAACTTAATGGTACAATTGAGTCGCATCCAGGGGCACAAAATACGTATAGTATCGTATGCTCTTTTGGATGGTGGTGACTGTCGATTATATAAAGCAGACTACGTAGTCTATATACTAATGCGCCTCCCCCTTAATTAGTCAGTGCTCTAGGAGTGCACCAGACGCGTAAGCGGGTGGTTAGTGCACCGAACGCGTAAACGCGTGGTTGATGTACCGAACGCTTAAGCACGTGGTTGGTACAACAGGTGCTGTAATTATACACTAGCGGTACTTAAAAAATGAAACCACTTATATATAACCTCCGTAATTGCCTTAATAGAACCGTAAAACACGTAAGAAAATACATAGGAAATCCCTCCCAAGGTGCCCTCTGGCCTGCCTTCCAAACGGTGCTCCAAGTCAGTCGTAAGTCCTGCTTACGGTCCGCAAAATAAGCTATACGGCCTTCCAACGGGCCGTAAATGTACCGTACGGCCTTCCAACGGGTTATAAACAAACCGTACGGCCTTCCGACAGGCCGTAAATGGACCATAGGTGCTCCATTAGTCTCATTCCACCCATTCTATAACCTTTAGGTTAAGCTTATTCGTATTAATTAGGGTTTTTAGAGCTTAACATAGCCTTGCCTTAGTCATGGCATCTACTAGGTTATCTTCACTACTAATCCATTTAACCTCTATAATCTTACGTCGTTCGTAGGCCTGATATAAGCATATTAGGTCAACCATGAGCCTCTTCTCTTATGTTATACCTAGTTTGACTAGGCAGTCATAGAGGGACTTTAAATCGGTATATAAAACCAGGGGTAGCTACTCCAATTATAGGATCTTCTGGATTGTTAATTTAATTACGGCTGCTATATCAAAGCCATAGGCTAGTATATATAGTTCAGAAGCTAGTACACTGCGGGTTACTTATTTGCATTTAATTAAAGACTAATATAGTATATTTGCGTCTTAATTATGGTCCGTAAGTATAATTACAAAGCCAATTTGCGATAACAGCTCCCTATTATTGGCGAAGGAGGCGTCCGTAAATACTATTACGCTAATAGAATTTAGGTCTAGTGGTATAAAAGTAAGTCCTCTTATCGTATTATTAATCTGCTATTAAATGCGCTTATTAAGCTACTTAATATTTTCTTCTTGCAGATCTACTGCCTGGGCCGTAAAGAACAAGTCATAGGCAGATTCGGGTTGGCGGACTATGGCAATATAGGCGCCTCTTGCACACTATACAGCGTATTGGTCCTTTATATTTACGGTCTTACAGGTCTCTCCATGGGAACTAGTAAGGTCCGTAGGCTTTGCTATAATAAGCTTTAGGTTTTAAGCTTAGCGTTCCTAAGTTAGCTAGATTAAGTTGCCCTTTTGTGTAATTAAGCCTCTATTAAACTTAATTGGAGTTTACTCAGTTAACTACTCTTGCGGCTTTGCCAGGAACTTAGCTTCTTGCAGTTTAGTCTCCTCTATATCCGCAAAAGTCTGGTCCGCTAAAAAGAGAGTATTATCTGTTTGGAGCCCAACAATACCAAGGCCGTTTAATAGGGTGTATAGGAGGCAAGGGTTATAGGTCAACTGCTCCATCTTAAGTTTACGGACGTGATGCTGGTAATACGTCTTAAACTAGTGGTTTCCAGCTTCTAGCACTCCGTAAAGTGGTTTTATAACCCATAAAATTGTTCCTGGTTGCAAGTTAAGCTTAAGGGGTAGTCGTATAAAGATATCCCTACTTAGGTAGGTATTAGACTATATATAGGCTTATAAGATATCCCGTAAGTAGAGGGCTACGGGCTTGGTTTGCTATAGTCTAGGCGTAAGTACAAGTATAATCCGTTAGCTGACTCGTTAAATTATAGGCAATTGCGTAAAGACTAAGCCCTTTCCCTAGTCATTATAAGCTTGTACAACGAGCCTTGATTTCTTAAAGGCTTTATTAGTACTAGGGTGCTTAATCTCATTAACAAAGCGTAAGTTAAATATACGGACGCCTTGCAGGACGTCTTTCTCCGTTATAACCGCAAAGACGCCCTTTTTAAGTAGTCCATTAATCTCTTTACGTCTTAAGTCCGTAAAAGGGTTTTCCTATACTAGAACTAATATATCCGCAGGCGGAGGTTATCTTATAGATGTACCTATAGAGGTTAGGTAATTCTCTATTATAGGGTTCTTAGTTACGGGGTGCTTTTAGGGGCGTCCTCGGCCACGCTTTACAGCAGGTTTAGTAGGTTCAGTGGATTTGCGGGGGACTTCTAGAGTAGGTAGGGGTGCTTCTAGTTTATCTAGTTTAGCAGGTGCTTCCAGTTTATCTAGTTCAACGTTATAGGTATTTTTAGGCCGAAAGTAGGGTTTTACGGACGTGCTTCTAAAGCTGGTTGGTCCGTTAGGAAGTTATACGCAGCACGTTTCGTCTTCTACAGCCAGTAAACAATAAGGTCCAGTCCAATTGCCGCTCTTACGCCACACGAGGACTTTAGAGTTAAGCGGGAGGTTGTATACTAAGGTTGTATTAGGTCCGTTGTGGTAATACAGGGCGCTATTAACAGCTTGTTTAGCCCGTAATTTAACTATTTCGGCTATTGCCTTCCATATTGCAGTTGCTTGTTCCGTAATAGATAGGGCAGGAGGGCCTAGGTTACTTATCCTTAGGTAGGCTCTATAAACCAAGAGGGTAGGTACTAGTCCATTAGGGCCAGCGGTATCATTAACGGCTTTTATAGCTATTTGTAAAGCTAGTTCCTTTTAGATATCCTTATACTCGTCCATAATAATCTAGTAAGCTCTCTGTAGAGCTAGGTAAGCTCGCTTAACAAGCCCAACAGACCAATACGCCTTAACTAGAACGGCTTTTATTAAAACAGCCATGGCCATAGCATACTGTTGGAATTCCTTGCTAATGAAGTTCCTACCAGCGTTGTAGGTAATATACTTAGAAGGTCCAAGGTATGTGTTAATCTAGCAGGTCCGTAAAATATCCCAAGTATATTTTGCGGATATATTTTGCAACCAACGGGCGGCTTGGTAGTGGGTTGCCTTATCAATTATATATAATACTAGGCTGCCGTTAATGTACATAATATCTATGTACACTAAGTGGTTAAAATCAAGATCCTTATAAAGGGTGAACTTAAATCGGCCTAGGGAACGTCCGTATTTCTAGTAAAAGGAGCAGTATTTAGTTAGGTGGTTGATTGCCTTCCTATTAATATTATTGTGTCCAGAGCGTTCAAGGACTCTATATAGCTTTTCGGCTAACGGGTGGCCAAAACGGCGGTATAGGCGGTGGATTTTAGTACTGGTAAGGTAGCATAGGTTATAGTTAAAAGATTCCTAAATATAGGTCCATAACGTCTCTCCCTATATAAGGAACGGGTGTCTAAATCGTCGTATAATTAGTAGGGTAACATGCTTACTTCCTAGGGCAGTTATGGGGCCAATTATGGTGTCTATAATATTATTATAGTAAACCTATAACCTATCCATGTCCGCAAAATAGAGTAGGAAAGAGGTGTCCGCTTTTACTATATAGAAGTTAACTAGGCCAATTAGGGTCTTAACTACCACTAATCTAATTAATATAGTTAAGCCAATGCTAAATTGGACGTTTATGGCCCCAGTTTATATAGTATTAATATCCGTATTATTATTTACGGTGGTCTATATACAAGGTACTGTCTATAACCTACAGTAGACTTCTTAGAGGCACCTATATTAATTATAACGCCATAGAATTATTTAGGGGTGTAGCGTTCTGTAGTAATATATGCAAATAGGTCCTGTTCGCGGTCTATAACATCCGTAACGGGTCTAACGGGTGTGCTTACGGGCCAGTTTTCAGGTGCAATTAAGTGTGTAAAGAAGCGGTCAGCTAATACAGTCGTAATATTAAAGGCTTGGCTGTCCGTAAAAGGTCTAAAAGTAGTTAAGAACGTCTCTAAGGTCTCCTATTCCTAAGTATCTAAGTTAAAGTTAATTATAAGGGCTTCTATTAACTCGTTAAGAGACTCTTCTACTTTCTTTCCTTTATAGTCTAAGATAAACTGGTTAATCCGTCTGTTAAATCTCTTTTTAGACTTATCGCGTTCTTCCTAGATATGCCTTATAGACTAACATCCTTCCTTACCACATACAAAGCACCTCTGATTGGTTTGTCTGCGGGGGTATACTTTTATACGGGAGTTGCTGTAGGGGTTACGGGTAGGACCTAATTAATGCGGGTGCTGCTAGCGGTAGCGACGGTCCATAAAGTAGGCATCTAAGTCAGTTTACTGATTTTGTAGGTCCGTAATAAAGGCTTAAGTACTGCCTGGCGGGTTTAAGGCTTCATACGTTGCAATAGAGGACCGTAAATTGTTAATAAGGCCAGCTACGGTGTCTGCGGGCTTATAATAGGCGTATTTATAGGGTTCCATTTCCTGGCAAGCCGTAATAAGTTTATTATATAGGAAGTTGTCCGTTTAAAGCTTAATATTAAGACCATGCTATAGGTGGCGGAGGTCTTTAATAAGGATTTGCAGGTACTCTATGGTCGATTTTTTAGTATTCTTATCCATTACGGTCCGTAACTTGGTCGCATTCCATTAGGTAAGGATATCACGCTTATATTCCGGTCCTTTAAAGTAGTTATATGTGGCTTCGCATAGCTTATCAAAGGGAACACCAAGGGGGTTGCTCTTAAGGTTAGTATAGTAGTGGTTAAGTACTAGGCCGCGCAGCATAGTAGAGTAGGCTTGGCTAAACTCCTGTTTAGGAATATCGGCCTTCTAACAGAGGTCCGTAAAGATGGTTAGTTTAAAGTTAAAGTTGTCGTTTTCACCGCTGTACTTAGATTCATTGGTATAGAGCTTAGCCAGGTTAGCTAGCTCCTTACTATAGGTCTTTACTTAGGTGGTTTACAGATCTGTAACTTAAACGGAAGGGTTTTGGTCCATATTTTGGTTTGCAGGGGTATTATGGTCCATAACTTAAGCACCGGGTGTACTTTAGCCCATAAGATCAATTCCAAAACTGCTTAGGTTTGTAGGACGAATTTGGTTAAGTAGGTTAAGTATAAGGCCAGTAATCCCATTAAGTTTGGAAGAAGCAAAGAGTTCTTTAGTGGCTTTAACCTAGTCTAGGATTTCCTCTTTAGTCTATTCCGTTTGGTCCTTCTTATATATTGTATTATATAAAGACTGTGCAACAGTAACTCGCTTGTCCCTTTTAACCCATACACCTTAGTAACGTAAAAGGGTTCGTAGGTTACGGATAGTAGTAGGGTTACAGGCCTTAAAAATAGCTTCCGTAAAGTCCGCAAAGTCTTCCTGGTATTGCTCCCATAGGTCGTCATTTATAAGCTTAAAATATTCATATTCAAGAACTTTGAATTTAATATAGTTATTAACATTAGTTATAGACGTAAGGTTAACTCCCTGCCTCCACTTTTCTTAACCTTTATTAACTTGCTTGCTTAGGTCTGCCATACTATATAGTGTAGTATAGTACGTTGCGGGTAAGGAAGGTCTTGTAGTGGTCCGTAAAGGCGGTTAATAGGTCTATAACGGTTTGCAGAAGGGTAGGGGGTTTCCGTAAGGTCTTATAACGGTCCGTAAAAGCGATTAACAGGTCCATAGTGGTTCGTAGAGGGGTAAGGGGTCTCCGTAAGGGGTCTAAAAAAGAGGTCGGAGGGTATAGTAGGAATAGGGGTTCAAGGTTTAGAGGTAGATTAAGAGTAGGGGTTCCGTATAGGTCTGTATTTACGTCTATTATACTTCCGGTAAACCGTACTAAGACTTAAATAAGTATACAGAGTTGGTAATAAGTCTGTAATCCCCAACTTCCAACCTTCTAGTAGGTCGTACTAGGAGTCTAAACGGGTAGTCGCTATCGTGTATCGCTTGGTGGGAGGTGTCAAGTAATTGCTAATCTATGCGCGCTTACTAATCAGTGTTTGTACCAACTTAATAGTACAATTAAGTCGTATCCAGGGGCACGAAATACGTATAGTATCGTATACTCTTTTGGATGGTGGTAACTGTCGATTGTATAAAGCAGACTACGTAGTCTATATACTAATGCGCCTCCCCCTTAATTAGTTAGTGCTCTAGGAGTGCACCAGACGCGTAAGCGGGTGGTTGGTGCACCGAACGCGTAAACGCGTGGTTGATGTACCGAACGCTTAAGCACGCGGTTGGTACAACAGGTGCTGTAATTATACACATATTATTAATTAAGTTAATAAAGTATAAACCGTTACCGTTATTAACAATTATAGGAGGTAGTAGTAGCACTTTATAAGTTATAGAATTATCTTTTAAAGGTTGCGATAAGCTTACGTAAAATATTAGGTGTATTTTTATTTTAGTTGGCAGTTTAAGCTTATAGGTGTATGGGCTTAGTTTCTTTTTAATTTAAATACGGACCTATAAACTTCCAATTAAGTTTCTTTAAGGGCCGTTAAGTCTATAGGTTTTGCGTATTTAGGCAAACCATATTACCTTCCTTAAAGTCCCATGCGGGAGCTCGTCCTTTATTTATATGCCATTTCTATACCGTTTAAGCGTATGTTAATTCACTTTGTAATAGTTCCGTTAACTGCTTTATTTAATTAGTAAAGTTATATGTATTAATTAACTGGATCTGTTTAATTGTAGGTCCTATTATATTAATTTTAGGTTATGGTTTAAATCTAAGTTAAGGGTCTTATCCGTAGGTTACGTAGAACGGCGTTACGCCTGTTAATACATTTATCGTATTATTTGCAGTAAACTTAGCTAAAGGCAGCCATTTTTTCTAGTCGTCTTATAGGTAGGAGTAGTATATTTATAGGCATTATTCTATAATCATGTTTATAATTTCGGTTTAACCATCTATCTTTAGATAAAATGCAGTTAAGAGTTGTGTTTAAATACTTAATTGTTTATATAGAGCTTGCTAGAAGTCTAAAACGAACTAGCTTCTACGGTTGGATATTATTAAGTTAGGAAGTCCGTATAGCTTAAAGACGTGCTTAATAAAACATTTAGCTACTAATATCGTATTAATTAAGTCTATGGAAATTATATATTATATTTTTATAAGGTGGTTAATAACTATTATAATATTTGTGAACCTATTACTGCTAGGCAAGTTAACTACAAAATTAATTAAGATGTCGCGCTATCTTTATATTAGAATTGGTAGCGGTTAAAGTACTCCTTACTTCTTTATATAAGAGGTCTTTCCTCACACGTATATCCTGTATACTTAAACGTATTTTTATATATAGTCGTGCATTATAGGCTAGTAGTATACTTGTTAAATAATCTTATAGGTCTTTGCACGGCCAGGATGCCTTACTATAGGGAAGTTGTATATAAATTTAAGTATCTTAAATATTAAAGGTTTGGAATTCGGAACTACTATCTTTTGTTAATAGTATAATTAATTATTTTAAATTTCGCATTTAGCAAGTGTAATATCCTTATACTATTGTTTTCCTGTTTAGATTACCTTTATTATATTTATTATCTATACATTATTCTTATATTTGTATTCTATTAGCTTATTAATTTCTATTTCCTATTTATTAATTTCTAATTCATTTCTATCGAGTTCCGTATTTAGAAATATAGGATATAGTTTTTTAAAACGTTTAGGGGGTAATAAGATCTATAATTAATTTATAATCTGTTTATCTAAAGCGTTTATAGGTAGATCCTGTAATTATTATATTAATATATTAGACTTCTAGTTAAGTTTACCTAGTTAGTATATAATCTTAAAGTTGAATTATAAGAGGTATTTAGCCTAATAAATTTAGCGCTGCGTTAACTGCTTTATAGTTATAAAGTACTGTAGGTTCTTATGGTCCGTTAATATATATATTAGAAGTAATAATCCTTTAAGCTTGGGATGCCATCGTTTAAAGCATCTAATAATTATAAGCAGTTCCTTATTGTATATCTTATAGTTTAATTTAGTAGAGGCGAGTTTCTAGAAGAAAAAGGCTACTGGATATAGCTCGCCATTCTTATTATATTGCGACAATACTCCGCCTAGCGCATAATTGGATAAGTCTATTTTAACAATACATTTAAGGTTAGGGTTAAAGTAGGTAAGAATTAGAGTAGTTATAAAGCAATATTTTAAGTTATTAAAAGCTTATTTGCATTTAGCAGTCTATTTAAATTTTATATTCTTCTTTATTAGGTTTACTAATAGCTAGGTAATTTCCAAGAAGTGGTTAATAAATTAATAATAAAAGTTTGCAAATTCTAGAAATCTTTAAATATCTTATATATTACTAGGGCTTTCCTAGTTTATAATTATAGTGACTTTCTTAGGGTCTATTTTAATTCTGTTACGGGATATAATCAGACCTAAGTATATAACTTTAGATGCGTGAAACTTGCATTTCTTAATGTCGCATTATAAACCCATATCTTATAAGCGTTTAAGGACCATTTTAATATATTTCCAATGTTTAGAAAGCGAGGACAAGTAAATTAAGATATTATTAATATACGCAGTAATAAATATATTAAGGAATTTATAAAGCGTATTATTAATATATTACTAAAATATACCAGGACTATTTTTTACGCTGAATAGCATTACTAGGTATTTAAAGAGTCCCTATTATATATAAAAAGCTATATACTTCTTATCTACTTTATATATACAGATTTTATTAAAGGTAGTAACTATATTAAGCTTTATAAAGTACCATGCCCTTACCAAATAGTTAAGCGTCTCTTAAATTAGGGGAATTGGATATTAGTTTTAAATCGTAGTTATATTTAAAGCTTAATAGTTAATATAGAATCTTAAGCCTCCTCCTGGCTTTTTAATAAATAATATAGGTAAAGCGAATGGAGATTAACTAAGGCGAATAAATTCTTTTTCTAGATACTTATTAAGGTATTATTGCATTATAAGCAGTTCTTCTTATAATATACTGTATAGCGGACTAAACTTTAGTATTATGCCCGGCTTAAGTTCTATCTTAAAACCGTACTTATCTTAGTGCGGGGCTAGTTAGTCTATAAATCGTTTTTTAAACTCGTTAATTAGGTTGTAGCGCTCTTTAGGTATAAGAGGTTAAGGATTAATATACTGTTTTGGTTCTGGTGCTTTTTTAATATCTTCTATAGTTATAGCAAGGACTTTATAATCTTGTCTTTTTGCTAATAAGATAAAGAGTGCGGCCTACATTATACAAATTTTAAGAGATTTTAACAAAATATCTTTACAATCCTTACCATAATCGGCAGTTATGGCTTTATTATATTAGCTCAAGGTTTATAGCAAGGGCAATTTATATTATATTAATTTTAAATAGTTATGTGCATGCTTATAGGGCAAATGGTTTTTTAAGTAATAACTTTAGCAGTAAGTTGTATGGAACTTTAGTGTTTCCTTAACCCAACTAATTAAGGGGTTATGTTGTTTTAGCCATCTATATCTAAGTATAACTTTGTATTGCTTTAAGGGTGTTATAAACAAGGAGATGTATTTAAGGTATTCGCCTATTCGCATTTTTACTAGGGCGTAGTGCGTTATTTCGCTATATATTAAGGGTTTGCCATTAAAGCCTTATAGGCCTTAGGGCTTATTAAGTTTCTTTAAATTTAGGTGTTAAGTTTTTGTATAGTTTATATCGACAAAGCCTCTACTGGTGGCTCCGCTATCTATTAGGATTTATACCTTCTTCTATTTTTTAAGTATTTAAATTTCGCTAAGTACATTAAAGGAGTTATACCGTGTATTAGCGCTGGAAAAGCCTAGACACTTATACTCTTCCACTTTTTATCCTAAGGCGCGACTTAGCCTTAAGATGATTTGTTTTCTAAGTTAACCAAAGGTAAGATGCTTTATGGCAACTAAATATAATTAATAGAGCGGGTATAATTTAAGAAACGGAAGGAACTATGGCGGACTTTTTTTAAAAGGGTAAGTTCGGCAATGCTTTTAAATATATCCTTTTTTACCGCATCTAAAGCATTCTCCATTTATAGCTTAAGTTCTTTATTCGTTGGTTCCTAAGGGTGTATAGGATTAAGCGGCGTTAAGGTCCATAGGGTTGTATATAGAGCTTTTAGGTTTCGGAGACGGATCGCGCTTTAGGGTATATACCGGTTTTGTAGAGTTCTAGATGTAAGGTATAGTTAACTTTAGAGAACAAGTCTATTTATTATATTAAAGGTCCTTATTAATTTGTTAATATATCGTAGCAAATTTAGACAGGTTTTTTGGTAGTTTTCTACCTACTAACTAGGCTCTAATCTTATCCAAAATAGCTTGTTAAAGGGCAGTAACTCTAGCGGCTTTACTCCAATCTAGCTTACTAATAAGACCTAAAAATTCCGAAAAGAAGCTGGTAAAGTCTTGGTTCCGTTATTATAGGTTCTTAAGTTTAGTAATAGCTATATATTTACAGCTAGCGTTATTATACATTCGTTTTAGTAGAGAGATAAAGGTTTTAAAATTAATGAAAGTGCTATTGCGGAAGAATGGATCTATAATTTATACAGTGTCTTTGTTTAATTAAGATATTCTATAGCTAACCTTGCTAGCTTTAGTAGGATATTAATTATAGTTTATTAAAAGTTTAAGACGGAGCTTGGTTATAAAGGGATATAGGTTATTTTGGTTTTTATTAAACATTAGAGGATTAGGGAGCTTTTTAGGTTTTATAATAGGTACTTAGTTAGTTATATATATAGGTTAAGCTAATATTACCAGTTCTATATTCTTATTTAATAGGCCGGGTTTAAATACCATTATATTAATATTGTTTGTAGGTGTTATTATTAGGGTCTATAATATAAGTGCCTTAACATTATAGAGTTCTTTATAGAGTGCTTCCATTAATCACTAGTGCTAGGCTTCTAGTGCAGCCCACTGCTAAGCTAAGGCGTCCGTAAAGGACTATTATATTATAGTTAACTGTTCCCTAACTAGGGTTATAATACTTATGGTTATTAAAAGGGATTTGGGTTAGTTTGCCATTTTAATAGTAGTTGTTTTAATATAACGTAATATAAGGGCGCAAAGAGGCTTTAGGGAAGATTTAAAAGAATAATATAAATTCTATCTAAATCTATGGGTATATAGCTCTTATAGAGTATAAGACGTTGCGTAAGGAAGAGAAAGGAATAACGAGAGAATTATATAATTAAACAGTCAGGAGTTTTAGTGGTCGGTATATGCGTATATACGCATACGGTCTTTAACAGACTTCGGTATTACGGCGCTAGTAGAAAACGGTGGATTATAGCGGACAATTATAGGCAGTTGTAGACAGTTATAGACAGTTGTAAATAGTTGCAGACAGTTTTAGATAGTTGCAGACAGTTTTAGATAGTTGCAGACAGTTTTAGATAGTTGTAGACAGTTTTAGATAGTTATCTGTCAAGTGTTTTACCGAGACATTCCTACTGTAACTGGGCTAGTCCCGTTACACCTTTTTAGTGTTATTTATCTATTTGGTATATATAATAAAATAGGTTTCGCTTATAGGTCGCATTATATTTGCAAGGTCTATTAGCCAGATCCTATTAGTTATCTATAAAAGATTATACTTCTCTGCCATCTTTATTGCATATTCCTATTAGTTAAGCTACTAGGTAATTTTTGCCTGCTTAAGTCTCTTAAGCAATTCTATATATTGCAGCTATACCTTCCTTATTATAAAGTTCTTTAAGGGCTTAGTATCTTCTTTTAACCAAATTAGCCATTTCTTAACTATGAGGGAAGGGTTAAGTAGTAGCTTCTTCTAAATTGATACTATAGACATAACCTAGGTGCGGATCTGTTAAAGATAATCTCCCTATCTTAGGAAATACTTTATATCCTAATTATAGTATTGTCTACTATTCTTGTACGCTTTCTGTTAATTCGTTAAGAGCTATGCATATAAGGTTACATTTTTATTAAAATCTGTAACTTCTAGATAGGCTAGTTCTTATAATAGACCTTATTAAGGTACTGCATTATCTAGGTTAACGTGGGCCTAAATTTACTGATCTACGAGGACTCGGAGTTGCTATAGCTATTATTCCCAGTCTTCTAGCTTATTAAGGATAATTATAGTTAACAAACTTGACGTTGGTGGAGTTATTTAACCAACAGGTAAAGGAGGAATTAAGATAGTACCTTGTTGTTAGGATTGTCTTTACTGTTAGGATCGTCCTCATTGTCAGGATTGTTCTATAACAATTAAGGTGGAATCCCGTAGAAGACTTAACCTATAATAATTAAGGTAGGATTTTATTAAAGTCTGCGTCTTTTAATAATAAGTTATCAGAGTCTAACAATAATAAGTTATCAGAGTCTAACAATAATAAGTTATCAGAGTCTAACAATAATAAGTTATCAGAGTCTAACAATAATAAGTTATCAGAGTCTAACAATAAGGTAGAATTTCTTCAAATAATTAAGTAATAGCTGAATAGCTTCTTAAGTTGGCGGACCGGGCTTATAACCTTTAGAAAGTTTATATAGAGCTATTTATTAATAAAATAGATGAATTGATTAATAATCTTGACTTAATAGTTAATTGACCTATCTGGAGCCCCTGGGGCTTTGAGCTACGAAGAGAGATTTACAATCCACGTGCTCCGTGCACGTGACTCGTATATATAACCTACGCCTTTAGAGAATACAGACTATCTAACAAATATTAGGCTGTGAGTTTTTAATAAGTTAGTAGGTTGTCTAAGGCTACTGCGATCTTTTCTTATAGTTAGACCGTTAGCTTATTGTATAGGTCTAAGCGGTAGTTTTTAAGGGGAACCTAGCCTTTACCTACTAGGTATAAGAGCTAAGTCTAAAACTTAGTAAAAGTTTAGTTTGATTTTATTATTAGGCGGTTATAGTTATATTAGGCATCCCGTTCTTTATTCGGATTAATATAAATAGTAGCTAGATGCTGCATTACTTTATTAACAGATATAAACTAAATAGGTAACTCGTCCTTAAACTTAGCCTAAAGGTGTCGCTAGGTGTCCCTAATAGTTCGACCAAAGAGGTAAAGCATTTTAGCTTCTTTAGAGGGGAAATGGTTATAGTTAATATAGAGCTTTTCTTGTACTTAGATCCTCTAATTCTTAAAGGTAGGATCTATCCCATTAAATAGTGGTTAAGGATTAGGGAGCTTAACGGATTTTAATTACTTCGCTATTATATCCGTACTACTAGGAGTATTATATTTAGTAGAGCAAATAGGTTAACTAGGGCTTCTATTAGGGGAGACTAAGCTATCTTATAGGGCTGCGAGGCTCTTTAGGATCTTATCTAAAGTCTCTTACACAGCCTTAGCTGTAAGGCAATTAGCTACCTACTTAGCCGCCAGATTATAAATCTACTTACGCATACTTAGGGTATTATTGTTATCTTTAATTTCTAATTCTAACTAGATCTCGTGTTCCTCTTAGGTAGAAGTAGATTTTTTAAATAAGCTTGCTTTAGGTGCCATTATTGGCTTCTAAAGACGCGTTAGAATTATACGGTTTAGTTTTAATTTTAGGGTTCTTTTAGGGGTGCAGGTTAAGTATAGTCTGGCCTATAAAGTGGGATATTATTAGGGCCTTCCTAGGCGTAGTAGTGTGAGTTTTTTTTAATATCTAAGTATAATATATTAACGTGTTATTGCAGACGAAGGACTTTTTTTAGGGTAGGATATTATTAAGGCCTTCCTAGGCAATATTGGGAGAGCTTAGTATAATATAACGGGCTTATATAAATGCTTCTAAACCAAAGCTTGTAGATTACTACTATATAAAAATACTAAGCTAAGGAGAAGAAGAAGTTTATTAAAGACTAGTAAGATACAAAGGGGTTGCTAAGACGCTAGTAGTAAGTAAGCTAATAGCGATTTTCTATCCCGGGAATGGAAAATCCTAATTAGTTAGCTTTATAAGTAGTATCGGCAGAATATAGCAAAATTTGGCAGAATTTAGTAGAATGCCCAGAAAGTAGTAGGTAACGCGCTCTAGCACCGTCACAGTTATAAAAATATTAATGCTAAAGAGGCGGCCCAACTGTATATCTACTACGTCTACTAAATTTACGGACTACTAAATACTATTATATACCATACCGGAAATTATAAGGGGTACTTTAACTTTAAGGAACTTAGACTCCGTATATACCTTACTATCTGCTATATATAGAATTTAAGTATATATTATAAGTAATCCCAAATATATAGGTATCTTCGTACTTAAAAATTACTATTATATTGTCACTACCACGCTATAAAGGGCTTAGTTAATAGAATAAGGATCTATTAGTAGCTAGTAAACAAGAATTCCAAGATAAAGACTAGAAGAAGGTTAAGGAAAGAACACGTCTATATATATAGCGCCAAGGCTCGGCTTGGCCGAGCCCCTAACTAGGGTCTATAATAGTGCCATAATACGCACCTAATTAGTAGAGGACCTCCCTTTATAGCGAAATAGATTTACTAGATAATAGCGTCGCTATTAAGCTTATACCGCTACTAAAAACTATAAACTAGTCTATCTAAGCCTATAGGCCTACTATAGTGCTATAAAGTTATTATTAACCTTATAACGTAGTCCATGGGTAAGCGGCCCGTACGGGTAAGCGGCCCACCTCAAAACTCTATCAAAAATTGGAAAATTACACCTTAATATCTTAACAACCACCTAATAATAAATTCTAATAATTTGGATTTGGACTTTTATATATACTCTACAGCTTTTATTAAAGTTGCATCGTAAATAGATTAGTAGTTTTTAGGATATTATAATTTAGAGGCTAAAACGAGGCCAAACAAGGCCAAATAACTATATCTTAAAAACAACTAACCTATTTGCAATGTAACTTTAATAGAAGCTGTAAATTATATATAAAAGTCTAAATCTAAATTATTAGAATTTATTATAAAGTGGTTGTTAAGATATTAAGGTGTAATTTTTCCAATTTTTGGTGGGGTTTTAAGGTAGGCCGCTTACCTATGCGGGCCGCTTACCCATGGACTACGTTATTAGGTATAGCGTAAAGATTTATATTAGTATGTCTAAGAGTTAGCGTCGCTGCCAGCGTCGCTGCCAAGAGGCTAATAACGTAAGCAGTTAGCGAGCTTATAGAGTCGTAATAGTCAGTCAGCTATAAGACTGCAGCTAGCAGGCAGCTCGCTGCCTTAGTAGTGAGATTTGGTAGTAAGTTAAAGCTTTTAGTAGAAGTTAAGGATATTTAAATCTTTAACTAAGATTGTACGCTAAGCAATAAGAAACCCATAGGAATCTTTTGCTTAACTATAGTAAATAAAGCATTTTCCCTAATATCTCTGTTCTCCTATGCTAAAATTTACTATTTTATTACCTATGTAAAATACAACGTATATTACATTTTACGCGTTAGCTAGGCAGTAAAGCTTCCTCCTCTGCTTCTTTCTCTACTTCTTCCTTATTAAATTCACCATCTATATATTACTTAACTCCTTTAACACCGCATAGGGTTTATAGATTAACTACTTTCTCCCTCTTCTAATTAACGATAATACCAAATTAGGCAATTAAGATAATTCTATATTACAAAAGCCTCCTCTAGCTAATTAGAACTACAGCTATATCTTTCCTATTAATTAGGACAATCTCTACCTAATAATATAGTAAGTTTACTGGTAAATATGGATACTAAGTTACTAATAAGCGGTTGCTATTAAGTAAAGCTCCTATATTATTAATATAAAAGCATAGGGTAGACCTTTTTTAGAATAGTTCTTTAGGTAAAAAGAGGCTCTAGCTATATAAGCTCTGCCATCTAGCTTAAAGACTATGTACTTTACTTATAATTAACAGCAACAATTATATTAATAGCTATTTAAAATTAAAGCATAACCTTATTATTAACCCTAAAAGTTATAATAGTAGAATATAACAACCGGCTATAAAAGCCTCTACTTCCGCTAGCGGTTATAAACACTAGCCGTTCTAGGCAGCTGGCTATATTTAAACCTGGTTAATAAGCTTAAATATTAATCTTACTAGCTATAAGCCAACTACAGAGGCAGAAAAGCTAGCTTGGTAAGGTAAATTGAATAGAGCATTATATTTAATTAAATCTATTATAAAAATAGAGCCTCCGGAGCCCTTACCACTAACTATTCTATCTACCTTTTAAGCCTCTACGGGTGTAGGATAAGTTTAGCTATATTTAAATACTATATTAGGTAAATTAGAGCTAGATTTTAATCGGGCAATGTTTATATTTGTATATAGAGGTACTGCCAAAAATCTGAAATAAAATACCATAAATTCTATATAAATTTCCTAATTGGGACAGCTAGCTGGCAGCTTGACAGTCAGCGTACGTTATTCAACAGTCAGCGGACAGCGAGCGATCCAATTGACGCAGTCAGTCAGCTATTTTTCTCGAGATCGCAGCTAAGCTGACTGTTGGACACACTGATTTATATAAGGTTACTACCCACGTTAGTACTTTCTAGGTAAAGCAGCTACTAACCTAGCTAGTATAAAACGACCCCATACGTCTTAGGTCTGGCTTACGATATAATCTAATACTAATTATTAGATCGCCTAGCTAGTGGCTATTAGGCCTATAGCTGTTTAGCCGATAAAGGAATTTGCATAGCGAGAGGCGAGATCTAAAATTCGAGCTTTCTTATGCTAGAAAGCCCGATTAAGATGTCTATGGGTAACGTGAGTCCTTGCCCTGCAGGGTTGGGAGATTTCATAAATGTACTAAAGTTACGTGAAGCTTCGATAATCCGTTTTCCGCGCGCCAGCTTCCCCGTCACCAGCCTACCGCCTCGCAACTCGTCCCATGCGACCCTAGCGAAACACTCCATTGAAATGGACTGATCTTATCAACAATCAGTTCACTTGCGTCTATGGAAGGCCCGGCGGGCGGGGGGCATCGAAACGCCCGGGGCCTTGGCGTAAGGATTCAGTGTGTCTTACATACCGCACTATTCTGAAATGATCAAAGGGTGGCGCACCGTAGCGGGCTTCTAGATGTGGTCATGGGCGGCTACGCGTCCACTCACTTGAGCTCCTCGCGGTATCGTACCCTTCGTCTGCCTGATGCTAACCTGACCTCAGGAGATTGTTTTCGGAGACTCGCAGCTCCTCTACCCAATCATTTCAGCTTTAGAGCGCCATGCGGCCACTTCCGTGGTACGGGAAAATCATCCAGCGAGGGGCTTGAACAAATCAAGGTTTCTTTTTCCAATTTCATCTTGGATCTCTTGTCAGAGCTCGTGACGCATTGCTCTCCTGATCTAAATGTGCTGCTGTCATGAGATCTCAAAGACCTCCGCTATATGGCGGGGACAGAAGATAAACTAGGTGCTTTAGCACGCACCTTGCTTGTTTGCAAATTTGTTAAGTTTTCATGGCTCATACTCAATCCATATCCAGATCAGCTTCAACCCAAGTCGGTATAGACAATGACGAAGTCAGGAAGACAAACTCGTTACCCACCTCCATAGTCTCGTCGACTGCTGAGACCGTCATCAATACACCGCGTGCGTCGGATAGCGCAGGCAAGAGCTACGAACGCGACGTAACACATTGGCTTCAGCCTGCCATATTGCCAGAGTCAAACGCAGTCTGGAACAATATCGGCAACTTCGCGGCCGAATCTGCCGTTGATGTATTGGCGTTTTCATCGTCATTCACAGGATGGAAAGTCTCCGCCAATGACAAAACGGTAGAAGAGATGTTTCCGGTACGACGGTGCTGTCAGTAAAGTGTTCAGTCGCTAAATCCCTGTCAATAGCAAGTAGTAACAGACAAGAGTTCACATCCCCAACTCCTTGTCTTGTACGTCCACAAATCATACTTGAGATCATGATGGCTAAAGCATAGTAGACTGATATATCTTGACGACCAGCCCAACGCGAGCTATCAACGGCGCGCAAGGATTACCCGGAGCTTAGCATCACTACTTCAAACAACATTCAATCTTCATGAGTCATTTATCCTTGATTTACTTGGTCGACCGGACTATTGGTCTAGCCGAGCTCACGGCTTAGGCGTATCCTTCCAACCAGGTGACAGTTACGGCACGTGTATTGCTGGCCAATAGCTATATCCAAGCTAACACCTGCAGAATTCGAATGTCAACATCCTCGATGGTTGATGAAGGAGCGGTGGACACACAAAGGTCCGTTATCACCTTGCTCAGTACTCCTACGGTATTGCAGCACCCGCAACACGAATCTTTATATCATATCAGGAGCGCGAGAAGATAGTTGCCTTGCCGTTATTCGCGATCGTTTCGGATACAAAGAGCTTGCGCAAGGTCCTGCTTCGCTCTCACCAGAAGTACTACTGGCTCTTGAGTATGCATCAAGATGCTCTTTCTCTATTCATGCGGCAGTGCTTGGAGAATCTTTCGAGCAGTCGAAGGCGTACATCGCTCAAGCTCGAGAAAGGCTTTTCTCAGAGGTGAGTAACTAGTCTTGCTATATTAGGCACATATTAACGCGCGTATGAGATCGACGGGGTCAAAGAGAATAACTACAATGGAGTAAACCCCAAGCAGAGAGACAAGATCCGTAGCATGACAGAGGGGCTTCATGCAGTGTCCCAAACCATAGATTCGGGCATGGCCAATGTGGCGATGTCCCTACTCCTCACAAATGCGATGAAAAATGCGTTTGAGAGGGTTTACCCAAAATCTTCAGATGGAGCGGACACGGTGCAGCAAATCGACGACTCTCTCCACTACCTCACCGAGTCGTGGCATAGTCAGGAGAGCTGGCTCGTAAACTATCGAGCACGTAAGGACACTGCAATGGGCTTTGTAAGCTATATCATGGCGGGTGCATAAGTCGAATTGCTAACTGATGCAGGTCTTCAACACCGTGACACAAATTGACAGCGCGGTGAATATTGACATGGGTCAAAAGATGTCCGATGATAGTTCTTCGATGAACGCCATCACTATTTTGACCATGATCTTCCTTCCCGCGACTTTCATCTCCGTAAGTTCCTCAAACTTACCTAAAATGTAAGCTTACTTTGGTTTCAGGGACTTTTCAGCTCAGGGATCATGGCCTTGGAGCCCCAAGCAGATAAGCGAATATGGAGCACTGCATTTCTTGTTCCTTACCTTTATGCCGTCCTCCCTACTACCTTTATTGTGCTTTTACTATATCTTGGGAGGAGGCAGATATCGGATATCCTCTATAGACGGAGAAGGAAGAAATTTTTTTTATCTGAGAAGATAGATGTTTAAGTATGCTGTATGATAGCTTGAAAAATCGCGAGGCCCTCGATATTTCCTGACATTTGAGTGTCACGGATCGGCTTCCATTTTTACAGTACTAGCAGCATGAGTCGAGCGGATCAACGCCGGCGAGCTAGTCAGCGTGCTCCATCACTCAAGGACTAACCTCAAAATGGAACCTTGGCCTGTTCACTAACGTAGGGAGATCTGGATCGCTCTAATAGGCGTTAAATTGCCGAGCTGTATGTCAAGTTAGCTCAGGCTTGGCAAAATTGGAATTCTTTCTAACACCACATATATCTAATATAAAAGTATTCTAGAATTCTGTTGGAAATGTAAAATTTGGACAAAGTAGGCGACAGTGAACGAACAGAAGGCGATAGTGAAACTGCTGTAAACGCACCTCGCCACATTATAAAGGGACGATGACGATCTGCACCAACCACACTCTTATACGGGAGGCGTTGAACCTTTTGAAGAACGAGGTTGGAGTGTGCGTGGTTGCCATTGATATATTTGGCGTTATTTAGTGGGAATTACCAGCAAACAATTGACGCTTAAGGTACTTCGATCCGCCACCTTAGATAGCGAAGATGGCCTACCCGCACCAGCTACAGGGTTGAAATTAGTGTACAGGAGAGCGGACGAACAAAGATCCTCTGTGCTTGACAGAGTGACCGTAGCCACGTAATGCCATTCAGGCTAACATCATGACCCTCTGCTGCGCCCATGGTGCCTTGCGATAATTGTCCTCATTATCATGTCCGCCGCTTGTGTCCGCCGCTTGTGTTTGTCGCTGCGCTCCCTTATAATGCCTTGCCACGCCTTACTGCGATCGACCTCGCTGTTGTCGTGCCTGTTGTCGTGCCCCGCCGCAGCCAACGCTGTGCCAATGGTATAGCCGCAAGATAACAGAAGCAGGTGTCACCCATCAACGTTGGTTGGCGAGGCGAGGGTAGTAAGCTAAGAGGACGTTGTCGAGGCACAAGCGGAGCAAGTAGAGGATAAAGTTACGGTGATGGAAAGCAGACGTGGTTCGAAGCGTGGAAATTCGGCGTCGACGTTAGCGAAGGATAAGATTCAAAGGAGCGAGGCAAAGGTCGCGAAGGCTCGAAGCACATGTTCCTTGAACGAAGACCCAAGCTACGCTGCTTCAAGAACGCAGCAGGTCAGCAAGCTGTGAGCGTGCGAGGTCGTGTCAGATAATCTGTATTCTCTAAGGGCTCGTTCGATAACTTTTTTTGACCTGTTCGCGCCCACCTGTTCGACCCCCTGTTTTGTGCCCACCTGCGCCCGTCTGTAGGATTATAAGCGCAACTAGTGGGCGCCACAGCAGGGGTGT
>Ga0307507_10002367_pt1 | contig 39935 bp, 23 predicted proteins | sample 7_EM_MG_FD_207223 | JGI IMG/M metagenome (GOLD analysis project Ga0307507, IMG submission 207223) | Populus trichocarpa ectomycorrhiza microbial communities from riparian zone in the Pacific Northwest, United States - 7_EM | ecosystem: Host-associated > Plants > Roots > Unclassified | place...
TTCTTTAAGTCTAATCTTTGCAACTTAGTTAGTAAGATTCTTATTCTTTTCTACCTTCTTTAGTGCCCTATTAATGCGCGTATCTCCTATTATAACTCCTGCAGGTCTCTTATCTTTAAATAAACACCAATAGTCCTGTAGGGAGTGTCCTCGTATTCCGTACGCTAAGCACTTAGGCGTTGGCTTCTTATAGGACGTCTCCTTATCTACTAGTGTCCTGGCTCTCTTTAAGCGTCTATTATATGCTAAGGCCTTTCCTCTTCGTGAACCTTTAGTAGTATTAGAGTAATCCTTAGTGGCTTACTCTATAAAGTCTGCATTAAAGGTACTGCCTCTTATAGTAGCATTGGCTTTTTTTAAGGGTGTTCTAAGTCCTTCTTGCAGCTCCTTTACTACTCTATAGTATTTGGAAGATCTCGACTTCTAAGAGTTATTTGACTCGGTAGTATACTTTATATAGTAGGCGTCGCTAAAAGGTTGAATAACTTCTGCTAAATCTTAAAGCTAGATACTATTGGATATTTAAGGGATCTTATACTTCTCTCCTAGGGACATTACGTGTTCCCATTAATCTAGCCATTAGTTTAATTTTAATAACTATTTAAACCCCTTAAGGGCTTCCGTGTACTAGTATTATACCTTCTTCCTAACAAATAATAAGGTAGGTTCTGTGTTCTCCTTTAGCCAAGATAGCCATTCTTTAACTGTTAAGAAAGGGTTAAGCAGTAGCTTCTTCTAAATTAATACTATAGATATAATCTGGGTGCGGATCTGTTAAAGATAATCTTCTTATCTTAGGAAATACTTTATATCCTAGTTGTAGTATTATCTGCTGTTCTTATACGCTTTCTGTTAATTTGTTAAGAGCTGTGCATATAAGGTTGCATTTTCATTAAAATCTGTAACTTCTAGATAGGCTGGTTCTTATAGTAGACCTCGTTAAGGTGCTGCACCATCTAGGTTAATGTGGGCCCAAATTCGCTAATCTACAAGGGCTCGGAGTTGCTATAGCCATTGCTCCCAGTCTTCTAACTTATTGAGGATAATCGTCGTCGACGAGCTCGACGTTGGTGGAGTCATTTTGACTAATAGGCAAAGGAGGAATTGAGATGGTATTTTGTCGTTAGGATCGTCAGGATCGTCAGGATCGTCCTTTAACAATTAAGGTAGGATTTCTTATAGAATCTCGTAGAATCTCATGGAATCTCGTGTCAGAATCGTCCTGTGACAATTAAGGCAGGATTTCTGTCAGAGTCTGCATCTTGACGATAAGGTGTCAGAGTCTAACGATAAGGTAGAATTTCTTCAAATAATTAAGTAATAGCTAAATAGCTTCTTAAGTCGGCGGACCGGGCTCATAACTGTCAGAAATTCGTGTAGAGGGGTTCATTGATGCAATGGGTTGATTGATTAATAATCTTAACTTAATCGTTGATTAATGCTTGATCATTTAACCTAGGGCCCCTAGGGCTCTATGAAGAGATTTACGATGCACGTGCCCCGTGCACGTGACTCGTGCACGTGTCCCACGCCTTAGAGAATATAGATTATCTAACATTAACATCCGCAAATATTTATAGCTAAGCCTATAGCCAAGTTATAAACATCTTTAAATGTCTTGCCCCCCCTAATTAAGCCATTAATATATATATACCATTGGCCTATTAGGCTAGCCATACTCCTATATATTTACCCTATATAGTAAGGTTACTTATCTAGTTACTAAGCGGCTAGTAAATAGATCTGTTTTCTCTACCTCTCCTCCCCAGTCTATATCTGCATATATTTAAAAAAATAAAAACCCCCCTTACGGCGCCGCTTCTCTAGTAGCGTCCTATTTTAAAAATAGCGTTAATTAACATTAGTCGCATAAAGATTAACGTTATAATACCAAACTATACACTAACGTGTAGAGTATCCTCGCCCTTATATATGCCAAAAGGCCTAAAAATATATCTTTAAATTATAAGCTAAAGCAAAAGGAGTTTAAGGTAGGTAGGTAGGTGCTTTATAAAGTAGTATAATAGCTAACGCGCGCTTCTTCCTCCTAGGCCTTCTATAAAAAGAAGTAGTATTATAATATCAATACTATTATAGAAGAAAAGCTTCTTCTTTTTCGTATTTAAGGAGGTTATAGGCCAGCCACTAAAAGCAAAAAGCTATAAGATTAGTAATAATGTACCCTAGGATAAGACACGGCTCTTTTAGTGCTTAGTTTACAGCTATATTACAGCCTTAATAGACCTCTACTAGGCGCAGAAAGCTATAAAAATAAATAGTCACTAGTCTTTATAGGAGGATAATATTAGGGAGTACCTAAAAACTCTATAATAGAGGGATGCGTAGTGGGAAAAGGACCAGTTTTCGGATAAGGGTAGAGATATACTACTTAATAAATATATAGAGGATAAGTTTAAAAATATCTACTGCCAGCTATAGGCCTATAGAGACTCCTTACTAGAATGCTACCTCTATACACTTATAGATATCCTACTAGGCCACTATATACTTACCTATAGCGGTAATAGGCGCTTCGCTAAGATCTTAGACCTATTTACCTTTAAGTTTAAGGGCGAAGGCCCTACACGCTATATACCCCTAATATTTACTATATATACTAGCAAGTAGAACCAGTATAGCCGCCTTAAGACTATTAGGGCTCTACATAATAAGAAGCCGCTTATCTATATACTTAGCAGGCTAGCTTTCTACCTCCTATATTACTAGGACCTTAGCAATAAGCTATTCCTAGACTTTAGTAAGTAGTTAGTATAGTATAATATCCGCCTAATTAAGAGCAGCGCTAAAAACTATAAGGCGGCCTTTTTATACAACTTATAGCGGGAGTAGGTTACTAAGGCGTTTTAATATATTAGCGTCTTCTTATAAAAGAAAACCTATATTAGATAAAGCACTAGTACTAAAACGGTAGAGCTAAAAAGGGTTAGTAAAGACCAGATTAGATATGCTAGTAGGTAAAACCAGAAGCAGATAGTTAGCTACTACTTAAACTTACTACTATAGAAGTTTATACAGACAATAGCCGGCTATATGCTATAAATAAGCTGCTTTAAGATTTATAGGGCAAGTATTGCCCCCCCTAATATACTACTATTAAAAATCTAGCCGGAGCTAGATGTCTAAAAGGGTTAGTTTAGCCCTTAAATTGGGCAGATTAATAACCTTGCGGCTATAGGCGCTATAAACCTCCTATTCTACCTCTAGGAGGTTATTTTATAAAACTTAGTAGTCCTTTATAAGATGTTCCTAAGCAGCCCTATATAGAACTACCCTGTTTTTTAGTATAAGGCCTATCTACCCTTTATACAGAAGGTTAAAACCTATCTATAGTAGGAGGAAGAAAGCCCCAGCTAGCTATTAATACTCTACTAGGCTGTGCTAGCTATTATAGACTGCTTAAAGACTATAGACGCCTAAAACAACTAGAGAGTATATAAGAACAACTAGAGATTATATAAGCTATAGGCGTTAATTAACCATCTAGCTAAGTCCTAGTAGGCACAGTTTTTATAGCTTTAATTACTTATATCCAGTAGCCTTACCTTTTAACTTATGGTCCCTTTAGTATAGCTACTAACGGTATATCTACCAACGGTATATCTACTAGTGCCTCTATTTATTACAGGATTAAGCTAGTATATATTAGCCTAGGCAAGCGCTATAGCTTCCCCTTTACTAGCGCCGCTATAGCTATAGCTATAGTAAGGGCCTAAGTCTAAGCTTAAGCTTAAGCTCTAGCCTAAGCAGCCGCCTATATATTATATATGCCGCGCAGTAAAGTCTATATGGGCCCTTTGGTGTAAGTAGACTAAGGGGCTTAGAGGTAATCCTTCTATAGTAGCGCTAGATTCTAGATAGGGTAGTAAATAGCGGGCTAGCTAGTAAAGCAAGCTTTAATAGTACTCCCTATAGCTTAAGGTTATTAAGGAGATTAAGCGGGTTATATAGGCCTAAAGGGTTAGTAAGGAAGCGGCTATATAGCAGGTTAATCTATAGCAGAAGTAGATATCCCTTAACCGGCTAATTTGGGTCCTATGTTATCGATAAGAATTTAGCCAATAGGAAGCTCTTGTTCGAGCCTCCGTAATAAGAACTGTAGTGATCTGAGGTTCTTTATATAGCTCGGTACGGTGTTCGTGCACAGTATAGCTTGGTATTGCACCCTAGCAGGTTAAGGGATAGTACTTACTAGATTAGCTTTATAAATGGCTTTAAGTAGGTAAAAAAGCTATTAAATAGTATATATCTCTAAAATACTAAGTCTTCTATTAAAGCCTTTATCTATAGCCCCTTAGAGGCTTATTTTAGTACAGTATAAGTTTAGTAGGGTACTTATATAATGGCGGCGCCCGACTTAAAATATAAATATCTTTATTAACCCATGGCCAATTCTTACCATTCTAGTGCGAGCAGAGAGCTCTTAACTAGCTCTACGCATAGCGCTTAACGGGTATTAAGAGCGCGGCGTTACTGGCGATTGTAGGTCAACTATAGACATAGGGTAACATCCACATGCGCTAAGCGCACGGGCCTCTTCGCCTACAAAATCTAACTCAGCTGCTAATTCAGCTATATAAATTAACGTAATCGAGGGGTCAGTGGGCCAGATGGGTCAGTGGGCCACCCCACCAAGAATACTCACTTAAAAAGGCAATTATTTCAACAACGTATCAACTTATTATAATTATATATATATTATACAGTTCTTTGACGCTCTGGGCACGTCCTAGCATTATGCTTAAGCGACTAGCATACGCTACACTTTGGTAGTACTCGTTGCCGTACCTAACTAGCCTTATTTTAAACAACCTCTATACAACTCTCCTGCTCCTTTTTAATTAAAGATTGAGCCTTAGCCCTAGTAAAAATACCTCCCTTTAAAATATACAAACTCCGCTTTACTCTCTTTTATTTTTAACATTAGTTCTCTATATATAGCTTCTTATTTTTGTTTATAAGAAGGACAGCGCTATACATCGCTAGTTAGCAACCCTTTACTAGCTAGTTAAAGGCTTGGTCTATTAGGGAGGGAGGGCTATATATATAATACTTAAGGTATTACTTTAGGAGGTCTATTTAGAGTTATAGCTTAGTAATATTATGCAGTGTCTCTACTACCTAGACCTGTTACTACTCTAGTAACTTTAGGGGTGATGGTGTTTATAGTTAAGTATAGAAGAGTAAGAGTATATAATCTGGCTTATATAGAATAAGGCCTATAACTATAAAACCGCTTTATACGTTCTTCTTATAAAGTGCTTTAGCGCGTGCTTGCTAGTAAAGAGGTAAGAACTCTTACTTATTAATATAGTTTACGCTAAGGCTTATTTTCTGCTTAACAAGGCGCCTATATAATTACTTAAGGACTAAGAAGCAGCCAATATTAAGTAGTTATAGAAGGTGTAATAAATAAGTAGGTATACAGAGCATAATAATTAAGTACTCTATACAGTACTAATTAAATTTAGGAGATATATAACTACTATGGCCATTAAGTATTAGGAGCTGGTAGCAACCAATAGTATAGCCCTTTGGATACCTATTAAAATGCTATAGCCACTAGAGGCCTATCTTGTTAGTTATCTAGCTATTCTCGCTTACACCAATTGCCCAATCTAGTAGTATTATCCTATTCTTATACTAAGCTGCCTAGTGCATTACTACCTTAAAGATAATAAGTGCTAGAATTATAAAGCCTCGCGTATAGATTGCCTTAATTATAGTAACCTATTTACAGTTACCTAGCTGCGTTATCCTTAGTCTCCCAGCCCTATCTGTCCCTATAACTACCTTTACTATAGCAATTATACCTATTTAGAAGCTAGTCTTATTAAAATTATAAATATCATTATTAAGAATGCCGTATTTAGCTTTTATATGCTATACGCGTTAAAACCAGGCTTAGATTAGCTCTGGATTTTCGCATTTTGCTTACTAGTAGTTATACTTACGGTTATATTTTAATTAAAGTGTGTTATAGCGGCTAATAAAGTTTTATACCTAGGTCTTACCTATAGAGTCTTGTTTCTTATACTATAAAATTAAAGGACCTACTATTTGCCGTACAGTTATTACCCTTAGTGGCATACCGCGTTAATCCATTAATAGGATCTATTTGGTAAGAGACTCTTCTTCAGTAGGTATAAGGAGGCGTTTTTTTAAGTTAGAATCGGGCTGCGCTAGTATACCGTCGAGGCGGCGTTTAAAGGTACTTCGTGGAACATCGTAGGCTTTTGCGGCAGCCCTATATAATTAAAAAAGGCCTTACTTAAAGGCTCGAATAGCTAGTTCAAGCCTTCCTTCTGATTTAGTGGGGTGGCCCACTGACCCATCTGGCCCACTAACCCCTCGATTACGTTAAACCGTGGACATACTATTGGCATATTTTGTTAGGCTTACCAACCGACTTTATATGGCGCGTAGTCACCAACTTTAATAGAATTAATCTATCCTCCTACAACACCTAACGTAATCCACCCCCAAGCTGGCCATACCTCCAAGCTGGCCACCCACCCCACTTCCAAGGCTGGGTAGCGCGAGTTGCATAATAACGAACAATTGTATTATATATAGCTATCTACTAGCTAGTTGCCTGCCGTTTAGGACACATACGTGCATTGTGTTCTGTTGATTTGTACATGCTACACCTTGGTTTTGCACGTTGCCGTGGCCCGGCTGCTGCCTCTGCTGCCCCCTCTGCTGCCCCTTCCTGGGCAGCAGATGTACGAGAGGCCCCTTCTGCGCCTAATAGCACCCCTCCCCTAGCTATATAGGTGCGTTTCTATGCCCTCTTCCTTTTCTAGCGCTAGTTTTCCATCCGTGGCTTCTTATTTTCGCTTGTAAGCAGCACAGCGCTTAACATTGCCATTTCGCACCCCTTTACAAGCTAGCTAAGGGCTTGTTCTGTTAGACTTAGTGGGCTATACGTATGGCGCTTAAGATAGCGCTTTAGTAAGGCTGTTTGCTGCTGCAATTCAGCAGTATTATATGGTGTTTCGGCTACCTAAAATGCATTTAATGGTGGACGGGACGGTGGTGTCTGATTTTTGGCATACAGCTGTGCTAGTACGTGATTAGGGCTATATGGAACAAGGCCAGTGGCTGCAAATCCTGCCTGTATATTATTTTAATGTAGTGCTGTTTGCCTAGCCTACCTATACTGTGGCAGGAATTCGTGTTTATTAATATAATTAACGCCGCCGGTCATTATCTGTTCTGGGTAGCTAGAATAGCACCTATTTGCCCTACGGTCGCAATCCAGGGCGGCATACCGCGTTAATCTATTAATAGAATCCACTGCTTAAGAGCCTCTTCTTATACGGGTGTAAGGAGTTGATTTTTAGGTATAGAATCACGTTTTAATTTAATGCCTTTAACGCGTAGTTGGGCGGTGCTTTGGGGCACGTCATAGGTAGTAGTAGCTGCTCGGAAACTTGGAATTTGGCCCTGCTTGTGCGCCTAGATAGCTAGATCAATCCTACCCTCTCGAAAAAGGGCTTCTTGTTGTTGTGGTGTAGCCATTGAGGCAGTAGCTAAGTAACGCGCCGTGTTTTGGGTGGGGTGGCCAGCTTGGGGGTATGGCCAGCTTGGGGGTGGATTACGTTATACCCTTTAAAATTAGCATTGAATTAATCGGCAGTACCTGTTGTATAATCGATGAATATATCAGCTCTAATTACGTCAGAGTGGAACCCTTTTAAAAGAGTTTAAAACTTGGTGAATAGATAGTCCTGAGGTAAAGAAATGAAAGCCAGAGTTATTAATTCTAGAATCACCTCTTGTACTTTAGTCGACGCTGCTCAGGCCTTAGGCACCCTACCTCCCAAAATCCCCTTCTAATCATTCACGCATAACTTCACCCCTCACAGCATTCAAAGCTTGAAAGCTAGTATTCCATTAATACAATTACCTACATAAAAGCCCTTTTCTCACTCTGTATGCCTTTATTTTATCTTATGCAGATCTCAGATCCAGATATCCTTATCCCTTATCCCTCATCACTCATTCCTCGTCTCACATAATCCCATTCCACCCACCCATTTCGCCGGCATCTCCCAAGACATCATCCTAATACTTCGGCTTAAATGGTATCGTCTGCATCTGCGAGATAGGATTCGCGTTGATGCCGAGTAGCGCATAAATCCACTTCAAGATGATGAAGAACGACTCTGGCTCGCCCATGTGCTTGCGGTCCGGAACAAAGCTGCGCGAGACATCAGCACGACAAAAATAGATTTAACAGGGTAGATGGAGCAGGGGAAAAGGTCAGACTTACCGCGCCTCCTTCGGTGCGCCGTGCTGCAGCGCAAGATAGTAGTCGTCGATGGGGAAGATCTCGTCTTCGGTGCCCTGGGGAGCGTGTTAGCGCGACCTCTAGAGAGATGGGGATAAGGGTGTAGGAATAAAGGAGCAAGGAGCAAGGGGATGGGGAACACACATTCACGAGGAACAGCTTCGCGCAGCGCGGCATATCCAGCGTGCCGTCCTTCAGCAACGAGAACTTATCCGACGCCTCCTTCTTGAACTTCTCGATATCCGTCCCATACCCGAACTTATACGCCAGCGTATTGCAGAGACTGCATCCGTCAGCCACAGCCATGCAGAATCCAAGCCAGCCACCACTCCCAGCCCAGAGAAGCGAGCAACAAGGGCCAGGGAAAAGGGGTTTGGACCAGCCAAGGCACTCACTCAAACGGATACTCCAAATGATTAACCTCCCCCAACCACTCCGGCTCAAACATATAATGGCACCCACCCCCCAACGCCACCACGCCCGCAAGCCGATCCGGATGCGTATGCGCCAACCGAATCGCATAGTAACCCCCCGTCGAAAACGCCCACACAACCAGCTTCTTGCTGTCGATCCGCTCCTGCGTATCGATCCAGTCGAGCAGGCTCGAGTACTGCCGGTCCGGGCTCTTCGGGTCGTTCGGCAGCGCGGGGGAGTCGCCGGTGCCGGGGATCTCGAGGATGATGGTGCCGACGCCCTTCTGGCGCCAGCCTTCCATCCACACGGCCAGCTCGGTGCGGTAGCCGTCTAGGCCCGTCATGATGATGACGACGGGCGCGGGGGTGGCGGCGGACGCGGTCTCGGGCAGCAGGTGGTAGATGGGGATGTGGGCGCCCTCGCCCTCGATGGCGTGGATGTGCGGGACCAGGATCTCCTGGACCGGGTGCTCGCGCAGTCTGCGGGAGGAGCGGTTAGTTCGGAGTGCGGCTTCGGCGGGGAGAGTGCGGGGGAGCGGGGAGGGCCGTACTGCAGTCCCTTGAGGCAGACTTCCTTGCCGACCTTCCATGCGTATCGCTGCTTCTCGGAGCGGGGAGCTGGGAAGCGCGAGATGCGGTAGACGGCCGAGGCGCGGCTGGGTTCAATTCGTCAGTCTGGGATTCTGTTGCGGCAATTTGGGGGAGCGGGGTGGCTGAAGCCGTACAGGTAGTACTCGGACGCCTTCTCCTTCTCGCCGGCCTTCTCAGCTTCTTCCGCGATCTTGGTGAGCTCCTCGGCCTTGGGGAAGTACATTGGCGCATACGCGTCCCAGTCGTAGGGCTCGCGGAAATCTTGCTGGGGGTGCTGTCAGCTCTGGTTTGGGTGGAAGAGCTATTTACTGCGACTATACCTTTACGAGCTCGTCGACAATCGGCTGGAAGTCTTTGGCGGCGCCGAACATGAATGGGTATACGCCCATCTCAGCCTGTAGAGAAGTGTGTGTGTTAGTGAACCACGAACGTTCGCGTTATGGAATTGTGTGTAGTGCGAGTTGTGCATACGGGCTTCTTCCACTTGGTCTCCCATAGCTGCTTGAACGATTCATGGTGGGGAGCTGTCTTCTTGATATTACTCTGAATAAAGAACTGGTTGCCCGGAGCCGCCATATTTGCTGAATGTATATATTTCTTGGGCTATATGATATGATGGTAGCTAGGTTGGGGGGAATTCGCAGATGCCTATGGAAGCCATGACGCTGCGAGCCATTGCTATATATGTCGTGCATTGTGGACTAAGTCCGCAGCGGGATTTGTGATGTCGGCCTGGCGAAGTCACCGAGCGGTGGTTGTCCGGGAGGGGAGCCGTGCTGAAAAATACATTCAAAACGCGCGAAGTCTATCGCTGTTCGGGGAGAAAGTTACGGAGGAACGACATTATTAGCTTAGAGAGTTTTCCGTAAAGCCTTTCTTACGATTTCTGGCGATTTACAACAATGAACAGGATGTTTTCTTGAGGTGTAATTCTCACCCCTCTCTTCCTCCGGATTGCCGATGGCGCACGGATCCGTACCCCAGCCCTATAAGCCACCGCGTTTCAGCCCCCGGACCTGACAAGAATTTGCTTAAGAGGTGCGGGGAGGCGCTTGTTCTATCTTTCGTTCTGCCGTTATGGCCACGGTACGCATGCTCTACCTGAATAAATTTCTTATCGCATCTTTTGAAATGTCTCTTACTGCTGTTATTTTATTGAAGGAACCCCAAAGGGTGCGGTCCGCTCCATGGAGCTTGGATGCGGTGTACCTTGGGAAGACGGTGGTTAAGCCAACACTTAATTCAGGATCACGTACAACCGCTTCCATGCCCGACAAGCGACATGGTCATGGAACAAGTGGTTCGATTTCATTGGGTTAGCCTATATGAATAAATATAATTTACAAAATCCCCGTCAGACCCAAGCAAGAGTCCAATGAGCATTCATCCAGCATTGCAGTATTCAGGTACCAGCCAATTCACGTCCACCCCATTCTATTCCCGTCAGGCCTTACTCGGTAGGAGAGCCAACAAATCAAAAGAGACATGTGCAACACTGCAACGCCAACATGTTTTTGAGAATGGATGAATGCTTCGCATATTCCGTGAATGCCTTACCAGCAAAGTCTGCCGCCATTACAATTCCTCAATTACGAACTGGAACACCCCATCCTCCCCATCAGGATCGTTGGTTGCCTTCGCGGAGTGCCTGGCAGTCGATTGACTATTCTTCGACTCCTCTAGCTTCAACTCCTCTGGATCATCGAATGATATACCTTCGCGAGGACGTGGGATCGGAACCGGGCAGCTAGATGCAGTGCTGCCGACGATGGACCCATACTTCATCTTCTTACGCTTCGGGTTGTCTGCTTCGGTCAGGTCGGGATAGTACCGCGAGGTCTCCCACAAGCTCGCATCGTTAAAATCAGTGATCATATCAGCATCATCATAGCGCGTGAGATCATGAAGAACGTTGAACTTCTGCAAGCTTGGGCTCCTAGACTTCATTAGACTCATCAGATCCACATCGAACGGCTTCACGTTGCCAAGCCACAATTCTCTGAGGTTCTCCCAAATGATGGGTGGTGCGCTGAACTCCTTTCTCGGATACACCATATCGAGGAGGAGTGGGTTGTAGCGACGGTCGTAGTCTGGGTCGGCATCAGGGTTGTATCCACCAACCCAGTTGAACTTGAGGACTCTCAAGCGTGCGCTGAAGCTCTTCAACCAACTATGCAAGACTTTGACGAACGTCTTGGCTTCCAGTGCTGACAAATCATTGAATGGGTAGTATATTTGGACCTCGAGGGTGTCGAGACGAGTCCAGATGCAGTCGTTCATGAAGCTCGCGTCGCCAAATATTCCCGACCCCTCCCAGCGGCAATACAATATATCATAGGCATGTATAGGGGAAAGTCGAATTGTGTGAAACGATGGTAAGTCCGCCTTTTCGATGGCAAGGCGGATTGAAATGAGAGTAGCTTCGAACTGAGTGAAATGGCTCCATTTGCGTTCTCCTTTTGCTGAAATAGTGATTGTGTTAACATTCCTAAGTTCCTTCAAGATCAGGGCCCAGTCAGACCCATAATCTGCGTGTGAGTGTGGGGCTGATGGAGCAGAAGTTCCAAGTCCGGCGACTCTTGTCCAATCGTACGGTTGCTGAATGGGAGCAGCAAGAGTGTGTGCTCGAAGACAGCCACTGTCAGTTGTAGATGTGGTACGGTCTGCGGAACTGCGCGAGTATGCGGCAAATACCGTGGTAGGCTTGTGAGTGCTATCTCTAAAGACTATCGCTGGCTTCAGTGTGCCTTCCTTCATTCGTATGATGAGATGTTTGCAGGATTTGCCTATCTTCCTCAAGGCTGTAAGCGAGGACTCTCGGTCTGTGGTCCTGTGGACGCCCGTGACATAGAGTGTCTTGAACATTTCGGTTTTCAGAGCATTGTTGTAGGGCACCCATTCATTGAACTTCTTCGATACGGCGCGCAGCTGAACGAAGTCGGCCGGCGACATCAGGGACTTCAGTAACTTTGACGGAAGATTGGGGTCGAAATCAGGATAGTGCTGTCTCAGGTTCATCGGAATAGCATGGCGGCTCCTATCAAGTAGGTTCTCAAGGCGAGACGGCACAGGGTTAGGGAGCATGGCTGAGAGGCTGCCGAGCAAAGACTGCTCTTGAGCTGTGTGCATGACGGTTTGTGTAGTTCTTAACAGTGCTGAATGAGTGACGGTTAGAGTGCGTAGAAAGGATGAAGCGAGAAAAGAAGGGAAGGAGTAGATTGGGCCGATGGATTCGGCAAAGCAGGGTTCCGAGTTCATAATTTAAAGAGTATCATTTGAACTGACATGATGGTGAGGGTGTCGACACCATGGCGTGAGTCAGAAGGGCACGAATGATAGGGTATTCACCCACCAAGTCTCGGGGAAGAAGTGATGGTTCCGCAGCGGCGTAGTTATCGATGGTATTTGTCTCTGCGCAGCCTCACTTGGTAGTGAGGATTCTGAAATAGGCAGTAGAGTTTGCATAAAGGGACTACCCAAACAGGATTTTGTGTTCACCTAGCGCAGGAACCTGCACTCGCCTGACACGACATGGAGGGCGGTAAGGCTGTGTTGCACAAGAAAAGGCGTGGAATGTTCCATGGAAAAGCCCCATGATTGCCTTTACAGGCTATGAGTCGCACGTACCGCGCGTACCCTAAACTTTAGACGAGGTTGTTGACGTCCGGGGCTCGCAGCCTAACACCCTAAGTGACCTTTGCGACTTTGCAAGGCTGACATGCACGTGGCGCGGATTGGGACGTGTCCGATACCCTCCGATCACCAGATACCATGATGCAACCTTGGTAGGGTGGGCGTTGTTTGCGGAGATAAAGGTAGTTACGGAGTACTGAGTGAAGTACTGTAGGTGGGAGGTCGGAGATTGGCAGGAAGTACTGTGCTTGTCCTCTGGGTGTACTGGGGGACCCCGTGCTCTTAGCTGCGCGGCGGCAGGGCAAGGCTGGGTTTCGATCCCTGCGGCGCTTGCTATGCCAGCCGCATGCCCCTCTGCTGCGAGGCGTTGTCCCGCCGGAATTCTCAACAGCGACTATTCCTGTTGTGAATATCTTTCCGCTGCCTGGCAAACGCAACTGCTGTGTATACCTCAATTTTCTATCCAGAGACACCCTAATTGACTCTTACCAGCTTCATCACTTGTAAGTCTGCCCGCAATGCTTTTTCTCGGCGGCGGGGATGGCGGGATGGCGGGGCTTTTCGTTCTTCAGCATTACCACATGGGCTTGGTAAGCCCACGACCCTGTACTTGATACTATTAGGTAGCTTTATGTGGGCATGCCCAGGAACTCCCGTGTAACTTAAAAGCAATTCCCTTCCCAATAGCCTTGGGCAGTTTATCAAACACGCAGCTCACACCTGACCCTTCATCTTTTTCCCCCTCATGCCGCATCCGAACATCTTGGCAAAAATTCTTATTCTATTAAGCTCCAATCACCTACTAACACTGCCTAAGACATTGCTACACCTCATACCTGGAGTGACCGCTCCTTGATAGTAACATCCTTTTCGAAACATCACGACAACGGCCTTCGGTCCTTCGTCCTAGCAAACATTCCACCACCTGCTCCTTCCTAGATAAGGCCAGCAAACAACCAGCAAGATGGTTGGTCTCGGTCCCCGAAAACTTCCTTCACGAAAGGGTACGCCATACATTACTTTACAAGAGAATCAACAATGGGGTTGATGGGACTGATCGAGATAGGTTCCATGGCCGGCGTGCCGAAGGATCTCCTGGACCAGATCAACCGGCTTGAGGAGCTTTTCACCGTCCCTCAAGAGAAGCTCAAGCAGATAACGGAACACTTCAAGGCCGAATTGACCAAAGGTATTGTGCCCCTCATGCTAGCATATACCCATTGAGATTAATTGTCTATTAGGCCTTACCGTTGAGGGTGGTTCCATCGTACGTTTCCGTCTCGTTGGAGAACACCCGGCCAAGCACTGACGACCTGCAGCCTATGAACCCAACATGGTGTATGGGATTCCCGACTGGCTATGAAACCGGCACTTTCCTTGCCCTCGATATGGGTGGTACGAACCTCCGAGTTTGCGAGATCAGCCTGCCGGAAGAGAAGGGAGAGTTTGATATCATACAATCCAAATACCGCATGCCGGAAGAATTGAAGACGGGTACAGCTCAGGAATTGTGGGACTATGTCGCCGACTGCCTGCAGCAATTTATCGAGTATCACCACGAAGGTGAAAAATTAGGCCAGCTGCCACTCGGTTTCACCTTCTCTTACCCTGCTTCTCAGGACTACATCGATCATGGCGTCTTACAGAGATGGACTAAGGGCTTCGATATTGATGGAGTGGAGGGCAAGGATGTTGTTCCTCCATTCGAGGCAGCTCTTGCTGAAAGGGTAAATCCTACCATTAGCAACTCGCAGAAGTCATAGCTAATCTCCATTTCTCAGGGAGTACCTATCAAGCTTACCGCCTTAGTCAACGACACCACCGGAACTCTGATCGCCTCAGCATACACGGACGACCAAATGAAGATTGGCTGCATCTTCGGCACTGGCTGCAACGCCGCATACATGGAAGACTGCGGCTCTGTCCCCAAACTCGCACACATGAAACTCGATCCCAAGCTCCCCATGGCCATCAACTGTGAATGGGGTGCCTTCGACAACGAGCACAAGGTCCTGCCACGCACGCCATACGACATCATCATCGACAAAGAATCTCCGCGGCCCGGCCAACAAGCCTTCGAGAAAATGATCGCGGGCCTCTACCTCGGCGAAATCTTCCGCCTCGTCCTCGTCGACCTGCACGGCAATCCCGACGTCTGCATATTCGAAGGCCAGGACATCGGCAAGCTCAAGAAAGCATACAGCCTCGACGCCTCCTTCCTAGCCGCAATTGAGGAGTAAGCCTAGCCATTCCACCTGATCTTTCCCCTTTTTCTCTTCTCCTTTACGCCCCACTCCCTCCTCGCCCTCCTCCCACTCCCGCCCTCGTCTCCCCCCTAAAAAAACCCCAGTTTGAAAACGCCAACTAACACCCCCCCTCAGAGACCCCTTCGAGAACCTCTCGGAAACCGCCGACCTCTTCGCCAACAAGCTCTCCCTAACCGCCACGCGGCCCGAACTCGAGCTCTGCCGCCGCCTCGCCGAGCTAATCGGCACGCGCGCCGCGCGCCTCTCCGCCTGCGGCGTCGCCGCCATCTGCAAGAAGAAGGGCTGGGAATCCTGCCACGTCGGCGCCGACGGCTCCGTGTTCAACAAGTACCCGCACTTCAAGGCGCGCGGCGCTGTCGCGCTGAGGGAGATTCTGGGCTGGACGGGGAGGAAGGATCCGATTGAGATTTTGCCCGCGGAGGATGGGAGTGGGGTGGGGGCGGCGCTGATTGCGGCGCTGACGTTGAAGAGGGTGCGGGAGGGGCAGAATGCGGGGATTAGGGATCCCGAGGCGATGTTGAAGGGGTGTGGGGGTAAGTGAGGAGGCGGATCGGCGGGGTGGGGTGGTAGGGGGGTGGATGGGGTTGGAGGGACGGAGGGAAGGAGAGGTAGAAGGCTGTGGGCCGGTTCGGAAGTGGTTGGTATTCTGGTTCCGGGAAACGGTTGATGTTCTGGTTCTGGGCAGTGGGAGATTGGGATTGGGTTCGTGTATACAGGCCATGAACATGATTGTTTCGTTTGAAAGCGATTAGTTGAGAATTTGAGAGTTGAGCCTTAACAGAGAATTATGAGATTGGGTTGTGTGACTGGTGTGGGACTGAGAAGGTGGAAGGGATGGCTAGATGTTGAAGAGCGGATGAAGGCCTCCGCTGCAATTTATGTTTGTGCTAAATGTATTATCTATCTAATCTCTTGCTCTGAGCGATCTGGTCGCGACTGGTAGGATCTGAGGGAGGGCGTGGTCCCCTTTGCCTTTTCCTACACATCCATTTTCATAAACTCCAGCGGGTCGATCTGGCTTGCGATGTCGACACGAGACTTTGTGTCTCAGGGTTAGGCTAAGCAAGGCGATGGTCTTGGGCGGACTGTGTCAACTTCAGTATGTCGCATCTTCGTGAACTTGGGAGTCCGTCTGCCTGCTTACTGTTCTACTTTATCTTAGAGAATTGCTCAAATATATTATCCCATGCGCTGTTGAGAAAGGCGTACGCACAAGCGAACCAACCAGAGTCTCTAGATTAAATCGAGTCTTGGTAAAATAAAGTTGTAAATTTAATTAATGAGTTAAAGCTCTAAATTATTATAATAAAGTTTAAACTTAATATATAATTAACTCTATTATGTTCTAATTAGGCTGAGGTGTTCCTGCTAACAAGGTCCTTCTTTATAGAGGGGTATATTGCATAGAGCACAGCCAAATTGAGTCCTTAGAGGACGACGTTGTCTTGCCCACTCCTTGCTACCGCAAGGTTTCTGTATTATATTTACTGAAAGCTTTATAAGAGGCTTCCTTTTTGCTTGCTTATTTATACCTCTTCTACCTGCAGCTATATAAGCTACACAGCTTGGCTTCTTAGGAAATAGCTAAATAGGCCCTTACCCATGTTCCTCTGTAGGCGCCTTATAAATATCCTTATCCTCCATTGTAGCAGACAGGCCGGGTGGTTTAGTAAGATGTTTACTGTATTTAAATAAGGCACTAATAAGGTCTTTATGGAAGGCTTTATGGGCGCTATAGGTGGGCTAATGGCCAGGAACTGATTTAGTAGAGAGTTTATAGCAATTAGTAACAGTTGTATTAAAAAGAAAGTGGTAAAGAGACTTCTATAACTTTAAGTGCGTCCTTTATGTGTTGTAATAAAACCTTAGTTAATTGGCTTAATTAACGCCGCCTATAAAGTGGTTGTATATATTAATGAACTGCGGTATTAAGAGCTTCTTTATGGCGTTATTTCTAAAGACTTTACGCATTTGTTGGGCTCTAGATGCTGTAGCAGTAGGATGTCATCGCGTTTGTTAAACCTTAACTCTACCTAGTAATGTATAACGTTACTATCCGCAGAGCCTTATTTTTTTGGTGGTAAACGTACCTAAATTAACTGTACTTATAAAGAGTACTATATTGGCGTCCTTCTAGGTAAACTCTATAATAGAGCCATCTTTTAAAAGCCTTCTGTATAACTTCCCCTATTTAATCTACCCTAAATGTACTAATTTGAGATTTACGAGCGACCGATTAATATGCTTAGGAGGATTATTTTTAGGGTATGGAGCTAGCTCTGTTTATTTAGCTTCCTATTTATTAACTACCTTACGTCTTATTTTAGTTGTTCGTATGGTTTCTACGGCTCTAATTCCTTCCTTATAAAGCTGATGAAGTAGCTTAATACTTATAAAAAGATTATCTAGCTATATAATATGCTTGTTTTTATTAAAATATCGTTTGCTATTAAGTTCCTGTAGTAGAAGGTCCAATACTACCGCCTATATCTTAGAAAAGCCCTTATCCTTTATTTAATACTCGTCCAAATTAATAGGTCCCTTTTTATTGCCCTTTATATGCTAAAGCCAGTCTAATATATAGCCCTAATTGGCTATAACCCATACTTTAAAGCCTTCTGGTGTTGGCTTACTTAGAATAGTAACTGTTTTAAAAGCTTAGCTAGTAAATTAAATAACTATCTTGTTAATGGTAAGGTGGGTTTTAGGCTTCCAATAAAGCCGAAAACGGTCATGTGGGATGTCACTAAGTGTAGCAATCTTATTAAAAGGAGACTCTTTCGTCTCATCACTGGGAAGCTTTAGTGTTGATATATAAAGCTTTAAATTAATCTGCTGCCACTAATTCTTGCTTATATTCTCCCTTACTGTAAAATAGTTAACTCCCTTTTTGTGGGTAGTTGTCCAATATTCCTTAATATCTCTTTCTTGTTACAGACAGCTTAAGTACGATGTTACGACTACTTGGAGAAGAGTCGGCGGAAGCTAGTTAGTTAATACAGGCACGGTCCAGGATGGAGCCGGTGGAACCATGTAACGAGGAATGGTAACCGAGGTCACGTGGCGTTGGATGTATTAACTGTGTTAAACAGGAAGGACGTTATGTTTAATACAGATAATACGCACCTTATAGAGCGAAGGGGTTTCTTAGGAGTAAGGTTGTGTATTTAAAGGACCACAGTCCCTACCTAGATAGTTCTCTTTTTATAGTAAATCTTAGAATATAATTAGAGTTAATCTGTTAGGCAACCACTCCACTAGTTATTATCACGTTGTTAACTTGCTTTGTTATCTACACACCTAGCCTATTAATAAACCTATTATAGTAACTACTATAAGGTTCCATTACACATTTACTACCTAGTTATGGTATAATAAGTCAAATAACATGCCACCTAAAGTACCAGTCACGACGCCATCAAGGGCAACAACTATGTTAGGTAACAACACTAGTATAGCAGACACTGACTTACAAGTAGTTACAATAGGTTAATTGTAAGAGATAGTTAATTAGTTAATAAACAATAATGTAATACTTAAAGATTGGATTAATGGGATAGGAGCTTTAAAGATCAAGCTACTATTAGTTAAATGGTATATAGGAGAGAAGTCTAAGCTTAAAGGATTCCTTATGTAAATAAGTTTTAAGGTTTTATAGGAAGGAGCTAAGTTGGCTACACCCATGGACAGAGTGGTCTACGCAGGACTGTTCTTATTAGGAAGAGCACTTAAGTAGTTTAAACCTTACCTTATAAAAATACAGAAAAACAGGTTAACAATAACGAACCCAGAGGTTAGGTACATGTTTGCAATATAGGATGGATTTATAAAATAACTAATATAAGTATTTAGGGACCTAGAAGCAGCAACCACAGCAGAAAGAGGACTTTAGAACCTAATATAAAGAACCTTAGTAATTAATTACATAACATAGTTTCAGACACTTATAACGCAAGTTAAGTAAAATAATAAGGCGCTTATAGTACAGTACAAATAGGGACTTAAGGCCAAAGTCTAGAACATAATTATTCTAATAGAAGATATGGACACCCTAAGGGATTTAATAGATTAAGCAATAAAAATTAATAATAGGATCTACTAAAGGGAATAGGCTAAGAAAGGTTAGGACAAAGTTCTATAGTTATATAAGGCGTAGAGTACATAACAACAGATATAGAGTTAAAAACCATAGTATAACGCAGAGCCAATAGACCTAAGTAGTACTAAAGAATCTAAGAGATAGAATAAGAAATTATAGAAACCTAAAGGTTAAGGATCTAGTAATTATAGAACTAAGGAGTAAAGGCCAAACCAAGGATCTTAAAAGCAGAAGATGTTTAGGCGGACTCTATAGCAAAGCTAGTGGTTTAGAGACGGAGCTTACATAAATTGCGGAAAACAAGGTTATTTCGCCAGAGACTGCAGAGGTGGTTAGAGTAACTACGCAGTAAAGGGAACTAGACTAGTAGTAGAAGACACGTATGTACAGAGAGACGATAGTGTACTATAAGGAACAAAGGAATGTTCAATTAACAGTTTTACGTTTTATTACAACAACGCGTGCCAAATTCATAAAGACGCTAAGTATAGCGCAAGCTATTGGCTACAAGAGCCAGTGTTATCTAAGTTTAGAGGAACCAATGAACCAGTTTATAGACCAGACATTAAAGATAACAAGTTCAAGGAAGGCAAAGCATCTACTAATAATAAGGTAATAAAAGCAGCTTACTGGGAGCATATAGACCTTAGAGAAGTTAAAATAAAAGTAGAAACTAAAACCACTACAGAACACGGATTAGTAACAGGAGTTATAACACCATTAAATACAATTTCCATCACTTTACAAAACAATAGGAGTAACGTTTAGAAGAAACTAGGTAAGTAAATAACTGCTAGTACCAGCTTATTATTTAATAAAGGCAAAAGGCCATAGGCTTAAGAATCTTAAGAAGAGATAAAAGACGCTTAAGATTTATAAGACGCAATAAAACACACCTAAGGACCCATAATAGACAAAAACCGATAGGGAAGAGCAGCAGCTTAGTTTAAAGCACATTATATGAGTATAAGACACAAGTTCAAGAACTACAAGTTTAGAGAACAAGTAAGAATGTCAATCCTAGGTAAACTCAGTGTTTAGCCTAAAGATTAAAAAGTTAATACCAGGATAAAGAAGCAAGACGACTTCAAAGATCCAGCTGCAAGACGCAGAAAACAAGAAACTATAGATAAGTTTAGAGCAAGAATCATCACATAGCAAGAGTATAAACTAGACTAGAGATCTAGCACGTAAGGTTATACAAGGGACAGAGCACCTATACAAAGAGTTACTAATAGGCCGAGCGTAGGAACGCCTAGGGCAAAGTGGTTAAATAAACTAGAATAAGAAGAGGATCTAGATATCCTAGTTAGGTTCAAAGAAAGACATACTAAAGGATATCACAACGCAGCAATAACAAGGTACTTTCTTATAGATAAACTATATATACTAAACCAGTTATACGGAAAGTAGTATAAGCAACAATACAATAATAAATAGGAGGACTTTTATATATGGCTGGACAAAAAAGTTATCTAAGACCAACCCATTATAGAAAAACGCATAAGTCACATTAAAGGAGCGTTGATTATAATGTTAAGGAACTTAGAAAAAGGATCTAGGGACTAGAGAAGCGAATAATAAATCTTAGTACCTATAGCAGAGTTACTAGTAGTTAGGTTAACTAGGTACAGATTTAAACTTAAGAGTAAAGATAAGCTAAGAGTTAACCTAAGACATATAGCATATTATACACTATTGTGGATAGCTTATGTGGATAATATATACAATATATATAAAGCACCAAAAGATAAGAACCGAAAGTACCTAGTAAGGATATATTAGGCACTAGAAGAAAAAAAGGTTAGGGACACTAAGTATATATATAGATGGCACCTAGTAGAAGTATAGAGTTAAGGGGATCTAATACTTTAGCCAGGAAGATTCCTTATAGAAGAATACCTAAAGGGACAACAGTGGTGGGACTGCCTAGAGAATACTTATCTATGGTATATAGAGGAAAAGAAACAAACTAAGTATTGGCTTAAGTAGAACTAAGTACAAATAGAATCTAGCAGCCAGCAGTTAGGAAAAGGAGAGGCATATAGGACTAGAGGGAACCAGTGTTAGAGCCTTAGACCCTTAAAGGAATTTAAAGACAACACCTAAATTTACGAGTTAGATGGCAAGATTAGCAGTTTAAAGCACTAATAGATAGTAGAGTAATAAGGAACTATATATTACCAGCAGTAGTAGAAAGGATAGGGTTACTATATAGACAGAAGGAACACCTATATCCACTTATAATAATTTTAGAAGATTAGATAGCCTATAGAGGAGGTATTATTAATCTTAAAATAGGACCTATATAGTTAACTATTAAAGGGAGACAAGTTAGTATGTCTTTTAATATCCTACTATTAGGACAGGACAAGGTGATATTAGGAATGCCTTAGTTACAGAAGTACAATCCAAAGATTAATTAGGTTATAGGTTAGGTCAATATTAGAGATACTTAATAATATAAGATGTAACAGCAAACCAAGTTAGTATAGTACTAAGTTAGAGTAATATATAAAGAGACTAAGCGAAGCTTAAGTTATATACTAAAGAGATACCACAAGTATAATAAAAAGTTATGGTCACTAGAAAGTGAAAAGCTGTTAGAGTATGCAGCATAGGACTATAAAATAGAGTTAGAAGAAGGGATAAGTCCAAAGTTCTTTTTAATCTACAAGCTTACTAAAATAGAGTTAGTAGCGCTTAAGGAGTTTGTCTAGGAGAACTTATAAAAGGGATATATTAGACCATTATAGTTATTAGTAGGATATCCAGTACTATTTATCCTAAAGAAAAATGGAAAACTTAGAATATACATTAACTACAGATAGTTAAATAGCATTACTAGGAAGGATAGGTATCCTTTACCCTTAATTAGCGAAATCTAAGATAGGATAGGTAATATAAAGATCTTTATAAAGGTAGATCTAAGATAGGCGTACTATTAGATTAGAATTAAGGAAGGTAATAAATGGAAGGCAGCTTTTAGGTCAAAGGAAGGACTGTATAAACCATTAGTTATGCAATTTAGGCTTATAAACGCACTAGCAATATTCTAAAAGCGAATTAACAGTATATTAGAAGAACACCTTAATGAGTTTGTTATAGTATACCTTAACAACATTATTATCTACTTAGAAAGTAAGAAAGAACACAGAGAATATATTAAATGGGTCTTAAAGAGACTGTAAGAAGAATAGATGCTAGTAGCAATTAAGAAATGCGAGTTCTTTATAAGGAAAACCAATTTCATAGGATTTATTATTAAACTAGGAAAAATTAGTATAGACCTAAAGAAAATAGAAGCTATAGTAAGTTGGTAAGAACTAAAGAATGTTATATAGTTAAGGTTATTCCTAGGGTTTTGCAACTACTATAGGAGGTTTATTATGCTGTGGTTAAAGAACATTAAACCATTTATAAGACGAATAAAGAAGGAGAAACTATGGGTTTAAGGTAATAAGCAGAGGAAGCTATTTAAGGAACTTAAAGAGTTATTTACCTAAGAACCAATCCTTAGAATCTATTAGTTAGGATTAGAAATAGTAGTTAAGATAAATATATTAGACTTCGCACTAGGAGCATGTTTACTACAGAAGTATTAGGATGTATAGCATCTAGTAGCGTACTATAGTTAAAAGATAACACTACTAAAACTAAACTATAACATCTATAACAAGGAGTTGCTAGGTATAGTTATAGCACTTAAGGAATGGAGAGCATTTTTATAAGGCATAGAGAAACCATTTATAGTTAAGATAGACTATAAGAACCTTACAGGATTCCTAATAACAAAGGAACTTAACTAAAGATAGGTTAGATGGGCGGAAATGCTTATAGAATACTATTTTAAGATTTAGCATACTAAGGGTACAGATAATGCATAAGTAGATGCTCTAAGTAAAAAGGCTAAACTATAAAATAATAAGAAACCATTAGGGGCTATGTTATGAAAGGGCGAAGATAGATTAATTAGGTATAATTATCCCAAAATAGCAGTAATAAGAGAAACTAGCCAGATTGTCAGGTAAAACCTAAGTAGATAGTTATATAGCCGCAAGGTACAGGCGACCCTAGGGCAACTTAGGGGTAACTCGCCTGTAAGGTATATGTAGGGCACGTATCTAGGGAAAACCCTTCCTACCTTGCACACAGACTCCTCATTTTCCCTTAAGGATTTGTCTGTATATATAATATACCCTATTATTTTATTATTAAGCTCCCTATCTATATCTTTACCTTATATTTAAATCCTTTCCAATCCCCTTAGGAGGATAGCCGGTTTAATTTTTCTATAATGCCTCTGAAAAGAAAACCGACGCCTGCACCTAATAGTAATACGCTAATAATATAACCGCTAAATGCCTTAGGATCTAGTGTAGATGAAACCGCTAGAAATATACTAGTAGAATCTAAGCTACCTTCTGAACCTTAAAACAATTAGCCACCTGTAAACGCTAGAGACTAGTTTAACTTATATACCTAGGCTTAATAGGAGCTTAGCAAAATTACTAGTGTCCTACCAAATACTGCTAATATAAAGGAGCTAGACGAGCTGGCTAAGAAAATAGCTAACTTATAGAGCATTATTAATTTAATAAAGCCCTCCCGTCGCCTCTCTAGTAAAGAGCATAAGTTATATGGCAAATGTATACGCCGAATAAATCTTAACGCCCTAGTTAAGAAGTTACCACCTAATATTAGCAGTACTACTTAATAGCATTTTAACCGCTGGATTGCCGCAGTTAAGAACTAATTTAAGGTTAATAACGCTGACTATAACTGTAAGCGACGCACGTGCTAGGCTATTAAAGGTCTTGCAAAAGAGAAGATAATTGCCCAACTAGTTCATTGCCGGCTAGGCACTAAAGATAAAGGTCCTTTACTATAGGATGAGTTTAAGACTATAGTCTAAGACCAGATTAGGAACCCTATAGTAAGACGCTTTAATAACGCTACTATGTACTATACGGCTGTTATAAAAGAGAACTAGAGGTTTAATGTCTTCCTAGCCTGTATATGTAGCTTAGAGGACCTCTTCTTATATACCCTTTTTGTTAATTCTAAGCAATAGGTAGACTTTTGGTTCTTATATCTCCCAGCCTACCTATAAGCAGAGCTCTTCCGCCAGAACTTCGCCTAATGGGTAAGAACTACTGAGGACCTCTTTAATAAAATCCACTGTGTAGAGTAATTGCTTAATACCATAAAGCTCGCGGAAGACCGCGTAAGCGGCAGCGGCAAATCATTATGTATAAAGCGCGGTCGCAGTATAGGCTCTATAGAGTTAGGTTTAGGGAATAGAACCTAAAAAGGGCGACGCTTTAAGTAAATGTTTAAGGAGAACACCTAAAAGCCAGAGGGCTTAGGGGACCCCCTAGACGCTAGTGCTACGTATGCGAGTTAAAAGAGACCTATAGGTAACTACTATAAAGAACACTAAAAGCAAGCTAGTAAAGACAAGTTAGGCCAGCTTTTGGAAAACCTAAAGCCCTAGTAGCGCATCTCTTTTAACTGCAACTAGGGCCTAATATAGAGGGAGAGAAGAAACGCATTGTGGTATATATTATGATAGATACGCCCTAGGGTAAAGTCCGCCTATATTGCTTATATAATAATAGGTGCCAAATTAACCTTATTAACTAAGACATTGTCTATAGGTTTAACCTGCCTATAAGCTATATGCTATGTTTATATAAACCTATTATATGGTTCCTTAATAGCAACTAGATAATAATCTGGGATGCTTATAATCTAATGGTTACCACTAGCAACTCCTAGGGTACCCCTCGCACTATTAGCCCCCAGACCTTTTAGGGTGGCTTATTTAATAGTTATAATATAGTTCTTAGATGGGATTAGCTTGCGGAAGTAGATCTATTAATTAGCTTTTAATCTAGATAATTTATCTAGGGTACTTCGGACCCTAAACGCCTCTAGATAGTTACCCTTAATGCGCTCCTAGTAGACATTAAGGCTGGCAAAACAGTCTATTCGCTATAGCCAGAAGATTCCCTCTTTACCCTAGTTGCGAATATAATAGAGGACCTATTATCACTAGCAGCAAGTACCCGTGCAGACCCTCTAAATGTAGAGATACTAGTTATAAATATAATAGAGGACCTGTTATTACTGGTAGTGAGTATCTATAGAGACCCTCTGGTGCTAGTATAGATTACCTTAACTTAGGGGGGAGGTGATTAAAACCCTAAAACTATTAAGTATACTGTAGTAGAGCTATATATACTTTTAGTGCGAGCATACCTATAAAACGCATGTTGGCTATACCCTTCTCTTTACTGGCTCCTGGAAGCACACTACTATACAATAGTTGCCTTAACCTCTGTGGACCCTAGCCTGCTAGATGTATATAAAGAGGAGATTAATGTCTTCTCTAATAAGCTAGTAAGTATACTACCTTAGAACTCTAAGTATAACCATGCGATTAACTTAAAAGAAGGTAAGACACTACCGTAGATGCCTATCTACAACCTCTTATAGAAAGAGTTGTAGATTTTATGGGAGTACCTGGAGAGTGCTCTTAAGAAGGGCTGGATTAGGCCTAGCAAGTCGCCTGCTAGAGCGCCTATCCTCTTTATACCAAAAGCAGAAGGTATGATGCGGCTATACGTTGACTATAGACGCCTAAATAAGATTATAATTAAAAACTAGTACCCCCTACCGCTGGTCAGCGAACTCTTTAATAGGCTTAGCCATGTAAAGATATTTACAAAGCTAGATCTTCATGATGTGTACTATAGGATTTGTATTAAAAAGGGAGACGAATAGAAGACTGTATTTAAGACACGCTATAGTTACTTTGAGTACCTAGTAATGCCCTTTAGTCTTGCTAATACCCCTATAACTTTCTAGAGCTATATTTAAAAAGCTCTAGGGACCCTAGTGGATACTATCTGCGTAGTTTACCTAAATAATATTCTTATCTACTTAAATAACGAGGACAAGCACGTTAAGTATGTTAAGTAGGTACTGTAATAGCTTCGCGTTTAGGGCCTATACGCCAAACTGTTAAAATGTATCTTTTATACTAAGAACGTTAAGTTCCTAGGCTTTATTATTATACCTAATGGTATTGTAATAAATCCTGCCTATGTAAAAGCTATTAAGGAATAGCCTAAGCCTAAGTTCTATAGGGACATCTAGGTCTTCCTTGGCTTTACTAACTTCTATAGGCGATTTATCTAGAACTACTTGGATACCGCATACCCCCTGTATGTATATCTTGTATAGGCACATCGCAACCTGACATTAAATAGGGAGAAGAAGAAGCAGAAGTGTAAGAAAGGGCCTACTAAATAGTATTAACCCTAGTCCTAGCCCGACGACGCTTAGTAGGCATTTTGTAAGCTACGCGCTGCGTTTATATAGGCTTCTCTACTTTGCCACTTTAACCCTAATCTACCCCTAATAGTAATTACTAACGCTTTTGATTATGCCTATGGCGGTATACTTCTACAGCCTTTTAGGTAGGGAGATTAACTCCACTAGCACCTAATTACTTATTATAGTTAGAAGCTTACTAGCCTAGAAGTGTGGTATAATACGCATAATAAGGAACTACTTGCTATAGTGCAATGCTTTAAGATATGGCGCTATTACCTTAAGCACGCCACATATGTAACGCGCGTGCTCTGCAATCACAACAATCTTAGGTACTTTATAACTATAAAGAGCTTATCTGCTTACTAGGCCTGGTACGCTAAGGAACTAGCTAAGTTTAATTTTAAGATTAAATATAAGCTAGGTAAAGTAAATCCCGCTAATATACTATCCCGGCACCTAGATTATGCTAAAGGCTTTAAAAATAGCAGCAAGAGGATAGTCCTTAATACTATGCTACCTATATTATAGTAAAAGTTGCGGGTTATAGGCCTTGTGGGCGGCCTTGGTGCTACTATACTAAACTAGTAAGTAGCATGTGTATAGTATATAAGCGACCCTTATAAACATGGCGCCGGCGGACTAGGGTATCCTACCATTCTCTTTAAGACCTCCTTAACCGGCCTAATAGCGTTTAACCCTAGGGAAGATCCCTTGGCCCAGGCGACGGTCCCCTATGATAACCTGGCGAGTTACCTGCGTATTATATATTACTTCACTAGCACTGACTTTATGCAGAGTCTTATGCCATGGTAAGAGGTAGTAGTAGCTGCCTTAGCTGAAACGGCGTTTATGGAACACCCCCCTAAGTTACTAGTTAATTTTATTCGCGGAGTATAAAAAAGGGATGCCTTTATATGCTCTATATATAATTAATTAACCCAGGGATAGGTTCCTACTGGTAATAAGGACTATACCTTTAACAATTAAGGACTCCTAAGGTAAAATAATAAGGTCTAGGTGCTAAATTGTATACTACTATAATAGGAGATCCTTAAGCGGAATTATAATAATCCTATAGATGGCTACTATGGATTCAACTATACCTGTAAGGTAATTGTGCGGAAGTATGCTTAGGATGGCCTTATTAAAGATCTCCGCGAATACCTAGATAATTGTAATACCTACTAATACTATAAATCGTGCTGTTATAAACTCTATGGCGAGTAATAGCCTCTTTAGGTCCCTACCTAAGCCTAGCGATATTACTTACTTAACTTTATTATAGATCTCCCTAAGTCCAAGACTTTTAATGGTGTAGAGTATAACTCCGTCCTTGTCCTTATAGACCATTTTATAAAGCTAGTGCGCTACTATCTAGTGCGTAAGATAATTAATGCTACGTAACTTACAGAACTCTTATTTAGAGTCTTTACGTAAATAGGGCCTCTAGATAATATTGTCTTTAATAGGGGTAGCGTATTTACAAGCGAATACTAGAGCACTATGTGCTACTATCCATGCGTTTAATATAAGCTTAGCACCATATTCCACCTATAGATAGATAGTTAAACAGAACATCAAAACCAGGAGCTTAAGGTATACCTGTGTATATTTACGAACTGGGAACAGTCTAATTGGGCCTCCCTACTTAATAAAGTAGCCTTTACCTATAACTCTAAGGTTTATGCCATAATAAAGTGTTTCCCTATTAATCTCGCCTACGGCCAGCTACTAAATATCCTAGATAGAGTCCTAGACGGTGTCTAAAACACCTAGCAAAGTGGGAAGGGGTCTAAGTTAATAAATATTAAACTTGTAAAGATGTACCTATAGCGCCTGCGCCTTACATGTGAAATAGCGGTAGTGTTAATAATGTATGCCTAACAGCTTTAAGTAAAATACTATAATCATTACCATCTAGCTAAGCATTTCGCCGTTGGTGAATAAGTCCTACTCTCTTCTAAGAACATCTGCATAAAATGTCCCTATAAGAAGCTTAACAGCAAGTTTATGGGACTATTCTAGATCCTAAAGCGTGTAGGGCAGTAAGCATATAAGCTAGAGCTCCTATCTACTATGGTATAGCTCCACCTAGTCTTTTATATCTCCTTACTAGAGCCTTATAAGTTACGCCCTAGGTTTTAACCCCTGGTAGTAGAAGAGCTTAAGAAAGGCAGCTAGGAAGTAGAAGTAATTATTGCCCACTAGAATCGTGTTGAACAACTGCAGTACCTTATTAAATAGCTAGGATAGCTAAATGAGTATAATAAATGGAAATACAAGACAGAACTTAAGAATTGTTAATAACTGCTAGATAAGTACCGTAAGTGGAATACCCTAGCCTCGCAGCTAAAGCACAGGCGAAAAGCAAGCGCCGCTACTAAGATATAACCTGCATAAAAGCGGAGCAGAGGACATTTTAAGGGATTAAAGAATAAGCTAACGCTTGCAGTAAGAACTGCGGCATATATATGGAGTAAAACGTAATTTATCAAGATCCTATATAAGCCATACTCTAATGCAACCTGGCTATGCTAGCAACTCGCAGGCAAGGCTATGGCGTACACTAATAACGAAGCTTAATTTAGAAAGCACCCTTTATAGACCTAGTCCGTTACTCCATGCCAGCTTAGCAGATTATTATGTTAGAGAATAGGTCCACTTAACTAGGGTTTAAGACCTACTGGTAACCCGCTGGCAGTAACCTATACAGACAACTTATATACTATTCTATGTATATGCTATGCAGATAATGTGTAAGGCTAAATTATAGGCTAGCGGCGGATTTAATAGGTATATAGCCTTACTGTCTATAAATCTGGCTGTATGTAAGTAACCTATAACCTACCCGCGAAGTATATACAGCGCTATGCTAGTATAGTGTAAGGCTAAAGCAGAGTTAGTAGCGGATTTAACAGGTATATAGCCTTACTGTCTATGAATCTGGCTGTATGTAAATAACCTGTAACCTACCTACAAGGTACCAGCGACCTGTATATACAAGCAAGCTTTAGAATATTTCTGGTCTACCAAATTTAGGCGATGGTATTAAGCTCTATGGGCTCTACCCGTCAAATGGACCAATTAGGATTTTCTATACCAGGTATACAAAGTCACTACTAGCTTGGTTATATGTGGGGGAGTCTTAGCAAGGCAAATCTGACTAATTAGATAACTTTAACCGCCGGTCAAAGTTCCTTAACATCTTTGTGCCGCGCATGTGTACTACCTATCCCTTTATGCGTAAAATTAAGACGCTCTTTCCCCTCTAAATTTTTTCCTTATTAAGGTTTTTTATAGGGTTTTATTAAGGCTTAAGTATATAAAGGATTAGGGACAATCCTTTTAAAGGGGGGGCATTGTTAGGTAAAACCTAAGTAGGTAGTTATATAGCTATAAGGTATAGGCGACCCTAGGGCAACTTAGGGGTAACTCGCCTGTGAGGCACGTGTAGGGTACGTGCCTAGGGAAAACCCTTCCTACCTCGTATATAGACTCCTCCTTTTCCCTTAAGGATTTGTCTATATATACAATATACCCTATTGTTCCATTATTAAGCTCCCTATTTATATCCTTACCTTATATAGATCTATAAATTACCAGAAAGTGATTAAATATAGAAGATCTAAGAAGTATAGACAAAGGATCTGGACTTAGAGTAATATAAAAACAGAGAAGTAATATATATACCTAAGTCTATTGCAGAGGAGTTTATTAAGGAATTTTATAAGGGAATAATATAAGGACATAATAGAGCTATAGGCTTAGTATTAAGACTTTAAAAGGAGTATATTATTTAAGGAATCTAGGAACTAGTAAGACAAGTTATAAGGAAATATCTAAATTGCTAAAGAAACAAACTATTGGTTACACAAGGGGATATCACGTAGCTACGGTTTATAGATAGTATAATGGTTGTTCTTCTTTTTGATAGGAATAAGGAAAGGGGTGAGGAACTTAAGGTTCCTTACCACGCTAGGGCCACGTCAGCACGTGACAGCAACATGCCTAGCGTAACGGCAGCTTGCCTTATTCCCGACACTGGCAACTCTTCTTTTTATGGTTGCTATCTATATATAGACAAATAGACAGGATGCGACAATACTAGATAGTGTATAACAATACCAAACAATATGCGACAATACTAAATAATATACGACAATACTAAACAATATGCGACAATACTAAACAATATACGGCAATACCAAATAATATACGACAATACCAAATAATATGCGGCAATACCAAACAATATGCGATAATATGCGATAATGTGGTAGTTGGCAGATAACGTAAAGACAGGTAGGCCGCTAAGGCGCTAGTAGTAAGCGAGCTAATAGCAATTTTCCATCCCGGGGATGGAAAATCCTGATTGGCTGGTTTAAGTTAGGGTCTATAGAATGTTATACTCCTACTCCCTTTTAACCCAACCTTTAACTCGTATATATAGAGTGTTTGTGTTAATAAACGTTTCTAGAGCCTTGTTTGGGTTTGCCTTTGTTATTATATCTACTAGGTTATTTTAACTGTTAATCCATTAAACCTTAAAGAGTTCTTGCCGTTTGTAGGATTAATAAAGTGCTATAATATTAATTATAAGGCGCTTCTTCTTTGTAGTACTAAGCTTAACTAAGCACTTATAGAGGGAGTATAAATTGGTGCATACGATTATAGGGATAATAGGAAGTTTGAGTTGATCTATAATCATCTTTAGGGTAGTTCCAATTGCAATTACTATATTAACTCCGCCAACCATTCTATATATCTCTAACGCTAAAACACTTTGGGTGACGCGCTTGCTCTTAGTTAAGCTCCAATAGATAAGGTTGCTATGGATTGTGAAGTTATTCTCTCTAGTAAACTTGTTCGCGATAATAATCTTATATCCTAGCTGGGAGCTAAAATCTTTATTGTTTATAAATAATCTATTAACAAATACAAAGAGCTTAGTAGTGGGAAGATTAATAGGCACGTAGTGTAGGCCCCGGTTGAGATAGTTTATTTGCCAGGAAAGGCGTTTATTTAGGGCAAGAATATTGTCCTTAGTTGGTTCCTGGTGTTAGGCGGCAATAGAGAGATTAAATAAAGCCTTAGGTTAATAGATAGAAGCAATATAAGCTTTACAAGCGCGTTACTCTATGTATCCTTGCTTTAGAGAATTAGCGTTAATAATATTAATCTTCTTGCCTTGACCCTTCTGGCGCAGAGCAATAGAATTCTTATTTAGGGAGAGGATGCATCCGTTAAAGAGTAATAGTGTTATTAAACTAAGCTTTTCCTTTAGCTTTGCTATAAGATTTGCCTTTACTAGCTCGTCTTCTTTAAGAGCTGAGAATTGGTTGTCTCCTAAGATAATTATATTGTTAGTTTATATGCTAATAATTCTAAATAGAGTTCCTATAGTTATGATAAGGAAGCAGGGATTGAATATAGAAGTAGTTATTAAAAGCTTCTCTTTATGGTGCTTGCTATAGGTAGCCCACTAGTGAGTTTCTACTTCTGTGATTCTATATAATGGCTTAAGCACAACTATAATTATATCTTTAGGATACTGGTAGCGAATTTGCTCTGGAAGGTATGCCAATATTAAGCGCTAAAGGTGCGTCTCTGATTGGGTGTAGGCTTGAGTAATATCTTATAAATAAACCGCTATTCTATTCTTTATCAAGGAGGGAGCTAGCGTAATAATAACTTACTAACTAGCTCATTAAATCGTGGGAGACTGCGTAAGAATTACCTCCTTACTATTGTCGTTGTAGCCTTGGATAACAAGCCTTAATTTCTTAAATGGGGTGTTGGTAGCTTTACCCTTAATTTCGTTAACTATTCTTAACTTAAAGATGCGAACTCTATTAAACTTAGTAGGGTCATACTTCTTGAATTTAAAGACTTCTTTTATAATAAGACCCTTAATCTCCTGCTTATTAGATACTTGGAAAGGAGCTTCTAAAGTTATAATACAACCTTCCTTTTAGAGCTGTTTTGCAAGTTTAAAGTCATCTTTCTCCTTGGCTGTTATAAAGGCCATTAATAACTTAACTCCATTTTCAATGGCGGCAATGAATTGCTCTTTAAAATTAATAAGATGTTGGTGATTTTGTGATCCCTTTAGGCGACCTCTACCGCGTTATGGTTGTAGCGCATCTACTAATATTATATTAGGATCGTAGTCGCCTTCTAGAGTATATTAATTATGGTTCTCCTCTAGGGCATCTTCTAGGGCATTCTGCAAAGGCTTAGAACTGTTATCTTTGTAGTAAGGCTTAATAACAGTTAAACGGAATTAAGTGGGTCTGTAAGGTATCTAAATAGTGCAAGTCTGGCTATTAATTATAATAAGTTAATGTGGGCCTAACCATCCTCCCTTTTTACGCCATACGCGTACCTTAGACTGGAGTGGCAGATTGAGCGTAGTTAAGGTGTTTGGGCCATTTCTCATTCCTAGTGCGTTGTTGACTTGGCGTATAGCGTAGAGATGTTATACCTCCTTTATTGCCTTGCGAATAGCCTCAGCTCGTTGCACAATGGAGGGAGATGGTGGAGAATTGTTAGTTATTTAAGGGTAGGCGCCAAAGACTAGTAATGTGGGTACGAGTCTATCTAGGCTAGTAGAATTGTTAATAGCTTTAACAGCCATTTGCAAGGTAAGTTCTTTGCTAGCGTCCTCTAGTTCTAAAGAGATAATCTTATATACGCGGCATAATGGCGCGTGATATCGCTCTACTTTTCTAATACTATTATGTGCCTTAATAGGGACTTCCTTGACCTTAATTGCCATTGCCTTTATCTATTGTTAAAACTCTGTAGATGAGAAGTTCTTTCCTATGTTATAGACGATTTAATTAGGGGGTTCTAGGTAGATATTAATCTAGTATAACTAAAGGGTATCCTATGCGTTTCTAGCTGACATATCCTTTAAGAATCGTGCGGCTTAGAAGGAGGTTAAGAAGTTAATAACTTGGAGTACTAGCTTGCCGCTGAGATATATAACGTTAACGATGATATAGAAGTTAAAGTTGTAGTTATCTTTAAGGGTAAACTTGAATTGGCTAGGGGACTTCTGGTTTATTTAGCAGTAATAGTAGTACTTTATAAGATGCTTAATTGCCTTAACCTTGACTTTATGGCCTGCTTACTAAAGAACCCTAAGCAATTAATAAACGGATAGGTGGCTAAAACGATAGTATAGTTGGCGTAATTCTAACTTAGTTAAGTGGCTCTAAGCAACACTCTTTTCTAGTTAATAAAGGAGCAACTAGGGGTGACCCTACTTGCGTATAATAGGCACCCAATTGTCTCCCTAAATAAGTATATTCTTAAGGTTGTTAAGCCTAATACCTAACTTATCTATATCTTTAATGTAAAATAAAAACGGAGTGTTTGTAGGAACAATATGGAAAGTAATATATCCTAAGGGGGTTTGGACCCTAATTGTGCTAAGAGAGATCGCAGTACCTTTACTAAAGCGAATCGTATATTGGCCTGCTGTTAATTGGTTAATCTAAATAGAGCTATTAAGCTGCTAAAGGGCTCGAACTTAAGGTTCTCCTACTGTAGATACTCCTGCGGCTTTAGTATCTGGCATAATACCATAGAAGATGTTCGCCGAGTATCTATTATTAAAGGAAAACGCGGAGCTCTTCTTTGGCTTATTAAAGATATCTAACTTCGTGATAAAATAGAGTATAGATTAGTTATTAAGAACAGCGATAGTTTATATACTATTTACCTTACTATACTTAGTAAAGTATTGGTTAGGAGAGTAGTCCTTAATTTCTATATCTATAAGGAGCTGTTTAACCTTATTAACCTTACCCTTAAGGTCTTCTATGCCTTTATATTAAACCAGGAAGCTTTGGAAGTAGACTATAGTAACCTTATAATTTCTAATGTTTCTTGCACTCTAACGGAACTTATTATATGCCTCTTTTTGCTTATTAAGGGAGTGTCTAGTTAACTAGCACTTTGGCTTCTTACAAATATAGTACTTCTTCTGGCGATTACTTTAAAATGAACCTCTATAAGGACCTCCACGGTTGCCTTATGGTTGACGTTAATTATACCCTCTTCCGTATTCCCTACTACGGCCACTATATATTCGATTAGTCCAGTTATAATTATATTAGTCGGGAATACTTATTTGGGTAGGGTTTTTGGTATAGAGCTGTTAAGATTCTTGTGTTCGCATTACAGTACCTATAGTGGAGCGTAGCTTAGTATATACTCCTTTAAATGTATCTGCAGGTTTGTATAGCGCCAAGTTACACTTAGGAACGCTATAGCATGCTAAGATAACCTAGTCCCTTAGGCTGTTCTTGTTTTAGTAGGTTTTAGTAAGGCCACGTTAGATTTTCTAGAGTTTATTAAAGAGTAGTTAAAGGCACTCTAAACAAGTCTTTGTTAGGTTAGAAGTAATAACTCTCTAGAACATAGTCTCTCGCTATTTGGATATATAAAGTTGGCAATTCTCGTTAGTCTTAAAGTGGGCTTTAGTAAGCTAAAGCATTATATTAAAGCTATAGTTTTTACCCGCAATATGGTCGTAATAGAATATTGCTGCCCGTCCCTTTAATATAACAGAGAAAGCGTAATAGTACTAGTGGCGTTAAATTCCAACCTTATTGCAACAGTTATAAAAGACCTATAGTTTTGCTCTGAGTATATTGTATAGTTCTCCTCTAAACTTCTTTTCTTTATCCAAATATACCTTTATTAGATTCGTGACTTCTTGTGGTAAAGGCTTACTAGTTAGCTAGAGTGGAGGAGGTGGAGGCGGAGCAACTCTAAGTAGGAGGGCACCTCTAGGTGGGAGAGCAGCTCTAGGTAGGGGGTTAGTGTTTTAGGGGTTTTAATACGAATTAAAGTTGCCTTCCAAAGAATATAGGTTATTTTTAGGTTTCTATAGTTAACGTATAATCTCAGCTTCCGTCTATATTGGTTCTTCTATACTAGTAATAACGGCCTAAATATTACTAGCAATTGGGTTACTGTTCTTAGCAATATATACCCCATTCCTATAGAGGAAGTCTTAAAAATCCTAAATAATATTAACATTGCTAAGTGCCTAGGTATCAGCAGTCTATCCTATAAAATCCTCCCTAAAATACTCCTATAGTTATAAATCGGTGTAGCATCTATTTCGGTAGAATATAATATGGTGTAGGAGAAAGCTGTTAACTTATTTTGTGGTATAAGTTGTTGTATTAAAGGCGAATTCGTCCCAATCTTTATTAATAAGTTTCGCGTGCTTAGCTACCCTTAGTGGTAAGGAGTCTTTCTAGTTATTTAAAGTAGGCGTAGCCATGTTTTCGGAGGGAGGGAAGTATTATTGGTGTAGGGATTGTTATTTGGTACGCGTTCGTAATATATATTTATCGTTTGGTACGCGTTTATGGTTTGGTACGCGTTCATAATGAGAATTTGCGATTATGGGGCTTAGGACCAGTTCTGGCCTTAAATCGCGAAGACTTATAAAGCGTGTTGTTCTACGTAATGGACGCAAGAATCCGTAATCTTAGAAAGGCTTAGGACCAGTTCTGGCCTTTTAGATCCTTAGATTTGTGGAAGAGTTCTATTTAAGGTTTAGGACTAGTTCTAACCTTAAAAGATAGCTTCCTCTAGCACGAGTAGCACTGGTACAGTGGCTTGTCTCTTCTTAGTGATACCTAGCTGTTCTGTGGTATAACAGTGAAGTTAACCACTAATCAGTGTTGGTTACATAAGGGGATATCACGTAGCTACGGTTTGTAGATAGTATAATGGTTGTTCTTCTTTTTAATAGGAATAAGGAAAGGGGTAAGGAACTTAAGGTTCCTTACCACGCTAGGGCCACGTTAGTACGTGACGGCAATATACCTGGCGTGACGGCAGCTTGCCTTATTCCCGACACAAACTAATAAGGTATAAGCTGTATAGAGGGCTATAACCTATTAAGACACTAGGAAGACTATAGGAAGTTATATTATAAGACTTTATTATTAAGTTATTAAAGTTAAGAGATCCTATTATGGGACAAGATTATAATGCAATCTTAGTAATAGTGGATAAGCTAATAAAGTGGGGATACTTTATAGCATGCACAAAAGAGATATTAGTAGAAGATGTCGCTAGAATCTATATTAAAGAAGTGTTTATAAGATATAAAGTACTAGATAAGATTATATTAGATAGAGATCTAAGATTTATAGCAGCATTCTGGGAGGTATTCTTAGCTAAATAAGGAGTTTAAGCAGCAACCTCTATAGCATATTATCCGCAGATAGATAGACAAATAGAAAGACTAAACTAGACACTAGAACAGTATCTAAGACATTATATTAATTACGCACAGAACAATTAGGTATTATTATTACCAGTTATATAGTTTGCATATAATATAACACCATAAGAAGGAATAGGGACATCACTATTTAAGGCGAATTACGGGTATAAGCCAAGAACATTATTATTGCCATATTAAGTAAAGAAGACAAGTAGCACAGCTAAAAAAAGAATGGAAATATTAATAAATCTTTATACAGACCTTAAGGAAACAGCGAAACTAGTACAAGAGTAAATAAAAAGGTACTATAATGCTAAGAGATCTAAGGGACCAGATCTTAAGGAGGGAGATAAAGTATAGCTACTATATAAAAATTTTAAGAGTTAACAACTAAGCAAGAAATTAGACCATATTAGACTAGGACCTTTTAAAATCACATAAAGAATTTTATCAGTTATATTTAAGTTAAACTTACCAGCCAAAATAAAAATCTACCCTATATAACATATTGCAATGCTAGAACTAGCATATAGAGATATTAAACCACTAGTCTATAAAGCAGATATATACAGAGGGCAGGAAGAGGACAAATAGCAAGTTTTAAAGATTGTTAGTTATAAGGACATTAATAATAAAACATAGTATAAAGTAAAGTGGATAGGCTATAGTAAAACTACCTAAGAACTACTAAGCAACCTAGAGAACGCTATAGGAAAGGTACAGGAGTATTAGAAGAGAATAGGTTAGGCAATATTAAAAAAGGATCACTAAAGGACGAGTTACCTAAGGGGAACTTATAAGGAGCAACTTCTACGTTACTTAGAGTTGTTTTCTTCTTAGGAGATACTACTTGTTTATTACCTAGCTCAGACAAACCCTATTAAACAAGTTTCTACTCCTTAAAACAAACCTTTTTATAAACACATTTAAGACATTAAAGACAAGTGTAAGCTAAATATTAGGCTTTAAGGATGTGTGTAGACTCTTCTGAGGTATGTTAAACCTTAAGCAACACGGAGGCCAGTTCACTATTAAGCTTTATAGCAGCAGATTAAACACAAAACCCTATAATAAGTTACTTAGGGAACTTAAAGACTACTAAGAGTTATAGGACGCGCACACTTAGCGTTAGAAACTAAGTGAATGTCATAAGACAATTAAATGTTTGCTTTAGTACACTTAAAGTAAAAAAAGGGTTGCCAAGATAAAGGACTTGCTAGCGCAACACAAACTAACCCCTCTTTTGCATAATGAGAACAAGGGATCACTATTACTTCACCTAGTAACAGTATTGAGGAGATAGTACATAGGCAACGCTTAACCCAAGAAAGAGAAGAAGACGCTTTAGGTATAATAAGTAAGGATATTAACCAGATTAATTAAACAGACATTACACCTCTAGTAGACAACTTAGAGATGTTAGGAATCTTTAAGGACGAAGATAAAGGGGAGGGAGATAGTATTACGGATAGCTTAAGTATAATATTATAACTACTTAGAGAAGAGTTGGCAAAAGCTAGTTGGTTAATATAGGCACAGTCTAGGATGGAGCCAGTAGAACTATATAATAAGGAATAGTAACTAAGGTCACGTAGCGTTGGATGTATTAACTATATTAAATGGGAAGGATGTTACATTTAATATAGATAATACGCACCTTACAGAGCGAAGGGGTTTCTTAGGAGTAAGGTTATGTATTTAAAGGACCACAGTCCCTACCCAGATAGTTCTCTCTTTGTAGTGAATCTTAGAATATAATTAGAGTTAATCTGTTGGGCAACCACTCCACCAGTTATTATTACGTTGTTGACTTACTTTGTTATCTACATACCTAGCCCATTGATGAACCCACCGTAGTAACTACTATAAGGTTCCGTTACATTTCTGGTGATAGGCCTATATGAATTATCACTGCCAAGAATATAAGAAGCTTCTTTGGAGAGGTAGGTTTCCATTTTTAAGGCCTTATAACCTTCCTACTTTTGTCCTTATATTCTCGGTAAGGGTAAAGTCTTGTATACTTGTTTATATGTGCGGCAAGCTCTTTAAGTAAATTGTCCGTCTATATAAGCCTGAATAATACAAGAGGATCGGTAGGATTAACGTATAGTAGTAGATTTGGTGTGCCATTGGTATACAGAGAGTTAATAGGAAAGGGGTTAAAATTGGGTAGTGGCCAGGGCTTAGGTGGTGGAATTTTGGCCTTCTTGTGCCTTGGAATAATATATTAATTAGGTTTAACAAAGTCCGCATTATTGGAAGTACGTTTACGGCCCATTGTGGTGGTTTAATTAATATACAAAGTTATATTGATACTACGGCGGAGACGCGTGTTAATGTTTTGGTGTTCGCGCATGGGCCTCTTTTGGCGTACGCCTTAACAGCGCATGGGTTATATAAGGTTCTATTTTAGGGTCTTAGCTATAGGAGCTTAGAATGGCTGTATAACGGAGAGACACTAAATAAGTGATCATATCTAAATTTACCAACCAGCCTTACGAGGGTTCCTAAACTAAATATCAGACCACTGACCAGGCTGGCGAAAAATACATATGAAAGGCTCTATGAGGAAGAATCTAAGGGCTCGATGGCCCGAGAAGATATCTACAAGGTGGCCCGCGCGCTGTCACGTGACATATCACGTGCACGTCGCCGAGCTCAAAGAGACTGCCCAAGTGCCCCCCTACCAACACTAAATACAGTCACGAGTCAAATCACCTTCCGCCCTATGCTCTTAAGAAATTCTCCGCGCACAGACTTCTTATTATCCAAATATTGAAATTTACTTTAAGTTACTATCCCTTGCAACGGCACAATTCGTTCTATGGTTATCGATAAGATCCAGCCCAGTAGAACCAATTGGATTAAGTTGGGATGTCCAATTGTTCAGACCTGGCACCGATACGAACCAATACGAACCAATAAAATATCGGTTATCGGAAATATATCGGCAATATGATATTGCCAATATTGGGTAAAAAATTAAAATAACTAGCTTTACGCAGCCTTACAT
>Ga0307507_10002368_pt1 | contig 39917 bp, 7 predicted proteins | sample 7_EM_MG_FD_207223 | JGI IMG/M metagenome (GOLD analysis project Ga0307507, IMG submission 207223) | Populus trichocarpa ectomycorrhiza microbial communities from riparian zone in the Pacific Northwest, United States - 7_EM | ecosystem: Host-associated > Plants > Roots > Unclassified | place...
ATTATAGGCTATAAAGTAGTACCTTATTAATAACCTAAATAAGGGCTTTATTAAACCTAGTTAAGCCCCTTTTAACTTGCCTATTCTCTTTACTAAAAAGCTAAATAGAGGACTTTGTTTCTGCATTAACTACTATAAACTAAATAATATAACCCGCAAGGACCGCTACCTACTACCCTTACTTAATAAGACTTTAACCTAAATAAGTAGAGCTAAGATCTTTACTAAGCTTAATATCCGTTAGGCCTTTTACCGGATTAGAATAGACCCTAGATTGGAAGATTTTACTATATTTTAGACCTGTTACGGAATATATAAATACAAAGTACTTCCTTTTGGACTAACTAATGGACTAGCTATGTACTAGCGATATATAAATAATATACTCTTTAACTACCTTAACGACTTCTATATAGCCTACCTGGATAATATTATAATCTACTTTAAGAATAAGTTAGAATACAAGGAGTATGTCTATAAAGTCCTATAACGGCTCCGCAAGGCTGGTCTCCAGGCTAATATTAGGAAATTAGAATTTAGTGTTAAGCGTATAAAGTACCTAGGTTTTATTATTAGTATGGATGGAATTAAGGCCAACCTAGAGAAAACGGCTGTAATTGACTAGTGGATACCCCCACGGATCGTAAAAGGGGTGCAATTATTTTTAGGTTTCTATAACTTCTACTAACGCTTTATTAAGAACTACAGCAGGATCGCCTAGCCTCTTAACCGCCTTACTAGGAAAGACCAGCCATTCTACTTTAACGCTATATATATGTAGGCCTTTAATAAGCTTAAAAAACGGCTGGTATCAGCTCCCCTACTTGCCCACTTTAACCCGGAACGGCCCTTAATGCTAGAAACTGATGCCTTAGATAGCGCGATAGCTGGCGTTTTCTCCTAGAAGCAACCAAACGGAGAATAGCACCCTATTGTATACTATTTAAAGACTATAATAGATGCCGAGCTAAACTACTATATCTATAATAAAGAAATGCTGGCTATTATCTCTAGCTTTTAGCAATGGTGTGTATAACTAAAGGGGACCCCTAAGCCTATTAAGGTAGTTTTGGATTATAAGGCCCTAGAATACTTTATAATAACTAAGGCCCTTACGGCCCGGTAGGCACGCTAGGTGGATATCCTATCTTAGTTTAACTTCTTAATTATATATAGACTAGGCGCTATAAACCGTGCGGATACTCTTATAAGGTGTAAACAGGACCTAGGTAACCAGGCGGCTGTAAAGATCTTATTACGGACCTAGATACTACTATAACTAGAGCACCTTAACCCCTAGATATAGGTAGAGCTAAATATGGACCCTTTAGATGCTAAGATATATCTTATTAACTCCACGGAACTTAACCTTATTAATAAACTGCTATAGGTAAACTGTACGGCCCCTTCTCTATAGGAGTACCGTAAAAAGGTAAAGGATGCTACTAGCCTATAGTCCCTTAAAAACGGACTACTTAAGCACCGGGAACGGCTAGTAGTGGTAGAGGAATAGAATTTACAGACCCAGCTTATTGCCGAAGTATATACCTAGGTCTTTATGGCCTACCCCAGAAAGAATAAGACCTGTAAAATTATTAGTAACCGTTACTACTGGCCCGGAATGGTTATAGATATTAACCGCTATATACGGAACTGTAATAACTGCTATAGGTTTATAATTCCATGGGATAAAACCCTAGGATTATTAAAGCCACTCCTGATACTAGAACGCCCCTAGCAGTATATCTCTATAGACTTTTATAAGCTGCCTATAGACCGTGACGGATATAATATGGTAATAATCCTAGTTAACCGCTTTGGCAAGCGCCCGTTCTTAATCCCCTATTATAAGGATATTAATGCCAAGGAGGTAGCCTAACTATATATCCATTATGTCTACCAAATTTATGGACTACTAGATACTATTGTATCTAATTACGGGCCGTAGTTTATATTGGCCTTCTAGAATAAGTTTACTCGGATCCTTGGTATTAAGCTAAAGCTTTCTATAGCATACCACCTCCAGATAGATGGTTAGACGGAGATTATAAATTAATACTTAGACTAAAGGCTCCAGTCCTTTGTTAACTACTTCTAGGATAACTAGGGCGAACTGCTACCCCTAATAGACTACGCCCAGGCAACCCTACCCTATAACTCTACGGGATTTGCACCTATTTAGCTAGAAATGGGATACTTACCCTATATAAGCTTTAACTAGGAAAGACCAGAGGGGCCACAGACCGTACACAAAAAACTGTCTTATAAGGAAGCCTAGCAATATGCTAAACGCTTAGAAGAAGCTTGGATAGTAGCCTATATAAATCTAGAAAAGGCCTAGAGATTAATGGAATAGCAGGTAAATAAGCATAGGCGCGAGCTTAACTTTACTGTAGATAATAGGGTCTAGGTTATAATAAAGAACTAGAAGATAGAACGGCCTAGCCGCAAGCTAGACTATAAGATAGTAGGACTGTATAAGATCCTTAACAAAGAAGGCAACTTGTATAAGGTTAAGCTCCCAGACTTAATTAAAGTCTATCCTGTCTTTTCGCCGGATAAGCTACGGAAGGCTGTAAATAACCCACTACCTGGATAAAAGAATGAGCCTCCCCTGCTAATTTAAGTTAATGGTGACAATAAATGGGAAGTTAACGAAATACTAGCCTATAAACTAGTACGAGGAACGCTATAATACTGTGTTTAATAGAAAGGCTATAATCTAGACCTAACCTGGTATCCCGCCTGGAACTTTATAGGCTACCCCTAGAGACTTAAAGAATTCTATAACTAATACCCTAACGAACCCGGACCCCTGAAGTACCTCAACGAGTGGATGGAGTGCTGGTATAGCAAAGACGATAGGCTGCCTATTGAGCATAAAGATAAGAATACCCCATGGACATAATATGGATATACAAAGCCTAAGGGCAGGCTTTTTTTGGAGGGGGGGGGTAATGTTACGGCGCTGGTGGAAAACGGTGGATCTTGGCAGACGTGGATTATGGTAGACGCGAGTCACGTGACTTGAGGACCACATAAAATATTAAGCGGCGCTGCTATTCTTCTCCTTCCTTTCTCTAGCTTTGGATCCTCGTTTATAGACTACCAATTGTACAGGCTTGCGCGTCCCTCTTGCCGTGCTCGTGCCTCGATTGACTGAGTTGCTAACATTAATTAGCTTTTATTCTAGATAATTTGTTTAGGGTACTTTAGACCCTAAATACCTCTAGATAATTACCCTTAATACGCTCCTAATAGATATTAAGGTTAGTAAAATAGTCTATTTACTATAGCCAGAAGACCCCTTCTTTACGCTGGTTATAAATATAATAGAGGACCTGTTATTACTAGCAGCAAGTACCTATATAGACCCTCTAGATGTAGAGACACTAGTTATAAACATAACAGAGGACCTATTATTACTGGCAGCAAGTACCTATAGAGACCCTCTAGTGCTAATATAGATTACCTTAACTTAGGGGGGAGGTAATCAAAAACCTAAAACTATTAAGTATACTATAGTAGAGCTATATATACTCTTAGTACAAGCATATCTATAAAACACATATTAGCTATACCCTTCTCTTTACTAGCTCCTAAAAGTATACTACCACGTAATAGTTACCTTAACCTCTATAAACACTAGCCTACCAGATATATATAAAGAGGGGATTAATATCTTCTCTAATAAGCTAGTAAGTATACTACCTTAGAACTCTAAGTATAACTATATAATCAACTTAGAAGAAGGTAAGATGCTACTATAGATACCTATCTATAACCTCTTATAGAAAGAGTTGCAAATCTTATAGAAGTACCTAAAGAGTGCTCTTAAAAAGGGCTGGATTAGGCCTAGTAAGTCACCTACTAGAGCACCTATCCTCTTTATACCAAAAGCAGAAGGTATAATATAGCTATACGTTAACTATAGACGCCTAAATAAGATTATAATTAAGAACCGGTATCCCCTACCGCTAGTTAGCAAATTCTTTAATAGGCTTAGCTATATAAAGATATTTATAAAGCTAGATCTTTATAATATATACTATAGGATTTATATTAAAAAGGGAGATAAATAAAAAACCGTATTTAAGACACGCTACGGTCACTTTAAGTACCTAGTAATACCCTTTAATCTTACTACGTCAGGAAAAAATTTACTAGCATTTTTGCGGCATTTGGCGGCATTTGGCGGCCAAATGCGCATTTCGCGTATTGCAATGTATAGCGTATGGTATCGACTAAGGAGCGGTATACTGCTGCATTTAATAGTAACTAACAACGCGGTGCAGCTAATTAAGCAAGTAGTACCTTTATTCTATTAAGCTTTTTTTATACTTAATGCGTAATTAATATATAATGCCCTTCTCGCGTATTTTGTATATCTTGCTTACTTTAAACAATAGATAAGCGTTGCTCTTCCTGTGTACTTAATAGTAGCTAGCCAAATAAATTGTATTATTTTAGATAATTTAATATAATATAACGACGGTTCTCTTCTACTTACCTATCTACTAACCTACCTGCCTATCTACCTACCCGCCTGCCTACCTGCCTGCCTACCTACCTACCTACCTACCTACCTACCTACCTACCTACCTACCTACCTACTTGCCTGCCTACCTACCTACCTACCTACCTACCTACCTGCCTGCCTACCTACCTACCTACCTACCTACCTATCTACCTATCCACCTACTTGCCTGCCTACCTGTCTGTTTATTTACCTATCTGCCTGCCTACCTACCTATTTACCTACCTACTTACCTGCCTGTGTTAGTATCTGATTTAATTTAGGAAAGGGGTCGGCCCAATTAAAGGCTCTAATTTGGTGACGGGCCGATATTAAAGCTCTAGTTCAATTCGATCAATCGATTAATTAAATCGTTCGTAGTGTTCGCTGGCTAGTTGTTCGAACGGTCGTCGTCTGGTTTTGGTTCTTAATGTGTCATGAGGGTTTCATTTTGATTCATTAACGGTTTCTATGTACGGTCGTGTAGTTCTGGCGACGGTTGTCTGGTTCTGGCGACGGTCCTCTGCTGGCTGCCGTTCTGGTGCCTCCCTAGGTAGAGAGGATGTAAGGAAGGAAGAAAGGGTAAAAAAAACAAGGTGGCTATATAGGGGTATACTTGGCAGAGGCACGTGTAGAGGCTATCGGGAATATGGCGGGGACCCAATGCGGAGCCTCCGTACGCAGAGCTTCGCGTAGAGCCTCGTGTAGAGCCTCTGTACGTAGAGCTTCGTGTAGAGCTTTGTGCAGAGCTTCGTGCAGAGCCTTTATACGTAGAGCTTTATGCAGAGCCTTTATACGTAGAGCTCTGTGCAGAGCCTCTATACGTAGAGCTTTGTGTAGAGCCTCTATACGTAGAGCTTGGTGTAGAGCTTCGTGTATGTTATAGTACGTGCCGACTGTTAAGGTACGAAGTATGAGGTGACTGTGTATGATTGATAAACGATGTTGTGTGAAGAGCTATGTATAGGAGGTGAAGCAGGATATATGTACGCGTGCGCATAGGGTCAGTGCTCAGGGGTTAGGTCTGTGCTTGTGTTATAACAACGCCGAGTCATAACAACGCGTTAGGTCAGTGCCGTGACAGTATAGAGCTTCGTGCAGAGCCTCGTGCAGAGCCTTGTGCAGAGCCTCTATATGTAGAGCTTTGTGTAGAGCCTTGTGTAGAGCCTTATGCAAAGCTTTATGTAGAGCTTCGTGCAGAGCTTTGTATAGAGCTTTGTGTAGAGCCTCGTGTAGAGCTTTGTGCAGAGCTTTGTATAGAACTTCGTGCAGAGCTTTGTACAGAACTTCGTGCAGAGTATTACGGACGCTTTAAGTACGATATTACGACTACTTGGGGAAGAGTCGCAAGAAGCTAGTTGGTTGATACAGGCACGGTCTAGGATGGATCCGGTGGAACCATATAACAAGGAATAGTAAGCAAGTCACATAACGTTATACGCAGTGTATAAAGTATACGTAGTATACGTCCACGTATAATACGTATAACACGTACCTTATGTACAAGAGAGGGTTTCTTAGGAGTACGGTTATGTATTTAAAGGACCTCAGTCCCTACCGTAGATAGTTCTCTCCTTATAGTGAATCTTAGAATATAATTAGAGTTAATCTATTAGGCAACTACTCCACCAGTTATTATTATGTTGTTGTTTTGTTCTTACCTACATACTTAGTCCAATAACTGGACCTACTGTAGTTCCTACTACAAGGTTCCATTACACATTCACTACTAAGGTTATAGTATTAAACAAGATCAAACAACATGCCACCTAAAGCACTAGTCACAACGACGTTAACGGCAGCCACAACCTTAGGGCCAGGTGATACTAGTATAGACAATGGGGATTCTTAAGTGGTTACGCGAGGTCAGTTATAGGAAATGGTTAATTACTTACAAAATAATAATAGGATACTTAAAGAACGCATTAATGGAATTAGAGCAGTAAAAATTAAGCTACCTTTAATTAAACGATTCTTAGGAGAGAAGTTAAAGCTTAAGGGATTTCTTATACAGATGTACTTCAAGGTAGTACAGAAAGGAGCGAAGTTAGCAATATTGTTAGATTAAGTAGCCTATACAGGATTGTTCCTAACAGGGAGGGCACTTAAGTAATTTAAGCCATATCTTACGGAAATATAGGCTAATGGCATAACAACTACTAACCAGGACGTACGGTATATATTTACTAGTTAGAACGGGTTTGCGGAACAACTAACGCAGATATTTAAAGACCTGGAGGCCATAACCACAGTAGAACAAAAGCTTCAGAATTTAGTACAACGCACTTTAGTAATTAAGTATATAACATAGTTTTAAATACTAGCTATATAGGTTAAGTGGAACAATAGGGCGCTTATAGTATAGTATAAACAGGGACTTAAGGCTAAAGTCTAGAACGCAATTATCCTAATAGAAGATACGGATACTTTAAGAGAGTTAATAGATTAGTTAATAAAGATTAATAATAGGATCTATTAAAGGGAACAAGCTAAAAGAGGGCAAGATAGAGTTCTATAGTTATATAAGGCGTAGAGTACGCAATAACAGACATAGAGTTAAAAACTATGGAATAGCGCAGAGCTAATGGACCTAAGCGGTACTAAAGAAACCTAAAGGTGGGAAAAGAAACCATAGAAACCTAGAGGTTAAGGATTAAGTAATTAAAGGACCTAGGAGCAGAGGCTAAACCAGGGATCTCAGCAGTAGAAGACGTTTAGGCGGACTTTATAGCAAGAAAAATGGGTTAAAGATGGAGCTTATATAAATTGCGGAAAATAAAGTCATTTTGCTAGAGACTGTAGAGGTGGTTAGAGTAACCACGTGGTAAAGGGAACTAGGCCAGTAGAAGGCACATACGTATAGAGGGACAACGGTGCACTATAAGGAATAAAAGAGTGTTTAATTAACAGTTTTGCGTGTTATTACAATAACGTATGCCGAATTTATAAGGACGCTAAGTATAGCGTAAGCTATTAGCTATAGGAGCCATTGTTATCTAAGTTTAAAGGAACCAATAAACTAGCTTATAGATTGGATATTAAAGACAATAAATTTAACAAAGGCGAAGTATTTACCAATAATAAGGTAATAAAGGCAGCTTACTAGGAGCATGTAGACCTTAGAGAAGTTAAAATAGAAGTAGAAACTAAGACCATTACAGAATAGGGTTTAGTAACGGATATTATAACACTATTAGATACGATTTCCATCGCTTTATAAGATAATAGGAGCAACGTTTAAAGGAAACTAAGTAAGTAGATAACTGCTAGTGCTAGCTTATTACTTAATAAAGGTAAAAGGCCATAGGCTTAAGATTCTTAGGAAGAGATAAAAGAAGCTTAAGATTCTTAAGACGAGATAAGATATACCTAAGAACCCATAACGGACAAAAACTGATGGGAAAGGGTAGTAACTTAGTTTAGTAATAAACGAATAAGTATAGGACGTAAGTTTAAGAACTATAAGTTTGGGGAACAAGTAAGAATGTTAGTAATCTTAGGTAAATGTAGTGTTTAGCCTAAAGATTAAATAGTTAATACTAGGATTAAAAAGCAAGACAACTACAAAGATCTAGCTGCAAAACGCAGAAAATAAGAAACTATAGATAAGTTTAGAATAAGAATTATTGCATAGTAGGAGTAAAAGCTAGACAAGAGGTTAGCTATGCTAGGTTATATAAGGGATAGAGCACCTATGCGAAGAGTTACTAATAGGCTAAGTGCAGGGACACCTAGGGTAAAATGGTTAGATAAACTGGAACAAGAAGAGGATCTAGATATTCTAACTAGGTTTAAAGAAAGACATACTAAAGGATGTTATAATATAGTAATAATAAGGTACTTTCTAATAGATAGACTATATACACTAAACCAGCTGTACGGAAAGTGGTATAGGCAACAACATAATAATAAATGGGCCGATTTTTATATGTGGCTGGACAAAAAAGTTATCTAAAACTAACCTATTATGGAAAAACGCATGAATCACATTAAAGGAGCGTTAATTATAACGTCAAGGAACCTAGAAGAAGGATTTAGGGACTAGAGAAGTAAGTGACAAATCTTAGTACCCGCAGCAGAAATACTAGTGGTTAGGTTAACTAGGTATAGGTTTAAACTTAAGGATAAAGATAAACTAAGAGTTAACCTAAAATATGCAGCGCATTATATACTATTATGGATAGCTTATGTGGATAATACGTGCAATATGTATAGAGCACTAAAAGATAGGAACTGGAAGTACCTAGTAAGAATATATTAGGCACTAGAGGAAAAGCGGTTTAGGAATACCAAGTATATATATAAATGGCACCTAGTAGAAGTATAAGGTTAAGGAGACTTAATACTTTAACTAGGAAGATTCCTTATAGAAGAATGCCTAAATAGATAATAGTGGTGGAAGTGCCCAGAGAATACTTATCCATGGTATATAGAGGAAAAGAAATAAACTAAGTATTGGCTAAAGTTGGACTAAGTATAAGTAGGATTAAGCAGCTAACAGTTAGGAAAAGGGGAGGCGTATAGGACTAGAGGGAACCAGTATTAGAGCCTTAGACCCTTAAAGGAATTTAAGGATAACACCTAAATTTATAAGTTAAATAGCAAGATCAGCAGTTTGAAGCATTAGTAGATAGTAAAGTAACTAGGAACTATATATTACCAAAGGCAGTGGAAAGGATGGGGCTACCACATAGATAGAAGGAATACTTATATCCACTTATAATAATTTTAGGAGATCAGATAGCCTATAGAGGAGGTATTATTAATCTCAAAACAGGACCTATTTAGCTAACTATTAAAGGGAGACCAGTTAGAATGTCTTTTAATATCCTACCGTTAGGACAGGACGAGGTAATACTAGGAATGCCTTAGTTATAGGAGTATAATCTAAAGATTAATTGGGTTATAGGTTAGGTTAATATTAAGGATACTTAACGGTGTAAAGTGCAACAGTAAACCAAGTTGGTATAGTACTAAGTTGGAGCGATATATAAAGAGACTAAGCAAGGCTTAAGTTATATACTAAAGAAATACCATAAGTATAGTAAAAAGTTATAGTCACTAGAAAGTGAAAAGCTGTTAGAGTATATAGTATGGGACTATAAGATAGAATTGGAAAAGGGAATAAGTCTAAAGTTCTTTCCAATTTATAAGCTTACTGAAACAGAGTTAGTAGCGCTTAAGGAGTTTGTCCAGGAGAACTTATGTAAGGGATATATTAGACTGTTATAGTCATTAGTAGGATATCTAGTACTGTTTATCCCAAAGAAAAACGGAAAACTTAGGATGTGTATAGACTACAGACAGTTAAATAGTATCACTAGGAAGGATAGGTATCCTTTACCCTTAATTAGTAAAATCTAAGACAGGATAGGTAATGTAAAGATCTTTACAAAGATAGATCTGAGATGGGTGTACTATTAGATTAGGATTAAGGAAGGCGACAAATAGAAGGCAGCCTTTAGGTTAAAGAAAGGACTATATAAACCGTTAGTTATGTAATTTAGGCTTATAAACGCACTAGTAATATTCCAGAAGCGAATTAATAGTATATTAGGAGAACACCTAGACGAGTTTGTTATAGTATACCTTAACAATATTATTATCCACTTAGAGAATAAGGAAGAATATAGAGAACATATTAAGTAGGTCTTAAAGAGATTATAGAAAGAACAGATGCTAGTAGCAATTAAGAAATGCGAGTTCTTTATAAGAAAAACCAATTTTATTAAATTTGTTATTAAACTAGGCCAACTTAGTATAGATCTAAAAAAGATTGAGGCTATAGTAAATTAGCAAGAACTAGAGAACGTTACGCAGTTAAGATTGTTCCTAGGGTTTTACAATTATTATAGAAGGTTTATAGCGCAGTAGTTAAAGGACATTAAGCCACTTACGCAGTTAATAAAGAAGGAAGAACTATGGGCATAAGGAAAGGAGTAATAATAACTATTTAAAGAAGTTAAAAGATTGTTTACCTAGGAGCCAGTACTTAAGATCTATTAACCAGGTCTAGAGATAGTTGTAAAAATAGATACATTAGACTTCGCACTAGGGGTATACTTTCTATAGAAATATTAGGACGGATGGCACCCAGTAGTATACTATAGTTGGAAGATAACACCACTAGAGTTAAACTATAACATCTATAACAAGGAGTTGTTAGGTATAGTTACAGTACTTAAGAAATAGAGAGCATTCTTACAAGGTATAAAGAAACCGTTTATAGTTAAGATAGACTATAAGAACCTTATAGGATTCCTAACAACAAAGGAACTTAATCAAAGACAGGTCAGATAGGCGGAAATGCTTATAGAATACCATTTTAAAATTTAGTATACTAAGGGTACAGATAATGCACGAGTAGACGCTCTAAGCAGAAGGGCTAAACTATAAAGCGATGAAAAGCTATTAGGAGCTTTATTGCGAAGGGATTAAGACGGATTAATTAGGTATAATTATCCAAAGATTATAGTAACTAAGGAAAGTTAGATCCATAAATTACCTAAGAGTAATTGGATATAGAAGATCTAAGAGGTATAGATAAAGGATCTAGATTTAGAGTAATACGAAAATAGAGAAGTAACGTATATACTTAAGTCTATTACAGAAGAGTTTATTAAAGAATTCTATAAAGGAATAACACAAGGACACAACGGAGCTATAGGCTTAGTATTAAAACTTTAGAAAGAGTATATTATTTAAGGAATCTGGGGACTAGCAAGACAAGTTATAAAGAAATATCCAGATTGCCAAAGAAACAAACTAATAAGGCATAAGCTATATGGAGGGCTACAGCCTATTAAAGTACTAGGAAGACTATAGGAAGTTATATTATAGAACTTTATTATTAAGTTACCAAAGTTAAGAGATCCTATTACAGGACAAGATTATAACGCGATTTTAGTAATAGTGGATAAGCTAATAAAGTAGGGATACTTTATAGTATGCACTAAAGAGATATTAGCAGAAGATGTCGCTAGAATTTATATAAAGGAAGTGTTTACAAGACACGGAGCACTAGATAAGATTATATTAGATAGAGATCTAAGATTTATAATAGTATTTTAGGAAGTGTTTCTGGCAGAATAAGGGGTTCGCGTAGCAACATCTATAGCATATTATCCGCAGACGGATGGATAAATGGAAAGACTAAACTAGACACTAGAACAGTATCTAAGGCATTATATTAATTACGTATAAAACAATTGGGTATCGTTATTACCAGTTATACAGTTTGTATATAATACAACACTATAAAAAGAAATGGGGACATTACTATTTAAGGCGAATTACGGATATAAACTAAGAACATTATTATCGCTACGTTAAGCGAAAAAGACGAGTAGCATAGCTAAACAAAGAATAGAGATGTTAATAAATCTTTATACAAACCTTATAGAAACAGCTAAACTAGTATAAAAATAAATAAAAAGGTACTATAATGCTAAGAGATCTAAGGGACCAGATCTTAAGGAGGGAGATAAAGTGTAGCTACTACACAAAAATTTTAAGAGTTAATGACTAAGTAAGAAGTTAGACTACGTTAGACTAGGACCTTTTAAAGTTAAGTAAAGGATTTTATTGGTTACGTATAAGTTAAACCTACTAGCTAAAATAAAGATCTACCCTATATAATATATTGCAATACTAGAGCCAGCATACAGGAATGTTAAGCCACCAGTCTATAAGGTAGACATGTATAAAGGATAAGAGGAAGACAAATGGTAAGTTTTAAATATTATTAGTTACAAGGACGTGGATAACAAAACGTAGTATAAGGTAAAGTAGATAGGCTATAGTGAGACTACCTAGGAACCACTAAGTAACCTAGAGAATGCTATGGGAAAGGTATAGAAGTATTAGAAAAAAGCAGGTTAGGGAGCGTTAAAAAAGGATCGCCAAAGAATAAGTTACCTAAGGGGGACCTAAGAGGAGCAATTGCCAAGCTACTTAGAGTTATTTCCCTTATAGGAGGAAAGCTAGTCCTTTTGTTACCTAACTTATTAAGACCCTATTAAACTAGTTTCCACTCCTTAGAACGGACCTTCTTACGCACTTTTTTAAGACAAAGAAGACGGGCAGAGGCCAATAGACGGGCTTTAAGGGCACGCTGTTAAGTAGCTGTAGCCTCCTACTCTGCTTTTTATAAACAACGGAGTTTATTTAAGGCGCTTAAGAGCTTACTATTAAGCTTCGCAGCGGTAGATTAAACATAAGACCCTACAATAAGTTACTTAGGGAACTTAAAGACTGTTAAGAGTTATAGAATGCGCACACTTAGTGTTAGAAATAGAGCGAACATCGCAGGACAATTAAACATTTGCTTTGGTATACTCCAAGCAAGACAAGGGTTATTAAGACGAGGGACTCGCTATCGCAATATATACTAACCCCGCTTTCACACAATAAGAATATAGAGATAATATTATCTTACTAAGCAATAGTATGGCAGCCATGGTGTGAGTATAATGTTGCGCTTATAAAGAAGAAGAAGCTTTAGGTATAATAAGCGAAGATATTAACTAGACTAATTAAACGGATATTACACCTCTAGTGGACAACTTGGAGATGTTAGGAATCTTTAAGGACAAAGATAAAGAGGAGGGAGATAGTATTACGGACGCTTTAAGTATAATATTATAACTACTTAGGGAAGAGTCGCAAGAAGCTAGTTAGTTAATATAGGTACAGTCTAGGATAGATCTAGTGGAACTATATAATAAGGAATGGTAAGCGAGTTATATAACATTATACACAGTGTACGAAGTATACGTAGTATACGTCTATGTATAACACGTATAACACGTACCTTATATATAAGAGAGGGTTTCTTAGGAGTACGGTTATATATTTAAAGGACCTCAGTCCCTACCGTAGATAGTTCTCTCCTTATAGTGAATTTTAGAATACAATTAGAGTTAATCTGTTGGGCAACCACTCCACCAGTTATTGTTATATTGTTGTTTTGTTCTTACCTACATACCTAGCCTAATAACTGGACCTACTGTAGTTCCTGCTACAAGGTTCCGTTACACAGAGCTTTGTATAGAACTTTGTGCAGAGCTTTATGTAGAGCTTTGTGCAGAGCTTTGTGTAGAGCTTTATGTAAAGCTTTATGCATAGCTTTATGCAGAGCTTTAGGGGTAGTAATTTTAATATTTATTAATAAAGTATATATAAAAAATATTTTTATTAATAATATTAAATTTATAAAAATTTTACTTTTATATATGCTTACTAATATTAATTAAGTATATATAAAATATAAAAATTATACTTTTATACTTTTATACTTTTATACTTTTATATATGCTTACTAATATTAATAAAGTATATATAAAAATTTAAATTTATAAATTTTATACTTTTATATATGCTTAGTAATCTTATAGTTAGCACTTAGTAGCTAAATACTAAGACTTAATTATAAATGCCGCATTTAGTAGCTAAATGCTAGTACTTAGTTATAAATGCCGCATTTAGCGGCTAAATGCTAATACTTAATTATAAATGTTAGGAAATGCTAGGAAATGCTGAAATGGCAGAAAAGTAAAATTAAATGCTGGTAAAATTTGTCCTAATATAACGCCCCTACAACTTTCTAGAGCTATATTTAAAAGGCTTTAGGGACCCTAGTAGATACTATCTATATGGTTTACCTAGATAATATTCTTATCTACTTAAATAATAAGGATAAGCACGTTAAGTATGTTAAGTAGGTACTATAACAGCTCTGTGCTTAGGGCCTCTACACCAAACTATTAAAATATATTTTTTATACTAAGAATATTAAGTTCATAGGCTTTATCGTCACACCTAAGGGTATTATAATAGATCCTGCCCACGTAAAAGCTATTAAGAAATAGCCTAAGCCTAAGTCCTATAGGGACATCTAGGTCTTCCTTAGCTTCACCAACTTCTATAGACAATTTATTTAGAACTACTTAGATACCGCATACCCCCTATATATACATCTTACACAGGCATATTGCGACCTAACATTAGATAGGGAAAAGAAGAAGCAGAAGCATAAAAAAGGGCCTACTAAATAGTATTAACCTTAGTCCTGGCCTAATAACGCTTAGTAGGCGTTTTATAAGCTACGCGCTATATTTATATAGGCTCCTCTACTTTACTACTTTAACTTTAATCTACCCCTAATAGTAATTACTAACGCTTCTAATTATACCTATAGCGGTATACTTCTGCAGCCTTTTAAGCAGGGAAATTAACTCCACTAGTACCTAATTACTTATTATAGTTAGAAGCTTACTAGCCTAGAAGTATGGTATAATATATATAATAAGGAACTACTTACTGTAGTGCAATACTTTAAAACGTGGTACTACTACCTTAAGCACGCCGCATATATAACGCACATGCTCTACAATTACAACAATCTTAGGTACTTTATAACCATAAAGAGCTTATCTACTTACTAGGCCTAGTATACTAAGGAACTAGCTAAGTTTAATTTTAAGATTAAATATAAGCCAGGTAAAGCAAATCCCGCTATATACTATCCTAGCACCTAAATTATACTAAAGACTTTAAAGATAGTAGTAAGAGAATAGTCCTTAATACTATACTACTTATATTATAGCAAAAGTTGCGGGTTATAGGCCTTATAGGCAGCCCTAGTGCTACTATACCAAACTAGTAAGTAGCATGCGTGCAGTATATAAGCAACCCTTGTAAATATAGCGCTGGAAGACTAGGGTGTCCTACCATTCTCTCTAAAACCTCCTTAACTGGCCTAATAGCATTTAACCCTAAAGAAGATCCCTTAGCCTAGGCAACGGTCCCCTATAACAACCTAGTAAGTTACCTATATATTATATATTACTTTACTAGCACTAACTTTACGCAGAGTCTTATACCATAGTAAAAGGTAGTAGTAGCTGCCTGAGCTGCAATGGTGTTTATAAAACACCCCCCCAAGTTACTGGTTAATTTTATTTATAGAGTATAAAAAAGGGACGCCTTTACACACTCTATATATAATTAGTTGACCCAGGGATAAGTTCCTACTAGTAATAAGGACTATACCCTTAACAATTAAGGACTCCTAAGGTAAAATAACAAGGTCTAGGTGCTAAATTATATACTATTATAATAGGAGATCCTTAAGCAGAATTATAACAATCCTATAGGTGGCCACTATAGATTTAACTATATCTACAAGGTAATTGCGCAGAAGTACGCTTAGAATGGTCTTACTAAAAATCTCTATAAATACCTAGATAACTATAATACCTACTAATGCTATAAATTGCGCTACTATAAACCCTATAATAAGCTATAGCCTCTCTAAGTCCCCACCCAAGCCTAGTAATATTATTTACTTAACTTTATTACGGATCTCCCTAAGTCTAAAACTCCTAATAGTATAGAGTATAACTATATTCTTGTCCTTATAAACCGTTTTATAAAGCTAGTACACTACTATCTAGTGCGTAAGATAATTAATACTACATAACTTATAGAACTCTTATTTAGAGTCTTTATATAAACAGGGCCCCTAAATAATATTATCTCTAATAAGGGTAGTATATTTATAAGCAAGTACTAGAGTACTATATACTACCACCTCCATATTTAGCGTAAGCTCAGCACCACATTTCACCTATAGATAGATAGTTAGATAAAACGCCAAAACTAGGAGCTTAAGGCATACCTATATATATTCACAAACTAGGAATAGTTTAATTAGGCCTCCCTACTTAATAAAGCAGCCTTTACCTATAACTCTAAGGTCTATACCATAATAAAGTATTCCCCTATTAAGCTCGCCTATAGCTAGCTACTAAATATCTTAGATAAAGTTCCAGATGGCGTCTAAGACGCCTAGCAAGGTAGGGAGGGGTTTAAGTTAATAAATATTAAACTTGCAGAGACGCATCTATAACGCCTACGCCTTACACATAAGGCAGCGGTAGCGTTAATAATATATACCTAATAGCTTCAGGTAAAATACTATAATCATCACCATCTGGCCAAGCATTTCGCCATTAGTAAATAAGTCCTACTCTCTTCTAAGAACATCTACATAAAACGCCCCTATAAAAAACTTAATAGCAAGTTTATAGAACCATTTTAGATCCTAGAGCGTATAGGGTAGTAAGTATATAAGCTAGAGCTCTTACCTACTATAGCATAGCTCCACCTAGTCTTTTATATCTCCTTACTAAAGCCTTATAGGTCACGCCTTAGGTTTTAACCCCTAGTAGTAGAAGAGCTTAAGGACGGCAGCTAGGAAGTAAAAGTAATTATCACCTATTAGAATTATGCTAGACAACCACAGTACTTTATTAAATGGCTAAAATAGCTAAATAAGTATAATAAATAGAAATACAAAACAGAACTTAAAAATTATTAATAACTACTAAATAAGTACCGCAAGCAAAATACGCTAGCCTTATAGCTAAAGCATAGGCGAAAAGCAAGCACTACTACTAAGATATAACCTGCATTAAAGTAGAGCAGAAGATATCCTAAGAGATTAAAAAATAAGTAATACTTGTAATAAGAACTACGGCATATATACGGGGTAAAGCGCGATTTATTAATATCCTATATAAGCCACACTCTAACGCAACCTAGCTATGCTAGCAACTTACAGGCGACTTATAGGTAAAGCTACAGCGTATGCTAATAAAGCTTAATTTAGAAAGCACCCTTCCTAAACCTAGTCCGTCACTCTATACTAGCTTAGTAGATTATTATATTAGAGAATAGGTCTACTTAACTAGGGTTTAAGACCTATTAGTAACCCGCTAGTAGTAATCTATACCAACAACTTATACACTATTCCATATATATACTATATAGATAACGCATAAGGCTAAAGCATAGGTTAGTAGCAAATTTAACGGGTATATAGCCTTACTGTCCATAAATCTAGCCGTATATAAGTAACCTATAACCTACCCACAAAGTATATACAGCGCTACGCCGGTATAGCGTAAGGCCAAAGTATAGGGTCAGCGGTAGATTTAACGGGTATACTGCCTTACCACCTATAAGTCTAGCTGTATATAAATAACCTATAACCTACCCATAAGGTACTAGCGACCTACCTATACAAGCAATCTTTTAGAATATTTTTAGGACAGCGGTAGCGGGACACCCCCTAATTGATATGCGGACACCCCCCAATTGATATACGGACACCCCCCACTGATTGAGTTTAGTTACTTCCTAATCAAGTTAGAATGTTACGTAAATTTAGGTTGTTTGCATCTGCATCAGTACGTGACCGTCTCGCGCCCACACTCAAAACATCACCTCGCATTTGCCTTACCTATCCCCACCCCAGCCTCAAACTGTTGAGCGCCGCCGCGGCCGCCCAGCTGGCTCTGTTCGCGTTGATACATGTACATCAACTTATCGCGAGCCATCAGGATTCGCACAGAATACCGGGTATACTATGCGTGGGCGTGGGCGTGGGCGTAGGCGCGGGAGCGAGCGCGGGCGCAGGCGTGCTCGCGGGTTTGCTCGCAGACGCAGTTCGTAGACATTAAGCAGAGGTAGCAGCACCGAAATAAGTTCACGCCTCACAGGGTACTGCGCAATCGATATTACTGTCATAAAAGTTGCATTTTAATAATTTGATTTTTGCGATGCAGATGCAAACAACCTAAATTTACGTAATTCTAACTTGATCAGGAAGGAACTAAACTCAACCAGTGGGGGGTGTCCGCATATCAATTAGGGGGTGTCCCGCGACCGCTGTCCTATTTTTAATAGTCTACTAAATTTAGGTGAGCCCTAAACAGACCAATTAGGATTTTCCATCCTAGGGATAGAAAATCACTACTAGCTTAGTTAAATATAGGGAGTCTTAGCAAGGCAAATCTAACCAATTAAATAACTTTAACTAGTGGTTAAAGTTCCTTAATATCCTCACGCCGCGTATATATACCACCTATCTCTCTATACGCAAAATTAAAACACTCTTTCCCCTCCAATTTTTTTCCTTATTAAGGTTTTTATAGGGTTTTATTAAGGCTTAAGTATATAAAGAGTTGGAGACAATCCTTTTTAAAGGGGGGGCATTATCAGGTAAAACCTAAGTAGATAGTTATATAGCCGTAAGGTACGGGCGACCCTAGGGCAACCTAGGAGTGACTCGCCCGTAAGGCACGTACGCTGTATATAACTAGGGAAAACCCTTCCTTACCTCGCATACAGACTCCTCCTTTTCCCTTAAGGATTTGTCTGTCTATATAATATACCCTATTATTCCATTATTAAGCTCCCTATCCACATCCTTACCTTATACCTTAGTCCTAATATTCTTTTAAAATATCTTTATAATAATTAAGGTAATCCTCTAGTTCCTATATAGAGTCCTTAGCGGGCCATTCTAACTATTTAACTTTATATTAAAGCTTATTCTTAACAGACCTACAGCATAGTATAACTTTAACCTTATACCACTCGCCTACCACTTTAAGGTATTTAATTAGGCTTAGACAGAAATTCTTTTCCAGTAGTAGTCTGCTGTTTACCATAAGGAGTTTATATATACGCGTTAAGTTTTAAAAGAGCACAATATAATATAGTATTAGGTAGGTTACCCCTTATGTACCTAGTAGATAGGTAACTAGTAGTTGCTATAGCAAAGTCTTAGTAGTTCTAATCTATATTATCTAGCTAACATCTCTGTTTATTCTAGACTTAAGTATATCTTTATTAACTATAAGCTTACGCCTTAGAAACTTTATTAGTACTAGTTTAGACCTAATATTAGTATTAAGCGTTTAACAGTCTCTACTTCTTCTATACCTTATCGGCCTGCCCCTATTTTTATGCCTACCTATACTCCTATAAAGGGATCTGGATTTTATTCTTATTAGCTATTACTTAGTAGGCTAATAGATACTAATCCTACACCTAAGAATAAGGCATAGTGGCTTTTAATTTAGGCATTTGGGATTAATTCTTATATATAGTAGTAATTAAGGATCTTAATTAGTGCTTAGGAAGGCCTTATAAGGCATTTAGGAAGGCATAGGAATACTATTCCTAATATAGACTAATAAATAGAAATGCAATTCTAGCAAGATACCCTATTAATTCTATGCTATATATATAAAAAGGTTAAGGACCTATTCTACCTTAGGCCGTAGCCCTAATTAATCCTTATAGTTTCCAGAGCCTGTCTATTCTATATCTAATTTAACCTATTTCTTACTCTTTAGGGCCTCTTATGGCCTACCACAAGTTTTCTTTATAGGTTATAATAATATTATAGTATTAAAGCGCTTTCTGTAATTTATAGATTACAGACCTTAGTCCTAATATTCTTTTAGAATATCTTCGTAATAATTAAGGTAATCCTCTGGTTTCTATATAGAGTCCTTAGCAGGCCATCCTAGCTATTTAATTTTATATTAAAGCTTATTCTTAACAGACTTATAATATAATATAGCTTTAACCTTATACCGCTCGCCCACTACTTTAGGGTGTTTAATTGGGCCTAGATAGAAGTTCTTTTCCAGTAGTGGTCTATACTATAGCTCTAGTAGGTTTATATAAAACACAAAATATATATAGGCTATATATAGGGGTAGCTAGAGACAGTAGGATAGCTTACTAATTCGTTCCTTAATTTAAAAAGGGCCTAGGTATCTTATATTAAGCTTCTTTAATAGTTAATAGGTCTTAATATTTATTAAATATAATAGAATCTTATTACCTACTCCAAAATGCTTATCCTAGTATTTACGGTTATACTAAAGTCTTTATTACTCTTAAGCATCTTACAGGCTCTGCTTTATATACTTCTATTACTCCTCCCATTTCTTAAGGTACTCTTATACCCTTTAGTAGATGTCCTTAAACTTTCTAGTAGGATCCTATAATTAATCCTATGGCCTTAGCCAGTAATTATTGGGTATACTATTAAATCCCAATAGTTAAACGCCATAGGCAATCTAGATTAGTGCAAACTAATATAATAAATATTGTTTTAAGTTATAAGTGTCGGGAATGAGGCAAGTGGTTGTTACGTGTTGTCACGTGTCGCCGCGGCACTAGCGTGGCGAGGAGCCTTAAGCTCGTCGCCCTTCCTTATTCTCAAGAATCAAGCTTTCAACCAACATCACTGTAACCTACTCGAGTAGTCGTTATTGGTGAGTCACCCTGTGTGACCAACAATAAGCGTACTCCGCGTATAGAAGTAGCTTATACTAATTATCTTGCTAGTAGTTTAAATATATTTATAGGTAAGACTCCAGTTTCTAGTTCTGACGTTCTATTTACCCGTCCATCTATAGATAAAAAGCTATACTATAATAGTAGTCTATCTTTAAATAGAAGTATAGATTTGACTAATACTAGCTTATAAAGACGCTGCCCATATTAGTAATAATAGAATATGGCTAGTCTACTTTAAGAAAGTATTTCTCCTTAATTAGGTTGGTAAGTACTTATATGTTAATTATCTTATTAATAGGAAGGTATTAGATATACTTTAAAAACCTATTAATAAGTATGAGGACTAAATTATATATTTATCCTTGCCTATTTTTTAAGGGCGGGAGATCTGTAATAAAGTCTATAGCGTAATATTGCTATAGCTTACTACTAGGGTAAACTAATTTAAGTAAACCCTATGGCTTATACCTTTAGATTTTATATACTTTTTACTTTTTATAGTGGCTAATATACTCCTTTACTTCCTGCTTAAGCTTTAGCTAGTAATATTTGTATTAAAGTGATTTTACTATCTTAGCTTAATCATAGTGGCCGCCTAGAGGATTATTATAATTTCTTATAAGGATCTTCTATTATAGATTTGCTTCTTATAGTACCTAAACCTCACTATATTTATATAATAGGCCTATTAGGTCTAGTTCCTAATAATAATACCTAGTAGCTTTCTTTCTATTATATTTCTGGTCTACTTCTATATTAAAGATAGCATAGAAGACGTCCCTCCGTTATACCTTGTAGATAAGATCTATTAATCTTTTAGATGGTTTTTAGGTAAAAGCTATTTCGCCTTATACTGCTCCAAGTATAAGACTAGATAGTACTATAGATCTTATAACTTCTTAGTATATATGCGTTAGGAAGGCTGCTATAAGGTTAAAGTCTTTTAGTTGTTATAGGGCTCTAGGTTCTAATTGCTCTATAGCTTTACTTTTAGCTTAAGGGGATAGCTTAGTAATTAGAGGTAATATATTACTAGGTTCTAAAAGTGTATTAGGGATATCCTATTTAGGTATATTTGGACCTTTATTAGTAATAGACTAGATACTAGCTAAAACATTAATAGAAGCTAATAGGGTTTATACCGCCTAAGACCTAGTACTTAAAGCTATAGATACTTAAGCATTTTATACCTAGAGCTTATTCTATAATATAGGGAGTAAGATATCTATTATCTATTTTCCTTCTCCCATTTTAAAGCCTTTGGTATAGTCTGGCCATTATAATAGTTTATTAGTGGGGTTATTTTTCCCTGGCTTATATTTAATCTTAAAATTAAATTATATAAGCTTATCTGCCTATCTGGCCTATTAAGGTATAAGCTCCTTTATAATTATAAAGTAGCGTAAATTATAATAATTTAAGAGTATATAAGTGGTATAACTTATATACTTAAGGTAGTGTCGCCACTATTTAAAGTAGTTAACTATAGCCAGCAGTTCCTTATTATAGATATAATACTTAACTTTAGGTCCCTATATTTTTCTGCTATAAAATATTACCAGTGTCTAGTAAAGCTAGGTAACGTCTAGATGCCTATTAGGTTATAGTAGAATACCAGTAAGGGTAAAATTTAATATATTAGTAACCATTATTAGTGGCTAATCTAGGTTAAAATGCTGTAATAGTGGAGCTTCTATAAACTTTTTATATAGTTCTTAAAAGGCTTCCTATACCTTTCCAGGCTATATCCATAGTTTATACTATTTAGTTAGTTTCTTCTTAGTTTTCTTTCTTCCTGCCTTTAAGCTTTTTACTCCTTAGGCTAGATCTTAAAAAGCTTTAGTAATGTAGTTAAATAGGTGCTAGGTAATATCTAAGTAGTTATAAATAAAGCGCCTATAGAAATTGGCAAAGCCTAGAAATACTTAAATATCCTAATAGCTCTCTGGCTCCGGCTACTCTTAAGTTATTTATACCTATACTAGGTCTATAACTACGCCTATAGGCGTTATAATATAACCTAGAAACTTAACCTGCTTAATATTAAAGATATACTTTAACGCCTTAATATAGAGGCCCTAATTATCTAAACGTTCTAGCACTTTATAGATATATTACTTATACTAATTTTTATCTTTTAAGTAGATTAGAATATTATCTAAATAGATAATATATATGCGGTCAACTAGTCCCCATAAGGCTCTATAAATATACAATTAAAATATTATAGGCGTATTAGCTAGCCTAAAAGTCATTACTAGATACTTAAAGTGGCCGTATTAAGTTTTAAAAGCAGTCTTTTACTTATCCCCTTTTTTAATACGGAGCCTATAATAGGCGTCTTATAGATTCAGCTTTATAAAGATCTTTACCCTAGATAGTTAATCTAGCATTTTACTAACTAATAGTAGTGGGTAACGGTTCTTAATTATAATCTTATTAAGACCGCGATGGTCTATATATAGCCTTATAGTTCCATCTGGTTTTAGAATAAAGAGAATTAGCACGCCTATTAGTAATTTACTAGGCTATATTTATCCCTTTTCTAGTAAGCTATTAAGGTACTTCTATAGGATCTTAAGCTCTTTATAAGAGAGGTTATAGATAGGAAAGTTTAGCAGCTACTTACATTCTTCTAGATTAATTATATAATTATATTCTAAGTTCTGTAAAAAGGACTTTAGCTTACCTGCCTAAAAATACCCTTAGTAAGTCCCTTAGGCCTATTAGAATATTTAATAAATTAGGGTTGCGTTTGTCCTCTATATTATTATTAGGTAGGTCCTAAAGCTCCCTTAAAACACTTATAGGTAGCGTTACGCGCTATAGTAGCTGTTTATATATAGTTGCCACTATATATTAAATAGTTTTATATAGTAGCTAGTAGAGGGTAGGGAATTCCTTAACGCAGCGTTTAAGGTACTATAGTATACTCTCCGCGTATTGCTTAAGCTAGAGTAACTTATAGTAGTGGAAGTATCTTATAAGATCTTTAAGATCGTCGCCTCTTTATAGTGTCTTTATAACCTATCTAGTAGTTGTAACGGAACCTTGTAGCAGTAACTACGGTGGGTCCTGTTAGTGGGCTGGGTATGTAGATAAAGAACAGATCAACAACGTAATAATAACTAGTGGAGTGGTTGCCTAACAGATTAACTCCAATTGTATTCTAAGATTTACTATAAGGAGAGAACTATCTACGGTAGGGACTGAGGTCCTTTAAATATACAACCGTACTCCTAAGAAATCCTCTTTTGTACGTAAGGTACGTGTTGTACGTGTTGTACGTATATTTACTATATTCCCTGTGTTCCTTATATAGCACGTTATATAACTCGGCTACTATTCCTCATTATATGGTTCCACTGGATCCATCCTGGACCGTGCCTATATTAACCAACTAGCTTCCTCCAACTCTTCTCTAAGTAGTTATAACATTATACTTAAAGTGTCCGTAATACTATCTCCCTCCTCTTTATCTTTGTCTTTAAAGATTCCTAACATCTCTAAGTTGTCTACTAGAGGTGTAATGTCCGTTTAATTAGTCTAGTTAATATCCTTACTTATTATACCTAAAGCCTCTTCTTCTTTATACGCGCAATATTATACTCATACTGTTACTGCTATACTGTCGCTAGGTGAGATAATACTGTCTCTATATTCTCGTTATATAAAAGAGGGGCTAGTTTGTGTTGCGCTGGCGAGTCCTGCCGCCCGACAACCATCTTCTTACTCAGAGTGCACTAAAGCAAATGTTTAATTGCTCTGTGATATTTGTTCTACTTCTAACGCTAAGTATACACGTCCTATAACTCTTAATAGTTTTTGAGTTCCTTAAGTAACCTATTATAGGGTCTTGTATTTAGTCTACTACTATAAAGCTTAATAGTAAGCTCTCCGCTGCCTTAGCTAAGCTAGAACGTTCTTAAAACGTAGAATAGAAGGCCCTAGATGCTTAGATTGCGGCGTCTACCTAGCTGCTTTATCTTAAGAAGGTTTATAAGAAGGTCTATTCTAAGGAGTAGAAACTTGTCTAATAGGGTCTGTCTAAGCTAGGTAACAAAAGGGTAGAGTTTCCAGAAAAGGAAACAACTCTAAGTAATATAGTAGTTACTCCTTATAGGTCCCCCTTAGGTAACTCGTCCTTTAGTAATTCTTTTTTAATACTCCCTAACCTGCTTTCTTCTAATACTCCTTTACCTTTCCTATAGCATTCTCTAGGTTGCTTAGTGGTTCCTAGGTAGTCTTACTATAGCTTATCTACTTTACTTTATACCACGTTTTATTATCTATATCTTTATAACTGATGATTTTTAAAACTTACCACTTGTCTTCTTTTTGTCCTCTATACATGTCTTCCTTATATACTAGTGGTTTAACGTTTCTGTGTGCTGGTTCTAGCATTGCAACATATTATATAGGGTAGATTCTTATTTTAGCTAGTAGGTTTAATTTGTATATAACTAATAAAATCTTTTGCACTATTTTAAAAGGTCCTAGTCTGACGTAGTCCAACTTCTTACTTAATCGTCAACTTTTAAAATTTTTGTGTAGTAGCTACACTTTATCTCCCTCCTTAAGATCTGGTCCCTTAGATCTCTTAGTATTGTAGTACCTTTTTACTTGTTCTTGTACTAGTTTAGCTGTTTCTTTAAGGTCTGTATAAAGGTTTATTAACATCTCTATTCTTTACTTAGCTGTGCTACTCGTCTTCTTTACTTAATATAGTAATAACGATATTCTTAGCTTGTATCCATAATTCGCCTTAAATGGTGATGTCCCTATTTCTTCTTATAGTGTTGTATTATATATAAACTGTGTAACTGGTAACATTAATACCTAATTATTCTGTGCGTGGTTGATATAATATCTCAGATACTATTCTAGTGTCTAGTTTAGTCTTTCCGTTTGTCTGTCTGTCTGCGGATAATACGCTATAGAGGTTGCTATGTAAACCCCTTGTTCTGCTAGAAACACTTCCTAAAATGCTGCTATAAATCTTGGATCCCTATCCGATATAATTTTATCTAGTGCTCTATGTCTTATAAACACTTCTTTTATATAGATTCTAGCGACATCTTCTACTAATATCTCTTCTGTATATGCTATAAAGTATCCCCACTTTATTAGCTTGTCTACTATTACTAAGATTACGTTATAATCTTATCCCATAATAGGATCTTTTAACTTTAGTAACTTAATAATAAAGTCCTATAATATAACCTCCTATGGTCTTTCTGGTATTTTAACAGGTTATAGCCCTCCGTACGGCTTATGCCTTATTAGTTTATTCCTTTAGCAATCTAGATATTCCTTTATAACTTTTCTTACTAGTCCCCAAATTCCCTAAATAATGTACTCTTCTTGGAGTCTTAACACTAGTCCTATAGACCCGTTGTGTCCTTGTATTATTCCTTTGTGGAATTCCTTAATAAACTCTTCTACTATAGACTTAGGCACATATATTACTTCTCTGTTTTTGTATTACTCTAAGTTTAAATCCTCTGCCTATACTTTTTAGATCTTTTGTGTCTAATTACTCTCTAGTAATTTATGGATCTAACTTTCCTTAGTTGCTGCGATTTTTAAATAATTATACCTAATTAATCCGTCTTAATCCCTTCGCAATAAAGCTCCTAATGGCTTTTCCTTATTCTATAGTTTAGCCTTCCTACTTAGGGCATCTGCTTATGCATTATTTATACCCTTGGTATACTGAATTTCGAAATGGTATTCCGTAAGCATTTCCGCCTATTTAACCTATCTTTGGTTGAGTTCCTTTGTCATTAGGAATCCTGTAAAGTTCTTATAGTCCATCTTAACCACAAATGGTTTCTCTGTGCCTTATAAGAATGCTCTCTATTTCTTAAGTGCTGTAACTATACCTAGCAACTCCTTGTTGTAAATATTATAGTTTAACTCTAGTGGTGTTATTTTTTAACTATAGTATGCTACTGGGTGCTATATATCCTAGTGCTTCTATAGTAAATATGCTCCTAGTGTAAAGTCTAATACATTTATCTTAATAACCGTGTCTAACTTTGGTTAATAGATCTTAAGGATTGGTTCTTAGGTAAACAACTCTTTAAGTTCCTAGAACAGCTTCTTCTACTTACTACCCTAAACCTACGGTTCCTCTTTCTTTATTAGCCTTGTAAACGGCCCAATATTCTTTAACCACTATGCTATAACCCTCCTATAGTAGTTGTAAACCCCTAGAAACAACCTTAACTGCGTAATATTCTCTAGTTCTTGCTAACTTACTATAGCTTTAACTTTCTTTAGGTCCATGCTAATCTTTCCTAGTTTAATAATAAATCCTATAAAATTGGTTTTTCTTATAAAGAACTCGCATTTTTTAATTGCTACTAGCATCTGTTCTTTCTATAGTCTCTTTAAGACCTACTTAACGTGTTCTCCATGTTCCTCCTTACTTATTAAGTAAATGATAATATTATTAAGATATGCTATAATAAACTTATTAAGGTGTTCTCCTAATACACTATTAATTTACTTCTGGAATGTTGCTAGTACATTTATAAGCCCAAATTGCATAACTAACGGGTTATATAGTCCTTCCTTTAACCTAAAAGCTGCCTTCTATTTATTACCTTCCTTAATTCTAATCTGATGGTACGCCCACCTTAGATCTATCTTTATAAAGATTTGTATATTGCCTATTCTGTCTTAGATTTTGCTAATTAAGGGTAAAGAGTACCTATCCTTTCTAGTAATGCTATTTAACTGTCTATAGTCTATACACATTCTAAGTTTTCCGTTTTTCTTTAGGATGAACAGTACTGGATATCCTACTAATAACTATAATAGTTAAATGTATCCCTTTTATAAGTTCTCCTAGATAAACTCTTTAAGCGCTACTAACTCTATTTTAGTAAGCTTATAGATTGGAAAGAACTTTAGACTTATTTCTTCTTCTAATTTTATCTTATAGTCCTATACTATATGCTCTAACAGCTTTTTACTTTCTGGTAACTATAACTTTTTACCATACTTATAGTATCTCTTTGGTATATGACTTAAGCCTCACTTAGTTTCTTTATATGTCGCTTTGACTTAGTACCATACTAACTTGGTTTACTATCGCACTCTGTATTGTTAAGTATCCTTGATATTAACCTAACCTATAACCTAATTAATCTTTGGATTGTACTCCTGTAACTAAGGCATTCCTAGTATTACCTTGTCCTGTCCTAATGGTAGGATATTAAAAGACATTTTTACTGGTCTCCCTTTAATAGTTAACTGAATAGGTCCTATTTTAAGATTAATAATGCCCCCTTTGTAGGCTATCTGATCTCCTGAAATTGTTATAAGTGGATATAGGTGTTTCTTTTGTCTATATAGTAACCCCATCCTTTCTACTACCTTTAGTAATATGTAGTTCCTTATTACTCTACTATCTACTAATGCTTTAAACTGCTGATCTTGCTATTTAACTTGTAAATTTAGGTATTGTCTTTAAATTTCTTTGAGGGTCTGAGGTTCTAATACTGGTTCCCTCTAGTTCTGTATACTTCCCCTTTTCCTGACTGCTGGCTACTAGATCCTGCGTATACTTGGTCTAACTTAGGGTAATACTTAGTTTTTTTTTTTTCCTCTATGTGCTATAGATAAGTGTTTTTTAGGCACTTCTACTACTATTATCTGTTTAGGCATTCTTCTATAAGGAATTTTCCTAGTTAAAGTATTAAGTCCCCTTAACCTTATACTTCTACTGGGTGCTATCTATATATATACTTAGTGTTCCTAAACCGCTTTTCCTCTGGTGCCCAATATATCCTAGTTAGGTACTTCTAGTTCTTATCTTTTAGTGCTCTATATATATTACACGTATTATCCACATAAGCTATCTATAATAGTGTATAATGTGCTAAGTGACTTGGGTTAACTTGTGGTTTGTTTTTATCCCTAAGTTTAAACCTCTGGTTTGCCAATCTTGTTGTTAGTCTTTTATTTACGGGTACTAAGACTTATTTTTTGCTTCTCTAGTCCCTAAATCCTTCTTCTAGGTTCCTTAACGTTATAATTAATACTCCTTTAATGTGACTTATGCGTTTTTCCGTAATAGGTTGGTCTTAGACAACTTTTTTGTCTAGCTATATATAGAAATCTTCCTATTTATTATTATGTTGTTGCCTATACTACTTTCTATATAACTGGTTTAGTGTGTATGGTCTGTCTATAAGAAAGTACCTTGTTATTGCTGCATTGTAATATCCTTTGGTATGTCTTTCTTTAAACCTAGTTGGGATGTCTAGATCCTCCTCTTATTCTAGTTCTTCTAACTACTTTGCCCTGGGTATCCCTGCACTTAGCCTATTAGTGATTCTTTATATAGGTGCTCTGTCCCTTTTATAGTTTAACATGCTAGATCTCTAGTCTAGTTTCTGTTTTTACTATGTGATAATTCTTGTCCTAAACTTATCCATAGTTTCTTGTTTTCTATGTCTTATAGCTAGATCCTTATAGTTACCTTGCTTTTTAATCCTAGTATTAACTTTTTAATTTTTAGGCTAAACACTATGTTTACCTAGGATTGCTAACGTTCTTATTTATTCCCTAAATATGTAGTTCTTAAACTTACGTTCTATACTTATTCGTTTGTCTATAAACTAAGTTATTGCCCTTTCCTATCGGTTTTTGTCCGTTGTGGGTTCCTAAGCTGTCCTTATTGCATCTTATAAGTCTAGAGCCTTCCTTATCTCTTTGTGAGAATTTTGGACCTATGGCCTTTTACCTTTATTAAGTAATAAGCTAGCACTAGCAGTTATCTGCTTGCTTAGTCTTTTATTAATATTACTCCTTTTATCTTATAAAGCGATAGAAATTGTATCTAATAGTGTTATAATACCCGTTACTGAACCCTATTATGTGATGGTCTTAGTTTTTACTTTAGTTTTAACTTCTTTAAGGTCTACATGCTTCCAGTAAGCTACCTTTATTACCTTATTGTCAGTAAATGCTTTGCCTATATTAAATTTATTATCCTTAATGTCTAATCTATAAGCTGGTTTATTGGTTCCTCTGAACTTAGATAACAATAGCTCCTATAGCTAATAGCTTACGCCATACTTAGCGTCCTTATAAATTTAGTATGCGTTGTTGTAACAAAACGCAAAACTATTAATTAAACATTCTTTTGTTCCTTGCAGTGCACCATTATCCCTCTGTATATATGTGTTTCCTGCTGGTCTGGTTCCCTTTACCGCATAGTTACTCTAACTACCCCTATAGTCTCTGGCGAAATAACCCTGTTTTCTATAATTTATATAAGCTCTATTTCTAAACTACTAACTTTACTGTGGAGTCCGCCTAAATGTCTTCTGCTGCTAAGATCCCTGGTTTGGCCTTTACTCCTTGGTTCTTTAATTACTAGATCCTTAACCTTTAGGTTTCTATAGTTTCTTTTCCTACTTTTAGGTTTCTTTAGTACCGCTTAGGTCTATTAGCTCTACGCCATTCTATAGTTTTTAACTCTGTGTTAGTTATTGCGTACTCTGCGCCTTATATAACTGTGGAACTCTGTCTTAACCTTTCTTAGCCTGCTCCCTTTGGTAGATTCTATTATTAATCTTTATTAACTAATCTATTAACTCTCTTAGGGTGTCCGCATCTTTTATTAGAATAATTGCGTCCTGGACTTTAGCCTTAAGTCCTTATTTATACTGTGCCATAAGCGCCCTGTTGTTCCATTTAACCTATATAGCTAGCGTTTAAAACTGCGTTGTATACTTAATTACTGAAGTGTGTTGTACTAAGTTCTGAAGCTTTCGTTCCGCTGTAGTTGTTGCCTCTAGGTTTCTAAATATCTGCGTTAACCGTTCTATAAACCCGTTCTAACTGGCAAATATATACCGTATATCCTGGTTAATAGTTATTATGCCATTGACCTATATCTCTGTGAGATATAGTTTAAACCACTTAAGTGCCCTCCCTGTTAGGAATAACCCTGCATAGGCTACTTAATCTAACAATATTACTAACTTCACTCCTTTTTATATAACTTTGAAGTGCATCTGCGTAAGAAATCCTTTGAGCTTTAACTTCTCTCCTAAGAACCGTTTAATTAAAGGTAGTTTGACCTTTACTGCTCCAATTCTATTAATGCGTTCTTTAAGTATCCTATTATTATCCTATAAGTAATTAACTATTTCCTATAACTAACTTCGCGTAATTAACTGAGAATCTATATCTACTATACTAGTATCTCCTCCTGAGCCTGTAGTTGTAGCTGCCGTTAATGGTATTGTGACTGGTGCTTTAGGTGGCATGTTATTTGACCTTGTTTAATACTGTAACCTTAGTAATAAATATGTAACGGAACCTTGTAGTAGTAACTACGGTGGGTCCTGTTAATGGGCTGGGTATATAGATAAAGAACAGATCAATAATGTAATAATAACTAGTGGAGTGGTTGCCTAATAGATTAACTCTAATTATATTCTAAGATTTACTATAAGGAGAGAACTATCTACGGTAGGGACTAAGGTCCTTTAAATACACAACCGTACTCCTAAGAAATCCTCTCTTGTATATAAGGTACGTATTGTATGTAAGGTACGTACGTTTACTACGTTCCCTGCGTTCCTCACGTAGCATGTTACATGACTCGGCTACCATTCCTCGTCACACGGTTCCACCGGATCCATCCTGGACCGTGCCCGTATTAACCAACTAGCTTCCTCCGACTCTTCTCCAAGTAGTCGTAACATCATACTTAAAGCGTCCGTAACAGTAGTTCCCTATAGGGTATCTATTATAGAAGGGTTATTATCTATACTAGGCTTTATACCTATCTTGCTATAGAATAGGGGTTAGATCTAATACTTCTTTGGGTATAGAGCGTATACTGTTTTACCTAGAGCTACATCTTCTAGGATGTCTTTTAAGCTTATTAGTAATATACGCCCTTCCAATTTTTATTATTTTACTATTTAAAGGCTCCTATTTTAAAACGTATTTTAAGATCTACTTCTATAAGCTAAGGATATCTAAGGATAAGGTTATAACCTATAAAGTTAGCCGCCTAGAAGGGTTACGGGCTAACTACCTTAGTGCGGTTGTATATATTGGCTACTAATACTATAAGCTTATAGGCACTGTATAGTTTAATCTAATACTTATCTAGAAACCCTATAGTAGGTTTCCGCTACTTTAGCAATAGAATAAGTTTATACTCTTTTACTAAATTATATTATATAAGATTAATTTCAGCGCCGCTATTATATAGTACTTAGAACTAATATACTTCGCCTATAGGGAGTACTATTTTTAGCTTAACAGAAATATAAAGAGTCTCTCCTTTTATATCTTGCCCTAGTTATAGCTAGGAGAGGTCTATAACTAGGGCTTTTCTTTTTTTAGATTATTAGTGCTGTTATTACCCTACTTATTTTTCTAATTAGGTTTGCCTCCGGAGAAGTTTTCTCTTAACTTTTTAGAGTGTTCCTATAAGGGTGCTAGATGGGTATTAGGTTAGCCCTAAGAGTCTTTCCTATTACTTAAGGTCCCTAACTTTAACTATTCTAAATTTCTCTTTAAGAACGGCTTCTTTAAAGTTTAGGTCTACCCTATATTACTACTAGAGTGCCCGCGTCTTTAGTTACCCCCTAGTTTCTTACCAGAAGAGGTCTAGTTCCTTACTATATTCTTAGCATTTAAAGCCGCTTATTTAAAATTAGTATATATAGTAATCCGCAATAGGGCTCCTATGCACTTTATTTTATTATAAATTACTAGCTTAATTCTAGCCTAGATAAATCTAATCTTCTCCTTTTTATAGATGCTACTATTTTTATTTTTAAAAGGCTCTAGATCTATCTATTAAGTATAAATTTTTATAAAGTTTATAAACTAATAGAAATCTTAATAGCCTAGCTGTATACTATTCCAGAATTGTTCTATATTATTATACTATATAACCTATAGATCTTAGGTCTAACCCTTTAAAAAGGTCTGTGGCTATAGCTATATTATAACTTGCTCTTTATTAAGTTAATTAAGCGCGATCTAGTTTAGTAATTAGTCTTTAATCCTACTAATAATCTATTATATACGCTCTTTAGTGTTATTTTATATTATTAGTATCCTAAAGAAGTTATCTACTTTATAAACCTAGTTGTTTAACTGTTGTGTATTAGGTCTATAATGGAGTTCTAAACCACTAGAGGCCTTAGCTAGTTAGTTTATATCCTTTTTCTATATATTGCGTAGATGTGTGACGGTGCTAGGGCGCGTTACCTACCAAATTCTGCCAAGTTCTGCCATATTCTGCTATTTGTTATATTGTCGCATACTATCTGGTACTGTTTCTTACTGTTTCTTACTATTGGCTCGCCTACTATTGGCTCGCCTACTACTAGCGCCTTGGCGACCCCTTGTATCTTATTAGTCTCTAACAGTCTTCTTCTCCTTCTTCTCCTTAGCTTAGTATTCTTGTATGGTAGCAATCTATAAACTTTAGTTTAGAAGCATTTGTACGAGCCCGTTATATTATACTAAGCTCTCCCTATATTGCCTAGGAAGGCCTTATTAATATCCCACCCTAAAAGAAGACCTTTATCTGCAACGATGCGTTAACACATCATACTTAAACATTAAAAAACTTATACTACCACGCCTGGGAAGGCCCTAACAATATCCCACTTTATAGGCTAGACTATACTTAACCTAACCCCTAAAAGAACCCCGGAATTAAAGCTAAATTATATAATTCTAACAAACCCTAGGAAGCCGACAATGGTACCTAAAGTGAGCTTATCTAAAAGACCTATCTCTAACTAAGAGAAATATGAGATCTAATTAGGATTAGAAATTAAAGATAATAACAACGTTATAGATATACACGAGCAGATTTATGCCCTTGCAGCTAATTAGAAGGTTAATTGTCTTTAAGCCTAAAGTATATAAAAGACTCTAAAGGAGATTCTGGAAAGCCTTGCTGCCTTATAAAACAGCCTAGCCTCCTCCTTATAAAGCCTTAGTTAACCTATTTACTTAACCAAATATAATATACTAGAGAGTATGGACACGATAATAAAATAATTAAAGTCTGTTAAGCTCCTTAACCCTTAACCACTATCTAATAGGATAGACCCTACCTTTAAGAATTAGAGGATCTAAGTATAAGGAAAGCTCTGTGTTAACTATAACTATTTCCCCTCTAAAGAAGCTAAAATACTCTACCTCTTTAGTCGAACTATTAGGGATGCCTAGCGACACCTCTAGGCTAAGTTTGAGGACAAGTTACCTATTTGGTTTATATCTGCTAATAAGATAATATAGCACCTGGCTACTATTTATGTTAACCTAAATAAAGTATGGGATGCCCATTATAACTATAATCGCCTAATAATATAACCAAACTAATCCTTTACTAAGTTCTAGACTTAGTTCCTATACCTAGTAGGCGAAGGCTAGGTTCCCCCTAAGAACTACCGTTTGGACCTATACAATAAGCTAATGGTCCGACTATAAAAAAAGATCGTGGTAGCCTTAGATAACCTACTAACCTGCTAAAGACTTATAGCCTAATATTTGTCGCTGGATTTAGAACTAAAACAAATTAATGCTTATTCTAACTAACTAAAGAAGTTCTATAGTAACCGGAACCTATCCGCTATGCTAATAGAAGCTAGCGTTGGAAGACAAACCACAACCGCCCTTATACTAAAAGCGGTCACAACTATCTACCTGCGAGCCTCGTCTAAATTGCTACGCACTATACCTTTAGCTAATGCTTATTACAATACCCTAATTAACCCTGCTATAGTTACGTGCTTTAATTATAGAAAGGATGGTTACTTTGCTATATCCTGCTCAGAGTAAAAGGATATAGGTAATATTAAGGAGATAGAGGAAGAAGAAATGTCTAATAAGTTAGGAAAAGAAGAACCCTAGGGAAAGACTCCCCCCTAGGGTATTCTATTAATCTTTAAGAGATTAACCTAAGTTAGCTAATAGGTAGAAAACACTTTATAGTTCTATATATAGTATCTTAAAATGGATATAGAGTTAATATAACTGCCATTATTAATATTGGAGCAAATGGCTTTACCTTTATAAATACTACTTATATAAATAACGTTGCTAAGTTCTTAAATGTAAATGCTACTTAACTAGAAAAGCCTATTTAAGTAAAAGGCTATAATAGCCAAGCCGGTAAGCCGGTTACCTATATCTTAAAGCTATATATTGCTATTAATGGATAACACTAGTTTGGTATCCCCTTCTATATCCTAGACCTAGGGTCCCATAATATAATCCTTAGCCAAAAATAGATGTCCTACTTTAATATTTGGCTAAACATTTAATAAAGATAGTTTATCTAGCTAGAGAATAGACTAAAGTTACCCTCTTTTATTAGAGAAATCTGTACTAATTGTAAGACATTAGCCGTAAAGGCCGACCCTACCTATTAGTAGGATGTTAGGGACCGTAACCTAGCCTTTACTTAAGAAGACGCCTGCCACAAGGCCGGTAGGAACTCTGTACTAATAAGGATACTCCCCTAAAGGACTGTAGTTAAGGAGGACTTTACTTATAGAAGTAGAACGGACAGTAATGTAGACAACTTCCAAATTGCAAAGATCCGGCTAATAGGGAAGAGGATATACTAATAGGACGTAAAGGATAACCTTTAGAAGATGTAATAAGAGCTAAAAGGAGTAAAGACCATGCTAATAGGCTAAAGGCCCCCTAGGCCACGGATACCCCTACTATCACACAACCTCCCTATAGTAGACATCGCGGCAATTAGCGCTATAGGTTTCCACTTTAATATATATTAGAAGGACAATAAGGTCTTTATAACTAGCTTATATAAAATTAACTGGATTATTAACGAGAAGGAAAAAGGGCTAGTAGAGGAAATTAACAAGGAGCTAGTTAAACGCCTTCTCCCTATATACCTCTTAGACCATAGAGACGCGTTTTTAAAAGCAGCCTTAAATATACTACCCCCCTACTAAACCTATAACTATAAGATTTAACTAGAGGCCGATAACTCTCTAGGCTATAGTATAACAGTTTACTAGCACTACGCTAAGATACGAGACCGTCGCCTAAGAGGCTCCGAGACACAATCGACGCCACCCTTGTATGTCTCGAATACGGTCAAATATTAAGTCATAGACTACGGAGTTCCGGGTCTACTTTCATGTATTTAGTTCACTTAATTTCCATAGATTTAGAATTAAGTTGCTTATTTAATTTACCCACACTGCACTGTTACAGTTATGAGTCTGGATTACACTACCTGCTAAACCAATTAATCTACTACCTTATTTACGAAGTCACTACTTCTACTACCTTTGCAAGTGTCTTAAGCTTCTTCACCTACTAAATAAACGGACGGTTATACCTAACCGACGAACGTACCTAACAGACGAACGAACTAACGAATTAAATTAAAAGCTTAAAATGTCAAAATAAGGTTTCGCCAAGACGCTAACCTAGGACCCTACTTAACCTATCAAATTCTAAAAATAACAACCAATATAGACGGACCTTATTTAAAATTTAACCTTATCCTTAAAAGGCCATCTAATTGGATACAATGGTTCTTTATTATTTAAGATACTGCTAAAACAAACAACGTATGGCAGTATATTAACCTATTAAAAAAGAAAGACAAGCTTCCAAAGCTAGAACCTCTGAATTGGCCTACACTAAGAGACGTGCTTCCTACTGCTATATTAATAGCCAAGCTAGATCCAAACCAACTTATTACCTACAATTAACTATACGCGGAATATAAGGACAACCTCCGCGTGTACTAGAAGCAAGAGCAAGCCATAAACAATATCAGCAATTATATCGTCCGCATGACGTTAGTAGCCTACCTCCCTCTTATTAAAGACCTTGGAATAGTATACAAACGCCTTTAAGAGTTAAAGACTGTACTTGCCCCTACTACCTTAGGTTAAAAGCGCGACGTCCTAAATCAATACATGGCTCTTAAAGCCTACAACAAAAAGCAGAGCATTAAAAAATGGTTAAACAACTAGAGGAGCATCTATAAGCTAGTAGAGGAATTAAAGCTTCTAGACGTACAGGGATTTAGGCCCTACTATAATTTTATATAAGCTATTAAAGCCATCTCTTCTAGTTTTATAGGAGCACTAGAAGTAGACCTAATTAGGAAAGAACAAAAAGACAAAAAAGCCCTATCCATTATCAACCTTATTAAGGAATTTAAGGAGCACTACTACATACAGTAAGCATTATCTACCTTAACTGCCAATAACTCTGCATTTACAACCCTTTAAAACAATTCTAATTCAGACTCTAACGGCAATTCTAATTCCAACAGTAATTTAAATTTAAATTTAAAATGGAATAAGGAATGCATATACGGCATTGTATATCAGTTTAACAACTGCTATTACATTACTAAGCACAAGCGCCCTTAAGGATAGAGACCAAGGGCAGATATCTAGAAGAAAGTAGATAAAGCTATCTTATCTACACCTTAGATTAAACGTATTATTAACCAAATCTAAAAAAGAGAATAGGAAGCAAAGGAGAACAATTAGAATACAGAATCCACAATTAATTTTAATTCTAAAACCCTATCTTCTACTAAACTAACTAGCCATATTGCCGTGTTTAGTACTAGTTAAATTCCTTTTAAACTCCAGAACACCTAAATACTCAACCCTAGTGTAGATACCTACGTCTATAACAATAAAGAAGACTTTACCTTCTTATACCTAGCAGCAGAAGACGACTACCTAATTACTAGTAGAAATTTTATAAAAATTTAAGCCTACGGAACAGTAACCATTACTGTTAATACACCTACTAGGAAGTTAAAAATAAAGCTATCCTATATAGCACTAGCACCTACCTTTTTTATAAATATTGTAGCACTCTTAAGAGCTACTGATAATGACATCCATTTTAACTTAGGATAAAATGTGCTATACTATCTAGCAACTAGTGAAACAGTCTGCTATATAAAATGACTAGGGGGCCACTGGGCACTAATACATAGAGAGCCTAAAAATACCCTAGACTCAACAACTTAATTAACCTTCTTAATAGGAAGATTTTAACCAAGCTAAATGGCCCGTAAACTAATCGGAGCTATAGCTATAAGATGGCATAAGATACTCGGCCATACAGGACCTAATGCTATTGCACAGCTTCCTAAGCACGTTATTGGCGCAAAGCTAACCGAATTTAAAACCAATGAATGAGCACCGCTTAAAATTAAATATAAAGTTTACTTATTAGCAAAGCATACGCAGCAGATCTCTTAAAGATAAGAATACAAATTTTCAGCCACTCAACCATTTAAACGGCTAGTATTTAATATTATCTACCTTGGAGTACCAGGGTATAACGGCGATAGATATACCATGCACTTCTATTGCATATATTCCAAATTTAACTTTATATTCACCTCTAAGAATAAGGACAAAGCTACCATCCTACCTACTATTTATAAGACTTACCGCTTAATTAAGACACAATTCCACTAAGACATTATCTTCTTCTGGAGCAATAATAAACAAGCATTTAGATAAATGGAAGATACCCTATAAGTATAGTGTGCAAACAAGGGCATTACCTTTAAATGCCAAGCACCGTATACTAAGGAACAAAATGGCAGAGCTAAAAGATCTGGAAGAACCCTTATGGAACGATTAAGGTCTATACAGCTAGAAGTATCCTTACCCCTATCTCTAGGACTAGAAGCTTTCCTTACTACTAGCTATACATTCAATCAAACACCAAATAAGCAGCTAGGGTGGAAAACTCCGTACAAGGTCGCCTACGGCAAGCTGCCATCACTTACCTATATGTATGAATACGGTTGCAAGACCTATACGCTAAACAAACAAGTTAGAAAGGGAGATAAGCTAGCTCCTCGTGCATTAATAGGACACCTAGTCGGCTACAATTCAACAAATATCTATTAAATCTAAATTCTAAGCCTTTATAAAGTTATTTAAACTAGAGATATCACATTTAACAAGACCTCGTTCTATAACCCCAAGGGTTAAAACATCAATTACCTACTTAGGGAAGCATTAAAAGACACCATCTAGGCAATTAGTCTACCAGAACCTCTCTATAAGGACGAATCTAAGGATGAATCTATCTTATATAGACCTACCTCAAATGCAGATCAAATAACTATATCAAACAACTTAGTAGAGCTTCCTACAAAGGACATCAAACAGCTACCAACACCTAGCAGAATGGTATCTCCGGATCTGCCAGAAACAAACACCACACTGGGAGGACTTTAAGACAATATCCTGGATACAATTAAAGCAATTCCTACCTAGCCAGGTTCACCAGAACCGTCAAATACAGCTCCACGAGCTAACAAGGTCTCAGCCAATCCTTCTACCAACCTTATCCTACTAGAAGGTTCTAAACGAATTTAACGTTAAGCGTACGCAGCAGCACTAGCCAATATACCTACCCTATTTGGTTACTACGCTGGCTTTACCACAGGACTAGTAAAGGACATTAACCGAACTAGATCCTCCCTATATTAAGACAATCTTCCACCTAAACCAAGAAACCTTAAAGAGCTAAGAAAGCACCCTTTAACTGCCGGCTTTTAAAAGGCTATAGAAAAAGAATACAATGACCTAAAACGCTAAGGGATATTTAAGACTGTACCAAAAGAAGAAGCATATAACGAGCAGATCCTTTTACTAAAATGGGTCTTCAAATACAAGTTTAATAGCGACGGTTACCTTTAAAAGCTAAAGGCTCAACTATGTGTCTGCGAAGACCTATAGATTACCAAAGAAGAGACCTATATAGCAACCCTAGCTGCTCAAATATTCCATGCCCTTATAGCTATAGCAGCTATATTTAATTTGGAGATTTAACAGTATGACGCTGTAAACGCATTTACAAACACAAGACTAGTCAAGCCAGTCTACTGCTATTGCCCAGAAGGCTTCAATCAAAACGGATATATCCTAAAGCTACTTATGGCGCTATACGGATTAAAAGTCTCACCACTACTTTAGTATAAAGAGCTCACTAGTACACTAGCCAAATTTGGATTAAAGCCTATCCTAGGTACAAACTGCCTTTACACCAATAGACAACTTATTATCTTCTTCTATATAGACAATATTGCCGTTCTATTTGCCAAAAAGGACCTTTAAAGATTAGAAGAATTTAAAGCTAAACTTCTACATTAATACAAGATCCGTGCACTAGGAGACCTATAATAGTT
>Ga0307507_10002369_pt1 | contig 39902 bp, 31 predicted proteins | sample 7_EM_MG_FD_207223 | JGI IMG/M metagenome (GOLD analysis project Ga0307507, IMG submission 207223) | Populus trichocarpa ectomycorrhiza microbial communities from riparian zone in the Pacific Northwest, United States - 7_EM | ecosystem: Host-associated > Plants > Roots > Unclassified | place...
TAAAAACTAATACCATACTTTTGACCGGACTCTGCATTCATTCTTGCCGATTTCCCGACAGCATTCTTGCCGAATGTTCTGTAGTGCTAATTGCCAAAAACTCTGTATTCCTTCTTTCCGTCTACACGAAAACTATGCAGCATCCAGTGAAGCCACCCTTTGCTCAATAGCCTGACCGTTCGATAGTCCAAAAACTCCATCCAAAAAATGTCAAAAATATTTGACATTTGTAAAGTTTGTTTTACATTTGGTAAATCAAACTTTACAACAATGAAATCAAGATTCTTATTTCCGCCATACTTTGCCTGGATAGGTTGGGTAATGGCTATTCCGGGGCTTGTGTTGGGCTGTTTCAATGTATTCGGTCACTTTGTGTTCCGTTTTTTAGAAACGGAGCACCATGCCAACTCACTTCACTATAACCTTTGGAACTATACCGATGAGCTGGCACTTGCCTTAACCATAATTGGCATGTTGCTGATAGCTTTTTCAAAAAAGAGGCACGAGGATGAGCTGGTAGCCAGATTAAGGATGGATGCGCTTTATTGGAGCATTCTTATCAACGGCATTATTTATATTTTGCTTTCTCCGTTCAATATCCCCCAAGTTTACACTTATAACCTGGGCACTCCGCTCATTATTTTTGTTGCCCGGTTTAATTATTTACTTTATTTTAAAAAAGACCTTTACATTATCCGCCAATTAAAATTACTTCCCTTTAAGCCCTGGCGTATTGCCGCAGTGTTGCTTATAGCAGCATGCGTATTGTTTATGTTAGTTAAGATAAGCAAGGACGACAATGTTGCAGCGGTGGCTTTTACGGGCCTTTATACCGGCTTGTTCATGTGGGTATTCTCTCGCAACAAATTTGAAGATGAGCTTACTATGCAATACCGCATGAATAGCATGTACCTGGCTGTATTGTTAAATTATACGCTGCTTCTTATTGCTAATTTTACCTTGTATGGTTTAGATTTTGTGGCAATTATGGTTTATAATATGGTCACCATCCCGGTATTTTTTATTCTCATTTTTGGTTATTACACTTTAAAAAACGTGCGCTTGCAAGAGCAGCAGGTTAAGGGAGGGTTGTTATTATGAAACCATTATTCTTATTCCCTTACCGGGGGCGTTATTTGGGCTACTTCCTGGTAGTTGTGCATATCCCCATTGTGTTGTATAAAAAACAATTAATGGGAATGCACGGGGATGGCATGGCCGACGGTATTTTTAACGGCAGGCACCTGTTTTTTATGTCGACAACCCTGCTGATGGCCATTGGTTTATTTATCGCGGCTTTCTCAAAAGAGAAAATTGAGGACGAGCAGATAGTGCGGCTCCGGCTCGATTCGTTACAATGGTCGGTTTATGTTAACTTTTTGTTTTTGATCGTCAGTCTCATTTTTTCTACAGATACCGAACATATTTTATTTTTAAATTTACTGGTGCCCCTTGTATTCTTTATTATCCGTTTCAGGTGGAAGATTTTCCAGAATAACCGTTTAATTAAGGAATAGCTATGAAAAACAACATCAGGGTGGAGCGCGCCATCAAAAATATAACCCAGGCCGATTTGGCCGGGGCTATAGGGGTATCGCGCCAAACTATCAATACCATCGAGAGTAACCGCTACGTACCATCTACCGTGCTGGCGTTAAAAATAGCCCGCGTATTTGGCAAACCGGTTGAAGAGATTTTTACATTGGATGAAGAAGATTAATTAAATCACATAATTATGAAAGATAAACCAACTTTCGCCCCCATGCTGACCATCCCTAACGGTGTAACAGATATCAGCTTTTATATTAACGCCTTTGACGCGGTTGAGTTGCGCCGCTTTGGCAATGATGATGGCACCATCCACGTGTCCGAATTATCCATCAACGGCGCCATGTTCCACTTACACGAGGAGACGCCACATTCGGGTATGTTAAGCCTTGAAAAAAGTAAGCCTTCGGTAACCATCGGGTTATTTGTTGATGATGTACGTGCGGTAATGGAACAGGCAGTGGCAGCAGGTGCGGTGATTAAATCACCTATAGAGGATTACGATTATGGCTACCGGCAGGGCGAGATCCAGGACCCGTTTGGCCACAGGTGGCAGATACAGAAAGCGATATAGAATCAAGAGATTAGAGTCAGGAATCAAAGACATTTTTTCGGGTGATAACATTTTTGCTTAATCTTGCATTGATTCTAACTTCTTGACTCTGAAAGAACATGCGTTTTGATATAATTTCTGTTTTGCCCGGTTTGCTGGAAAGCCCTTTTGCACATTCTATTTTACAGCGTGCCCAAAAAAAGGGTATCGCCGAAATTCATGTGCATAACCTGCGCGACTACTCGACCAGCAAACAAAAAAGTGTAGACGATTACCCCTACGGCGGTGGTAGCGGCATGGTGATGACCATCCCCCCGTTTGCGGCTTGTATCGAAAAGCTGAAAGCCGAAAGGGAATATGACGAGGTGATATTTATGTCGCCGGATGGCGAGCGGCTTAATCAGGCTATTGCCAACCAGCTATCTATTAAAAACAACATTATTATTTTATGCGGACATTATAAAGGGATAGACCAGCGCATCCGCGATATTTATGTTACCCGCGAAATTAGCATAGGCGATTATGTACTATCGGGCGGCGAATTACCGGCAGCTGTTTTGGTGGATGCTATAGTGCGCCTGATCCCTGGCGTACTCAGCGACGAAACCTCGGCCCTTAGCGACTCGTTTCAGGACGATATGCTGGATGCCCCTGTATACACCCGCCCTGCCGACTGGAATGGCCACAAGGTGCCCGATATTCTTTTAAGCGGCAACACCCCCGAAATTGAAAAATGGCGCTTCGAGCAGGCGCTTGAACGGACGAAGCAGCGACGACCGGATTTGTTGGAATAACCCCCGGCCCCCTGAAGGCTACCGTGTACTCACATCTTTTTAAAGATTAGTTTAGCATTATGAACCGATTGCAAAAGCGATAATCAACCAATCAACCCAATCAACCATTCACCACCACCCAAATTGTTAACAAATTACAAATTGCGGAAATTTTTAAAATAGGTTTTTATTTATCAAAAAAAAGCCCTATAATTGCAATCCGATTTTTACGGGCTAAAAATCGCTTTAAGAGCTAAAAATCATGGATTTAGTAAAATTTGTTGAAGAGCAATCAATAGAAAAAAGACAGTTTCCTTCCTTCAAGGCCGGTGATACTGTAAGTGTGCATTATAAAATCAGAGAAGGAAACAAAGAACGTATCCAGCTTTACCAAGGTGTTGTTATACAACGTAACAGCGCAGGCAACTCGGAAACATTCACTGTTCGTAAAGTTTCTAACGGTATAGGTGTTGAGCGTATCTTCCCTATTAACTCTCCAAACATTGATAAAATAGAGGTGAACAGCGTTGGTAAAGTGCGTCGCTCTAAATTATACTACCTGCGTGCCCTTACTGGTAAGGCAGCTCGTATCAAATCAAAAAGAGTTTAATTACCCTACCTCGTTTTTAAGAGGCATACACCAAAGCTTTCAAAAAAGGCCTTTTCTGATTCGTCGGGAAAGGCCTTTTTTATGGAAAAAATTGATGGGAGGTAATCTAACTCCATTTCTTGTCGCTCATTGGCAGACCAATGGTTTTAGCGCTGTCTTTTTCTAACTGTTGTTGCGATTTGTAAAATAGGGCAATTGGCAATTTGTTGATTATTAGATAAATGATATTTTTTCTGTTTCACATGTAGAACGCGACGGTTAGCTGCGTTAACGGGATGACAATTGATAACGCAGGTAATTTATTCATTACAGAGATATAATGATGGCGTTAACGATACCAGGAACATTACATCGCCGCAATACTACAATAACGGCACAGTTGATGTTTTTAATCGCTATGGGATCCAGGTTTTTCATTCAGCAGGGTATTTTAAATCCTGGGATGGTACATTTAAAGGACAAAGCCTGCCAACCGGCACCTATTATATTATGTTATTGATTTTAAGAATACGCTGAACAAGGTGTCTGGGCCGGTGACAATTATTAGCTAAGTACACTTTTTAAGTGTATAATAATGCGGATTGGCCCAAAGGAGAAAACTTTAAAATTAACAAGATTGATGAGCCTCTATACGCTGTTAGGAGCATAAATAATTAAATAACAAATAGTTAACCTAAAATTGGCATTAAAGCAATGTTTGAAGCTGTTATTTGCGGGCAAGGTAAAAAGGCTAATAAGCCTGCCGGGGTACAAACATAATTTGATATGCATATTTCAATACTTGCAGCCACACTTCCTTTTATTGGCCAGGTTAATTTAGGCGGTTATTTACTGATTGTCTTTATCGTCTGCATCCTTGCCGTTATCGGGTTCGAGTTTGTGAATGGCTTTCATGATACGGCTAATGCGGTAGCTACTGTAATATACACCAGGGCGTTAAAGCCGGTGTACGCTATTCCGTGGTCGGGCTTATGGAATTTTTTAGGCGTGTTTCTGGGTGGTGTAACAGTAGCCATGGGTATTTTAAAACTGGTGCCGCTTGATGCTTTGATGACTTTGCCCGTGAGCGTGGGTGCCTGCCTGGTGTTATCGGTGTTGCTTGCTTCTATTATCTGGAACCTGGGCACCTGGTACCTTGGCATTCCTTGTTCCAGCTCGCATACCATGATTGGTGCCATGATTGGTGCCGGTCTGGCCTTTACCTGGTACTACCACGGCCCTGGCGTAAATTGGGGTAAGGCCGAAGAGATAGGCATGTCGCTTATTTTATCGCCCATTATTGGTTTTGGTGCAGCGGCCCTGCTCATGTTGTTTTTAAAGCATGTAACCAAATCACATGCCCTGTTTCATATCCCAACAGGCGAAAATGACAGGCCCCCTATTTTGATCAGGCTTTTACTCATCACCACCTGTACTCTGGTTAGCTTTTTTCATGGCAGTAATGACGGGCAAAAGGGCGTTGGCTTATTTATGCTTATCCTGATAGCGTTTTTACCTGCCCGGTTTGCCGTTAATCATCATATCAGTAACGATAAAGTTTTGGCGGCATTTAACCAGGCCAGCCTCGTGATAACTAAAAATACAGGTACAAAAAATACCCCCAACGGTGAATTTATAAAACTGGCAGCTATAATTGCCCAGGCAAAAGCTTCGCTGTCCGAAAAAAATGAAACCGATGTAGCCAAAACCTATAATTACCGTAAACAGGTAGAGGGAACTGTAAAAGCAATCAGGACTGTGCTTAAAGATAATAAGATAAAATTACCGGCAAATGATCGGGCCATGCTTACATCGGCTTCGGATGAGCTGGAGCATGTAACAGATTTTGCGCCGGTGTGGGTTATCGCTATAATTTCCATATCCTTAGGGCTGGGCACCATGATTGGCTGGAAGAGGATTGTAGTTACCATTGGCGAAAAAATTGGCAACGAACATTTAAGCTATGCGCAGGGCGCTACGTCCGAAATTGTTGCCGCATCAACCATTGGCCTTAGTACGGCATTTGGTTTGCCGGTAAGTACTACGCATGTGCTTTCAAGCGGTATTGCCGGCGCCATGGTTGCTTCGGGCGGTAAAGGCAATCTTAATAATAAAACAATAAAAAATATTGCGATGGCCTGGGTACTTACTTTACCGGTAGCAATAATTTTAGCATCTTTATTATTCATGTTTTTCCATTTGTTTATTTAAAAGGCCAAAAATGAAACAGATTCTTGTTGCTTCCGATTTTTCAAAAAGCGCTGCCAACGCAATGGCTTATGCTATGGATCTGGCCGTTGTACTAAACAGGGATGTTTGCGTTATACATGCCATACACCCTACCGAAGGCATTAACAACAGCACTTACAATGCTATTTTTATTGAAGACTACTATACCAACAAAAGGGAAGCTTTAAAGGAATGGGCGGCCGAATTTAACCGGCAGGAAGTATATGCCCCAGTTAAGGTTAGTACACTTTGTGATGTGGGGTTTTTGAAAAATGTAATAACCCGTTATGTTGATGAAAACCCGGTGGAGCTTTTGGTGATGGGTATAACCGGAGCAACAGGTATCGCGGGTATTGTGGGCAGTAATGCAAGTATGATGGTAAGCAGGGTAAAAACGCCAACCCTTATCATCCCGCTGGAAAGCAAATTCTCCAGAGTACCGGTGATTACCCTGGCCACTGATTTTGAAACCCGCCTGTCTGCCGACGATGTAAACGCTTTGAACGAGATGGTGCAGGCATTTGCATCTGCTAAAATGCAGGTATTATATGTAGCCGATAAGCCCGACGATAAACATATTAAAACCGGGGAGGCCAAATTAAGCAGCCTGATCAAAAATGCCGAACTTGAGTTTAACTATATTAACAATAGTAGCGCCATAAACGGTATTGTTGATTTTGTACAAACGCACGAAACCGATATTCTTTGCCTGGTTAAACATCATCATAACATTGTTTACCGGTTATTTACGCGCAGTACGGTAAACCAGGTAATGAATAAATCGGTTAAAGCTATCCTGGTGCTGCACGAATAACATAGTGCCGTAAACCGTTAATACCGGGTGCTTAAACTTTTGTTCACCCTCAATTTATATTTGTTTGGTATGTTTGATCTTTTGATGATTAACGCTAAATGATAACATCCCCTAAATATACCAGCCCCGTTTTTAAAAAAGACCAGCCCGACGATACCTATAAGTTTTTGCCGCCGCCGCCGCCGTCGGGAAAGTACCCCTACCATTTAAATGTTAACGACATATTGCCCTATATAAACGATAACCGCATGGTGTTTCATGTAGTGGGCGATACCGGAGGCTTTCGCGATCCGGATTTTCAGAAAAAGGTGCCCGATGCGATGGCTTCCCAATATCAAACTTCGCTGGCAGCAAACAAACCTTCATTCCTGTATCACCTGGGCGATGTAGTATATAGCTACGGCGAGGAAAAGTATTATAAGAGCCAGTTTTTTGATCCGTATAGCAGTTACCCCGGTCGGGTGTTTGCCATAGCCGGTAATCACGACAGTGATATAAATCCTAATGCCGATAAGCCATACCAAAGTTTGGATGCCTTTGCAGGCGTTTTTTGCGATACCCAGCAGCGACTGGTAACTTTTGGAGGCGACAACCCGCGGAAAAGCATGGTTCAGCCCAATATTTACTGGACGCTGGATACCCCGCTGGCCACCATTATAGGCTTGCACAGTAATGTGCCCAAATACGGCGTAATAACGCCTGAGCAGCGGGAGTGGTTCCTGCAGGAATTAAAGTTATCGGTGCAAAACCATCCCGAAAAGGTGCTGCTGGTTTGTATCCATCATGCACCATATTCGGCAGATGTTAACCACGGTTCCAGCTTACCGATGATCGAATTTCTGGAAGGCGCTTTTGGCGAAACCAATGTTTGGCCCGATATGGTTTTTAGCGGGCACGTACATAATTACCAGCGTATCAGCAAGCATTATCCTAATGGCATTACCGTGCCGTACATCGTAGCCGGCGCAGGTGGTTTTGACGAACTGCACCCCGTAGCCCATACCGATGACGAGCGTTTTAGTGCCGAAAGCCATGTATTGGAAGGGACTGAACTGGTATATTCATGCGACACCCGGCATGGCTTTGTCAAGGTAACATTGGAGCGCACTGCTAATGGTTTAAGCCTGGGTACGGAATATTATGTGGTGCCGAATAGCAACCACGCAAATGGTGCTGATAAAGTCACGCTTTTTGATAGTTATACAAGGTATATTTAGTTCTAACTATATTTGTTAAATAAAAAACAATTTGTAATGCTGATAAAACATATATTAGCATTACAAACCATTATCACATGTTTGGGATCCAGCATATTAAGTTCGACGCGATGACCTATGTACTTCATTTTAAAAATGGAGATATAGTAAAGGAAGGGCGCGGGCTATCATTTTTCTACTTTTCGCCCAATAGTTCTATTGTGGCCATCCCTATGGGGAGTAACGATTTGCCTTTTATATTTAGCGAGTCGACTAACGACTACCAGTCGGTAACCATACAAGGCCAAATAAGTTATAAGATAAGTAAGCCCAAAGCGCTTGCCGATGTGCTTGATTTTACCGTGAATGATAACGGTATGTACAAAAAAAACGACATCGAAAAATTAAACCAGCGTATTATTAACGAAGCGCAAACTTCTACATCGTCCTATATTCACGGGATAAAACTGAAAGATGCTATCCGCTCGGCAAAGGCTATTGAAGAGAAGATCCTGGAGGGGCTTAAGTCTTCGGCTGCCATTGGTTTAATGGGGATAGAGATTATGGGCGTGAATATTCTTGGAATTTCGGCCACTCCCGAAATGGCCCGAGCCCTGGAAACCGAAACACGGGAGAAGTTGCAGCAGGAGGCCGACCAGGCCATTTTTGAACGCCGTAACTTTGCTGTTGAACAGGAGCGTAAAATAAAAGAGACCGAACTGAATACCGAAATAGCCGTTGAGGAAAAGCAAAAGCAGATAGCCGAAAAGAAAATGGAATCGGAAGTGCAGAAGTCTGACAACGACCGGAAGCTTAGGGAGATGAAGCTTACGGCCGATATAGCAGTAGAAAACCAACGGAAGCTATTGATTGAGCAAAAAACTGCCAACGATAAAAAAGAAGCCGAAACCCAGGGCTTTGTAATTGAAACAACGCTTAAACCTTACAAGGATATGGACTGGAAGTTACTTACAGCGCTGAATAATAATCCCGACCCAAGGTTTAACATCTCGCTGGCATTCAGAGAGCTTGCTGAAAATGCCGATAAAATAGGCAACCTGAATATCAGCCCCGAATTATTAGATTCGCTTTTAAAAGATAAGTCCGAAAACAAAAAATGAGCGTTGAATATGCCATCATTGTAAAAAATAAAACCCGGCTTGAGTTTTTAATTGAGCGTTTCAATACCAAGGCGCAGGCCAAATTTTATATAGAAAGGCTTGGCGGCGATTTTAATGATTATGAAGCAGAGCACGAAACATTTCACTTTGCCTTAAGCAGTTTGCAAGCGCAGCTTTCCAAAACCATTAAATACAAAATAGTTGAGCGGGCGTTTGTGCCATCGTTCATCTTTTCGGCGAAAAATATTATCATCGTGATAGGGCAGGACGGGTTGGTGGCCAACACTGCCAAATATGCAAGGGGTGTTCCCATTGTAGCTGTAAATCCCGATAAACAGCGTTATGATGGGGTGCTGTTGCCTTTTGATACCGGCAATTTTATTGGTGGGGTAGAGAGCGTGATTGCTGGTCAATTCAATTCGCGAACCATGGCCTTTGCCGAAGCCAAGCTGAACGATGGCCAAAGGTTGCTGGCTTTTAATGATTTATTCATTGGCGCTGCATCGCATGTATCGGCGCGGTACAATATCTCATACGGAGCAAAAACCGAGGAGCAATCATCAAGCGGTTTGATAGTTTCTACACCTGCAGGTTCAACCGGTTGGCTAAGTTCGATTTTTAATATGGCCTATGGTGTAACAGGGTTGTTCGAAAAAAACCTTAAGCCAAAACAGCCAAAGATTAAAGCAAACGAATTGTTATTTGCCGTACGCGAGCCATTTCAAAGCATCCGCACCAAAACAAATATTGCAGCGGGTGTTATCAAAAGCCAGCAAATTTTAACTATCGAATCGCTAATGCCCACAAACGGCATTATATTCAGTGATGGCGTAGAGGCCGATTTTTTACGTTTTAACAGCGGCTCGGTGGCTACAATTGGCGTTGCGGCAGAGACTGCTAACCTGGTAATTAATAAATGAGCCAGGTTTCTGTCATCAAACAGAAATTTAAAAGCGCCATCAGGCGCGGAACAGGTGAAGCATACCTGCTGATGCAAAGCCATCCAAAACTTGATTTTTCCCGCGATATTATTCAGGCTTGCCTTGAAAATTTTGCATACGACAGGCAATGCGAAAGCGACCGGGAGTATTACCTCTTTGAACTTATTGCGTTATTTGGCAAAAAGGATAAAATCAGGGATGCTATACTGAAAGGCCTTATTACAGAACAGCATGACACCTGGGCATTAACGCAGCTTTTTGCGCTGGCAAAAATGTTTGCATTGCAGGGCGATGAAGAGGCAAAGCGGGCAATTTATGATCGTTTTTTAGTTAACCATATTGCCGGTTCTGACTGGGCAGGAACATCAGAAATATTAGCGCTTGATGGTATGGCCGGCATGCTGTTTATCGCCGAAAAGTTAGGCGAAGCCCTTGAAAATGATCCTGAAGATTGGCAGGACGATACAACCGTTAGATTTTTCCATGAAAGAAACCCACAGTTAGACGTTTGGGGCGAACTTGAAACTGCGGCGCAAAGCAACCGGTTTATAAAAAAATATTTTGACGAAGTTGTAGCAGCCAGGGAAAAGCGCTTAAATTATAAGCGTGATGAAGTTGTTTACAAAGATGTTATTGATGAGGTTTTATCAAACAAAGCATGGCGTTTTACCAGGCGAAAATTAAATGATGAGGAATTAGGCCTGATTGCGAAGCGGTTACTTGTAGAAAAAAACAAACAGAAGAAACAGAAATTACTGGCCATTTTCTCGAAGTATAAGTTTCCGCTCGATCCGCAGTTTATGATAGATATCGCAACTAAAACAGTTGCTTCGGCTAAGCGCGTCAGGGAATTAGCCCTTAGTGCTATGCGTTTTTTAAAAAGTGATGCCATACGGGAGTTCGCAATAGAGGGCATAACATCGGGTCGGAATCCTGACAATTTTGCCTGGGCTTTTGTGGCCAATTACCAGGACGGAGATGAGGTATTGCTCGCATCAATAGTTGACAGGGCTAAAAACGAGCATGTTATTGAATGCCTTAATAGTGTTTATATGGAAATATTTAAGGCCAACCCAACCACAAAGTGTAAGGCCCCGTTAATGGCACTGTACAATAATACCAATTGCGGCATCTGCCGGTCTGGCATTGTAAGGTTGCTGATTGAAAATGAGGCGCTGCCCGATGAGATAAAAGAAGAAATAAAATTTGATTGCGCAGATGAGACAAGGGCGCTGGCAGATAGTATAATTTAAACTTTAATCCATTTCTTCAGCATTATAAATTCCCCATTTGCCATACTCAAAAAAAACATAATTTAGCGCTTGCGTTCAAAAATGGATCAGCACCTGGTTCAACGGATTTAAACGAGTGCAACCAATGACAAAAATAAACCGGATTTTATTACTTCGTTCCTGGGTATATAGCATTCTGATTTTTGTTGTTGCGCTTTTCTCGTCCCTTAAAGTACAGGCGCAAGGCCTGCAGTTTAACTCGAACGATAATTTAATGGAAAAACGGACGTCCTATTCCGTTTTTAAACATGAAAGCCCCGGTTTTCACAGTGAATTAACCATCGCCTTTCAGCTGGCTTTGTGGGATAATTCGCATCTGGGCTATGTTTTAAACATAGCCGATGGTAAAAACAACTCCTACAGCCTCAGCTATATTTATTTGAACCGCACACCTTATCTCAATTTCAATATTGATAGTAAGAGCAATAAGATCACTATCCCGCTAAGCGCTGCCCAGCTATCAAAAAGGACGTGGACAGCCATCAAAATCGAGCTCGATCTGGATAAGGACAAAGCAACCGTATGGGTCAACGGCAAACGGTATGATGCCTCAGGCTTTGGTTTCACAGGCAGCATCGGCCCGGTAATTACCTTTGGTAAAAACTCCCGCTACTCTGATGTGCCCAATATGGCTATCCGCAACCTGAAAGTTAGCGATGCCTCTCAGGCTTACTCATTCCCGCTAAATGAATGGGAAGGTCAAAATGTACATAGCAATAATGGCGACGAGATAGGATTTGTTGAAAATCCGGTTTGGCTTATTAATGAATCGTATTTCTGGAGGCCAGTACTTTCAAAAAGCTTTAACGAGGTGGCGGGGGTTAACTTTAATCAGCAGGATGAAAGCATTATCCTGTTTAACAGCAATTCGTTAACCAATTATAATGTAAGGCGCGGTGAGGAATCATCCAGGCCCTATAAAAACCCCCTGCCCATGCAGTTGTTTCTGGGCAAAAGCATTGTTAACCCCAGGCTGAATAAATGCTATGCGTACGAGGTAAACAATGCGCAGGGCCAGTTATCGGGCATGGCATCGCTTGATCTGAAAAGTTTGAACTGGGATGTCAAAGGGAGCGCTGCGCTTCCGTCACAGCGGCATCATCACAATATATTTTATGATAGCGATTACCGCGACCTTTACCTGTTTGGCGGCTATGGCTTTTTCAGATACTATAACGATTTTTTTAAATTTGATACTCTTAAAAACAGCTGGCAAAAGGTGATTTTTACCGGTGATCGTATCGATCCGCGATTTTTTTCGGCTTGCAGCGCTGCTGATGTGCATAATGATGTATATATATTTGGCGGGATAGGTAATCAGTCGGGCAATCAGGTGGTTGGCGGGATGCATTTTTACGATTTGTACCGGGTTAATCTCACTACCCATACCATAAAAAAATGCTGGGAAATTAAGCCAAAGGAAGAAGCTTTTGTGCCGGCCAATAACCTTATCTTATCAAAAGACGGAAAATACTTTTATGTGCTGTGTTATCCGCACGAGCGGCCCAAAACCAGTTTAAGGCTTTATAAGTATTCGGTGAAAGATGGATCGTACGAGACGGTGAGCGGCGAGATACCAGCAACATCCGAACGGATTGAAACCGATATTAACCTGTTTTTTAATAACGATGCTAATGAATTTTATTGCACCACACAGGAGTTTACATCGCCATCACAATCAGATGTAAAAATTTATTCACTGGCATTCCCGCCGGTAAGTTATGCCGGTTATTTGGCATCAAAACAGGCTAAAGGCGCAACCATAAGCCGGTTTAAATATGTTGCCGGCTTGGTAACGCTACTGCTTGTAACCGGCGGCGTAATTATCTACCTGAAAAGGAAAAATGCCAAACCTGTGTTGGATAACAATGATTCAACTTCGGTTGAAAGCTCTTTAGAAAATACCGGCAACAAGCCGAATGCTGTTTATTTACTGGGAGGATTTGCTGTTTACGATAAAAATGGCCGCGATATTACCTACCTGTTTAGCCCTAAAATTAAACAGCTGTTTATTTTGATTTTACTGAACAGCCGTAATAAAAACGGTGTAACCTTCAGGCTTATTTCAACCACCCTTTGGGCCGATAAAGATGTGGTCAAAACAAAAAACATCAGGGGCGTTACCTTAAACCACCTGAGAGGTATTCTTGCCGACCTGGATGGGATTGAGCTGGCTTACATCAATGATACGTATAGCTTCACTGTTTCAGACGACTTTTTTTGTGATTATTTTGTGGTGCAAGATAGTCTTAATAGTCGGCAGGGGGCAGATGCATTGGAGGTTTCGCATTTTGATTTGATTGCTCGCGGCGGCCTGCTGCCCGCTATGCCCGATGTGTGGCTTGATGACTTTAAGGAGGAGTACGAAGAAGCGTTAATGCCGGCTTTACAGCCTGTAATAAAAAGCTCTTATGATGAAGGTCAGTTTAAAAAAACGCTGGAGATAAGCAGGCTGATTTTAAATATCGACCCGTTTAGCGATGCCGGCATCAAATATAAACTGAAAGCCATCAGGCGCACCAGGGGTATTGAACACGCCCGCCGCACATACGATGATTTTGTAACCGAGTACAAAAGATCATTAGGAATTGATTATCCTATTCCATTTGATAAAATTTGCTCGAAATAGAACCTCCCCCGGTTAATAAAGCGATTAATTTTAATGGGTTAATAAAATTTAAACCGGGTTAACCCATTTATTAACCCTTATTTTAATACCAGGCATCCTATCATTGTATAGTATTAAGCGGCATCCACCGCCCTGCGCCTATCTATGAAAAACATTTTTATCTCCTGTTATTTAACTATACTGGCATCTGCTGTTTTTGCGCAGCAGGCACCAGGGCCGTTAAAAGAGAAGACGGCTTTCCAAACCGCCAGCCCATGGATGCCCGAAATTGACGTGCGCAGTGATATTGCCATTGTTTACGGAACCAACGACTATCCGGGCATGACCTTTGAGCAGCGCGTACAAACCTGGCGCGATCATGGTTATCAAACCAATTTCATGACCGGCATAGCCTGGGGCAATTACAAAGATTATTTTCTGGGTAAATGGGATGGCAAAAATCACATGGGCGTTGGGCAGGTTACCCAAAAGGGCGATACCATTTTTCACGGCAGGGATATGCCATACGTAGTGCCCGATGCCTCGTTCATCGAGTACATGAAAACAGCGGTTATTAAAAGAGTAATTGATGTTGGCATCACCAATATATTTTTAGAAGAGCCCGAGTTTTGGGCACGCGCTGGCTACAGCGCAGGCTTTAAAGCGCAATGGCAAAGCTATTACGGTTTCCCCTGGAAGCCGCAGGATGCATCGGCAGGGAATACTTACCTATCAAGCAAATTAAAATATCACCTGTATTATGATGCTATTGAAAAAGTATCATCTTATGCTAAAGCTTATGGTAAAAGCAGGGGGTTAAATATTAAGGTATTTATTGCCACGCATTCGCTGGTTAACTATTCGTCGTGGCAAATTGTCAGCCCCGAAGCCAGCCTGGCTTCGCTGCCGGGTATTGATGGCTACATAGCCCAGGTGTGGACAGGTACTTCGCGCGAGCCAACTTATTTTAACGGCCTGCAAAAAGAGCGCGTATTTGAAAATGCCTACCTGGAATATGGATCGATGGTATCCATGACTGCGCCAACCGGCCGCAAAATGTTTTTTTTAACAGACCCTATTGAAGACAGGCAAAAGGACTGGAGCGATTATAAACTAAATTACCAGGCTACCTTTACAGCAAAACTATTATACCCAACCGTATCTGATTACGAGGTGATGCCCTGGCCCGAGCGCATTTATACGCATCCCTACAGGATAGCCAATAGTAACGAAAAGATCCTGATCCCTCAATATTACTCAACCCAAATGCAGGTGATGGTTAACGCCCTCAATAGCATGCCACCATCAACCAACAAGGTAACCGGCGTAAACGCAATTGGCGTGTTGATGAGTAATACACTGATGTTTCAACGTTTCCCTACACACAACGGGTTCGAGGATCCGCAGTTTTCCAATTTTTACGGGCAAACGTTACCCCTGCTAAAACACGGTGTGCCGGTACAAACCGTGCATATGGAAAACCTGGGCTACACGGCTTCGCTTAAAAACATCAAAGTGCTGGTGATGAGCTACGCTAACATGAAGCCCGTGTCGGCACAGGTACATCAACAACTGGCTGCCTGGGTAAAGCAGGGCGGAGTATTAATTTATTGCGGAAGGGACGATGATCCTTACCAGTTGGTTATGGAATGGTGGGATACCAGGGGCAATAGCTATACCGCGCCATCGCAGCACTTGTTTAAACTGCTGGGAGTAAACCCTACAGCCGACAGGCAAAAGTTTAAAGTTGGTAAAGGCGCAGTATATGTGTTGCGGCAAAATCCCAAAGAATATGTGCTACAGGCTGGTAACGACGGTAATTATATCAGCACCATTAAACAAGCCTATGAAAAAGATGAACATGCAGGCACTTTAATCTTTAAAAACAGCTTGTACCTGGCCCGTGGCCCTTACGATATTGTAGCCGTAATGGATGAAAATACCGATAGCAAGCCTTATACCGTCAAAGGCCCGGTAATTGATCTGTTCGATCCGCAGTTACCCATATTGGCCGAAAAGGTGATCAATCCCGGCGGGCAGGCATTGTTATACAATGTTGGTCGTGTGATAAACAAGAATATTCCGCAGGTTTTAGCGTCGGCGTCAAGGATCTATGACGAGAAAGTTGCAGCCGGCAGCTATTCTTTTATTGCCAAAAGCCCGGTAAAAACGCTTAACAGTACGCGTGTTTTATTGCCTGCCCGGCCAAAGCAAATTGTGGTAACTGATGACAAAGGGCTGGTTATTACTGATGTTAAAACATCATGGGATGCTTCATCAAATACCTTATACCTGGGCTTTGCAAATAGTCCGGATGGGATGAAAGCTGATTTAAAATGGTGAAAAATATAAATCCAATTATAATAATAAACCTCAAATTCAAACATCTATGAAAAAGAACACGCTTATGATCTGCAATTTTTTAATTTTGCTATTGCTTGTCTCCTGTCAAAAAAAGGGTAGTACCCTGGCCGACCCGCAGAAAAGTACCAAACAAAAGATAGCCGAAGCGCCGCCGTCTGACGAGCCCAGGGCTACGCTGAGGAGTTATATTGAAAACGTAACCACGGCCGATGGTAAAATTTACAATGCAACCGACAATACCGGTAAAACCATGGATTGTCTTAAAATAATAGCCAACCCCGCTGGCGGCTACATTGGTGTATATCACACTATGATATCGGGCACTTTTAAAACCAATGTAGCATCATCAACAGATTTGCTGCACTGGACATGGATCCGCGAGCTTGCAGGCAGCAATACTGGGGGGGCATCGCAACCTACTATTGCCGCTACTGCTTCAGGTGGTTTTGTAATGGTGTGGGAGCAGGAACCCAGTAACCACCTAAAATTCTGTTACTTTAATAGCTGGACAGATTTGCAGAACGGTACGGTTGCCAAAACGTACGAGGCGCCGCATACGCTTTCAACCTGCGCCGAAGGTACACCTAATATTTATTCGGCAAGCAGCACGTCTGTTGATGTTGGCTTCCATTACTGGTCAAACTGCGATGTTGACCGCCAGGCCCGTGGTACAACCAACTGGACATCATGGAGCGCCAGTGCGCAACCCCAATTTGATAATGCCATTTTATACTGGGGTGTGCAGGGGAATATTGGCGACCGCGATGTTGACCTCGATTTTGAAGGTTATCAATTTGGGCTTATTGAAGGACAGGGCACTAAAGGCGATTTCGGAACATGGCGCTGTTACCTGTACGATTATCAAACAGGTAATGCCGATAAACTAAGCATCCATACCGATGGCGGAAGTTTGGCTTTTGCTAACCCCACCATTACCGCATTAACAGTTGACGGCCAGCCGGCAATTGTTATAACGCAATTTATCCCTTCAGAAAATTCTGCCAATGGCGAAGCCGGGGAACTTATCTATTACAAAAAATTATAAGTTTGTATAATAAATCAAGGCCTTACTGTTTCCTTTCGGAATTGGTAAGGCCTTATCTTAAAAAGTATCACCATAAATGAAAAAAGTAACACTGCTTGCCCTCCTTTTACCACTTAATTTATTTGCACAGTCGCCCGGTAGTACCCCGCAGCTGGTTGATTATATTAACCCGCTGATGGGGACAGCCTCTAAGCCATCGTTGTCAAACGGAAACACTTACCCTGCCATTGCCCTGCCATGGGGCATGAACTTCTGGACACCGCAAACCGGTAAAATGGGCGATGGATGGCAGTATACTTACGATGCGGATAAGATTCTCGGTTTTAAACAAACCCACCAGCCATCACCATGGATGAATGATTACGGCATGTTTTCCATCTTCCCCGAAACCGGCAGATTAAAGCTGAACGAAAAGGAACGGGCCAGTTGGTTCTCGCATAAGGCCGAAATTGTTAAGCCCTACTATTACAGCGTTTACCTGGCCGATTATGATGTAACTACCGAAATTACCCCAACTGAGCGTGCCGCAAGTTTCCGCTTTACCTTCCCCAAAAGCGATAGTTCGCATATTGTGATTGATGCTTTTGATAAAGGATCGTACGTGAAGATTATCCCCGGTGAGCAAAAGATTGTAGGCTACAGCACCAAAAACAGCGGCGCGGTACCGGCTAACTTTAAAAACTACTTTGTTATTTATGTTGATAAACCTTTCGCGCTGGCATCGGCATGGCACGATTGGAAAAAAGATGACGGCCAGTTGGAATACACCGGCGATCACGCAGGCGCGGTTATCACTTTGAAAACCACCGGCGGCGAACAGGTTCATTTAAAAGTGGCTTCGTCATTTGTAAGCATTGAACAGGCCGAGCTTAATTTAAAGCGCGAACTGGCCGATGATAAATTTGAGGCTACCTGCCAAAAAGCCAAAGACACCTGGAACAAAACCCTGAGCAGGCTAAATGTAGAAGGCGGCACCATCGATCAAACCAAAACATTTTACAGCAGCTTGTACAGGATGCTTTTCTTCCCTAACAAAATGTACGAGATAGATGCCAAAGGCGAAAAAATTCACTACAGCCCTTTCAACGGTAAAATAATGCCCGGTTATTTATTTGCCGGTACCGGTTTTTGGGATACTTTCAGGGCTTTGTATCCGTTCCTGAACCTGGTTTATCCGTCTATCAATAAAGAGATGCAGGAAGGCCTGATAAACGATTATAAAGAAGGCGGCTGGCTGCCCGAGTGGTCGAGCCCTGGGTATGCCGATTGTATGATAGGCAATAATTCGGCCTCGGTAGTTGCCGAAGCTTACCTGAAGGGAATGCGTGGTTATGATATTGAAACATTGTACCAGGCGCTTAAACACGGCGCTAACAACGAAGGGCCAAACGCAACCGGCCGCAGGGGTGTGCAATATTATAACACCCTTGGCTATGTGCCCTACAACGTTAAAATAAACGAGAATGCTGCACGTACGTTAGAGTATGCTTATGATGATTTTGCCATATATCAGTTAGGAAAAGCCTTGGGCAAGCCAAAATCAGAGATTGATATTTATAAAAAACGCAGCCAGAATTATCGTAATGTATTCGATCCTCAAACTAAACTAATGCGTGGTAAAAATGAGGACGGTACTTTTGAAACACCATTCAATCCTTTTAAATGGGGCGATGCCTTTACTGAAGGTAATAGCTGGCACTACAGCTGGGGCGTTTTCCATGATATCCAGGGCCTGATAAACCTGATGGGCGGCAAACAGCAATTTGCAGCCAAGCTGGATTCGGTATTCAGTATGCCCCCAACATTTGATGACAGTTATTATGGTGGCGTTATCCATGAGATCCGCGAAATGCAGATAGCCAACATGGGCCAATACGCGCATGGTAACCAGCCTATCCAGCACATGATTTACTTGTACAACCACGCCGGCCAGCCATGGAAAACCCAATACTGGGCCCGCGAAACCATAAATAAATTGTACAAAGCTACACCTGATGGTTACTGTGGCGATGAAGACAACGGGCAAACATCGGCCTGGTACATCTTCTCGGCCATGGGCTTTTATCCGGTAACACCCGCCAGCGATCAATATGTATTAGGTGCGCCGTTATTTAAAAAAGTAACCGTGAATTTAGAGAACGGTAAAACTATAACCATTAACGCGCCCAACAACAGTGCCGATAACAAGTATGTAAACAGCCTTACTGTTGATGGTAAACCCTACACCAACAACTGGCTTAGCCATAAAGGGCTGTTAAATGGCGCCGAATTGAATTTTGATATGATTGCAACCCCCAATAAAGAGCGTGGCACAAAAGATGCAGATGCGCCTTTTTCGATGAGCAACGAAAAATAAAGTATAATCCTCGTCAACGAAAAGAGCCGTGCTATTAAGCGCGGCTCTTTTCGTTGCTTTCCTGTTTGGGATTTAAGGGCAGCAGAGCTTTTTTGTTGCTTTATCGCTGACGTCCAATCGCCCCGGGGTGATAGGTGGTTAAGCTTTTTTTTGACTTGCATAGCGGCGTTTATGTTCCCGAATATGCAACAATAATATTAATATTGAGTTTTCATATCGGTCTGAAGTATGGAATGCATAGTTTTGCAATTATAAATGATTATAAGGCGCTCGTTAATATTTTTTTTGCTTACTGTATTGTTTTTGTTGCCTTGCAGCCGTGCAGTTTGCCAGGACGGGAGTGTAAATACGTACATTATAGGAAAAGTGATTGCCAAAGAAGCAGGTGATCCGTTAGATAATGTGAGTATAAATTTATATGCCGGCAACAAAATAATATATAGTTTGGTGACCGATAGTGCAGGTGAATTTAAAATCTGGATAGATTATTATAAGCAGGCTGATTATATTATTTTACATAAATTGAACTTTGACGACGTTCGCTTAGATAATCTAAAGAGTTTGGGGAACAGTGGGAAGATTATTAACCTCGGAAACATCAGATTAAACATTCGCAATATTCAGCTTGATGCTGTAGAGATAAAATCAAAGAAGCGATACCGGGACACTACTATAATTGATCTGTCGAAACAGGTTTTTGAACGCTCTGTAACTATTGATGACCTACTCTCATCAAATTATGGATTTTATAAGGATAGTAAAGGTAAATTATATTATAAAGGAAAGCTTGTAACCGATCTTGTGGTTAACGGCAGGGATTTTTTTGGAAAAAACAACACTGATATTTATACTTTGTTGCCCGCATTGATTTTAAAGAATATGCAGGTTATCGAAACCAATATAGATAGTATTACCAATATTACTACGCTTCGTCCTGCTATAAAACTCAACTTAAATTTTAAAGAGAAATACAGTAGTGGAAAATTTGGAAACGCAAGTTTGGGTGCGGGTACAGCTAAAAGATACCTGGCAGCAACAGATCTGTATACTTATAAAAAGAATGAACAAATATCTGTAGCCCTAAACTCCAACAACATCAACATTGGCGATAGCCCGCCGCAAGAGCCTGCAATTAGTTTTTCTTCAAATGGAAACAATACAACGGTAAGCAGCACCAAATTCTCCTATAGTAACACTATAGGCAAAAAGATAGACGTTAATTTTTTAGCAAAGGGAAAAATAGAAGATCGGAAATTTATTTCCCAATCTGAGCGGCAGGACGAGGCAATTAAGCAATTCTCAACAATCGCTAATAATTCTGCGTCGAAATCGCTTGCCGTAACCGACGCTCGTTTAAATGTGAGATATAGCATAGATTCATTGAATACAGTAAATATTGTTGAGTCTTTTAATTACAACAGAACAAACACCAGGGATTCCTTAAAGTATCAGTTTAAATCAGATTTCCTGAACACCATTTCTAATCTGTACAAAAAACAACTTGTGGTTAACAGTACTAATTCAACAGAGCTTGCTTATAGTCATCGTTTCCGTTCAAAAAAGGGACGATTATTGGACGTTCTGGCAAGCAGGGTTGTTAAGGATTTTAAGAATAACGAATTTGACGATGTTTATTCCTCAAATAACAACATCGGCCAGAGTTATTTTGTAAACGGGGATAAAGACCTGAAAGATAACTTATATAACCTTCGTGCCAGCTTTACCGAACCCTTTAGCGAATCGGCTTACATCAATGTTTTCCTTGCTTATAAAAACAGCTATAACAAATACGGAAGCGCGTTATTGAGCGATAGCGCGTTCAACTTTGTTGATAAGCCTGTAAAAATTTATAACAATTATTTCAGCCCCGGATTAAAAATAAAGCAGCAGTTTAAAAAAGTATCGTTTGATGGCGAAGTATCCGGCATCCTTGATAAAAGGAGAAATATTTATGATGACCAAAGCGGACATTTAACATTTTTCAATATCGACGCTGACTTAAAAGCTGATATAAAGTTCAGTGGAAAAAAGGGCATGATAGTGGATATAAAAACAACTGCTAATTATCCTGAGGTAAGTCAGCTTATCAACATCAACAATTCTTTCAATTTGATATCGCAGGCAAGTGGTAATATAAAGCTCAGGCCAGAAGTTGATAACGGGTTGAAGGTTGCTTACATAATTACCCAGACTAACTCAGAAAATATGAGTATAAACGCCGGCATGGATTTGTACACATCAAAATATGGCATGAACATTAATGCGATGCCCAATAGTATCCAAAGTGTATTTGTTGATAACCTGGGTAATGCTGTTTCCTCGTCAGCAGGGTTTTTACTAACGAAAAACTCCGTCGATAAATTTAACTATAACTATATGGTTAGTGTTAATTATCAAGAGCTTCCTACAGTGATAAATGGAAAAATAAGTAAAAATAGTAGCTTATCATTAAATCAGGTTGTATCAACAACAAAAGTATTTTTCAAGGGAATATTTTCTGTATCTCCGGTTATATCTGCTACGTATTCAAGGTATAAATACGATGTTGCCACATCAAGCATGGTAAACTTTATTTATTCGGATAAGTTGTCATTTATGCTCTCGGGTTTTAGGTTAGATCTTTACCCTATAGTAAATTATAGCCATAATATCAATTCGCAAACGTCATTTTCCATGAATGGGGCACTAAGAAAAGAGTTGTTTAAAAAGGCGGCAACACTGTGGCTGCAGGGGTATGATTTATTTAATTCCTTTAGGTTTAATAATAATTTACTAGGCCCATCATATGTAGAAACTGTAAAGTACTCTAATGTTAACAGATATATTATTTTAGGAATAAGTTTCAAATTTAACAATATGAAGTAAAATTATATATTTGCTCTATAATTAAAACAAATACATAATTTATGAAAAAATTTATCCTATTATTTAGTCTCTTTGTAATGAGCTGTTTCTCAGTCTATGCGCAAAGTTTAAAGCCGTCCGCTACCACCGTGAATTCGGGTGACGTCGTAACATTTACCGGTGATGGTGAAACTACCTTTGGTGGTTATTTTTCGGATTTTGGTCCTATTGTGAAAGACCCGGCTACCTCGCCGGTTGGGGTAGAGGCTAGTGGCGGCATTACATACTTCAATAAATCGACATTGGCGCCAACTACATTTAAGTATAAATTTACCAATACAACCAGTAGTGCTCAAACGGTTTTTGTAAAATTTACAGGAACTGTTAATAGAGCGGGAACGCTGGTTGAATACACAGGTTCGATTGCCATTACGGTTAACGGTACGGTAGCTTCGCCAACTACTTTTTATAATACAGCCCAGTCAAAGGTGTTTTACAATACTACCTGTGCGGTGGGTTATGGGTCTGATCCATACACCTACATTATTCCTGCGCATACCTATAGTTCCACAGTTTCGCAAGCTGATGCTAATAGCAAAGCAACCGCTGCAATTAATGCGAACGGGCAAAATGTTGCAAATGCGAATTCGACCTGTAAAATATTGTATTATAACGATGTTCAATCAGCCAGTTTTACAAAGAATAGCTGTGGCGCGGGCTCTACTGGTTCTGTAGTAACTTACACCGTTCCTGCCCATAAATATTCAAGTACCATTAGCGTTCAGGACGCGAATCAAAAGGCAACTAATGATATTAGTGCGAACGGGCAAAACTATGCCAATGCCAATGGTACTTGTAGCGCGGTTATATATGCCAGGATTGAAGTAACCAATATTGTAAGCGTGCATACCAATGTGCCAGGGCAAGGTGGCAGTCATGTTCACGGATTTACAGATGAGACAACAGGCAATGTATATGTGAAACTTTATACCGACGCTGCCTGTACGCTGCCATTTATTATGACAACGCCAACTACAATTTCTGTTTTGATGTCAAGAACGGGAACAACGATCAATGGCGATCCTAATAACTTTACGAATAATCTTCAATATACCGTTGTAGCAGGTACTAACACTTATTCTGCCGGCAACCAAACACTTGACTTTTTCAGCAGTGACGTTAATGGTCCGGGGCAATATCAGTATAAAAACACCTACGACGTGGTAAATAGCGGAAATGCCTATGTTCCTGAAATAAGTTATTATCAGTATCAATAAAAATAAGCAAGGTTTAGCAAAAAACAATTTCTTTTAATTCGCATGACCAAATATCGATCACCGATATTTGGTCTTTTTTTGATCTTGAAACTGTCCAAAGAAATTGCGTTCGAAGAGCAAAGTAATTTAATAACAATCCCTCGCCCGTCACTCTAAAGTACCAACTTGTTAGTTCATAACGGGGCGCTAAACGAAGCCGATTAGAGATTGCCCATCTCCAATAAAAAAAGTGACACAAAAGATACTGCTGCGCCTTTTTGATGTATAGCGAAAAGTAATCTACAATATTTATGGGTTAAAAAAGGGCTTGGGAAACACAGGCTTTTTTTATCTTAATCGTCTATTTTACAGCTTGTTGTAGATTGTAGCATTTTACTTACTAAACGAAACCTGTATTAAATAGTAATAATATCCTCAAACTGAAAGTGCTCGTCAAGGCTCAGATGCACAGGGCACAAGGGTGTATCGGGATAAAAACTATTAAAACTATCATAAAAAACCGGTGCAGCCAATTGGCTGCACCGGTTTTTTATGATAGTTTTTTCCTTACAACTGCGCTACAAACTCCCGCATAGCCAAGCCCGGATCGGCCTGTTTCATAAAGGTTTCGCCAATTAAAAAGCCGTTAAAACCGGCCAGCTTTAGTTGCCTGATGGTTTCCGGATTGCTTATGGCGCTTTCAGATATCTTCATAAATTCGGCAGGGATATGTTTGGCCAGTTGGTAGGATGTTTCTACAGATACCGTAAAATCGGCCAGGTTGCGGTTATTTACGCCAATGGCATCCAGCTTTGGGTGGATGCTGCGCTCCAGCTCTTCCAGGTTATGTACCTCGAGCAGCACATTCAGGTTTAGACTTTTTGCCAGGGTAGCAAGCTTATCAATTTCTGCGGGAGTAAGTATGGCCGCTATCAGCAGGATAATGTCTGCACCTAATGCTTTGGCTTCAACTACCTGGTATTCGTCTATCATAAAATCCTTGCGCAAAACGGGGATGTTATTTACAGAACGCGCCCTTTTTAAATCGGCCTTGCGGCCCATAAAAAAATCGCGGTCGGTTAAAACAGACAGCGCGGATGCGCCAGCAGTGGCGTAATCTGTTGTTACCTTGCTAACCCTTACCTTATCATTAATAATGCCTTTTGACGGCGATTTGCGCTTAAATTCGGCAATTATACCTGTACGGGCAGGATCAAGCAGGAAATCCTTGAATGAATATGTCTCCCTGTGGAAATATTCAGACTCCTCCAGCTCGACATATGATGTCCGTTTTTTGGCAAAAGCCACTTCCTTTTTTTTATTGGCAACTATTTTATCAAGTATTGTCATAAAGCCTAAGCCCCCTACCCCCCTGAAGGGGGAATGTTTTGATTATCAATTATAAAAATGTCATTGCGAGCGTAGCGCGGCAATCTCGTCGCGAGCAAGGCGAACCGTGCACATCCGCGATTGCTTCGTTCCTCGCAATGACATATCATGATGTGCTGTTAATGCAAAGTTATCAATATCTGTTAATTAGCCATTCAACCAGTTACCCATCATTTCTTTACCATACTCGGTCAATATCGATTCCGGGTGAAACTGTACGCCGCGTACATCATATTCGCGGTGAGATAGGGCCATGATAGAATTATCTTCCTCGTCGATAGCTGTTACTTTTAATACCTCGGGTAAATCATTCGCGCTTACAACCCATGAATGGTAACGGCCCACTTTAAAACTCCCGGGCAAATCGCGGAATAATTGCTCGTCGGTATCGGTCACTTTTATGGGAGTGGCAATCCCGTGCATGGGCTGGCTCAGGTTATACAAGCTGCCGCCAAATACCTCGGCAATGGCCTGTTGGCCCAGGCAAACCCCAAAAATACTTTTGGTTGGTGCATATTTTTTAATCACATCCAGCAGTAAACCTGCTTCAGAGGGTATACCCGGCCCTGGTGATAGGATGATTTTATCATAAGCATCCACATCTTCCAAAGCAAATTTATCATTCCTCCAAACCTCGCATTGCAGGCCAAGCTCATTAACCAAATGCACCAGGTTATAGGTGAAGGAATCGTAATTGTCTATTATGAGGATGCTGGAGCCTAAGCCGCCCGGCCCCCTGAAGGGGGAGTTTGTATGTTCGTTCATTGTATATATCTAAAAAAAATATCGTACTAAATTATTTACTATTCAACCATCGTTCCCCCTTCAGGGGTTAGGGGGCTTCGCCTACAGTTCTTCCGCCAGTTCCACAGCCCGTCTTAATGCTGCAATTTTATTGTCCACCTCTTTCAGTTCACTTTCGGCAACAGATCCGGCTACAATGCCGGCCCCGGCCTGGTAGTGCAGGGTGTTGTTTTTGCTTAGGAACGAGCGGATCATGATGGCGTGGTTAAATTCGCCGTTAAAACCCATGAAGCCTATGGCGCCGCTATAAAAGCTGCGTTTGGCTTTTTCATTTTCGTCAATAATTTCCATTGCCCTGTATTTTGGCGCGCCGCTCAGGGTGCCTGCAGGATAAGTATCGGCCACTATTTTGAAGGATGACACGCCGGGCAATAACTTACCGCTTACGTGCGATACCAGGTGGATAAGGTGCGAATAGTATTGTACTTCTTTAAACGCTTTAACCTGTACCTGCTCGCAATGGCGGCTCAGGTCGTTACGGGCCAGGTCCACAAGCATTACATGTTCTGCCGATTCTTTAGGGTCATTTTCCAGGTTGCGGGCTATTTCGGCATCTTTTACGTCATCTCCGCTACGTTTAAAGGTGCCGGCGATAGGGAAGATGCTGGCCACGTTATTTTTTATGGTAATCTGCGCTTCGGGTGATGAGCCGAAGATTCGGAAATCGCCATAATCAAAATAAAACAAATATGGCGATGGGTTGATGGAGCGCAAAGCCCGGTACACGTTAAATTCATCGCCCTGGAAGGTACGGGAGAATGCTCTTGACGGCACTATCTGGAAAACATCGCCCCGGTAAATATGCTGCTTCATTTTTTCAACAATGGCGATAAACTCCTCGTTGGTAAGGTTTGATTTTTCGGCATCGCTGCTTTTGAAGCTGTACTCGGGGAAGTTTTTGTTTTTGATGAGGTATTCCAGTTTTTCGATACCGCCGTTGGTTGGCCCGCCTTCGGCCTGATTGTGGAAAATGTAAAGTTCGTTTTTAAAGTGATCTACAGCTATAATATACCGGTAAATATGGTATTGCATTACCGGGATTTGCCGGGGATTGTCGTCGGTTTGTTTTAATTTGATGGTTTCGAAATGTTCAACCGCCTCATGTGTAAAATAACCAAACAAACCGTTCGATATCATTTTCAGCGGATTAGGATCGGTTTCAAAACTGCCAACAAACTGGTTAAGCTGGTCAATCAGTTCAAAGCTGCCGGCTTCAAGACTTTCATTACTGCCATCGGGATAATGCTTTTTTAATACGCCGTTGTTGAGTACAAAGCCGGCTATAGGTTCGCAGCAAATGTAGCTTAAGCTATTTTCACGGCTGTGATAGTCGGAACTTTCCAGCAGCAGCGAGTTGGGGAATACGTCGCGCAGGCGCAGATAAATGCTCACCGGCGTGGTAGTATCGGCCAGTAGCTTTTTATGGGTGGTTGTTATTTTAAAAGTGCTCATGTTATGTTTTCAAAAAATATATAAATAAAAAAACCCGGCGAATTGGGGTCGCCGGGTTTTCCACTTAGGTTTACAATTGATTAGATCATCGCTGACTAAAAACGTATCCGGCTGCCAAATTTAATTGGTGCCACCAGCTGTTTTTATTTGTGTTTTTAATCATCGTGGGCACAAATTTATAAAGAAAAATGAATTATCAAATTTTTTTGAAAGTTTATTTGTTGCTAAATCCTATTAGCTACGTGGGATAAGTATAATACCTGCTAAAATTAGCACCAAAGCTATCAAATAGAAGGTAACAATAACTTTATGTTTAGCCTCGCCGGTAGCTGCTTTTTTTGATTTACTGTGACCAATGGTAATTAAGGCAAGGGCAATCAGCATAATAACCCAATGCTCTACAGTAAAATACCGGGTCACTTTATTTTTCATGGTTTCGCTGTTAAACTGTACAAGCGGGCTTACAAAATAAAGTACTATACCAATAAGCAGCTGCGTATGTGCCGATATCATGGCAAACAAATTAAGCTTGCGGTTGCCATTGGTATAAGGCTTTTTCCCTATCAAGCCAATAAGCGCACCAATAATGGCTGCCAAAATTAAAGCAAGTACAATATACCTGAAACCCGAATGGAGATGTTGTAAAAAGCTATAAGCTGTCATGCGTTTAAAATTTTGCGTGAATATACAACAAAACCATTTTAGCTAAAACACGTGCGGATAATTTGACCAGGAATCTGTTTAAAGTTGATAAGATTTATTTCGCGCTAAGACGCCGAGACGCAAAGTGATTTACTTATTTTTTCCTTGCGCGAAAAAACGAATACCCTGTGATACAGGTATGGCAGTTGATCATGAAATCTTAAACGCGATTCCCGGATTGGTTTTACGAATTGCCGACTGCTGCCGGTTGCGCAGGTTTATAGGTGCCGGCTATTAAAAACGCTATCCCGCTAAATGCCAGGGCCTCAAAAACGCTTGTCCACTCGTTGGCCCTATCCACTATTGTAGTATCCAGCGCACGTGGAATGTGTATTATAACAAGCCATAAAAACAGCATTATTGCTAACAGGGTGGCTGCGAGTTTTACTTTAAATTTTAATATAATGGCAGTGCCCGCGGCAATAAGCGCAATGCCTGCAAAATACGCCCAGAATAAATGGAATGGAATCCACGATGGTACCAGCAATGCAACAACTTTTGGATAAATAAAATGCTCTATGCCAAAAACAATCATGGTTGTTGCAAAAAAATATGGCCCGGCCGGCCTTAGTTTTTCTGTAACAGCGTCAATACCACTAACCCTATCAGATGGTATCGACGTAGCTACAATAAAGGCCCCGCCGCATAAAGCCAGCAGTTTAAATGCATCATTCCAGCCAGCTAAAAAAAACTGGTTGATTTTAATGTTATAAGGCACATGCGACAGGAGAATCATCAGCAGCATAAATGCCCCCAGATAGTCGGCCACGATGTGCGAGTTGATGCCCGATATAATAGCAGCAGATACCAGTATAAGCAAAATGCCGGATATGCACATGCAGAAAGTACTTTGACCTATAAATGCCGGCTCGGGAGGCATAATAACCGGCCTGAAACCAGAACAGATAAATTGTTGAACCGCGATTGAAACTAACGCAATAGCAAAGAACAACCGCCACAGTCTATTATAGATTTCCATAGAGAGAGATATAGGTTATATGTTGGATTTACATGCAATATATAAAATCAATGCCTCATTTTGTTCAATGAACTAAAATATTCTTTGTTATAGTTAAATATGCATCGTTTATATAAACTATCGCCATTTTTTGACTTGCTATTTTGCAGCTTTTGTGTGTAGGAAGAAGCGCGTTTTGTTGGTGAGAGATATTCATGTCAAAAATGAAACTGACTGCAGGGGCAATAATGAGTTTAGTAAACTTTTCTGTAAAACTCCTTCACCATTCCGGCCGGATCAACAGAACGATTGATGGCCGATGAAACCGCTATACCGTAAATGCCCGTTTTAAGTAATAGTTCAACATCCTGTAACTGGATTCCACCGGTTGCAATAACTGGAATTTCGATGTGGGCCTTTTCCAATTGACGGTAACCATCGTAACCCAACAAGGGGAAATTATTTGGCCTGGTTTCAGTATGGGCGAACGGCCCCAATACACAATAATCAACTACGCCTGAATGCTGTGTTTTAAGCAGGCCGGTCAGGTTAGTGGCCGATGCCCCTAAAGTTTTATCGTCGCTAATCGCCTCGCGGATCGCGCTGAAATCGGCAGCCTCATCTTCGATATGCAAACCCTGGGCATCAACTTTATCAAGCAGTTGATAATGATTGGTAATAATAAGCGTGGCACCCCAGTCATCACAAATAGATGCTATCTGGTCAATTTCAGCTATAAGTTCGTTTTCTGGCTTGGTGTTACATCGATATTGTATCCAGTTGGCTCCGGCACTACACGCAATTTCAACCTGTTGTATATGGCTGCGCTGCGGCATATCCTGTGTGATGTAATGAAACCTGGAGATGTATTTTTTCATTTCGGTGGCATGTTGCGTGGTTCGTGTTACCTGTAACTAATCAATTAAGGGACGCAAATATACGCCTTCCAATTGGCGTGTTGCGCGGGGCGTGTTGCCGGTAAAATGTCAAATTCCCGAACCTGGCAACACGCCCCCACGAACCACGCAACCGAACCTACCTGATCACCTCGCTAATAGTTTTGCCAATACAGCCATCAGGGGCTTGTATGTGTAATAGTGATGCCACTGTAGGGGCAATATCCGTCATGTGGGTTTGGCGGGTTGTGCTGCCATGGTTAATGCCCCAACCCATAAACACCAGTGGTATATGGGTATCGTACGGCGCCCAGGTACCATGGGTTGTTCCGGTTGCTCCGTGCCCCGAGTAATAGCCTGGTTTTAATACAATTTGTATCACGCCACTATGCTCGGTGTTATAACCGTTTATAATACGGCTGCGCAAATCAACCGGGATGGTTGCAGCGTTTGCGTTTTGCATATCAACGGCAAATTGTACAGCCGGTTGTTTTTGCAGATAGTTTATACAATCAAGTTTTATCGCGTCTTCGCTGATGCCTGCTTTTTTAATGGCTGCATTGTTAAAGTTAACCTGGTAATTATCCATGCTAATAACCAGGTTTTGAACCTTGTATTTGTCGTTCAGCATGGTGTTCATTTCCTTTTGCGCGGCGGCATCATCCCAGGTTCCGGCAGGTACGTTGTGATCTTTCAGGAAGTTGGCGTTATGGGCAGCGCCATGATCGGCGGTTAAAAATACCGAGTAGCTGCCTTTGCCCAATGTGCCATCTAAATAAGTAAAGAAGGCAGCCAGGTCATGATCAAGCCTTAAATAAGTGTCCTCTATCTCTACAGAGTTAGGGCCAAACTGGTGCCCTATGTAATCTGTTGATGATAGGCTTACCGCTAAAAAGTCGGTAACTGTGTTTTTGCCTAACTGTTCATTTTCTATAGCTGCTTTAGCCATATCAAGCGTCATCGAATTTCCGTAAGGTGTAGATCGGATCATGCCTAAATGGCCATTGTATAATGCCGATGTATTAACCGGCATGGTTGGCGCACTGGTACCGGCAAATTTGCCCTCGTATTTGCCGCTGTTATCAGGGGCGCTTTGCAGGTAGGTGGCTATAGGGTAAAGGGTATTCCAATCCTGTTTAAGGTATTTTTCTGCAATTTTTTGACTGTTAAAGTTTTTAACCCAGGCAGGCAAATCGGTCATGTAATAGGTGCTGCTTATCCAGTTGCCGCTGGCATCATCAAACCAGTAGGCGGCATTGGCGGTATGCCCGGCGGGCAAAATTCCACCGCGGTCTTTTAAGGCTATGCCAATAACTTTTGAACGGAAATTGGTTGCCAGCTTAAGCTCGTCAGTAACGGTAGAAACTAATAAATTACGTGGCGACATTTGCCCGGCCTTTGAGGTGCTGCCAACGGCGGTTACCGTGCTGTCGTCTGTGCAATACATCGATTTTCCGGTGGCTTGTACAATAAAATCATTACCCGCAATACCATGTATGGCCGGCACCGATCCGGTGTAAATGCAGGTGTGGCCGGCGGCGGTTACCGTGGGGATATAATCAATATTGGTATTCTCGCAGGTAAAGCCCTCGCCAAGCATCCGTTTAAAGCCGCCATCTTCGTAACGGTCAAAATAGCGGTACAGGTAGTCCCAGCGCATTTGATCGACCACAAGGCCTATAACCAGCTTGGGGCGAGGCAGGCCGGTAGGCATGGGCATAGCGCGTTCGCGGTGGTAGGTAACTTCGCTATCGCTGTTCCTTCTGGTGGTGTGTTTGTGTTTTTTTTTGTGAGATTGTGCCGATGCCGAAAGGGTGGCAGTGGCTAAAATTAAAAGCAACAGATATTTAAGCTTCATTTTTTTGTTTTTGGATCGCCAAATATCAACAATGAAATTAAAAAGCGATGTGAAGTTTGTGTTAAGTATAGGTTTTGTTACAAAATAAGAATCAAGAATTAAGAGTCAAGAATCAAGACAGAAAATTTTGGGACCAGGTATTTGCGTTTGAACCGAAAAATAAGCGGCTTTTTTTAAGGATACTCTTGATATACTTTTTGGATACTTTTGCATGTTTTGCAGATATTTTTTAGCACTTTTCTGCTACCCTTAATTACTTTTATTTAGACTAATTTACTGTAAATGAGTATTTTGAATTGAAAAGTAACGCTATTAGTCTTTTTATTTTAAACAGTGAAGGCGTTTATGATCATTTCATAAACGCCCAGTACCAGTTACATACAAATATACTTAAAATGGAGAAAATATCCAAATAGTGATTTACTCCCCCAGGGAAATCGCTGTTAAAGGTTGATCCTGAAGAAAGGTAGCTCCTAAGGAGCAAAAAAGGGTTGAACTATTCGTTTTCTACAAATAGGTAGCCTCTACGAGGCAGCCTAAAAGTGTATTATCTTGTAAAGCTTAACCGCTTGTAGCTGAAAAATCTTCAAAGCGATATCCCTGTTTACTCCCCGATGCTATTCAACAAACTATGCTGGCTTGCGGTATGCAAATCGCGCCACGTTTGGCTTATTTCGGTATCGGGGTTGGCGGCTTGCAGGCCGCAGTAGGGATATAGCCTGTCAACACTTTCTCGTGCTGTTTCGGCCAGCTTGCGGCTGGTAGTGCTTACCTCATTCAAATACCCGGCGGGGCCGGTTAAGCCACTCTGCCAGGAAGCGTCAACGGCCTGGTAAAATTCGGCCCGGGTTTCGTTAAGGTTGATGGTAAGTTCACCCAGCAGCTGTTTTGTGGCATCGCGCTGGGTGCCGGGTTGCCGTTTGCCTAATGGCTTTTCATCAAACAGCGGCCCGCACAGGTCAAGAAAGTGCACGGCCATGCCCGATATGTTTGCCGCCAGTGTAGCCTCGGCTAATTGTAAAAAGGGATATTTGTACAAAGGCTCGTTGACTACAGCATACTCCGGATCGATCTTAAAACACCTGTCGACCGTCACAAACAGGTTGCTTACTTTATAAGCATCGCTTCCTGTGGCCATCATGCCAATGCATTTCCAGGCGGGGAACACCTCTACATCTTTTTTGTCGAAAATAAAAGGTAATACCAGTTCGTTCCCGTCGGCATCTAAAACAGATTCGTCGCCATTTTTGATAATGCAGTTGGCTGTTATGTGGGTGGCATGGTGCGCGCCGCTGGCATATTTCCAGGTGCCGTTAATGATGTAGCCGCCATCGGTAATGGTAGCCGTACCTGTTGACGCGCCGCTGCCTGCCAGGCATAATGCAGGGTTGTTCAATAATTCCGGGGCGATATCTGCCGATAAAAAACCGCCGAACCAGCCTGCCCCACTGCAAAGGGTAACCACCCAGCCCAAACTGCCATTGGCCCAGGCCAGGCTTTCTTCAAGCCGCACCATATCCGGCAAAGGCAGCTGCAGGCCCGAATATATTTTCGGCACCAGGAATTTAAACCAGCCCTGCTTATAAATCAGCTTTAGCTGATCAGGGTGCAGCATAGCCAGTTTTTCGGCCTCTGCGGCGGTATCCCGGATGGTTTTTACCCATTCGGGTTTTAGTAAGTATGATGGATGACGCATGAGATAGATTTGAGATGTTAGATATGAGATTTGAGACAAAAGGAGGGTGGCCTGAGTTCTAATTAAGATTTGAAACGCAAGATCAATCTCAAATCTCACGTCTCAAATCTCAAATCTAATTTTCGCTTCCAGTCAAAGTATCCAAAAATAGCTACTACAAATAAAAAAATGGTGAGCAGCGCAAATAGGGGCAGGTGCTTATAAAACAATATGGGTATGGCAAACAGGTTTGAGATATTTAAAAAAATCCAGTTCTCTATTTTTCGGCGGGCCAGCAGCCACATGCCCGCCCAGGCGGTTGACGATATCAGCGCATCCCAAACAGGTACGTTTGATGGCGTAAAATATTTAGCAGGCAGGTTTTTGAGCAGCACATAAAAAAACACCCAGCCAATAACCGATATGGCAATACTTATCAGCCATTCATTTTTGGTGCTCCACGAAATTTCTACAGGCGGCTCGTTGCGCCGTTTTATCCAGTACCACCAGCCGTACACGCTCATGATCACGTAATAGCCATTCAGTATCGATTCGGCGTATAAGCCTACATCCAGCAACAAATAAATAGCAATAGCGGTGCCCAAAATACCGGCCGGATAAAGCCAGATATTGTTTTTTCGCGCCAGCAAAACTTCAGCAACACCCAGGGCAACGGCAAGCCATTGCACCCAGGTGGTTTCCTTTATCTGATCAATAAAAAGCTTTATTAAATCATGCATAAACGCGTTTCTTAATTAATGGAATTTTATCTAATTCAAAAAATACTATCCGCCCCGATTCGTGAAATTCGCTCAAATTCGAGACCATTCGTGTGTATTAAAAGTTCAAACTCAGCATCGCCATAAAATTGCGTGGCGCCTGCGGAAAATAGTAGTTGTAGTTTACCATGTTGCCGCCTTCAATATCCGGGTAAGTGGCGCCATTGGCCTCGTACTTTTTGCTGAAAACATTATTGACCTGCAAGCCCAAACCAATGTTTTTAACCTGGCTGATGCTAAAGTTATAACGCAGCCTTACATCGCTGGTAAAATAGCTTTTAAGGTAACGGTTGGCAGCGTACGGGTTGCTTTGGTTATCGGGTGCTATATTAAAGCCGGCCGGGTTTTGGTTCATGGTATTATCTAAATACTGTTTGCTCACGTACTTGCTGATAAAAGCGATCTCGCTGCCTTTAACCGGACTGTAGCTGATGATGCTGGCCCCGGTAAGCGATGGCGAATAAGCAATGGTTGTTTTTTTAAACGATTCTTCAACCAAAGTGCCATCATCGTAATTAGAGAAAAACTGGTGATAGTTTTTAATCTTGTTGGCGCTCCAGGTAGCGGTTATACCCCAGTTAAGCTGGCTGGTTATGCGTACTTTACCATCCAGCTCCACACCGGCGCGGTAACTATCCGGAACGTTGGTCCGTATGGCGCCGCCTACATCATTAAGTGCCCCGGTTAATATCAGCTGGTTTTTATACAGCATATAAAAGCCATTAATACCACCGCTAAAAATTTTGCCAACAGTACGGTAACCTGCTTCAAAATCCTTCAGGTTTTCGGCCTTTGGCCTGGCTTGCGGGGTGGAGTTTACGTAATCGTCGCGGTTTGGCTCATGGTTGCCTACCGCAAATGAGGCGTATACATTGTTTTGCTCATTAAGCTGGTAAGTAATACCCACTTTGGGGTTAAAAAAGTTAAGCTCGATACTTTGTTGCGCGTTCTGCTGGTTTTTGTCGATACCGTAAAAATTATAGTAAAGGTGACGGTATTGCGCATCGGCATAAAGCAGCACCTTGTTTAAATGCCACTCGGCGCGGTAAAAAATATTAAAGTCGTTTTTTTTGGCATTATCACGATAGTACTCGTAGTTGGGGCCAATGCCGGCGCTTTCTTTGGTATAAATAATATTGCCGTAATGCGCGCCTTTGTATTCATTATAAGCACCGCCCAGGGTCATGTTCAGGTTGCTTTGGGGCTGATATTTTAAAGCGTACGTAACGCCATAAAATTCATTGTCCAACCAAAGCCTGCGCACCAGGTCGGTTGTTTTAACAGTATCTGTACCCATAATAACCGGGGTTAAGCCATAATTAGCCACAGCATCCTGGCGGCGGTATTCCTCGTAATAGCCCTTGCCCTTGGTATAATGGAGTGCGCCGCTAAAAGATAGTTTACTGCTTATCTTCTGATCGTAAAGCAACTGGTAGTGGTTTTGAAGGTAATCGTCTACCTGGTCTTTATAAAAATTACCTGCATCGTCCATCAGGCCAAGCTCATTATATGTGCGGTTATCCTTGCGGGTGTTATCGCCAATCACATAATCGGCAATACCATTCCAGGCCTGGTAGGTGCGCTCGTGCCCCGATATTACGTTGGCCCTGATGGTGCTGTTTTTGCCATACCAGGCAGCACTAAGGTAAAGGGATTTTAAATCGGACGTAGCCCTGTCAATATAACCATTGGAGTGAATGCGCGACAACCGCCCATCTAAACTAAAATGCCCTCCCAATAAGCCGGTACCGGCGTTAACCGTGTTTTTGATAGAACCGTATGAGCCTGCTGATGCATTGATCTCGGCATAAGCGGTATCGCGGCGGGTGGTAGTCTGGATATTGATGCTGCCGCCAAACGCACCCGCGCCATTGGTTGAGGTGCCTACACCTCGCTGCACCTGGATATTATCTACAGATGAGGCCAGATCGGGCAGGTCGATGAAGTACGATCCCTGGCTTTCGGCATCATTCAGCGGAATGCCGTTAATAGTAACGTTAACCCGGGTATTATCAGAGCCACGGATGCGGATACCGGTGTAGCCAATGCCCGCGCCGGCATCGGATGTGGTAACAACAGATGGGGTAAGGCTTAGCAGGTAAGGTAAATCCTGTCCGAAGTTGTCTTTGGCTAAATCCTTTTTGCTGAGGTTGGTAAATGCCGTAGGCGAGTTTTTAACCGCACGGGTGGCGCTGATCGTCACTTCCTCGGCGGCAAGGGTACCGTTAACGAGTGCCAGGTTGATAACCTGGTTTGCAGCCAATACGATGTTTTTGCTGACGGTTTGATAGCCAATAAAACTGGCATTTAGCGTGTAGCTGCCAGGCTTAACATTAGCAAAGCCATACTTGCCGGCAGCATCGGCAACCACGCTGGCAGCCGGGTTATTAATGGTGATGGTTGCACCGGGCAGTGCTTCGCCCGATTGATTGGTTACTTTTCCAGATATGGAAAGCTGGGCCGATGCCAAAACAGGCAGCAGCAGGGCCATGATAGCCGCGAATACATTTTTCAAAATTTTTAAACTAAAAATTAGTTAAACCATCTGCTCACCAGGGTACAATGGCAGTACACTTAACTTGTTACCTCTCCCTACGCCGGCATTACCCGGATCAGGTGCGAGCGCCCCCCGCCCCCCTGAAGGGGGAGTGAATAGTCCTAAAGTTTTTGCTTTAAGTTTTATCACTCCCCCTTTAGGGGGCTGGGGGGCTCTCTGGGTTTGATCTCAGCCTGTCTTTCAGTTTGGTTAAAAACGCTCTGCAGTTCGTTTTTGGTTATACCAAAGCAAGGCACCCCTTGAGAATTATGGGGCAAAGATAGGATTTGATTTCGGATTTCGGATGTTCGATTTCGGATTTATCAGTCACGTGTATGTGAATAACAAAGATGAAACCTAAAAAGATTTGAAGCAGAAGGATTCGAACCCCCGAATCATTTTATTGATCTACCGCCTTTGCAAGCAATAGCCTTCACCACTCAGCCATACTTCTAACCTACATAAAGTTACCTGCAAAAATTCAAATTCCGAAATCGAACATCCGAAATCCGAAATCAAAAACTTACTTTTGCAAACTTTTATAAATATTGTTATGCTAAGAACTCATACCTGCGGCGAATTAAATATCAGCAACTTAGGCCAAACAGTTACATTGTGCGGCTGGGTACAAAAATCGCGCGATTTGGGCGGTACCACATTTATTGATGTGCGCGACCGTTATGGTTTAACCCAACTTGTTTTTAATACAGATACTGATGCCTTGCTGCGCGAGAAAAGCCGCGAGCTTGGCCGTGAGTTTGTGATACAGGTTACCGGTAAGGTGCTGGAGCGATCAAACAAAAACACAAAAATACTTACCGGCGAAATTGAAATTTCCGTTGCCGGTATCGAGATATTGAACGCGGCTAAAATTCCGCCATTCCTGATAGAAGACGAAACTGATGGTGGCGAAGAGCTGCGTGCCAAATACCGCTACCTTGATTTGCGCCGTGCGCCTGTTCGTAACAACCTTATCCTGCGCCACAAAATGGCACAGGAAATACGCCGTTATTTAAGCGACATTGATTTTTTGGAGGTAGAAACCCCGGTACTCATCAAATCGACCCCGGAAGGCGCGCGCGATTTTGTGGTGCCAAGCCGCATGAACCCCGGCGAGTTTTACGCGTTGCCACAATCGCCGCAAACATTTAAGCAATTGCTGATGGTAAGCGGGTTCGACCGTTATTTCCAGATCGTGAAATGTTTTAGGGATGAGGACCTGCGTGCCGACCGCCAGCCTGAGTTTACACAGATTGACTGCGAGCTATCGTTTATTACCCAGGAAGATATCCTGAATATTTTTGAAGGCCTTACCCGCCACCTGTTTACTACCGTTAAAGGTATCGACCTGGGCGATTTTCCGCGTATGCAATATGCCGACGCTATGCGCCTTTATGGTTCAGATAAACCGGATGTAAGGTTTGGGATGGAGTTTGTGGAGTTGAATGATGTTGTAAAAGGTAAAGGTTTTGGCGTATTTGACAACGCTGAACTTGTTGTAGGCATCAACGCCAAAGGCTGTGCCAGCTATACCCGTAAGCAATTAGACGAAATTACCGAATGGTTAAAACGCCCGCAAATTGGCGTTACCGGTATGATATATTGCCGCTATAACGAAGATGGTACTTTAAAATCATCGGTAGATAAATTTTACAGCGAAGACGAGCTAACCAACTGGGCAGCAGCATTTGAGGCCGAACGCGGCGATTTAATGCTGGTATTAGCCGGTAATGCCGATAAAGTACGTAAGCAACTTAACGAATTACGCCTTGAAATGGGCAGCCGTTTAGGCCTGCGCGATAAAAATAAATTCGCGCCGCTTTGGGTGCTTGATTTTCCGCTGCTGGAGTGGGACGAAGAAACCGAACGCTACCATGCCATGCACCACCCTTTCACTTCGCCAAAACCAGAAGATATTGCCTTGCTGGATACCGATCCGGGAGCGGTACGCGCCAACGCGTATGACCTGGTTATTAACGGTACCGAGGTTGGCGGCGGATCTATCAGGATCCATGACCGCGCCATGCAATCATTGATGTTTAAACACCTGGGCTTTTCGCCCGAAGAAGCACAAAAACAGTTTGGCTTTTTGATGGATGCCTTTGAATATGGCGCGCCTCCGCATGGTGGTTTAGCCCTTGGGTTTGATAGGCTGGTATCTATTTTTGCCGGGTTAGATTCTATCCGCGATGTTATCGCTTTCCCTAAAAATAATTCGGGCCGCGATGTGATGATCGATTCGCCATCAACCATCGCCGATACGCAGCTTAATGAGCTTAAGATTAAAACAACCGTGTAAGTTTTTTTATTGTAGCGTTGATGGTAGTTGCGCCGTATAGGCACTAAACTGATCTGAATAAAAATGAAAAAAATTCTACTGTTACTGTTATTGCCTGTTGCTATGTTTTCGTCGTGCCTGAAATCGAATAACGATGTGGTGCCTTTTGATTCTGCTAAACAGGCTGCTACCGATGAGGTAACCATCCAGGCTTACCTGGCTGCACATACCGAAATTCACGCGGTAAAAGATACAACCGGTGTTTATTACCAGATAATTACGCAGGGCACCGGTGCTACTCCCGCTTTGACAAGTACAATAACAGCGGCTTATACCGGCAAGTTAACCAATGGTACCACATTTGATTCAAGTGCAAACCTGGTGTACCGCTTAAATGGCTTGATACCTGCATGGCAAATTGCGTTGCCATACCTTAAAACAGGCGGGCAAATGCTGATAATTACCCCATCCAGGTATGCTTATGGAAATGCGCAGGCTGGCATTATTCCTGCAAATTCTGTCCTGATATTTTCTGTCAATTTAACCGCGGTCACCAATTAGCAGCGAAGCTTTGGGCGGAGTGCGGTAATAAAAATATGCTGCCATCTGCCGGTTTAAATTGGCTTCGGTTGTATATTTACTCTTGTGTATTTTGCCGAAATGGCAATACCTGCCTAAATACGTTTTCACAGTTTGCAACTTTTAGTGTTTTTAACCCTATTAATGTTAATTGTTCTGTATGAAAATGAAAAAACTTCTATTTTTTGTTCTATTCCCGTTAGCCATTTATTCGCTATCGTCGTGTTCAAAATCAACTGATCCGACGATTGCAACGGCACTACGGCAGGCTGCCGACGACGACGCGGCAATTAAGGCATATCTTATTGCCCACCCCGAGATCACCAATGTGAAAGATACATTAGTATCTAACCTCTTAAATCTTAGCCAAAAATGGCAAGAATTAAGCAGCTATAGCGTTTAGTTGTGGTATGATTACTATATTTTTGAGTTTTAACGCGGTAATTATCGCATCGTTGCCCAATGCG
>Ga0307507_10002370_pt1 | contig 39870 bp, 11 predicted proteins | sample 7_EM_MG_FD_207223 | JGI IMG/M metagenome (GOLD analysis project Ga0307507, IMG submission 207223) | Populus trichocarpa ectomycorrhiza microbial communities from riparian zone in the Pacific Northwest, United States - 7_EM | ecosystem: Host-associated > Plants > Roots > Unclassified | place...
TGTTCGTCACCCGAAAATGGCGAACAGGGCCCACATGCGCAATATCGACCGGAGGATCAAATTGCCAACAGGTAGAAGGTGTCCGTTCGTCACCGCAGGTGGATTCTTACCTGTTGGGTGGTCTTGGCAACTGAAATCAAGCGTCATGCAGGGCGCAGGTGGATTCTCGCGTCTACCGCGATTCTATCGCTCAATGTAGTATAGACGGGCCCCTTTTGCCCACCTGCGCCGCTGAACAGGCGAAATCTCACCTGCACCCTCCATTGAACAAGGGGGCAGCATTTCGTCCACCTGCGCCAGCGTCCAGATTGATTCTATTTTGGTGTTTTTTAAACAATTCTTCCATTACGTGATTCTACCTGACTTCAATAATAAGGCCTTATATACCAGCCACAGTAACTGCAGGCCTATGGGCGCTGCTGGGGCTCCTCCATATGCTTATAGAAGCTGCAAATAACCTTCCCACAGCTAGTGGCAAGCGCCAGCAGCTCGTTAATCCTCTGCGCGGTAAGAGAAAGACGGTAGAGCTATTATACGGTCCTCCGCAGGCGCTTAAAACAGTGACACGCCTTAACTAACGAATGTTTAAATTACTCCTTAATCAGCTTATTAACGACTACGGGCTGTATACACAGAAAGGTATATTGGCGGAGCAGAAGCTAATAATGTTTATAGCTAGATATGGGGGTGGTTTAAGTAGAGGGTTCATAGCGTGGGAGTTCTAGCACTTAACGTCTATAGTAAGCCTATTAGTAGTTAATATTTAGTAAATAAGATACTATATCTAACCTCTATTAGTGCCTTTTATAAGGTCCTTACTGCGCTATATAAGCTGTATAAGGATATCGTTAAGCTGCCGCCTAATTAAATACCCAAATGGGTAGAATCCAACAATAAAATATGGCCCTTTTTTGCAGACTGTATTGGCGCGCTTGATGGCTTATATATACCAATATCAGTTCCTAAACTAGAGCAGTTAGCATGGCGAAATAGGAAGACGTGGATATCGCAGAATGTATTAGCAGCGTGCGATTTTGATATAAACTTCGTGTATATATTACCTAGATGGGAAGGCTCTACCTATAATAGCCAAGTGTTCGCTTTTACAAAGGATTAAGGCTTTTATACTCTACCAGGACGTTACTATCTAGCTAACGCTGGGTATGCAATGGACGATCCTATACTACTAGTACTATATTAGAAAATTTGATATTATTTAAAAGAACAAGCTAAAGCAAATATAAGGCTAAAGGATAAGTATAAGCTCTTTAACCTCCGCTATACGTCTCTAAGGAATGTAATTAAACGTATATTTAGAGTCCTAAAAGCACGCTTCCTTATATTTGATAAAGGCCGTCAGGGGTTTAGTAAAAAGACATAGATTAAAATTATTTAGGCGCTAATGGTAGTTCATAACTTTATAAACCAGAACGGGTGGAACCCGCATAAGGAGGACTCTAGGTATAAAAGCGCTAAGGATAAGGATATTAACTAATATCTAATTCCGTATTAGGTAGACAAGCGATTAATAAGCTAGCAGCGGGAGGATATAGCAGAGGCAATATAGGTGCAGTATCGCGACGTTCTAGCTACAAGAGGTAAGTGTTAATAAGAAAGCAGAGGTGGACGTTAAGGAAGCAGAGGTGGACGTTAAGGAAGTAGAGGTAGACGTTAAGGAAGTAGAGGTAGATGTTAAGGAAGTAGAGGTTGACGTTAAGGAAGTTAATATTTAGTAGTTATATTAGAGCAAGAAGCTATAGGTGTAACCAAGCTATAAGCGTAGTATTTAGAGCATTAATTTAACGTGCAACACTACTAATAAAAAAGTCACAATAGGTGATTTGTTTATAGATTAATCACATTACTAGCCTTTCTACTTAAATTCTTCTAAAATTAACCTTGGGTTAACCTTTAAGCTCTTTACTAAACTCCAATCCTTCCTTATCTGGCTTAAATTAATTAAGAAGCACCTACTGCCGCTTTATATTAGCTACTAGCTGGTTAATATACCCCTTCCGAACCTTGCTAGTAAGTGAATTAAAGATAAAAGACCTACTTTTGACCTTAAATCCTTTTAGAACAAGTTGCTAATTACTAGTAGGAAGGTATCTAAAATCCTTAATAAAGTCACCTACAGCTCGCTTAATTGGTGAGCTTTATATTGCCAATAGTGTTGTATTTAAAGAATTAAATATTGCAGTCGCTTTAAAGATAGTCTCATTTAATACGTCTGTCACCTTTAACAACTTTAACGGACGGCTTCTGTTAGCAGCTATAGCAGCGTTCTTTGTCGATCGCCTTACTAAGTCAAGTTGCTTTCCTTTCTTGGTAACTTAAGCCTTCTTTCCTACGGCACCTACCGCACTGGGTGCAGACAATAGCAATTATGTTAAGGAAGAGACGGCTATTAATGGAGAACGTAATGGAGTTAAAGGCGTTAATATAGATAAGGAAGTAGATAATGAAGTAGGTAAGGGAGTTATACTCTAGTTTTTAAATAGCGTACTAGAAGGACTCCGTTCGATTAATCTAAGTGCTAAATTTAGGTTCCTACCGCTATTAATCGTATCACGATTATTAACCTTAATATTAGAGTCGTTGTTGGCTCTGCTTATACCTATATTCCATAACGAATTCTCATTAAGCGCATCATTAATTAATATAGTGTAGTTGCCTTTAGCTATTTTACCAGTAAGTAGATACGTTAATTGCTTATAATAAGCTAGCTAATTATTCTTAAAAGGTTTTCTTCTAACGTATTAGTGAAAGTAGTTGTCTATAACCCCCTCCTTATCCGTCTATGGCAATAGAGTAACCTTATGCTTGCCCTAGCCTAAACACGCCCTCTTATGGGCCAAGAATTTACGGAAAGTAGCCTTCCAATAATCGTACTTATTAGTTAACTGGTTAATTGTAAGCTCCTAACCCGATTTAATCTTAATAAAGGCAATAGCGTCCACATAGTCGGTAGCCTTAAAAGTAGCACCGTTGGTCTCCTTGCCTTGATCTACTAGTACCCGCAGGTAGATTAAGAAGGCCTTATTTAAGGCTAGAAGCCATACTAATTAAGGCCTATTAGGACTATCCACACCCATTGTCGCCTTCTTCTTCCGGACCCGTTTGGCTGGTAGCTTGGCAGTAACAGGCTCCTGCCTATCTTTGTCCCTTATTATCTTCGCCCTCCCTCGCTTCCTTGTCTGTCTTGTCGCAGGCGCTAATACTGGCTCAGTAGGGGTGGTAGTGATGGCGGCGGTAGGAGTAGTTAAATTGTATATATTGGGTGGGTCTAATATGGGTAAGGATTAAGCCATAGGTGAGGCAGTAGGGTTGGCGGAGCTGCCCTTGGTAGACATACCAAGCTCAGCTATTAGAAGGAGCAAGTATTTCACGAAGAAATTAAGTATATTAATAAGGGTCTAACTATGGGCTCTATCTAAGTGTTTTTTCAGCGTCCATAAGCTTAGACGCGGCTTATATAATCACGACTTACTGCCCGTCCTTAACCTGCCGATTATTCTACCAAACGAACGGCTCTTACCTGTTCGATATACACCCCTGCTGTGGCGCCCACTAGTTGCGCTTATAATCCTACATACGGGCGCAGGTGGGCACAAAATAGGGGGTCAAACAGGTGGGCGCGAACAGGTCAAAAAAAGTTATCGAACGAGCCCTAAGGCGATTCCCCAGGGGCAACCAAAAAGGCCCTTGCGTGCAGGCATATGCCTTCGCTACAATTACTGTGTACAGTTGGTGGCGATTTAGCGAGCTTGCGTACTAAAGCGAAATAATATTTTTCTAGAGGGGGGGTAGAAGCTGGTTATGCATATTACTATACCTTCTTCTATTTTCTAAGTATTTAAATTTCGCTAAGTATATTAAGGGAGTTATGCTGTATATTAGCGCTAGAAGAGCCTAGACACTTATACTCTTCCACTTTTTATCCTAAGGCGCAACTTAGCCTTAGGACAATTTGTTTTCTAAGTTAATTAAAGGTAAGATACTTTATAGCAACTAAATATAATTTATAGAGTGGGTATAATTTAAGGAACGAGAGGAACTACGGTGGACCTTTTTAAAGGGGTAAGTTTGGCAATGCTTTTAAATATATCCTTTTTTACCACATCTAAAGCATTCTCCATTTATAGCTTGAGTTCTTTATTTATTGGTTTCTAAAAGTGTATAGAATTAAGCGGTATTACGGTCTATAGGGTTATATATAGGGCTTTTAGGTTTTAGAGATAGATCGCGCTTTAGGGTATATATTGGTTTTATAAAGTTTTAAATATAAGGTATAGTTAACTTTAGAGAATAAGTCTGTTTGTTATATTAAAGGTCCTTATTAATTTGTTAAAATATTATAGCAAATTTGGATAGGTTTTTTAGCAGTTCCCTACTTACTAACTAGGCTCTAATTTTATCTAAAATAGCTTATTAAAGGGCAGTGACTCTAGCGGCTTTATTCTAATCTAGTTTGCTAATAAGGCCTAAAAATTCTAAAAAGAAGCTAGTAAAGTCTTGGTTCCATTATTATAGGTTTTTAAACTTAGTAATAGCTATATATTCTTAGCTGGCATTATTATATATTTATTCTAGTAAAGAGATAAAGGTTTTAAAATTAATAAAGGTGCTATTACAGAAGAATAGATCTATAGTTTATATAGCGTCTTTACTTAGATGAGACATTTTATAGCTAACCTTACTAGCTTTAGTAGGGTATTAATTATAGTTTATTAAAAGTTTAAGACGGAGCTTGGTTATAAAGGGATATAGGTTGTTTTAATTTCTATTAAATATTAGAGTGTTAGTAAGCTTTTTAGATTTTATAATGGGTATTAAATTCGTTATATATATGGGTTAAGTTACTAATTTAAAGTTTGCGTTTAAGGGGCCAGGCTTAGATATAGTTATTTTAATTTTATTTATAGGTATTTTTGTTAGGGTCTCTAATAAAAGTGCCTTAATATTATAGAGTTCTTCACGGAGTGCTTCTATTAATTATTAATACTAGGCTTCTAATGCAGCCCGCTACTAAGCTAAGGCATCTATAAAGGGTTATTATATTATAGTTAACTATTCCCTAACTAGGGATATAATACTTATAGTTATTAAAAGGGATTTAGGTTTGTTCGCCATTTTAATAATAGTTTTTTTAATATAATATAGTATAAGGGCGCGAAAAGGCTTTAGGGAAGATTTAAAGGAATAATATAAATTCTATCTAAATTTAAGAGTATATAGCTCTTATAGAGAATAAGACGTTATATAAAAAAGAGAAAGGAATAATAAGAGAATTATATAATTAAATAGTTAGGGTCTTGGTGGTTGGTGCGTGCATATATACACATACGGTCTTTAACGGTCTTTTATATACTTTAGTGTTATAGCGCTGGTAGAAAACGGTAAATTATAGCGGATAATTGTAGATAGTTGCGGATAGTTGTAAATAGTCGCAAACAGTTACAAATAGTTGTAAACAGTTTTAGATAGTTATTTGTTAAGTGTTTTACCAAGACATTCCTACTATAACTGGGCTAGTCCCGTTACAGCTACTAAGGTACTTAGAGTTATTTCCCTCTCTATTAGAGGAGAATTTATTCTTTTATTACCAAGTTCCTAAAGACCTTATTTTATAAGCTTTCACTTCTTAAAATATACCCTCTTATAACCCTTTTTAAGATAAAGCAAATAAGCGGACGTTGTAATACGGGCTTTAAGGGCCTTCTGTGTCACGGCACTAACCTATCACATACTGTTTCATACTGTCTCGTACTGTTTCCTACTGTTGGCTGGCCCACCACTAGCGCCTTGGCGGCTGGCCCTACATTTGTATACGATACCCCTTTTGACCCTCTTCTCTTTCTTATACCACAACGTAGTTATTTGGTCTACTTCATTGCAGCACTATGACATTCTGCTTAGTATTATAAAAATATTCTAAATTAGCTAGAGCCTAAGTTAGCTTACTATTAAGTTTTATAGTAGTAGATTAAACCTAGAACCCTAGTAGTAATTAATAAGGGTACTTAAAGACTATTAAGAGTAATAGGACGCGCATACTTAGTGTTAGAAATTAAGTGAATATTATAGGATAATTAAATATTTACTTTAGTGCACTTTAAATATAAAGAGGGTTGCCGAGATAAAGGACTTACTAATATAATATAAACTAATCCCTTTTTTGCATAACAAGAATATAGAGACAGTATTATCTTACTAAGAGATAGTATAGAAGCAACAGTGCGAGTATAGCGTTGTGCTTATGACGAAGAAGGAGCTTTAGGCATAATAAGTAATAATATTAACTAAATTAACTAGACGGACATTATACCTCTAATAGACGACTTAGAGATGTTAGAAATCTTTAAGAATAAAGATAAAAAGGAGGGGAATAGTGTTATAGACGCTTTAAGTACAATGTTATAACTACTTAGAGAGGAGTTAGAGGAAGCTAGTTGGTTAATAAGGGTATATTTTAGAATAGAGCTGATAGAACTATATAACGAGGAATAGTAACTAAGGTTATATAATGTTATATATGGTGTACGCAGAGTATAAAGAGAATATATATATAATATGTATATTACATACCTTACGTATAAGAAGGATTTTTTAAGAGTATATATTGGTCACACAGGGTGACTCACCAATAACGACTACTCGAGTAGGGTTACAGTGATGTTAGTTAATAAAGCTTGATTAATTAGAATAAGGGAGGGCGAGAAGCCTAAAACTCCTCGCCACGCTAGTGTCGCGGCGTCACGTAACGACCGCTTGCCTCATTCCCAACACTAGCAACTCTTCTTTTGTGGTTGCCATCTATATACAAATACTGCTTGACTAGCATAACAAATATTAATCCTCCTCACTTACTATTGCTATTGCAATATAAGTCTCGCTGTTCTAAAATTTGCCTCTTAGCATGTGGTGCTTTCTTGCTTAAAGTCATGTGTGGATATCGTGTTAGGGCCGCTAAGGCGCTAGTTAGAAGCGAGCCAATAGCGATTTTCTATCCTAGGGATGGAAAATCCTAATTAGCTAGGTTAAGTTAGGGTCTATAGAATGTTATACTCCCCCCTTTAAAAAGGTCTTAGTAAGAGAATCTGACTAATTAGATAACTTTAACCACCGGTTAAAGTTCCTAGACATCTTAAGACCTTACGTAACTAAGAAGTTTCTAGGGACTCCCTTTTAACCCAACCTTTAACTTATATACGCAGAGTATTTATGTTAATAAACGTCTCTAGTGCCTTATTTGGGTTCGCCTTCGTCATCATATCTGCTGGGTTATCTTAGCCATTAATCCATTAAATCTCAAAGAGTTCTTAACGCTTATAGGATTGCCAAAGTGCTATAATATTAATTATAAGGCGCTTCTCCTTTGTGGTACCAAGCTTGACTAAACACTCGTAGAGGGAATATAAGTCGGTATATATAATTATAGGGATAATGGGAAGTTCAAGTCAATCTATAATTATCTTTAGGGTAGTTCCAATTGCAATTACTATATTAACTCCGCCAACCATTCCATATATCTCTAACGCTAGAACGCTCCAAGTAACGCGCTTGCTCTTAATTAAGCTCTAATGGATAAGATTGCTATAGATTATAAAGTCATTCTCTCTAGTAGATTTATTTGCGATAATAATCTTATATCCTAGCTAGGAGCTAAAATCTTTATTATTTATAAACAATCTATTAACAAATACAAAGAGCTTGGCGGTAGGAAGATTAATAGGCACGTAGAGTAGTCCCCAATTAAGATAGTTCATTTACCAGGAAAGACGCTTATTTAGGGCAAGAACGTTATCCTTAGTTGGTTCCTAGTGTTAGGCAGCAACAGAGAGATTAAATAAAGCCTTAGGTTAATAGATAGAAGCAATATAAGCTCCGCAAGCGCGTTACTCCACGTATTCTTATTTCAGAGAGTTAATATTAATAACATTAATCTTCTTACTTTAACCCTTCTGGCACAAAGCAATAGAATCCTCGTTTAGGGAGAGAATACATCCATTAAAAAGTAATAGTATTGTTAAATTAAGCTTTTCCTTTAGCTTTGCTATAAGATTTACCTTTACTAGCTTATCTTCTTTAAGAGCTAAGAATTAGTTGTCTCCTAAGATAATTATATTATTAGTTTACATGCCGATAATTCCAAATGGGGTTCCCGTAGTTATAATAAGGAAGCATAGATCGAATATAAAAGTAGTTATTAAAAGTTTCTCTTTATAGTGCTTGCTATAGGTAGCCCACTAATAAGTTCCTACCTCTGCAATTTTATATAATGGCTTAAGCACAACCATAATCGTATCTTCGGGATATTAGTGGCGAATTTGCTCTAAAAGGTATACTAATATTAAGCGCTAAAGGTGCGTCTCTAATTGGGTATAGGCCTAAGTAATATCTCTTAAATAAACCGCCATTCTATTCTTTATTAGGGAGGGAGCTAGTGTAATAATAACTCGCTAACTAGCTCGTTAAATTATAGGGGATTACATAAGAATTACTTCCTTACCGTTATTGTTATAACCTTAAATAACCAGTCTCAACTTCTTAAATAGGGTGTTGGTAGCTTTGCCCTTAATCTTATTAACTATTCTTAACTTAAAGATGCGAACTCCATTAAACTTAGTAGGGTTATATTTCTCAAATTTAAAGACTCCTCTTATAATAAGACCGTCAATCTCCTACTTGTTAGATGCTTGGAAAGAAGCTCCTAGAGTTATAATACGGCCTTCCTTTTAAAGTTGTTTTACGAGCTCAAAGTCCGCCTTCTCTTTAGCTGTTATAAAGGCCATTAATAACTCAACTCTACTCTTAATAGCGGCAACAAATTGCTCTTCGAAATTAATAAGATATTAATAATTTTGTAATTCTTTTAGGCGACCTCTACCGCGTTATAGTTGCGGCGTATCTACTATAATTATATTAAAATTGTGGTCGCCTTCTAGAGCTCGTTAATCGTGGCTCTCCTTTAGGGCATCTTCTATGGCATCCTACAAAGGTTCAGAACTGTTATCTTTGTAGTAAGGCTTAATAACAGTTAAACGGAATTAAGTGGGTCCATAAGGCATTTAAATAGTGCAAGTTTAACTATTAATTGTAATAAGTTAATGTAGGCCTAACCACCCTCCCTTTTTACGCCATACGCGTACCTTAGACTAGAGTGGCAGATCGAGCGTAGTTAAGGTATTTGGGCCATTTCTCATTCCTAGTGCGTCGTTGACCTGGCGTATAGCGTAGAGACATTACACCTCCTTCATTGCCTTGCGAATAGCCTCAGCTCGTTGCATGATAGAGGGAGATAGTAGAGAATTATTAGTCATTTAAGGGTAGGCGCTAAAGACTAGCAATATAGGTACGAGTCTATCTAGGCCAGCGGAATTATTAACGGCTTTAACAGCTATTTGCAAGGTAAGTTCTTCGCTAGCGTCCTCTAGTTCTAAAGAGATAATCTCGTATACGCGGCGTAATGGCGCGTGATATCGCTCTACTTTTCCAACACTATTATATGCCTTAACGGGGACTTCCTTAACCTTAATTGCCATTGCCTTTATCTATTGTTAAAACTCTGTAGATAAGAAGTTCTTTCCTATATTATAGATAATTTAATTAGGGGGTCCTAGATAGACATTAATCTAGCATAATTAAAGGGTATTCTATGCGTTCCTAGCTAACATATCCTTTAAGAAACGTGCGGCTTGGAAGGAGGTTAAGAAGTTAATAACTTAAAGTACTAGCTTGCCGCTAAGATATATAACATTAACGATAATACAGAAGTTAAAGTTGTAGTTATCTTTAAGGGTAAACTTGAATTGGCCAGGGGACTTCTAGTTCATTTAGTAGTAATAGTAGTACTTTATAAAATGCTTAATTGCCTTAACCTCAACTTTATAACCTGCTTGCTAAAGAACCCTAAGCAATTAATAAACAGATAGGTGGCCAAATCGACAGTATAGTTAACGTAACTCTAACTTAGTTAGGTGGCTTTAAGCAACACTCTTTTCTAGTTAATAAAGGAGCAACTAGGGGTAACCCTACTTGCGCATAACGGGCACCTAATTATCTCCCTAAATAAGTACATCCTTAAGGTTATTAAGCTTAACGCCTAATTTGTCTATATCTCTAATGCAAAATAGAAATGGGGTGTTCGTAGGAATGATATAAAAGGTAATATACCCTAAGGGGGTTTGGACCCTAATTGTGCTAAAAAAGATCGCAGTACCCTTACTAAAACAAATTGTGTGTTAGCCTGCCGTTAAATGGTTAATCTAAACAGAGCTATTAAGCTGCTAAAGGGCTCAAACTTAAGGTTCTCCTACTATAGATACTCCTGCGGCTCCAGTATCTAGTATAATACCATAGAAGACGTTCGCCAAGTATCTATTATTAAAGGAGAACGCGGAACTCTCCCTTAGCTTATTAAAGATATCTAACTTTGTGGTAAAATAGAGCGTAGATTAGTTATTAAGAATAGTAACGGTTTGTATACCATCTACCTCACTATACTCAGTAAAGTATTGGTTGGGTAAGTACTCCTTAATTTCCATATCTATAAGGAGCTGTTTGGCCTTATTAACCTCACCCTTAAGATCTTCTACGCCTTTATATTAAACCAGGAAGCTTTGGAAGTAGGCCATAGTGACCTTATAATTTCCAACATTTCTTACACTCTGGCGAAACTTATTATATGCCTCCTTTTGCTTATTAAGAGAATGTCTAGTTGACTAGCAATTCGGTTTCTTATAAATATAGCACTTCTTCTGGCGATTACTTTAAAATAAACCTCTATAAGGACCTCTACCTTTGCCTTATAGTTGTTAATTATACCCTCTGCTATATTGCCTACCCCGGCCACTATATGTTCGATCAGTCCAGTTATAATTATATTAGTTAGGCGGGTTAATTAAAGTAGGTTAGAGTTAGGCGTTAAATTGCTATACTTCTCAATAGCGTAAAGCGGTGCCAATAGAAGATCTTAATTGAGTACACACTCCTTTATAAGTATTTGCAGGATTAAAGAGAGTAAGGTTATATTCTTTAACACCTTAGCATACGCTAATGACTTAATTACATAGGCTAAAGTCCTCTTAATATAATTCAGATAAACCACGCTAAATTATCTAAAGTTAATTAAAGAGCTTTTAAAGATAATTAAGCTAAGGGACACCTGGGTTTATAGCAATAATCCTTAGAAAGGTAGTCTCTCTCTATTCTAATATATACTACTGCTTGTTCTCTTCTGTTTTAAAGTGGTATCTTAACTTATATATTATGCGGTTAAAATCGTATCCTTTTCCTACCAAACAATTATAATAGAAGGTACTAGCTTAGCCCTTAAGCATGACGGAATAGGCGTTATGGTATTAATTAGACTCTATTCCCACCTTCTAGCAACAGTTATAGAAGATACGTAGTTTTAAATTAAGAACATTATATAATTCCCCTTTAAACTTCTTCTCCTAATCTAAATAGAGCTTCGCAAGCTCTGTAAGCAATTTTAAACTACCTCCGATTTAAGATTAAGATGGAGGAGGTAGGGGTTGCATTATAGGCTGCAGTAGGGACGTAGGTCTAGTTAGTAGAGTCCAAAGGTCGTTAAATCGCGAAGTAATGGGATCCTATACCTGCTCTCATTAGGGTATAGTATCCGACGTCAAGGTTACGGGTTGAATTAGATACAAAGGAGTTAAAGGTAGAGATAGGTTCGTCTCTAAAGGTATATTGCTTAGGTTCTATTATAAGTTAAGCTTCCTTATAGTGCGTAGTTAGTGCTTAATCTCTTATAGAGTCCATTTGTGTTCTTCTTTTATATTAATAACCTGCTCCTAAATGTTGTCTCTAATAGTACCCCCGTTCTTAGGGACAAATACTCCATTCTCCTAAAGGAAGTTATGGAAGTCCCATACAATATCCTTATTTACGGGGGCCTATGTTTCCTTTGTCCATCTAATAAAGTCCTCCTTTATACATTCCCATAGCGCGGTATCGTTGTATTCACTATCCTTGTAATATACTATACGGTATAATAAAAATCCATTTAAGTCTTGTTTATTAGCGTTTGCAAGGTTAATTATGGCTTTATTCTATATCTTTAGGTTAATATCTTCCTCATACTTCTTTGGGTAGGTTAACGCCATGGTAGGTATAGAATTGACGGGGTGTCGTACGTTAAAGGTAGGTAGGATTTTCGGTTTTATAGGATCTCGTAGGTTTGCTGTCAAGAGGTAGGCAATTCGAGATATTATTCAACGCGTTTTGGACGTCGTTTGACGCGTTTCGGACATTAACTTAGGACCCTAGGTTCAGTGACACTTCTGACCTAAAGTACTCGACCAAATCTTCGTAAACGCGGTTGTTCTGCGTAATAGACGCAACTTGGTATCTCCTAGTACTTAGTAACACTTCTATTACTAGTTTTCCGCAAGTCTAAGGTAGCACAGTATCGCCGGGATCCATTCTATATAAGCGCATATGGCACCCCTATACAAGACTGTCTCTTCTGTTCAAAAACCTAGCTGCTTTGTGGTTGACTGTGTATTCAACCACTGATCAGTGTTGGTCACATAGGGTGACTCACCAATAACGACTACTCGAGTAGGGTTACAGTGATATTAGTTAATAAAGCTTGATTAATTGGAATGAGGGAGGGCGAGGAGCCTAAGACTCCTCGCCACGCTAGTGTCGCGGCGTTATATAACGACCGCTTGCCTCATTCCCGACAGTATAGATATATATTTAAAGGACCATAGTCCCTACCTAGATAGTTCCTTTCCTTATAGTAAATCTTAGAATATAATTAGAGTTAATCTATTAGGCAACCACTTCACCAGTTATTATTTATACTCATTATATTATTAACTTCCTGTTTACCTATATAACCTAGCCCAATAATAAGTCCATTATAGTATTTCCTACAAGGCTTTATTACAGACATCTTATATATATTTTTTTAGAAGAGAGCAGGACTTGTTTACTAATGGCAAAATACTTAGCCAGATAGTAATAATTATAGTATTTTGCCTAAGGCTGTTAGGCATATATTATTAACACCACCACTGCCTTATATATAAGGCGTAGGCATTATAGATGCGTCTCTATAAGTTTAACATTTGTTAACTTAGGCCCCTCTCTACTTTACTAGGTGTCTTAAATGCCGTCCAGGACTCTATCTAGAACGTTTAGTAGCTAGCTATAGGTGAGCTTAATAGGGGAATACTTTATTATAGTATAGACCTTAGAGTTATAGGTAAAGACTACTTTATTAAGTAAGGAGGCCCAATTAGACTATTTCTAGTTCGTAAATATATGTAGATATACCTTAAGCTCCTAGTTTTAGCGTTCCATCTAATTATCTATCTATAGGTAAAATATAGTACTAAGCTTATACTAAATGCGGAGATAGTAGCATATAGTACTCTAGTACTCGCTTATAAATACGCTACCCCTATTAAAGATAATATTATTTAGGGGCCCTATTTATGCAAAGACTCTAAATAAAAGTTCTGTAAGTTATGTAGCATTAATTATCTTATACACTAGATAGTAGCGTACTAGCTTTATAAAATGGTTTATAAGAATAAGACCGGAGTTGCACTCTATACTATTAGGAGTTTTAGACTTAGGGAGATCCATAATAAAATTAAGTAAATAATATTACTAGGCTGTGAGGGCGCGAAGAGGCTTTGGGGAAGATTTAAAGGAACAATATAAATTCTATCTAAATCTAAGGGTATATAGCTCTTGCTAAGTATAAGACGTTGCGTAAAGAAGAGAAAGGAATATAGGAAACTTGTAACTAAATATTTAAGGTCTTAGCAGTAGACGCATAGGCATAAACCCACGTGGATTTTAATAGGTTTTAACCAAATTCCATTACGTTAGTGGAATTTGGTGGAATTTAATTAAGTTAGCGGAATTTGGCGGAATTTAATTAACTTTGGCAGAATTTGGCAGAATTTAATTAACTTAGCAGAACTTGGCAGAATTTAATTAACTTGGCAGAACTTGGCAGAATTTAATTAAAGCGTTAAAATTTATCTGTTAAGTGTTTTACCAAGACATTCCTACTATAACTGGACTAGTCCCATTATAGTACCCCCCCCTTTGGCCAAAGGTCTAAAACAATTTAAATTAGTTAAGAATTTATAACTTATTGCGTTATAAGCGTCGTAATATATTTTAAGTTCTTTTTAATTTTAAGTTTCCTACTATTATATTTCGTGTCTTTATGTTAGGTAGCAGTTGTTTGCCTTTATATTATGTCTATCTAGCTAAAGTAGGCCGCGAAGGATGGTCTTTATGGAATTCTTTTACCAGGGAAGGCGCGTTGGCCTTAATCTGTTTATAGGTTTCCTAGGTTTATATTTTATATCCTTCCCACTTAATAAGAAGTTTAAATTATTTAGATTATATTTTCTATTATATATTATTAATTAAGTTAATAAAGTAAGAACTATTACTATTATTAACAATTATAGGAGGTGGCGGCGGCACTTTACAAGTTATAGGATTGTCTTTTAAAGGTTATAATAAGCTTACATAAAACATCAGGTATATTTTTATCTTAGTTAGCAGTTTAAGCTTATAGGCATATAGGCTTAGTTTCTTCTTAATTTAGTATAGGCCCACAAACTTCTAATTAAGTTTCTTTAAGGGCCGTTAAGTCTTTAGGTTTCATATATTTAGGTAGGCCATATTACCTTCCTTAAAGTCCCATATAGGAGCTTATCCTTTATTTATATACCATTCCTATAACATTTAAGCGTATATTAATTTACTTTATAATAGTTCCGTTAACTACTTTATTTAATTAGTAAAGTTATACGCGTTAATTAACTGGATCCGTTTAATTATAGGTCCTATTATATTAATTTTAGGTTATACTTTAAATCTAAGTTAAGGGTTTTGTCTATAGGTCGCGTAGAATGGCGTTATGCCTATTAATATATTTATTATATTATTTGCAGTAAACTCAGCTAAAGGTAGCTATTTTTCCCAGTTATCTTACAGGTAGAAGCAGTATATTTATAAGTATTATTCCATAGTCATATTTACAATTTTAGTTTAACTATTTATCTCCAGATAAAATACAGTTAAGAGTTATGTTTAAATGCTTAATTATTTATATAAAGCTTACTAGAAGTCTAAAATGAACTAGCTTTTATAGTCGGATATTATTATATTAGGAAGTCTGTATAGCTTAAAGACGTGCTTAATAAAACATTTAGCTACTAATATCGCATTAATTAAGTCTATAGGAATTATATATTACATTTTTATAAGATGGCTTTGGGAAGGTTAGTATAGCTTCAAGGGGATTATAATGGAGTCTTAGAAGTTTCTTGACATAGGAAAACCCCAAATTCCTCATTCGCAGTTTCAAAAATCTTCAAAAATATCCAAAACTCATAAGTAGTGCAATAAGTGAACAGATGGCGTCTCACTCAATCATGCTTAAGCCTTATAAAATGGATAGCATAGTAGAGATACTTGGAGCTGATATAGCTGGATGTGCCGGGCTCGGATCAAGACAAACAACGATAGTAGTCCAAGCAACCTTCCCACAAATCACTCTCTATTCGCAAGTCATCCATCCCATTCCCTCTGTCCCAAAAACTTTTAGGTCCTGTCTTTATCAGCAATATGAATAATATCACGAAATGATTAGTTACCTCAGTGTTAGGAACCTTGAATGCGTTCTAGCATTCGTTCTAGCATTTCGAGGCGCGGAAGGCGGTGCTTGGTACGGAGGGCCGCAAAGGCGATGGAGAGACATGCGGCGATATTTCGGAACATCTTAGCGTGATGGAGTAATCGAGACAAGGGAGTTGAGATGAAGTGGTGAGAGCGTGGGTATCTAGACTATAGAGCGTAGGAATATACTCGAGAGATTGCGAAATATGGGAACGTCCTTAAATCTAGGGACGACGGATACGGTCGGTGAAGTTTAATGAACTCCAAAACTTTGTGGGGTTGTTTTACGAAGCTGAGGAAAGACGTGAGATATAAGACGATTCGAGGCAGAATGCCAATGCGACGATATATGTAAAGTGCGAAAAAGGTAGATGTTTCGTGAATCCAATGCCATAACCACAAGTGAATCATCAAATTAAAACCGACGCCAGAGCCCAGCCCGAACCACAACTCCAGCACATCCAACCATCCCACCTAGTCCCGTATACACGCACATGACCTGGAGCAACGCTCAGCGTTTCTCAGGCGGATATGAGCCATAAAAATCCTTTTCATCTATGTATGCACCTAGTGGCTCGCCGATACTAGACGAATAACCTGAAGGTGCTGCGTTGCTGAAGCTCACTACACTAGGAGGGCCGCCTATTTGGCCTTGCCCAAAGTTATCGTTGCTGACGCCACCTTGTTTCAGGTCGTTAGGGTTGATAATACCACCGTCGCCGCCTCCAACGACGATTTCCCCTCCTCCCTTTACTCTGCCGACGACCATGCCTTTTGCGACGGATTTAATAACAGCACGGCGTGAAACACCTGTTACATCAATGTACACGAGGCCAACGTTTTTGACGCCGCCAGCAAGATCTGCCGCAATGGATCCAGCATCTGGACCGTATTTATGACCTACAACTGTCGTGGCGGCGGCACCGCTCGTGATAAGCAAGTTTTTACCTGAATATGCAATACCGTCCGCAATGGTTGAAAATGCAATCATTGATTTGTTCAGGAAACCGGGCTTGTATTCTTCGTCAGGTGTCCCATCCTTGTTCATGCCCTTGGACGTCTTAACCTTTCGACCTGCTAGCGACGCTCCAAGATTCTGTGCATATTTTGTCGCTTGGCCGACCGTTTTGGCTGAGAGACCTGCTGCGCCGGTGGTAAAAGTGTTAATCTTACGCACGCGAGCATGAGTCGTAGGTGTGAAGGTCATAGGCTTTTCGGCGGGCTTTGTTTTCTGAGTAAAACTCTCAGCACCTGACACTAGCATGTTACTAAGCATGCTTGAACCGGTGACGATAAGGCGGGATGCTGCTGCAGCGTTCTGCACAAGGGCAGAGTCCCTGTATGCAGGATGTCGAGCCAAACGGAGGTAGTCTTCTGAAATTGGACGAACGTCGATCCGTTTGCCATCTTCGGATACTTGAATTTCCACAGGATCTAAAAATACGGATTAGAATGTGAGCTTACTTTTGTATCTAAAGTTGGTTCTGCTTACTCTTTGATCCTGGTTTTAACTTTGGATCTTCCACGACATTGGTCCCTTCTACCAATTCGCCAACAACGCTGCCGTCATCTTCATTTACAAGCACAATTTGTCCGGGTTGTTTCTCTTCACTTTCCCCAGTACCCACATACGCCTCACCTGGTGCAAATTCTGCAGGATTGTAGGGTTTGGGAGCTTTTCCAGATGGCGGGGGCGCTGCACGCTCGAGGAACGCAGTGCATTGTGCTAGTATGGTCTCAAAAGTATCAACGTCCTCCTGAGTGACAGGGTGTGGGCCTTTCCCTAGCGTGGGAAATTCAATGCGGGTGAAAGCGCCACTGTCCGGTCCCAGATCCCAGCGGGGAATCAGATAGCTTTTTGGCGGCTGATGGTATATTTGGGTAGTCGCTGGTAGAGGTAGGTCGAGCTCAGGAGGCAGGTTGAGGTGGAGGTAGAAGTCTTCTTCGGGCACTTCGTTCTGACCGTGGGTGCTGCTCAGATCTGCGAATGGAGAGTTTGTTGGGACCATTAATAGCGAAAGAGTTTGAGGGCCAGAAGGTGTGAGAGAAGATTCCTCTCCATTCTGTATGTGATACGCTCGAATTCCCTTTATCGAATAGAGGAGGCGAGGGTCGTTGTGGCCTGCCATAGTGGGGGAGGGGGGAGGTTCGAAGTGGTAGTGGGGGGGTCGGAGGTGATGGGCGACTTCAAGAAAGGATATTTGCGACTAGTGGGTTGATATTTATAAACAAGGTGGTGAATGTAGGAGAGAAGGACGCGTATCACTGTCTTGGAGTAGAGAGGGCTGAAAACGAGGGGTTTGAGTGTGATAGAAAAGCCAAGCACGCTGATCTACCAAACGCGCGCCTACGTCAGGCCTGAAATTTGGTTCGCCATCATGGGCTTGCACAGCCACGTCTCATGCAGGACAGCACGTCAAATCAAGCAGCCCAATTCCAGGCCTGTGGCTGAGCGGATGGTGCTTGCTAAAGCTGCACGGCATTTGCTGTGAAACTTCGCTATAGCAGTCCTGATGCTTAATATTTCCCTGCTCTATCCCCTGTCCTGCTGTTATCGACAAGATCCAGCCAATAGAATTAATAGGATCAAAGTTCCATGATCGAATCTACAGGTTGAAGAAGCTCTCGATTTCAATATGTTGGTAGGGGGTATATACAAGCGAGGTTATCACGTGATCGCAGAAAGCTCCTGTGGATGTCTACCTAACTATTCGCAGTGTGTCCAATAGTCAGCGGATAGCGAGCTTTGAGACCTTATAGCTGACTGACTGCAGCTAAGTTGATCGCTCACTGTCCGCTGCATCAAAAATAGGTACGCTGACTATTACGCTGTCAGCTCGCTATCTAAATTAGGCAATAGTATAAAATTCATGATATTTCATTGCAGATTTTTAGCAGCACCCCTATACAATAAAACCTCTTTATTATGATACGAGTTTTGTAGCCAAGCGTATCGTTATAAAAGGGGTATCATTATATTCCATACTTATAAAATGTGTTGGTAGGGGGGCTACTTGGGGCAGTCTCTTTAAGCTCGGCGACGTGTCACGTGACACCACACGGGCCATCTTGTAGATATCTTCTCAGGGCCATCGAGCCCCTTATCTCAGTTGACTCAGACCCTCGGAGAGGAATTCGGCCCGGGCCTACGAACTTACACCATCTTGTCTTACCTCAGCAGGCTCAGACGTGATTCCGTTGGTGCGGATTTTCAATCGGTCCGCAAGCTGATTAACTACATTTGTGCGAAACGACCGGAATCACGTCTGAGCGAGTTTCGTAGCACTTGTAGACGGTGTTAGCGATATTCGCGTTACGGAGATTGCGGATATTAAAATAGCTTAACACTAATATTTTATATCACTTCCTAAAGTTAATTAATTATATAATAGAACCTAGGCTTTTAGACTATATTATTTTTATCACTTAGGTATTTTTAGGTTTTATAATTAATTTATATAAATAAATAAAAACTGCGTTATTAATGATATTAAAGCTCTATAACTTTACTAAACGCTAGCTAATATATATAAAACCCGTATAGATTAATAATAACTACCCTAAAGAATCTATTATAGCCTAGCGGATATATAGCATAGGCGTTAGGGTGTATAACACCTACGAAAACCTTATTACGCGCCAACTACTACGTTATAGATATTTAAGTAAATCTATTATATGCCGGCACTAAAACCCACTAGGCTAAGAGGGAGAAAGTTAAATAAGGTGCTAAAATAGTCGCGGTTATCTTAGGAGCCAAATAATTGGACTTAGATATTAGGTAAAACCTAAGTAGATAGTTATATAGCTATAAGGTACGGGCGATCCTAGGGCAACTTAGGGGTAACTCGCCCGTAAGGCACGTGCGCTGCACATGCCTAGGGAAACCCCTTCCTTACCTTGTATATAGACTTCTCCTTTTCCCTTAAGGATTTGTCTATCTGTATAATATACCCTATTATTCTATTATTAAGCTCCCTATCTACATCCTTACCTTATATTTAAATCCTTACTAATCCCCTTAGGAGGATAGCCGGTTTAATTTTTCTATAATGCCTCTAAAAAGAAAACCAACGCCTGCACCTAATAGTAATACGCTAATAATACAACCGCCAAACGCCTTAGGATTTAATATAGACAAAACTGCTAGAAATATACCAGTAGGATCTAAGCCACCTTCTAAACCTTAAAATAATTAGCTACCTATAAATATTAGAGATTAATTTAACTTATATACCTAGGCTTAACAGGAGCTTAGTAAGATTGCTAGTATCCTACTAAATACTACTAATATGAAGGAGCTAGATAAGCTGGCTAAGAAAATAGCTAACTTATAGAGTATTATTAATTTAATAAAGCCCTCCCGTTGCCTCTTTAGTAAAGAGTATAAGTTATATAGCAAACGCATACGCTAAATAAATCTTAACGCCCTAGTTAAGAAGTTACTACCTAATATTAGTGGTACTACTTAATAGCATTTTAACCGCTAGATCGCCGCAGTTAAGAACTAATTTAAGGTTAATAACGCTAACTATAACTATAAGCAACGCATGCGCTAGGCCATTAAAGGTTTTATAAAAGAGAAAATAATTACCTAACTAGTTTATTGCCGGTTAGTTACTAAAGATAAAGGCCCTTTACTATAGGATAAGTTTAAGACTATAGTCTAAGACCAGATTAGGAACCCTACAGTAAGACGCTTTAATAACGCTACTATATACTATACGGTTGTTATAAAGGAGAACCAGAGGTTTAACGCCTTTTTAGCCCGTATACGTAGTTTAGAGGACCTCTTTTTATATACCCCTTTTGTTAATCCTAAGTCATAGATAGACTTTTGGTTTTTATATCTCCTAGCTTACCTATAAGCAGAGCTCTTTCGCCTGAACTTTGCCTAATAGGTAAAAACTATTAAGGACCTCTTTAATAAAATCCGCCGTATAGAGCAATTGCTTAATACTATAAAGCTTATAAAAGATCGCGTAAGTAGCAGTGGCAAATTATTATATATAAAGCGTGGCCACAGTATAGGCTCTATAAAGTTAGGTTTAGAAAATAGAACCTAAAAAGGGCAACGCTTTTCTAAGCAAACTCCTAGGGAGACTACTTAAAAGCCAGATAGTGTTACGGCGCTAACGCGCGTAACCTGGATAGTGCCTAGTCAGGGGGGTTCGCTTACGTCTTGGCTCTATGTATATAGATGTGTCCTTTCCACGACCTTCTTCTGCTCCTTATCTTGATATCCGAGTCCATAGACATTGTAACAGTGCAAGTGTAAGGAATAAATGAGCAACTTAATTGTAAATCTATGGAAATCAAGTGAACTAAATACATGAAAGTAGACCCGGAACTCCGTAGTCTATGACTCAATATTTGACCGTATCCGAGACATACGAGGGTAGCGTCGATTGTGTCTCGGAGCCTCTCAGCCGACGATCTTATGTCTCAGCGTAGTGCTGGTGAACTGTTACAGACATTCCAATTGTACAGGCTTGCATACGTTCTTTACGGCGCTTATGCCTCGATTGACTGAGTCGATGTGACAGAGAGCTTAGAGGACCCCTTAGATGCTAGTAGTATATATATAAGTTAAAAGAGACCTATAGGTAACTACTATAAAAAACACTAGAAGTAAGCTAATAAAGATAAGTTAGGCCAGCTTTTAGAAAACCTAAAGCCCTAGTAGTATATCTCTTTTAACTACAACTAGGGCCCAATATAGAGGGAGAGAAGAAACGTATTATGGTATATATTATAATAGATACGCCCTAGGGTAAAGTCCGCCTATATTACTTATATAATAATAGGTGCCAAATTAATCTTATTAACCAAGACGTTATCTATAGGTTTAACCTACCTATAAGCTATATGCTATATTTACGTAAACCTATTATATATTTCCTTAATAGCAACTAGATAATAATTTAGGATGCCTATAATCTAATAGTCACTACTAGTGACTTTTAAGGTACTCCTTGCACTATTAGCCCCTAGACCTTTTAGGGTGGCTTATTTAATAGTTATAATATAGTTTTTAGATAAGATTAGCTTGCGGAAGCAGATCTATTAATTAGCTTTTATTTTAGATAATTTGTCTAGGGTACTTTAGACCCTAGATACCTCTAGGTAGTTATCCTTAATGCGCTCCTAGTAGATATTAAGGCTAGCAAAATAGTCTATTTACTATGGCTAAAGGACTCCTTCTTTACGCCGGTTGTAAATATAATAGAGAACCTATTATTACTAGCAGCGAGTACCATATAGACCCTCTAGATATAGAGATACTGGTTATAAACATAATAGAGGACCTGTTATTATTGGTAGCGAGTACCTATAGAGACCCTCTAATGCTAGTGTAGATTACCTTAACTTAGGGGGGAGGTAATTAAAAACCTAAAACTATTAAGTATATTGCAGCAGAGCTATATATACTCTTAGTATAAGTATACCTGCAAAATGTATGTCGGCTATACCCTTCTCTTTACTAGCTCCTAAAAGCATACTACTATATAATAGTCGCCTTAACCTCTATAGACCTTAGCCTACTAGATATATATAAAGAAGAGATTGATATCGTCTTTAATAAGTTAGTAAGTATACTACCTTAGAAATTTAAGTATAACTATATAATTAACTTAGAAGAAGGTAAGACACTACTATAAATACCCATCTATAACCTCTTATAGAAAGAGTTGTAGATCTTATAGGAGTACCTAGAGAGTGCCCTTAAGAAGGGCTGGATTAGGCCTAGTAAGTTGCCTACTAGAGTGCCTATTCTCTTTATACCAAAAGTAGAAGGTATAATATGGCTATATATTAACTATAGACGCCTAAACAAGATTATAATTAAAAACTAGTACCCCCTACTGCTGGTTAGCGAACTTTTTAATAGGCTTAGCTATATAAAGATATTTATAAAGCTAGATATTTATAATATATACTATAGGATTTGTATTAAAAAGGGAGATAAATAAAAGACCGCATTTAAGATACGCTATAATTACTTTAAGTACCTAGTAATGCCCTTTAGTCTTACTAACGCCCCTATAACTTTCTAGAGCTATATTTAAAAAGCTTTAGGGACCCTAGTAGATACCATCTATATAGTTTACCTAGATAATATTCTTATCTATTTAAATAATAAGGATAAGTGCGTTAAGCACGTTAAGTAGGTACTGTAATAGTTCCGCGCTTAGGGCCTATACACTAAACTATTAAAATATATCTTTTATATTAGGAATGTTAAGTCTTTAGGCTTTATTGTCACACCTAATAGTATTATAATGGATCTTGCCTATATAAAAGCTATTAAGGAATAGCCTAAGCCTAAGTCCTATAGGGATATCTAGGTCTTTCTTAGCTTTGCCAACTTCTATAGGCAATTTATCTAGAACTACTTAGATACCGTATACTCCCTACACGTATATCTTATATAGGCATATTATAACCTAATGTTAGATAGGGAGAAGAAGAAGTAGAAGTGTAAGAAAGGGCTTACTAAATAGTATTAACCTTGGTCCTAGCCCAACGACACTTAGTAGGCGTTTTATAAGCTATGTATTACGTTTATATGGGCTTCTCTACTTCGCCACTTTAACCCTAATTTACCCTTAATGGTAATTACTAACGCTTCTAATTATTCCTATAGTGGTATACTTCTACAACCTTTTAGATAAGAAGATTAACTCTACTAGCACCTAATTGCTTATTATAGTTAGAAGCTTACTAGCCTAAAAGTGTAGTATAATACGTATAATAAGGAATTACTCGCTATAGTGTAATGCTTTAAGAAGTGGCGCTACTACCTTAAGTACACCGTATATATAACGCGCGTGCTCTGCAATTATATTAATTTTAAGTACTTTATAACTATAAAGAGCTTATCTACTTACTAGGCCTAGTATACTAAGGAACTAGCTAAGTTTAATTTTAAGATTAAATATAAGCTAGGTAAAGCAAATCCCGCTAATATACTATTCTAGCGCCTAAATTATGCTAAAGGCTTTAAAGGTGGCAGTAAGAGGACGGTCCTTAATGCCATACTGCCTATATTATAGCAAAAGTTGTGGATTATAGGCCTTATAGGCGGCCCTAGTGCTACTATACCAAACTAGTAAGTAGTATACGTGCAGTATATAAGCGACTTTTGTAAATATGGCGCTAGCGGACTAGGGTATCCTACTATTCTCTTTAAAACCTTCTTAACTAGCCTAATAGCGTTTAATCCTAGGGAAGATCCCTTAGCCTAGGTAACGGTCCCCTATAACAACCCGGCGAGTTGCCTATATATTATATATTACTTTACTAGCACTAACTTTGCATAGAGTCTTATGCTATAGTAAGAGGTAGTAATAGCTACCTTAGCTAAAACGACGTTTATAAAACACCCCCCTAAGTTACTAATTAATTTTATTTATAGAGTATAAAAAAGGGACGCCTTTATACGCTTTATATATAATTAGTTAATCTAAAAATAGGGTTCTACTAGTAATAAGGACTATACCCTTAATAATTAAGGACTTCTAAGGCAAAATAATAAGGTCTAGGTGCTAAATTGTATACTATTATAATAAGAGATCCTTAAATAGAATTATAACAATCCTATAGGTGGCTATTATAGATTTAACTATACCTATAAGGTAATTGCGCGGAAGTACGCTTAGAACGGTCTTACTAAAGATCTCTGCGAATACCTAAATAACTATAATACCTATTAACGCTATAAATCGCGCGGCTATAAACCCTATCCCTTATACCATCAAATTTGTGTTCAAGGTGGTGGCCCGTACTTAGCCAATCATATTGCTAGGATTACAGGCGGTCAGTATTCTGCCAGGAACACTAAACTTCGTCACATACGACCTTTGTAAATAGATTAAAACTTTATACTTTAAATACTAACACTTATGGTACGAAACAGATCATTAAACGATAAGGACTTTGTTCCACCGACTTAGTATCCTAAATTACCCAAAGGAAAGAAGAAATTATAACCTCCTGACCCTAAATCTATCCCTCCATTCGACTCTCTTCTAATTCGCGATTACACCCAATATGGACGCCCAAATATACCAGAATAAATAGATAGGGGCGATCCTTACGCTATATTTAGGTTATTCTTTACCAATAAGCTTTTAGATTGGCTGGTGGAGCATATAAACCGTAATATAGAGCTTAATCTAATACCAGAAGAGCGTTAACCTAAGGAGTCCCCTAGGGCGTGAAAGCTAACATCAAGGAAGGAGCTTCTTGCGTACTTAGCAGTGTGGATTCATATAGGGCTCTACGGCGAATCGGCTACAGAGGACTACTAGCACAAGAACTTAAGCAGTGGAACGATTTACATTATTTGGGATTATATTAGTTGCAGTCGCTGGCATTAAATTAATCGCTACCTCTACTGTACAATACTAAAGGAGGATAATAATAAGCCCTTCCACAATACTTTCTAACGGATAGAGGACCTCTCTAAGTACCTTTAGCTTTATTGCCAATAATTTTACCAGCCAGGAACTCACCTTGCTATTAATAAGTCGATTAAACGTTTTACTAGTCGCGCGACTAAGATTGTGAATATACCTACTAAACCAACGCCTAAGGGATTTAAAATATGGATATTAGCTAATTAGGGCTACATTCTTAACTAGCTCTTTTATTTAAAGGGTTCAGGAAAGGGCCCCTATAATTTAGATATATCCTTTGTTAAAATAGATAAGTTTTTAAAGACTAAGGCTATCGTTCTTAACTTGCTACTATAGGAAGATGTTAATACTAAAACGCGTCTCTACCCACCTTATAAATATATCGTTTGGCTTAATAACCTATTTACCAGCGTTTGCTTGCTCCAACGTCTTCAAGCGGAAGGAATTGGCGCAGCAGGAACCGTTTAGACAGTAAGGACAAAAAGGGAGGAGCAGGAAGGTAAAGACCACAATAGAGGCGATGCTAATTGCCAGCTAAAGGAGCAAATTAGCCCTACCCTTATTAACCTTAAATTATACTATAACAACCAAATTAAATGGGGCAAGCTATATACAGAGGTCTTAAAGGACGGCTAGGTAATAGAGCTTGCCTAGAAGGACGCTCAGGTAGTGTTATTTATAAGTACTGTTAGCGACGGTAAGTTAATTAAATACTCGCGCTTAACACTATAGCACTTATATTATACATTATCAGTTTCTAATTTAACGACAAGGCTTTAACGATAGCCGGCTAGAACCTCTAGCGGCGCCTTATAAACTAGGAAGATGTTTGGCGACAATGCTAGGGCCTAGCTGGAAATTCCAACGCTTATAGATCTCTACAATTACTATATAAAAGGTGTTGATATAGCTAATCAACTAAGGTCATATTACGTTACTTATAGGCGCTTTTAAAAGACTTGGTAACCTCTATTTAACTTCCTCCTTACTATAATTACCACCAATTGCTTTAAACTCTCGTCGTTCGCTCACCCTAGTTGGCCATATAAAGCTGGCCATAAGGCGTTCCTTAAGAAGCTCGTTTATCGTCTTTTTAAGTCATCTATTTAACTAACGACGCGGTCCTTACCTCCCTTAATTATATGGAAACCGGCGGTAGAATACGGATATAAGCTAGTTAAGATAAGCAGTAAGCTGCTTACTTGTTAGGAGTATAAGCAGGCAGGCAGAACAACCCCAATTGAGCGTAAGAGCCGCCGGAAGCCTTTGGCGGAGTTGTCAAATAATTCTATATTGAGGTCGTCAAATAGTAACAAGAGGGTAAGGAGAAAGCAGGCGCCAAGAACTTGTTTTGGCTGCCAGCTTTGTCAAATACCTCTCTGCAGGGCGGGTGACTGTTGGGGGCTTTATATAGATCAACTAAACACCAAAGAATAAGCTTATATGCGATAATATCTATATATTTGCAGCCTCGTTGATGGTGACGACGATTTTAGGTGTTGTGCGCACGGGCCACCATCTTGAACACACTGACGGTGCAAGGGATAGTAAGCTATAGCCTCTTTAGGTCCCTACCTAAGCCTATGTAACAGGACTAGCCCAGTTACAGTAGGAATGTCTCGGTGAAACACTCGACAGATAAATTTCAACGCTTTAATTAAATTCTGCCAAGTTCTACCAAGTCAATCAAATTCTGCCAAATTCTACTAAAGTCAATTAAATTCCGCTAAATTCTGCCAACTTAATTAAATTCCACTAAATTCCACTAATGTAATAGAATTTGGTTAAAACCTATTAAAATCCACGTGTGCTTATGCCCATACGTCTGCTGCTAAGACCTTAAATATTTAGTTATAAGTTTCCTATATTCCTTTCTCTTCTTTACGCAATGTCTTATACTTAGCAAGAGCTATATACCCTTAGATTTAGATAGAATTTATATTATTCCTTTAAATCTTCCCTAAAGCCTCTTCGCGCCCTTATATTACATTACGTTAAAATATTTACTATTAAAATAGCAAACGAACCCAAATCCCTTTTAATAACCATAAGTATTATAACCCTAGTTAGGGAACAGTTAACTATAATGCAACAGTCCTTTATGGACGCCTTAGCTTAGTAGTAGGCTGCACTAGAAGCCCAATACCAGCAATTAATAGAAGCACTCTGTAAAGAACTCCGCAATACTAAGGCATTTATATTATAGACCCTAATAACAACACCTATAAATAAGATTAAAATAACAGTACCTAAACCTAACCCGTTAAATACGAACACTAAACTAGTAATAGTAGCTTAACCTATACCTATAGCAAACCTAGTACCTACTATAAAATCTAAAAAGCTCCCTAATCCTCCAATGTTTAATAGAAACTAAAATAACCTACATCCCTTTATAACCAAGCTCCGTCTTAAACTCTTAATAAACTATAATTAATACCCTACTAAGGCTAGTAAGGTTAGCTATAGAATGTCTTATTTAAGTAAGGACACTGCATAAACCATAGATCCATTCTTCTATAATGGCACTTTCATTAATTTTAAAACCTTTATCTCTCTGCTAGAACGAATATATAATAACGCCAGCTGTAAACACATAGCTATTACCAAACTTAAAAACCTATAATAATGGAACCGAGACTTTACCAGCTTCTTTTTAGAATTTTTAAGCCTTATTAGTGAACTAGATTAGAACAAAGCTGCTAGAGTCACCGCCCTTTAATAAGCTATCTTAGATAAAATTAGAGTCTAGTTAGTAGGTAGGGAACTACTAAAAAACCTATCCAAATTTGCTATAATATGTTAATAAATTAATAAGGACCTTTGATATAACAAACAGACTTATCCCCTAAAGTTAACTATACCTTGCGTTTAAAACTCTATAAAACTAGTATATGCTCTAAAGCGCGATCCTTCTCCAAGACCTAAAAGCCCTATATACGACCCTATGGACCTTAATACTGCTTAATTCTATACACCCTTAGGAACCAATAAACAAAGAACTTAAGCTATAAATGGAGAATGCTTTAGATGTGGTAAAAAAGGACATATTTAAAAGTATTATTAAACTTACCCCTTTAAAAAGTTCCGCCGTAGTTCCTCCTATTCCTTAAGTTATACTTATTCCTTAAATTATACCTACTCCATAAATTATAATTAGACGCTATAAAGCACCTTGCCCTTAGTTAACTTGGAAAATAAATTATTCTAAGGCCAAGTCGCGTTTTAGAATAATAAGTAGAAGAGTATAAGTGTCTAGGCTCTTCTAGCGCTAATACACAGCATAACTCCCTTAATGTACTTAGCGAAATTTAAATACTTAGAAAATGGAAGGAGGTATAAATCCTAATAGATAGCGGAGCCACTAGCATGGGCTTTATTAATATAAACTATATAAAAACTTAACACCTAAATCTAAAGAAACTTAATAAGCCCTAAGGCCTATAAGGCTTTAATGGCAAACCCTTAATACATAGTAAAATAACGCACTACACCCTAGTAAAAATGCGGATAAGTAAACACCTTAAATATATCTCCCTATTTGTTACACCCTTAAAGTAATATAAAGTTATACTTAGATATAGATGGCTAAAACAATATAACCCTTCAATTAGCTGGGTTAAAGAAACGCTAAAGTTCCGTACAACCTATTATTAAAGTTATTACTTAAAAAACCATTTACCCTATAAATATACGCATGACTATTCAAATTTGTTATAATATAAATTACCCTTACTATAAACCTTAAGCTAATACAATAAATCTATAACTGCTAATTATGGTAAAGAATATAAAGATGTTTTATTAAAACCTCTTAAAATTTATATAATATAGGCCGCGCCCTTTATCTTATTAGCAAAAAGACAAGATTATAAAATCTTTACTATAACTATAGAAGATATTAAGAAGGTATTAGAACTAAAACAATATCCTAATCCTTAACCTCTTATACCTAAAGAGTACCATGACCTAATTAACGAATTAAAAAAATATTTTGCAGACTAACTAGCCCTATACTAAAATAAGCACAATTTTAAGATAGAACTTAAACCTAGTATAACACTAAAGTTCGGTCCACTATATGGTATATTATAAGAAGAACTGCTTATAATATAATAATACCTTAATAAGCACCTAGAAAAAGGATTTATTTGTCCTAGTTAATCCCCATTTATCTTACCTATACTATTTATTAAAAAGCTAGGAGGAGACTTAAGATTTTATATTAATTATTAAGCTCTAAACGCAATTATAATTTAAAACTAATATCCAATTCCTTTAATTTAAGAGACGCTTAACTATTTAGTAAAGGCACGGTACTTTATAAAGCTTAATATAGTTGCCGCCTTTAATAAAATCCGTATATATAAAGGAGATAAGAAGTATATAGCTTTTCGCACACGATGGGGACTCTTTAAATACCTAGTAATGCTATTTAGCATAAAGAACAGTCCCAGCATGTTTTAGCAATATATTTGTCGGAATGTTAGTTATATAACGTGGTCACGAGACCACGAAGCGAGGCTAGCTAACCTAACCTTAGAGCAACCCCTTACTTCTAGACAATTAAACAACTACCAACTTTAACACCGCATACGTATCATACAGTGATATTCGTGCCCGTTAATAAAGCGAGTATACCGACACTGATTAGTAGACGTATAGATTAGGAAATACGCAATAAGCTAGAGCTTGAGAACCGTACTAGAAACAGTACACGGATCGCCTAGCCTTGTCTATTTTAGTTAAAGGAGAAAGCTACATTACCCTCAAAGCTTAAGACCACGTATTAGCTTAACTGCTAACGCGTTAAATCGCCTAGAGAATTATATCTTTATTTAGAGAAGATTATAACCTCCCTTAAGCTTGAGAGAATTTGTACTGGCCTTATAGCTAATATAATAGATCGCTAAGAGAATCACAGTCTTGCTAAGAATACTTTACAGGCCTGACGGCTGTAAAGGACGTACACACCTAAATACCCTCACCTTAACACCCTTACCCCGACGACCTCAACCTTGACCTCGACCTCAACCTCGACCTCGACCTTAACCTTAAACTACAACATATACAAGGACTAGCACACTGCTTTACACAACAAGATAGATCCTAAATAGAAGGAGAGAATTACCAGATATGGTTACAGGATTAATATAATAACTGCCTTAAAGGAAGACCTGGAAGAATATATAGAAATAAAAATCTATAAGTATATATATAAGAACTTTATAGATTATACATTATAGTCGCTATTCTAAGAAGAATTCGAAGGCTTTACTATTAAGGACTTTAGAAAGATACGCTCTATTACTAGAGTAAAGCTCTGTACTTACCTACTCTAAAAAGGAGTATATGTCGCCATATATAGCAATAGATACCCACTCTATAAGGTTCTATATAATGTTCTTATAGAAGAGGAACCTTATAAATAGATAGATAAGGAAATTACAGAAGCTCTTAAGGAAGTCAGCCCTATAATTATAGTGGCACTATAAGAATAACTTAACTTAATATAAATAGCTCTAATATCAAATCAAGCTATAACCCTATTAGTTATAGCCTCTTTAGTTCCTATAACCCCCCCCTATAGCCCACTACCTTCCCATATGGTGCTGACGCCTGTAAACCATTAACTACCTCCACTACCTCTAACGCCTATAATCTAGCCTATAGCTATAGCTATAACACCTGGAACATAAATACCTACCCCTATAACACCCTAACTAGCTGTTATATCTATACCCTAGTAAACTGCACTAACTACTACCTAATAGTAAGCTGCACCTACCTCTACCTAAGATTAACTACTTACTCTCCTTACTTAACTCCTATAGACGCAGAATTAGTAATTATCGCCTACAGCAACTGCCTCTACCCTCCTTCTAGCAACCGCTCCTATTCTACCTAGTCTTCCTCCTGCCCAGTATCTTTACCCTAGTACTGCTAATACCAACCCTGCTATATACCTGCCTACGTACAGTAAAGAGGCAGCCACTATTGCTAAGATCTACACAGATAACCAGAAGTATAATAGAGTAAGTAATAGCTTTGACTTTAAGTTAACTATCTTCTATAATATCTGTAAGAGAGCTAGTCTACCTCCTAAAGGCTATATAACTGCATTTCCAACTATGCTAAAAGGACTTGCTTAGGATCACTACTATAATAGTAGTCTTTTAACTAGATTATTCACTAAGGTATACAACTATATACGTTACTTCTTTAAAGGACTAGAGTACTATCGGAGAAACCTTATTAAATAGAACGCTACTAACTTCTAAGGAGTTATTAACAAGAACCCTAATAAGCAAATCTATTAGAGTTTCTAACTACTTCTTAATAAGCTCTTAAAACACCGCCATAGATTACACCTAGAGTTTTATACAGACCTCTTCCTTACAAATAAGCTAGTTACCGCTTGCCAAGGAGTACCAGTATGCCATATCGCCATTTTTAACCCCTCTAAAGACCTCTCCTAGTTGATTAGCAAGTTGCAATCTTCTATAGTTATATAGGAGAAGGAATACCCTTTCTAGGCCTTAATAAGACCGTCTTAAGGAGCCTACTTTACGGATTGTATATACCGCCGTGACATCCGTAATAACCGTAACCAAACCTGCTCCTATAGACAAAATACTGTTAGATCCCTAAAGGCTAAGTGCTATATTTACCAAAAGAAGAGCTGCCGCTTATAGAAACATATAGAGGAGGAACGGAACCATTCCAGAGACGAGTATAAAAGACGTTTTAACAATAACAAGGGCCGCAATGGTAACTTTAAAGAACGCTTCAAATAATACACTATCTACTATAAAGGAGACAATAATAATGAGTGTAATAAGACCTTTAAAGCTCTTATACTAGACACAGACGCTAATAAAAACACTAATAATAATAATAGCAAGGAAGAATTAGAAGACCCTAATAGCTACTACCTTATATTATTTGGGACTCTTACTATAGACGAAGTAACCTCTATAAGCATAGAACTAGCTAACAAGGTATACGCTTACTTATTTACTGTAACCTCTATAGAACCTACTACGGAAACTAACCCGTTTAACTATAATATAACAACCGCTGCTTTACGCTATACTTTTATAGTATTTATAGGAATTATAATTAATACTAGTACGTTAAAGAAGTCTATAGCCGGTTACGGACAATTCTAGGCACTATAGAACGCGGACTAATCTATAAGACTTAATACCTTAACTAAAGGATAAGTTAACGTACAGTTCGGCATTAGAATTGCTACCTCCATTAAAACTACAGATGTTGTCACCCCTATAGGCAAGATACAGTTTTATATTATCTATACAGATACCCCCTTCTTGCTCTATTTAGCGGATATAAATAGACTCTAAATCTACTATAACAACCTTAGAAACGTTGTTATCACTTACACTAAAAAAGTGCTAGTAGTGCGACGGTTTGGCTACCCATTTCTCCTATAGAGCTTATTACTACAGTTATATTTATCCAAATCCTTTAACGCAAACCCCTGCTACTTAATAGATATAGAGCTACGGCGCCTATATCGCCGATTTGGATATCCCTTAGTTAAGAAATTGCAAAAGCTACTCTACTATACTAGCCATAAAACTAATAGAATGGCCATTAAGCAACTAACCAAGTTCTGCTACTACTATTAGAAGTTTAGTAAATTACTAGGCAGATTCCGCTTTACCCTATAAAACAACGTTAATTTTAACTACAATATTATTGTTAATATTATGTATATTAGCGGATTACCCCTCCTATATATTGTTAATAAAGGAACGCGATTTCAAGCCGGCAGATAGCTATAAGACATTAGCGCTAAACACATATAGGATGTTTTATAGATATACTAGATTAATATCTACTTAAGGCTACTAGACCTAATTACCTATAACACCAGAAAGAACTTTGTTAGTAAGGAATTCAAGCAATACGCCACTATTATAGGAATTAGTATAAAGGGAGTACCGGTTAAAGCACATAACTCTATTAAAATAGTAGAGCGCTACTATAGTCTATTACGCTAAGCCTATTAGATTATTATAACTGAAATCCCTAAAATTAATAAGGAAATGGGACTCTAAATGGCGTTTAAAGCAATTAACGATTTAGCTAGCCCTAGAGGACTAGTTTCCACACTTCTAGTCTTTAGAGCCTACCCCTAAATGGTTAAATCCAATGCACCATCCCCTATAGTTATATAACGCGCTGCCGCAATTAAAAAGGCTATAGTAGAGATATAGAAGCTACAAGCTAAACAACAGATTGCTAATACGCTAAATATGCAAAACAGACCTAATGCTAATGCGATTTATAATCTCCCACCAAATTCGCCCATTTTGGTCTGGAGAGAAGGAAACACTAGCCAAAGCGGCTATTAGGACAGGCCATTTACCTTACTTACTATTAAGGGTAAAATATGCACTGTTAAACTATTTAGCGGACCTACAGCCTTCTGATCTACGGTTGTAAAACCCTACCTTTAAGCAACTAAATCGCAGGAGTAAATTATTAGACTAAAATCACTACCTAAACCTCTATTTGGGTTAGCCCTTCCTAAGACTGTCTTAGAGAGACCTGCTAAAGCTTAGCAACAACCCCTAAAACGAGGCAGAGGACGCCCTTGTAAATACCCTCTACTTACAGCTATAGCTAACATTACTATCTACCTATAGGATAACAGTTAATTTAGTACTTAATTTAGCGCCTCTTAATAAAAGGAGCTTACTGGTCTACTTAAGAAGGGAGTTTTTAAGATTGTAAGACTCACGGATATACTACAAGGTATATAACTCTTTAATTTGTAATTTATTAATAAGATTAAGAATAAGGGAACTAATAAGGCTTTTAAGAAATCCCAACTAGTTATATAAGCTTATAATAACTTAGAAAAGGAACTGGTTCTTACCCAATTACTAACTATTTAATAAGTTAGCCAATAACTAATTCTTTATATCGCCGCCATAAAGCTTCTATAGGCACAACTTTACCTCCAAGACATTTTATAGGTCTATATATAATCAACCACTATACTAAATTGAGAATTTTATATATAACCTCTATATAAGCTAATTAAGCAACTTAGGATTAACAAGGCCTCCGTTTTAAAGGTTGTAAAACCACTCTATAGAGTACCGGAAGCCGGTAACTACTGGTTTAAGATATATTACTTATATTACATCCAACAGTTGCATATGGACCAGTCTATATATAACCCCTATCTCCTACAGAGCAACGAACCCTTTGGCATTATAGGCCTATAAACTAACAATACTCTATTCCTGGCAGATAAGACCTTTATAAACATAGAGCAAAACGAGCTGTATAAGGCCAAGTTTATGGCTAAAGAACGGGAATAACTTACCGTTAATACGCCTATTAAGTTTAACGGTAGAGTCATTTAGCTACTAACTGACGGGAGCATTACGCTTACTTAGAAACGACAATGCATAAACCTTAGTACAATTAGCACCAAGCTTGCTATAAGTATAGGATTAAAAGGAGCTATAAGAACCTTAACTCCAAAGGACCAGTATATCACTTAACGCGCTAGAGGTATATATATCGCTTTAGTTTACCAGCCAGAAGCCTTATTTAATTTATCCTTTACCGCCCAGGTAATTAACCCCAATAAGGAAGACGTAAAATAGTTAAATAAGCGTCTAAACTGGCAAATTAAGAACGCTAATAGAGGCCTTAAGTTTGTTAAGTTAGATATTAAAACCCTACAGCTCCTAGTGTTTACAGACGCGTTATTTACTAACAACAAGGACCTCTCTTTGTAGATTAGCTATGTTATCATACTAGCTAATGCTATAAAGAAGGCTAATATTGTCTATTAGAGCTTAGTTAAGTGTAAAAGAGTTATTTAGAGCGTACTAGCTTCTAAACTCTACGGTACGGCCCATAGCTTTAATATCGGCGTTACAATCAAATCTACAGTAGACAAGATCCTATAAATTAACCTTCTACTTATGCTTTGCACTAATTCTAAGTCCTTATATAACTGTCTAGTACGACTCGGAACTACCTAAGAAAAGCGCTTAATAATTGATGTAATATGCCTCCGGCAAGCCTACGAACGGAGACAGATTATAGAGGTAAAATAGATTAACAGAGAGGCTAACCCTGCTAACGCTATAATAAAGGGAAAACCCTACGCGGCTTTTTAACGGCTTATTAATACAAACCGAATTAATCTACAAGTTGTAGGATAGGTTAAATAAACGAACTTAGATTTAGCTTAACGTCAGGTAACTAATTATAACAGTGCGGACCCTGAATTTAACTAGCTAATTAGGATTTTCCATCCCCGGGATAGAAAATTGCTATTGGCTTACTTACTACTAGCGCCTTAGCAACCCTCGCGATATGTCAACCTATTACCCCTAACAATTCTTCTTGTAATTACGGACCTGTAAAAGGAGCGTGGAAGCTATTGCGTATTAATTAGATCTCTAACTATTGCGTATACGCTATGAATAGTCTAAAAGTAAACTTGACTTTAAAGTGTAGATTAGCCTTCTTTTTAGAGTTGCTCTAGTATTGGAATGTTAGTTATATGACGTGGTTATAAGACCACGAAGCGAGGCTAGCTAACCTGACCTTAAAGCAACCCCTTACTTCTAGACAATTAAATAACTACCAACTTTAACACCGCATACGTATTATATAGTGATATTCGTGCCCGTTAATAAAGCGAGTATACCAATAATATTAATAATATCTTAATCTACTTATCCTTACTTTTAGAATATTAAAAATATATTAGAATAGTCCTTAAACGCCTATAAGATATAGGCCTATAATGCGATATTAAGAAATGCAAGTTTTATGCGTCTAAGGTTATATACCTAGGCTTAATTATATCCCGCGACAGAATTAAAATAGACCCTAAGAAAGTTGCTGTAATTATAAACTAGAAAAGCCCTAGTAATATATAAGACATTTAAGGATTTCTAGGATTCGCAAATTTCTATTATTAATTTATTAACTACTTCTTAGAAATTGCCTAGCTATTAGTAAACCTAATAAGGAAAAATATAAAATTTAAATGGACCGCTAGATATAAATAAGCTTTTAATAACTTAAAACGTCGCTTTATAACTGCTCTAATTCTTACTTACTTTAACCCTAACCTTAAATATACTGTTAAAACAGACTTGTCTGATTATATACTAAGAGGAGTATTATTACAATATAATAAGAATGGTAAGCTATATCTAGTAGCCTTTCTCTCCTAGAAGCTTATCCCTACTAAATTAAACTATAAAATATATAATAAAGAACTGCTTACGATTGTTAGATATTTTAAATAATGGCGCCCTAAGCTTAAAGGATTGTTGTTTCTAATATATATATTAACGGACCATAAGAATCTGTAGTACTTTATAACTATAAAGCAATTAACGCAGTGCTAGATTTATTAGGCCGAATACCTCTTATAATTTAATTTTAAGATTATATACTAACTAGGCAAACTTAATTAGAAGCCTAATATATTAATATAATAATTATAAGATCTACCTATAAACGCTTTGGACAAATAGATTATAAATTAATTACGGATTTTACTGCCCCCTAAATGCTTTAAAAAACTATGCCCTATGTTCCTAGATACGGAACTTAAAAGAAATAAATTAGAAATTAATAAATAGGAAATGGAAATTAATAAGCTAATAGAATACAAATATAAAAATTATATATAGATAATTAATGTAATAAAAGCAATTTAAATAGGAAAATAATAGTATAAGGATATTACACTTGCTAAATGCGAAATTTAAAATAATCGATTGTACTATTAATAGAAGATAGTAGTTCCAAATTTTAAACCTTTATAATTTAAAATACTTAAATTTGTATATAACTTCCCTATTATTGGTTATATAGGGTGACTCACTAATAACAACTACTCAAGTAGGTTATAGTGATGTTGGTTAAAAGCTTATAATCATTGATTAGAACGAGGAAGGGCGAAGAGCTTAAGGCTCCTCGCCACGCTAGTGCCGCGACAACATATAATGACCGCTTACCTTATTCCCAACACTGGCAACTCTTCTTTTATAGTTGCTATCTATATACACTTATAGATTACTACTATATAAAGATACTAAGTGAAAAAGAAGAAGAAGAATATTAGGGGTTAACGCAAAGGCAAGGGGCCGCTAAGGCGCTAGTAGTAAGCGAGCTAATAGCGATTTTCTATGCCGGGCATGGAAAATCCTAATTGGCTGGTTAAAATTAGGGTCTGCGGAATGTTATACTCTTACTCCCTTTTAACCTAACCTTTAACCTATACACGTAAAGTATTTATATTAACAAACATTTCTAGAGCCTTGTTTAGGTTTGCCTTTATTATTGCATCTACCGAGTTGTCTTAGCCATTAATCCATTAAATCTTAAAGAGTTCTTGCCGTTTATAGGATTGCTAAAGTGCCATAATATTAATTATAAGGCGCTTCTCCTTTATAGTACTAAGCTTGACTAAGCACTTATAGAGGGAATATAAGTTGGTATATATAATCATAGGGATAATAAGAAGTTTAAGTCGATCTGTAATTATCTTTAGGGTAGTTCCAATTATAATTACTATATTAACTTTGCCAACCATTCCATATATCTCTAATACTAGAATGCTTTAAGTAACGCGCTTACTCTTAGTTAAGCTCCAATAGATAAGATTGCCGTAGATTATAAAGTTATTCTCTTTAGTAGATTTATTTGCAATAATAATCTTATATCCTAACTGGGAGCTAAAATCTTTATTATTTATAAACAATCTATTAATAAATACAAAGAGCTTAGCAGTAGGAAGGTTAATAGGCATATAGAGTAGTCCCTAATTAAGATGGTTTATTTACTAGGAAAGACGCTTATTTAAAGCAAGAATGTTATCCTTAGTTAGTTCCTAGTGTTAAGTAGCAATAGAGAGATTAAAGAAAGCCTTAGGTTAATAAATAGAAGTAATATAAGCTCTATAAGTACGTTGCTCTATATATCCTTGCTTTAGAGAATTAACATTAATAACGTTAATCTTCTTACCTTAACCCTTCTAGTGTAAAGTAATGGAGTCCTTGTTTAGGGAGAGGATGCATCTATTAAAGAGTAATAGTATTGTTAGGTTAAGCCTCTCCTTTGGCTTTGCTATAAGATTTGCCTTTACTAGCTCGTCTTTTTTAAAAGCTAAGAATTAGTCATCTCCTAAGATAATTATATCGTTAGTTTATATACCAATAATTCTAAATAGAGTTCCTGTAGTTATAATAAGGAAGTAGGGGTTAAATGTAAAAGTCATTATTAAAAGCTTCTCTTTGTGGTGCTTACTATAGGTAGCCTACTAGTAAGTTCCTACCTCTGCGATTCCATATAATAGCTTAAACACAACTATGATTGTATCTTTGGGATATTAGTGGCGAATTTATTCTAGAAGGTATGCTAATATTAAGCGCTAAAGGTATATCTCTAATTGGGTATAGGCCTAAGTAATATCTTATAAATAAACTGTTATTCTATTCTTTATTAAGGAGGGAGCTAGCGTAATAATAACTTGCTAACTAGCTTATTAAATTATAGGGGATTGCATAAGAATTACTTCCTTACTATTATTATTATAACCTTAGATAACTAGTCTTGACTTCTTAAATAGGGTGTTAGTAGCTTTGCCCTTAATCTTATTAACTATTTTTAACTTAAAGATGCGAACTTTATTAAACTTGGTAGGGTCATACTTCTTAAATTTAAAAACTCCTCTTATAATAAGACTGTTAATCTCCTACTTATTAGATGCTTGGAAAGGGGCTCCTAGAGTTATAATACAGCCTTCCTTTTAAAGTTGTTTTGTAAGCTTAAAGTCCGCCTTCTCTTTAGCTGTTATAAAGGCCATTAATAACTTAACTTAGATATCAGCGGCGCCTACGACAATGTACCCTATAAGCGTCTCCTATACATCCTTAGGGCAAAGGGCTTCCCAGAATAGATCATTCAATTTGTTTAAGGATTTACAGGCCAGAAAGAAACATCACTGGTCTTTAGCGGATACCAGAGCCCCCTTATCGCAGTCACAACAGGAATACCATAAGGATCACCTCTGTCGCCTATACTCTTCCTCTTCTTTATAAGCAACCTGCTTGACACCTTTAAGGAAGGGGCGACCTAGGGGATAGGCTTCGTTGATGACACAAACCTAATTATATATAGGCCAACAGCCGCAGAGAACTGCAGGACACTAGAGAAAGCCTATAACACCTATATAGAATGGGCAAGACGACATAGAGTCCAATTCTTACTAGAGAAATACCAGCTAATCTATTTTATAAAAAAACGTAACCAATCTGCAGATCTTTAGCATATAATCCATATTTAAGGCTTTAGGGGTTAACCGGTTCAAGGCCTAAGGGTATTAGGAGTATAGGTAGACAGTAAGCTCCAGTGGAGCGCACATACGGCGTAAGCGGCCCGTAAGGGCCAAGTATAGTATATCGCCATGTCCAGGATTGTTAATTCTATATAGGGTCCATGCTTCCAGAGGTCACGCCTACTATATACAGCAGTTGTCTGGCTAACCATGACGTATAGATCTAGTATTTGGGCCACTAGAGAAACTAAAAAAGGCCCCCCTAAATTACTCCTTAAACCACTCCAAAAGGTCCAAACAGCCTGCCTTAGGAGTATAACAGGCGGGTATAAGCGAACGGCCACAGCACTGCTTAAGAAGGAAGCCAATATTCCCCCCCTATAACTATATATTGAA